>WBZR01000189.1_pt1 | contig 106617 bp, 88 predicted proteins | sample 5204231 | NCBI WGS metagenome assembly WBZR01 (sample SAMN12412403, study PRJNA552823) | activated sludge metagenome | isolation source: activated sludge from anammox sidestream of wastewater treatment plant... | place: USA: Virginia | collected 2017-08
CTAGGCTCTTTTTTTGCCTTTGTGTCGCTTCGACGAACTCAGCGCAAGACTTTGTGCCCTTCGTGGTGAAGCTCTTTCCCGTTAATTACGGGAGACCCAGGGTTTCTTTGCGTTCGTGGCGGACTTCGCGGTTCATTTTTGTTCTTATTTGCCATCAGGAGACTTAGGGTAATCGTATTTGAAAATCTCGAGGCTCAAAATACGGTGTTTTGCCTTCGAATCCGCTAATCCTTCGACAGGCTCAGGACAAGTCTTCGCCAATCTGCGCGAATTTTCCGAGAAAGGTTAGCGTGAATTCGTGAGGAGTAGCGGACAAAAAATCCAAATGCGATTGCCCTATCAGGAGACTGGTTTCCCGCCAGTCTCTTTTTAGTTTTGCGGTATCATTGTGCCCGCACAGGAAGGGCTCCATGAATTACAAGATCATCGACGGAAAGAAACTCGCGCAAGTCGTAAAAGACGACGTGCGCGAACGAGTGCTAAAACTCAAAGAATTAGGCTGGACGCCGCGCCTCGTCTCGATCGATGTGGGCGACAGCGCGGCGGTCTCGCTCTACATCAAGAACCAGCAGAAAGCGGCGGAAAAGGTCGGTATCGAATTCGAGCATCGCCATTATCCCGGGAACATCACCCAGCGCGAAATGGGCGCGGCGATCCACGCGTTTAACGCCGACCCTCGCGTGACCGGCATCATCCTCCAGCGCCCGGTGCCGGACACGCTCGACCTCGAGGAATTGGAAAACACCATTCATCACAGCAAGGATGTGGAGGGGATGAGTTCGCTCAATATTGGCAATATCGTCTATGGCGATTCCTCGCTCGGACCGTGCACCTCGCTCGCTTCGGTGGAACTGCTCAAATCTACGGGGTTGAACTTGCGCGGGCTGGAAGTGGTGGTAGTTGGGCATTCGGAGATCGTAGGCAAGCCGGTGGCGTTGTTGCTCGTGGAAGACCTGTGCACGGTGACGATCTGCCATCACGGCACGCGCAACCTCTCGTATCACACGCGGCAAGCAGACGCGTTGATCGTGGCGGTTGGCAAGCCGGGGCTGATCACGGCGAACATGGTCAAGCCTGGCGCGGCGGTAATCGATATCGGCATCAATCAGGTGGATGTCACCCTGTCCGATGGCGCGCGCGGCACGAAAGTTGTGGGCGATGTGGATTTTGAAACTGTGAAGGAAGTGGCGGGGTGGATCACCCCGGTGCCCGGCGGCGTGGGCCCGATGACGGTGGCGATGTTATTGCGGAACACAGTGGTTGCCACAGAACGCCAGCGCAAAAGGTACGAAGAGTTGGTGCGCGCATGAGCGTCGTTCAAATTGCGCGCATGGACTCGACCACGCCGGTGACAGTGTTCCGCTTGCTCGAACGCGTGTCGCTCGATAATTTCGCCGAACTGGAAACCATCACCAAAGACGCGCACGCCAATGGGACGCGGAACCTTGTGTTCGACTTGGGCGCGCAAGAATCGCTCTCCAGCATTGGGGTTCGCGCCATTGTGGTGATGCATAAGATTCTTGCCAAAGATGGGGGCAACCCGTTGAAACTGGCGGGCGTGGCTTGGGGCATTCGCGAGGTGTTGAACATTTCAGGCATCACCACATTCATCGATATCTTCGATACGGTTGATGACGCGGTGAACTCGTTTCAATAGACCTCTTGCGAAAACCGTTTTTGCCACAGAGAGCACAGAATAAAGATTTTGTGGCGCGGCAACTTTTGTAAAGTCATTTCAACAGATCAACCAGCTGATCCAGCGACAATTCAGCCAGCGAACCGACGACCAGATCGGCGCCTTCGAGCGAGAGGCGTGAGGTGACGTGGTTGGGCGCCGCCACGACGAAGATGCCGGCGCGATTGGCGGCTTTGATTCCGTTGGGGGAATCTTCGAAGACCACCGCTTCGTTTTTCTGGACTTGAAGTTGATTCAGCGCCGTGAGAAATAGATCGGGGTTCGGCTTGGTGCGTCCCGCGCCCACATCGTCTGCGGCGATGACGGCATCGAACAGGTCGAAGATGCCGAGACGTTTGGCGTGCGTATCCACCCACTCGTGATGCGAGCTGGAGGCGATGGCAAGCTTCCATTGGCGGGCTTTTGCGTTATGGATGATTTCGATCACGCCTGGCAGGATGGACTGCGCGTGAACCATGGCAAGGCTTTCCACGCTGTGACGGGCGCGTAGGGAAGCCGGATCAAGCCGCCCCTGCGAAAGACGCGAGAGAGTATCCGCCGCGTCGAAATCCAGGAGTCCGTTTCCGCCGATGATTTTGCCCCAGTCGTCGTGAGGAAAGTCGAATCCGTTTTCTTCGTAGATGGTTTTCCAAACGATGTATTCGGGGGTTTCGGTGTCGAGGATGAGTCCGTCGAAGTCGAAGATCAGGGCGTTGAGCATGAAGGGGATTATACTCAGGGCAGGCTTGTATCACAAAGGAGAAACCAACATGGACGATCTATATTACGGCGAGTATATTGGGCTCGAGACGATCTTGAACAGCCAGCATCCGCGCAGTTTTGACAGGGTGGAAGACGGCAACGATGAGATGTTGTTCATCATCATCCATCAGGCATATGAATTGTGGTTTAAGCAGGTGATCTTCGAGTTGGATCGGGTGCGGCGCATTTTCATGGGAGGCAATATCAACGATAATGCGGGCGAGATGGGCGCGGCAACGAGCAAGTTGAAGCGCGTGGTGAAAATTTTGGAGTTGGTTAATCAACAGGTGGGCGTGCTGGAGACGATGACCGCGCTCGACTTTTTGGAATTCAGGAATTATCTATTGCCCGCTTCGGGGTTTCAGTCGAAACAGTTCCGTTTGATCGAGGTGAAACTGGGGTTGAAGATGGAGGAGCGGCATAAGCGCGAGTATTACAAGCACACGCGGCGCGGAAGTCTATCGGAAGCCGATATGCTGGATGTGACGCGCGCGGAGGGCGAGCCGACGTTAAAGGGGCTGGTGATCTCCTGGTTGGAGCGGATGCCGTTCTTCGAGGAGCAATATTGGGCGGAGTATATTTCCACCAGCGGGGCGGGCGCGGATAAGTTCTGGTCCGATTACCGCGAGGCGTACCGCGAGAGTCTGTCGGCGGGGGAGGGCGGGAGGTTTGCGGAGTTCGAGAAAGTTTTATTCGCCGAGGGGCGCGGCGATCTGACGCCGAAAGCATTGCAGGCGGCATTGTTCATCACGTTGTACCGCGAAATGCCGATTTTTCAGTATCCATTTGAGTTGTTGAACACGCTCTCGGAGATCGACGAGTTATTGTCGAATTGGCGGTACCGCCATTTTTCGATGGTGCGGCGGATGATCGGCATCCGCGCGGGGACGGGCGGCACCAGCGGGGCGGGCTACCTCGAAGGGACGTTGAGCCAGCATTACGCTTTCCGTGAGATCACAGAACTTGCGACATTCTTGATCGAACGTAGTAAGTTGCCAAAGTTACCTGAAGCGTTGAAAGAGAAGGTGAGTTTTCAAGCGTAGGTTGCGGGGTTAGGTCAATTCTGCTTGGATGATTTTGTCGAGCGACGCCACCTTTTCACCCGCTCGACGATTCTCTCCTCCCGTAATTCTGCGCACACTTTCTTCAAGCTTGATCGCGCCCCCCGCCACTCCAAATCGTTGAGCGATTCTTTGAGCGGCACATCCACCCGAAGCGTGGACAATTCCCTGAACAGCAACGCGTCCTTGTAATTCTGCTGGAGATTTTCGCTCAGAGTCGTCGCGCGCCCCAAACTAAACGGAAGTTTCTTCGGGTCTTTGGGAATCGACTCGATGTGTTTGTATTTTGCCAACACCGCGGATGTGGATGCCGCGCCCCAGCCTTTGATGCCAGGGTAGCCATCGGCAGAGTCGCCAACTAGCGCAAGATAATCGGGAATTGATTCTGGCTTGACACCGAATTTCTCGACCACGCCTTTTTCATCCAAAGTAATCTCGCGGCGTCTATCCCAGCAGACGACTTTTTTGCCGTCCACCATTTGAGTCAGATCTTTGTCCACCGAACAGATGATGACCTGCTCCACCGATTTCTCTTTTTTGAATCGCGCCGTTGCAGTGGCAATCGCATCGTCCGCTTCAAACTTGACCATGGACCAAACTGGCACACCCAAAGCGGCGACCGCTTTTTCAGCGATCTCAAATTGGTTCAAGATGATCGGGTCAACGCCTTCGCTGGATTTGTAGCCCGCATACATCTTATTGCGAAACGACTCGATCACATGGTCAAACGCCACCGCCACATGAGTCACGCCTTCGGTTTGGAGCAACATCAACAAACTGCGGACAAGTCCAAGCGTGGCGCCGACTTCCTGCCCGTTCATGTCTTTTTTCGGCGGCGCGCCGAAATGCGCTCGGAAGAGTTCGTAGGTGCCATCAATCAAATGAATTTTCATGTGATGCTCCTTTACAACTAGAAAACGCCGATTCGCTTTGGATTGTATCAGCGAAATCAGCGTTCAAAATTGAAATGTCGCTCTGATTAGAGCAAAGAGTCTCTGAGACTACTTCTTCACAGGCTCGTAATGCAAAACCAAAACACCTGTGCTGAATTGTTTCACTTCCAAAAGCTTCATGGTGGTTTGGTCAATGTTTTCAAAGAGACGCTGTCCTGTTCCAACTGCCACAGGGTAAGCCATCACTCGAAATTCATCAACCAACCCATGCTTCAATAGTGTGCGAGTCAACTCGCCGCTTCCGTATTGCAAAATGTAACCGCCCGATCCCTGCTTCAACTCGTTGATTGATTTTGCGACATCACCCTTGATTAAGTTTGAATTCCAAGTGAGCGGTTCTTTCAAGGTCCGTGAAGCGACATATTTCGGCAGGCTGTTCATTCGATCTGCAAAATCGTCAACGCCAGCGCGCGCGGGCCATGCCGATACAAAGCCTTCGTAGGTCACTCGCCCCATCACCAACGTATCGGTTGCAAAAAGTTGTTCGCGCGCATACGCCAAAAACTCATCGTTGACATAATCGAACGCCCAATTGTGCGCGTTGCCAATCACGCTGTCTATGCTTGCTTGTGTGGATACAATTAATTTTCTCATTTCAAATCTCCTTGTTGTTTGATGCCCCCATCGTATCCCCGCTCGAAAAAGTTGTCTTGAATAAAAACGACAACTTTTCGTAGGTCACGCTTTGAGCGTGACAGTCACGTTGCAAACGTGACCTACGGTTATTTGGATTTAACCACCTCAGATGGAGTCTGCCCTGCGAACAATTTCAACGAGCGAGTCAGATGCGGCTGGTCGGAATAGCCCGCTTCAAACACCACGTCGACGATTGGTCTGCCCTCCTGCAACATGGTCAACGCCCGACGCGCCCGCTCGATCTGCTGGAATGTCTTGTGAGTCAAACCCGTCACATGCAGAAAACGCCGCTGTAAACTGCGAACAGACAGACCCTGAGTCGCGCCGCGCAGAACGTCATCCACCACTTGGTCGCGAGTCAACAAATCCTGCCGCACAAGATGAGTCACGAACGTATCCGCATTTTCAAAGTTGGGAATTTCATATACGCCGCCCATGACCGTGAACGCGCTGCGCGTGGACTGCGGCAGGCGAATCGATTCGTTGACCAAATTTTGCTTGGGCAGATGCGGCATGAACACACTGCGTTTGAAAATGATCCCGAAATATTCGGCATGACCATTCGGGATTTGCGCCAGCGACGCCTTCGCTTCGGGTCCGCGGATGCTCAGGGTGTATTTGCCCAAATGTTTGGTGATGACCATTTCCCAGCGACTCTCGGCTGTGGACATGAACGATTCGTCGTTGCCGATCGTTTCCGTGTGCCACACGGCTTCAACCAACGGCGAGTCAGATACGCGGGTTTTGAAATCGAAGGACATAGTTGTTTGCGAAACGTCCCGCAGGTTTGAATCACAAATTGTGGTTTTGGATTAAGTCTGCGGGACGGTGTTGCTTATTTCTTCTTCGCTGAATTCAACGCCACCGCCTCACGGATCAATTCCTTCAATGCGGCTTCGTCTATTTTTGATTTTTCATTCAAGTCAATGCCGCGCGAACCTTTCGCTTCCAACCCTGCATTGAACAATTTTTTCGGGTCTTTCAGCGAAGCGCCCTTGAAGAAATTCAACTTCACATGGTCTTTGAAGATTCCCGCCGCCACGACATTTCCTTTGGAGACAAATACGGCTGTGCCCCACTTCCAATCTTCCGAAAGCTCGGAGGAGGCGGAAAGGATCAACTTTCGCAGACGCGCCAGCATCTTGCCGCGCCAGTCACTGCCTAGCTCTTTGATCTGTCTGTCAATCTCTTGGGATGGGGTTAGTGCCATGGTTTTCTCCTTTTATGATAGACCGTCCCGCAGGATTGTCCTGAGCGTAGCGAAGGATCTCTTCCTGCGGGACGTTTTACTTTATGTACTCACTCGTAATCGAACCCTTCGCGCTGACCAGTTGCTTGGGCGTGCCTTCGAAGATGATTGTACCGCCCTTGCTTCCACCCTCGGGACCCATGTCAATGATCCAATCTGCATTCTTGATCACATGTAAATTATGTTCGATGATGACAACCGTATTGCCAGTGTCCACGAGCCGATTGATGACTTCCATTAGATGCCCAATATCAGACATGTGAAGACCCGTCGTGGGTTCGTCCATGATGTAGACGCTTCCCTTTTTGTGCAACTCACTGGCAAGTTTGATGCGCTGACATTCTCCACCAGATAATGTGCTCAACGGCTGACCGAGACTCAAATAATCAAGACCCACATCACTCATGGCTTGCAATTTCTTTGTCACTTCGGGAATCTCAAAATATTCCAACGCCTCTTCTACTTTCATCGCCAAGACTTCTGAAATATTTTTCCCATTCAATTTATATTTTAGAACTTCATCTTTGAAACGCCTGCCTTCGCACACTTCGCAGGGAGTCTTGGCTTCGCTGAGAAATGCCAGGTCGGTGTAGATCACGCCAAGTCCCTGACAATTCTCGCACGCGCCTTTCGAGTTGAAGCTGAACAACGATGCCTGCACTTTATTCGCCGCCGCAAACGCCTTGCGGACATCGTCCAAAATGCCCGTGTACGTCGCAGGGTTGGAGCGGCTGTTGGCTCCCACAGCGGATTGGTCAATCACGACCGCATCGGGATGTTGCGCCAAAAAGACTTCATTGATCAGCGAACTTTTTCCCGAACCCGCCACGCCAGTGACGACAGTCAAGATTCCTGTTGGAATATCCACGCTGACGTTTTGCAGGTTGTTCACTTTGGCATTCTTGATCGGTAGTTTGCCCGTTGCTTTGCGGTACTCATCCTTCAACGGGACCTTTTGATTCATAAATTTGCCTGTCAGTGTGTCCGCTTTTAGCAAATTCGCAAAACTGCCTTCGTAGACAATCTCTCCGCCATGCGTCCCAGCCTTCGGACCGACATCCACAATGTGGTCGGCGGCTTTGATAACGTCGGGGTCATGTTCGACGACGATGACCGTATTGCCTTTGTCACGCAGTCTTTGTAACAGTTCATTCATGCGATGCACATCACGCGGATGTAAACCCACGCTCGGCTCATCGAAGACATAAATCACATCCGTCAAACTGCTTCCCAAGTGTTTGACGACTTTCACGCGTTGCGATTCCCCGCCCGATAATGTATCCGTTTCGCGGCTGAGGGAGAGATATTCGAGCCCAATATCCACGAGATGCTCCAGACGTTCAACTAAGCCTTTGACAATGGATTGCGCCGCAGGTTCTTTGAATGTTTTCACAACCTTGATCAACTCTGGAATTTCCATCGCGGTCAAATCTGCAATGTTGTAGCCATTGATTTTGCTCTTCAACGCCGCCTGACTCAACCTTGCGCCATTGCACAGGTGACATGGACCCATCGTCATATACGGCTCCACTTGCTTTTGAGTCCGCGCCGACATGGTCTTCAAATCACGTTTGATGTATTTGTTCGTGAAGCGCGTGACGATGCCCTCATAAGTCATGTTGAAATCTTTTGCGCCAACTTTGGTCTTAATCTTTATCGGCTCGCTGTGCAACAGATCATCTATTTCTTTTTTTGTGTACTTGGACAACTTCTTATCAGGGTCGAACAAGCCTGTGCTGATGATTTGACCCCAATACCATCCATTCACCGCATATTCGGAGAATAAAATCGCGCCTTCATTCAACGACTTGGATGTATCCAACAATTTATTCAAGTCCACATCCAGTTTGCGACCCAGTCCGTTACAATCGGGGCACATCCCTTTTGGGTCGTTGAAGCCGAAGAGATTGGCAGAGCCAACATGCGGTTTGCCGAGCCGTGAAAATAATAAACGCAATAAAGTATTGATGTCTGTAATGGTTCCAACCGTCGAGTGTGAACCGCCGCCCATGCGTTTTTGATCCACCACAATGGACATGCTCAAGTTTTCAATCGAGTCGGCATCGGGCTGTCCGTATTTCGGCAGAAAATTCCGCACGAACATGCTGAAGTTTTCGTTCATCAATCTCTGCGATTCGGTCGCAATCGTATCGAACACAATGGACGATTTCCCTGAACCCGATACACCTGTAAAAATTGTGATCTTGCGCTTGGGGATTCGCAGTGAGACATTTTTCAAATTGTTTTCCCGCGCGCCGCGAATTTCGATGTATTCTTGTGGCATGGATTCTCCTCAGTTCATTAGTCATGTGGGGCGGGTTTTTAACCCGCCATGAATAAAATTTCAAGAGAGCGTCAGGCTAAAAGCCTGACCTACGAATGACTTGACGGTATTACAACATCCAAACCAGCCTCCCGAAGGACATCAGGACGATGTGCGGGATGGTTTTTCTTATGAATTCAATTTTATCAACTGCTTGAGAATCTTTTCTAGCTCAACCTTCTTCGCCTTGATATCTTTCATATCCGCAAAATACATCATGCGCCTGTCTTTGTAATCACCTTCCAGCAATTTGCTCTTCACTTCGGGAATCTTTGGGTTGTGAAAGACAAGATGGATTCGTTTTGCATCACGCAAATTGAACGTCACTAAATATTCACCCTTGTAATTGAAAGATGGCGCCTTCCACTTGATTTCTTCATTGATATTTCTATCCACGCCTTTGATGATAGTCCGCACCGCTTCTATCTCAACTTTGAGCGGGTGACTCAGCCCCCGAAGGAATTCATCCACTGCATCCATGCGGCTGACGGGCGAGCCTTTCTTCTTCAACTTCTCGCCTGCTTTGGCTGGCTTGAACGACCAGCCCCTTGCTTTCAACGCCTCTTTCAAAATACGAATCGCCCTCGGACCGACCCCATGCAATTGAGCCAACTCCGCTTCGGAGACTTTGGTCAACTGCTTGAGGGTTGTGTAGCCTTCGTGAGTCAACGCGCGTGTGGCGGGCGCGCCGATGTTGGGGAGGTCGGATACGGGGGGTTTGGTGGGCATGAAAATCTCCTTTTCCATCACCCTGGCCCTCTCCCGAAGGGAGAGGGGACAAGACTCCCTTCTCCCTTCTTCCTTTGGGAGAAGGGCTGGGGATGAGGGCATTACGCCAACTCGCCCTCAGGCAATGACGGCGACTCGCTTTCGCCGTCCATGTATCTATCAGAGAGCAACTTGTAATATTTTGTATTCATCGCAATCACAGTCAGGATTAACCCGATGATACCTACCACCGTGAAGACCAGCGCAATGCCGCGCGCGGGACCTGTGCCGAACCAACTGCCGATTAAGCCGACGCCTGCGCCCGTCGTCATAAAAGGGATGAAAAACGTCTCCGTAATGGGACCAATTAGAAAGGTAGTCAGAGGCGCGGCAGATTGCTCCACGCTGTGCGCGAATCCGAAGACGCGTCCCTGTCGTTCAAACGGGACCACCTTCTGAAGGATCGTCTGCTCGGCGGCTTCGATGAACGGCACAACGCTGATGTAAATGAACATGCCGACTGCCAGCAGAATGATGGAGGGTTGAATGGTGAAGACGGCGGAGACAATCCATATAACGATGTTGGCGGTGAACATGGCGAAAAGCGGATTTTTACCGAGACCATATTTTGCAATGACCATCCCGCCGACGATAAAGCCCGTGCTGATGACTGCGAAAAGCAAGCCCCATGTTTGAACCGAAACGAGCGAGAGGCCGTACGCATCCATGAGTCCCATGAACGCGCCGCCTAAAAAGTTGTTGATGGTGGCGAAGAGGATCATTGCCATCAAACCAGGGATGGCGGCGACGACTGCGTACGTGCCGCGCAAATCCACTTTGGGTTGTTGTTCGAGATGGACGATTTCTTTTTCGGGAATCTGCAAAGACCACATGTGAACGATGGAAAGAATCATCATCACGATACCGAGGATCAACACATAGAACATGCCGCCCGCGCCGACCAACAAACCGCTGATGGCGGAACAAATTAAAAATGCGATGCCGAAGGCTGTGCCGACGAGTCCGTTCGCTTTGGCGCGATCGTCTTCGGGAATCAAAATGGTGACCAGAGTCGGCACGGCAATCGAGCGGATGTTGCCTGCGATCACGCCAACCAATAGAAGCACATTGAAAGCCCAGAGCGTGACGCTGGTTGGGTTCTTCCATGTTTCGGCGGGAAAGGCGAGATAGATTCCAAAACCGACGATGTAAATGAGCAGTGAAATCACGCCCGAAAGAATCATCATATTCTTTTTCTTGTTGTGGTCAACCAGGCTTCCGAACCATATCCCCAACCCAGCGGTGAACACAAGGAAGATGCCTGAAACAATCGAAGTGGCTGTGACCGATTTGGTTTCAAGATAGGTGAAAAACACCAACGCAAACCAGACGGTCATGTTGGTGACGTTGGCGATCACAGTATTGGCTAAGATTTGATAAAAAGTTTTCACGAGATTTTTCCTTTATTAGACCTCTTGCATAAGTATTTGTAGGGCGGGTTTTCAACCCGCCATTCATAAATATGGAGGGTGTCAGGCTACATACCCATATCTGGGCACAAGAGCCTGACCTACGAGTCTCTTGCTTTGAATCACGGAGACACCGAGTCACGGAGTTTTTTATGTTACTTCGCGATCTCCCAGATATAACCACTGGGATCCATAAAACTAGCGGTCCGCACACCCCACGGGCGATCCATCGGACCGTTCAGAAGTTTCACGCCGCGCGTCGCCAACTCGGCACACATCGCGTCAACATCATCAACGCCAATCGTGAAGACAAAGCGGGAGCCAGCGTCACGGCTCCCCACTTTGGCAGGCTCGATGAGTTCCTTTGCTTCTGTCGCTTTCAGTAAATTGACCAGCGTGTTTCCAAATTTGAACACGCACGAGTCTTTATCTTCAAAAACCACTGGCAACCCGAAGACCTGCTGATAAAAATGTTTTGTAGCAGGCAGGTTTTCGACAAACAACGTAACCGTCGCAATTTCTTTTACCCACGAATTCGCAGTGGCGTCCATGATTGAAGTTCCTTATTAATTGGATGGGGAGATGTTCTGATTCATGCGGAATAGATTCGTCGGATCATATTTCGCTTTGACCTTGCGCATCTTTTCCAACGTGGAGGCTGGGTACGCGGCTTCGAGTTCTTTCTCCCCGACAGTGTTGATGAAGTTGACGTACTTGCCCTTGTCGCTTTGTCGAATGGCGTTCTCAAATTCATCCACCCATGTTTCGTGGACGGATTTCTCATTCAAGTCTTGATACAACGCCGCAAGGTTCGCCATGATTCTTGATTTGCGATGTCCGTATGCGGTCGCATCCGCTGGGACGCGCGCCATCGCTCCGCCCAAGACTCGCAATTGACTCACTGCCATCATCCCTGTTGATTTTTTCAAGTGACTCAAGATGGTCTCTGCAACTGATTCATCCACGTAATCCAAAAACATCGTGCGAGTCGCGGCAATGGGATGATACTCACCGTCCTCTGGCGGGAACATTTCAGGGTAAGCCATCGGGCGGAGCATGTCGGCATACGGCGCGGCGAGATTGCGGAACGGAGTCATCGCCTGCTCGCCTTGTGCAGGATCGCCCGCGTAAAACATCATCGCCATGAGGATGGGCTTGCCAACCACGTCTTCAGGCAGGAACGGCATTGGAGGCGCGGTCATCACGTTCGCAATGGTGGACAATGCTTCGGGAGCCGAATCAGCCTCCCTTAAGAAAGAAGCGACTGTCTCCGCTGTGGCTGGGAGGAACAGCATCCCGCCGTACGCTTGACCCAAATCCTGCAATTGAAATTTGAATTTCGTCGCCACGCCAAAGTTTCCGCCGCCGCCGCGCATCGCCCAAAATAAATCGGCGTGATTCGATTCATCGGCTTGCAAAATTTTTCCGTCGGCGGTGACGACTTCCACGGCGAGCAAATTATCAATCGTCAGCCCGTGCTTGCGGACGAGAAAGCCAACGCCGCCGCCAAGCGTGATGCCGCCAATGCCGACCGAACCCGTGTCGCCGAAGCCTGTGGCGAAACCGTGTTCGGCAACCGCGCGCGTATATTCCGCGGCGGTGAGCCCCGACTCAGCCCACGCGGTTTTTGTGTTCGCATCAATCTGCAAATTTTTCATCAGCGAAACATCCAACACGATCCCGCCGTCGTTGACGCAGAACGCGCTGTGCCCGCCACTGCGGACGGCGAGTTCAAGTCCCGTTTCTTTTACAAGCGCGATGACTTGTGCCACTTCATTTACATTCGTCACCTTGATGATGACAGCAGGGCGGCGGTCAATATCGCCCGCGACAGCGGTTCGCGCTTTGTCATAATCTGCATCTTTGGGCGCGATCACATGCTTGAATGTTTTACGAAGTTTTGTAATTGAAAGTTTGTTTGACATCGTTTCTCCGTGGATAAATTAATTGTATCTGCCTTAAGTTAATTAAGATAATAGATGTCCGATTATAGAACGTGTGTTCTAGTATGTCAAGCAGAAAATAAGAGGCGAAGAAGGTGGGGAAATTTCAAAAATCTTGACGATAAAGAACATCCGCACTAATATTTTAGAATGAATAAAGATAAAAAAGTAGACGCATATATCGCCTCATTTGATGAACCTCTACGCGCTAAATTAAGTGAGATTCGAAAGCTCATTCGACGTCTCGCGCCACAGGCTAGCGAATTAATCAGCAATGATATGCCTGGTTATATCTTGCACGATAGTTTAGTTTGGTTTGCTGGAATTGGAGAGCGCGCTGCTTTATATCCGCGGGGTCACCATTTTAAGAAAGCCTATGCAAAGGAACTTGTAGGCTATCAGACGATAAAAGGCGCAATCCTGTTCTCGTCCGATGTCGCGTTACCGATTATGTTAATCACAAAAATAATTAAGGATAGGGTAGATCAAAATATACTTGTTGCAAAGACGCTCCCCGAAGGTTTTCCAGCAAAACTTGCCTTACCAGTCAAACGAGCGCTGGCAGTTGCCAAGATCACAAGTTTGGATATCCTAGCAAGCTACTCTGAAAAGGAGATTTTAGATTTGCACGGCATAGGTCCGAGTGACTTCCCTTTGTTGCGTTCGGCGTTGCAAGTAGTTGGTCTAAAATTTCGGCGCGACGAGTAGGCTGAACAATGGGGTAGTTAGTCAGCTAATACCACGTTGAATTAAATGGCTAACGAATATGCCGAAAAATGTAGCCACAAAAGTCTCTGTGACCTTTGTGGCTAATATATCTTAGAAGGATGTATATGGCGATGCTTAAGTTTTATCTGACCGCTTTCTTCACCAGCGCGGTGATTATGTTGCCAAATCGCCGCTTGTTTCTCAGCATGCGTTCGTTGGGCGGGGCTCAGACCTATCGACACCTTGAGCTTGTTCGACTCTCATGCAGTGAGCGTTTACGCATAACTCACCGGGTAGCGCAAATGCGTCACGCCGACACCTTGAATTACCGCCGGGCTCCCAAGTGCGGCCCTTGTACCTGCGAGGTGATCAAAGAGGCGGACTCCGGAACCCAGAAAGATCGCGGCTATATCAACGCTAATTTCGTCCAGGAGCCCAGCTTTGATGCATTGCTGGATGGTATCGGGACCATGCATTCCGACCGATTTTCCACCCGCGGCGGCTTTCGCTTTCTCCACAGCGCTTTCGATACCGTCCGTCACGAAATGGACCGTTGAATTCGGACGCGGCCAGCCAGCAGGGATGCTATGTGTCAGGACAAAGGCAGGTCCCCAAGAGTGATTCCCGCCCCAGCCTCCAGCAACTTCAAAAGTGCGTCGTCCCGTAAGGACTGCCCCCAGCTCGGAGGTGAGACTACGAATGTGCCCAGCGCTCGGCTCGGACACCTTGAATGTCATCGAATCCGGTCCCCCTGTGCGGACTTCAACATTTCCCGAGCTGAAGTACCAATCGAAGACTTCGGACACGCTGTCATTCGGGCCGGCGACAAAGCCATCTAGCGACATAGACATGATTGCAATTACTTTCGACATTCGGATGCTCCTTTTTGTAAGTGGGTTTCGGGATCAACAAAACGCTCTGGTTACAAATAAGCCTTTTACGAAAAGAGGCAAACCTCCGGCTCGGAGCGTCCGCCCAACTGGTTTACTTGACTGCCCTTTTCACGAGCGCGGCGATCTTCGCTTCCTCCGCAGGGGATATCTTCACCAACGCAAAACCAGCCGCCCACATATTGCCATCGTCGAGGCGCGCCGAATCGGTGAGTCCGAACGTGCAATACCGCGAGCCGAACTTACTCCCCGCCTGAAAGAAACACACCACCTTGCCCTCCGCGTTGGCATAGGCGGGCATCCCGTACCAGGTCTTTGGCGTGAGCGCGGGCGCGGCGGCTTTGACGATCTCGTGAATCTTTTTCGCCATCGAACGCTCCGCGTCGTTCATCTTGGCGAACGCCGCAAAGACAGCCTTCTCCATCTCCTCCTTGTTCGCCGCCATCTTCCGCTCTTTGAGAGTCTCCTTCATCGCCGCTATTTCTTCCGCCGATAACCCTGTGGTGGATTTTTTTACAACTTTCTTGGCGCTCATCATGATCTCCTTGTTTAACCTTGCGTCAAAACGAATTTAGTTATATAATAAAGATACTTTATAATAAAGATAATGTCAAGGGTAGCGCTATGGCAAACTCCAAAACAGAATTAAAAAAACGAGCCTTTATGGCAGTCAGGGATTATGGCGTCAACTTAAGGTTATTCCAAAATGCTGTGGATGAAAAGGCGGGTCTCAACACAACCGATACGGAATGTCTTAGGTTGCTGTTTCAAAAAGGCACTGCCACGCCCACTGAAATTGCCAAACATACAGGTCTCACTTCTGGCGCAACCACCGCCATGCTGGACAGACTTGAAAATGCAAAATTAATTGAGCGAAAATCAAACCCCGCTGACAGACGTGGAACTTTAATCACGCCTGCAAAATCAGCCGCAGAAAAAGTGGCGGCATGGTTTCAACCAGCCCGAAACGCCCTGGACGAATTAATTGCGAGTTATTCAGCAGAGGAATTAGAAATCATCTCTGGCATTTTTGAACGATTCGCAAAACTATGGGATGATGAACGCGGGAAGTTGAAAAGAGGATAACCCCCGCACCCCGTATCGCAAAGGTCACTTTGCGCTTCCTGAACCCGAAAGAATCCTCATGCGTTTATTTCCCCTCTAACATTGAACCATGAAGGATCTCCCGCGCGCGCGGATGCTCCGCGTACACGCCGCGATAGGATTCGGGCAGGAGCGCGGCGATCTGGCACATGATCTCATCTGTGGCGTTTTGTAGCGCGGCATCGCGCTCTTTGTTGGGGAGCGGGGAGATGGTGAACGGCTTGCCCCCGGTTAACGTGATGAGCGATTTTCGCAGGCGTTTGAGGTTGCCGACGACAAGTTTGTCCTCCGTGCCTGTGATTCCCACAGGCACCACTGGGAAGCCCGAACGCGCCGCCAGGTAAGCGACGCCCGGCTTGCCTGCGATCAGCGCGCCGGTAGGCGAACGCGTCCCCTCGGGGGCGATGATCAGACACTTGCCTTGCTCCATGAGGGCGATCATTTTCCGAATCGCTTTCAAGTCCGGGTTGAAGCGATCTACGAAGATCATGTTCAATGGACCGCTGAGCGCGCGAATCCACCCAACCTTTTCCCATTTTTCCGCCACAGGGATGAACAAGTCCGTGCGGTTGATGGCGAAGTAGACCAATATCAGGTCGAGGAAGCCGATGTGATTCGCCGCAAGGATCATCCCGCCGGTGAGCGGAACATATTGTTTGCCGCGAATTTCAAAACGGCAGATCAGGTTGAGCGCCAGGCGGATAAGCGCTCTAAGGAGACGCAGGATCATGATGGTTCACAAGTTCAAGCAAGCGCGGATGGTTCGCATAAAAGCCGCGGTACGACTCAGGGAGCATCGCGCCGATCTGGCACATGATTTCATCGGTGGCCGCGCGCAGGGCTTGCTCGCGTCCCTTCCCTTTAGGGATTTCAATGCGGATCGGGTCGCCCACTCTGACTACGATCTTCGCGCGCCGGAAGCGCTTCAAGTTTTCCAGAACGACGCGGTCTTCTGTCCCGGTCGCCGCAACCGGCAACACAGGGAATCCGCTTTTGCTGGCGAGAAACGCCACGCCGAGTTTTGCCTCTTGCAATGCTTCGCTCTTTGAGCGCGTGCCCTCCGGCGCGATCACCAGCAAACCGCCCTTTTCCATGCGCGCCAGAATCTCGCGCAACGCGGAAAAATCGGCTTCGAAGCGGTTGAGCCAGATGGCGTTGGCGGCGCGCCCAATGAGACCGAACAACCAGTGGTTCTTGTACTTCTCAGCCACCGGCATGATGATGTCTTCGCGCTCCACCACGCACAGCAGGGCGGCGGTATCCAGCCTGCCGAGGTGGTTCGACGCGCCGATCAAGTTGCCGGGCGGCATTTTTTCCAGCCCGCGCACTTCGATATCGGCGATCAAGTTCATGATGAAACGGATGATGGAACGGATCAGTCTGAATTTCATGCGCCAATTTTACAACAAGCAGGACAGTCTGGCGGAAAAACGAGCGCTGTAAGAGTTACACCGATCGGACTCTACCCGAAACGGGCAAAGAGGCTGGTTTGCGCAGTTTAATTTTCGTAACCGCGCTTGTCCGTGAAAAAAAACCGACCAAGTTCAACTGGTCGGTTTTCATCTTGCTCGATGCAGACAAAAGAAAATCCACGAGGGACGGCGCGCTCCGTGACTGAATCGTTAAATAGATCTCTTGCGAAAGTCATTTTTGCCACAGAAAACACAGATGACCTCTTGCGAAAGTCATTTTCGCCACAGAGAACACAGAGAGAAAGAGCATTTCTCAAGGGTCTCTGTGGTCTCTCCCGAAGAACATCGGGACGATGTGTGGCTAAGCAGGAGACAGTTATGCAAGAGGTCAAATCTTGAAGATCATCACGATGGCGGAGATGAATAGGGCAGGTCATCGCCACAAATAATCGTTCGAACTTTTTTTCCGCGCTGTTTTTTCCGAGCCGTACTTTTCAAACATGCGCTGGAAGACCAGCATATCGCTCGGCGAAATATTGACGATCTCAAACCCCACGTTGAACGTGTTCGGGTCCACGTAATCGGGGCGCGTCCACTTACTGCGCGCAATGAACACCATCGTCTCTTTCTCGGAGATGTCGGGCGTCAGGTCGATCAGCATGTGAAAATCCTTGCCCGGCGGAATATTCTTCGGCGAATCAAGTTTGAACCCGCCCGAACTGATATCCGATAGATAACCGATGGTCTGCTTTGTCGATTCATCCTTAACCTGCATGTAATAGGTAAAGTCGCGGCGATCGATCTTTCTCTTATCTGACATTCTTACTCCTTCTTTCTTTGCAGTATAAATCTGCCTTGAAGTTATGTCAAAAATAAAAATGCGTTTGTAACGCAGACCAAACCATATCTGGCGGCGATGCGCGCCGCGTTCCAACCTGTGGTTGTCAATCGGCTCTCAAAATGTGCGTGACGATCGTCGCCCCCGAGCCGCCGATGTTTTGCGCCATGCCGATCTTCGCCCCATCCACTTGCGTGACGCCGCACTCGCCGCGCAATTGCTGGACAACTTCGACGATCTGATAGATTCCCGTCGCGCCGACTGGATGCCCGCGCGCTTTGAGTCCGCCGCGCGTGCAGACGGGTCTTTCCCCGGTCGGGCTGATGCGCCCCTCCAAGCCGAGTCGCACCCCTTGACCTTTTTCCGCGAACCCGCACGCCTCGAGCGACAACGCCGCCATGATCGAAAACGCGTCGTGCAGTTCGAACAAGTCAATATCCTCGGGCGCAACGTTTGCCATCTCATACGCGCGCTTCGACGATTCATACGCGGCGGATAAAAACAATGGGTCTTTGCGCGAATGTACTGCGATGGTATCTGTCGAAGAGGCGGAACCCGCAATTGTTATCTTCGGCTTTCCATTTAATGAGACAACTTTTTCCGCAGGGACGATGACCACAGCCGCCGCGCCGTCGCCGATGGGGGAGGCGTCGAGCAGATTGATCGGCGTGGCGACCATGCTCGACCTCTCAAATTTTTCGACGCTGATCTTTTCATGCAATCGAGCAAATGGGTTGTGCATGGCGTTCGCGTGCGCGTTGATCGAGAACGGCGCGAAATCTTCATGCTTCCAGCCGAACTCGTGCATGTAACGCCGCATGATGAGCGCGTTCAAGCCGACGAAGGAGATGCCTTGTTCCAATTCGTAGTCCGAGTCGGCGGCGGTGGCAAGCGCGGAGGTGACGTCGTGCCCCGCTTTGTCGGTCATCTTTTCGACGCCGACCACAAGGGCCGAGTCCGCGTCGCCTGCCGCGACAGCCATAAGGGCGGAACGAAGCGCCGCCGCTCCCGAGGCGCACGCGGCTTCCACTTTCACCGCTTCCTGTTTCCACAATCCGATCCAATCCGAAAAGAACGCGCCGAGTTGGTTCTGCCCGCTGATCGTGGAGGAGAGCATGTTGCCGACGAAGAGCGCGTCCACTTGTTCGACGCCCGCGTCTTGCATGGCGGCGAAGGCGGCTTCCCCGCCGATCTCGCGCAGGGATTTGTCCCAATGCTCGCCGATCTGTGTTTGTCCGATTCCTAGAATTGCCACTGGTCGCATGTTTGCCTCAGATGATTTATACTCGTGATGCGTGTTCTCGACGCAGTTGCACTGCGTCAAGGCTGGCGGCACATAGTTCCTGACGGCAGTGCAACTGCCGTCAGATCAGATGATTGAACCCTTGTAATTGTAATCGGAGCGACTCTCACTTGCTATCAAAAATGACGCGGGCGGCATGGAGCCAGAATTTTTTGCTGGCGCTCGAAGGATTCGGCGAGGAAGGGCAGATCGCCTCCTCGTATTTGCGGGCGCATCGAACGTACATCGGCTTTTGGAATGTGCGAGAAAATGTCGGCGCGTTTTGGACGTTTCTTGGAACGATCCATTTCAACTCACTTTATTATTCGTTGCAAACGAATCCCGCCGACCCGCGCTTGCTGACGTTGTTGATCCATGAGGTGAAGCATCTGCAACAAGGACTCGTCACCGCGCTTTCGGTGTATGGCGAGTTGGAGGCGTGGCAGTTGCAGTTCAGGTTGTATCATCAAAAGACAAACGCAAAGATGCACCCCGTAATCGAAAAACTTTTATCGCTTCCGTTTGGTTGGGATCGTGACGTGTTACAGCAAGCGCGTGTGTTGATGCAGGAATTCGCGGGCAAAGGCTATCGCGCCGATTTGCTCCCGCTGTATCCGCTGGGGAAAGAGATTCGATTTCGTCTGTTTGGGAAGACCCCATGAGCGCGCGCGCAGATATTCTTTTGCTTCTCAATGGAAATAGACTCGCTACGCCTCCCGCGTTTAGCGGGTTGATCCATGTCACAGTGGAGGGATTGCAAAACGAGGGGCTTGCATTGCATGAAGTCCATCACGATGCAATGAAGATGGCGCGCGCGGCGGCGAGTACCTTCAAGTTGACGGGGATGCGGTCTGCCACGTTGCCGCTGGATTTATGCGCTCCTGCCGAGATGCTTGGCGCAGAACTGAATTATTTTGAGGGCGGAGAGTTGATGCTTCCGCAGGTGAGGAGGGCGATCGCTGAAAGCGCGAAAGAGATTAGAGAATTAGAGAATTGGGGATTGGAGACTGGAGATTGGGAGAATTGGAGAATTGGGTTGGTGTGTGATGCAATCCGATTAGTGAAAGAGGATGTGGGAAATGAAGTTGTGATTTCGGGGATGATCCCGGGTCCGTATACTTTGTTGTTGTATTTGTGCAACCCGAAGAATTTATTTATTGAAATGAAACGCGAGCCGCAAGCGGTACTCGATGCCCTCTTTCATCTTTCCTCTTTCCTTGCGAAGATCGGCAACGCGTATCGAAGCGCAGGCGCGGACTTCATCACCATCCACGAGATGGGAGGGTCGCCTGGGTTCATTGGACCGTCGAAGTTCGAGCAGTTCGTCCTGCCCGCGTTGAGGGAGTTGCACGCGAGTCTGCCGAGTCCGCGCGTGTTGTCGGTGTGCGGGAATACGAACAAGTCCGTCGCGGCGTTGGCTGATTCGGGCGCGGAGGCGGTCTCGGTGGATCAGTTGAACGATCTTGCCGCGTCGCGCGAGGTGTTGAAGGATACTCTGCTGTTCGGGAATCTCGATCCTGTTGCGACGCTGTGGAAGGGCGATGAGGCTGAGGTGGTTGAGTCAACTCGAAGGGCGAAAGAGGCGGGCGTGGACGCCGTCTGGCCCGGCTGTGATCTCGTCCCATCCACGCCGATCCGAAACGTGAAGGCGATGATGAGATAGGCGGAACGTCCCGCAGGTTGTGTTGAGCGCCGTGACCCTTTCGAAAAAACCTGCGGGACGGTGAAAGTTCCTGCGGGACGGTTTTCTCCATTGACTTGTATTTTGGCGGGCTGTATCATAGATGCGTTGTCACCCAACTGAGGAGAGATGGGCATGGCGAGGAAGCCGAATTCGACAGGCAAGACGGTTAAACCTAAAGATAAAAAAGTTACGAAGCGGGGAGTATTGTCGCGTCGCGCGAAGGCGTCAAAAGTCAATTCGACGAAGAAATCAGCCAAAGTTTTGCGTGGATCACAAACCATAGAACAGCAACTTGCGCAACGCGAAGCCGAGTTGCAGATCATCAACTCCATACAGCAGGGACTCGCCGCGGAGTTGGGCTTCCAAGCTATTGTGGATTTGGTCGGCGATAAGTTGAGGGAAGTGTTCAACACACCCGATTTTGAGATTAGATGGTATGACGAAAAAACCAATTTGCTTCATTTTCTTTATGTTTATGAACATGGGAAGCGTATTGCTATATCACCAGCGAATCCGCCCCCGGGCGGCGTGTTCGATACTCTGCAAAAAACTCGTCAACCTTATGTGCTCAACACTAAGGAGGGAAGGGATAAACTGGCGGCTTATAGGATTCCTGACACAGATGAGGGGAAGTCTGTTGCCTTCATACCAATTATTAGCAGTGACCGTGTGTGCGGACTCATTGGTACTCAAAACTTTGAACGTGAGAATGCTTTTGGTGAATCTGAAATTCGTTTATTAACTACCATCGCCGCATCATTGGGAACTGCATTAGAAAACGCTCGTCTCTTCGACGAGACCCAGCGTCTGCTCAAAGAGACGGAACAGCGCAATGCCGAACTTGCCATTATCAACAGCGTCCAAACCGCGCTGGCGGCAAAACTGAATATGCAAGGCATCTACAATGTTGTTGGCGATAAGATCCGCGAGATATTCAATGTGCCAAATGTTGTGATCTTCGCCTTTGACCGTCCGTCCAACCGCATGCAAATCCCTTATGGGGGAGATGAAATCTACTCTTTCGATATCAACAAAGTAAAGGATAAGCGATTCTTTGAGTACTTTGATGAAACCAAAAAATCGCTCTTGATCGATCAAAACGTAAAAACGGAGGCGCCCAAATACGGCATTTATAGTTTTGACGACCCTGTCTTATATGACCCAGAAGCCACGTCAACTACAACCTATAGCGAAGGTTCTCTGCTTTTTGTGCCTCTTATTGTGGGAGATGAAGTCAAAGGCATTATCTCTCTCCAGAATCTTGAACGCGAAAATGCGTTCGCTCCATCCGACGTGCGCCTGCTGGAAACCCTCGCCAATTCGATGAGCGTCGCGCTCGAAAGCGCGCGTCTCTTCGACGAGACCCAGCGTCTGCTCAAGGAGACGGAATCGCGCAATGCCGAACTTGCCATTATCAACAGCGTCCAACAAGGATTGGCATCCAAACTGGAGATGCAGGCAATTTACGACCTGGTCGGCGATAAGATGCGCGAGATCTTCGACGCGCAAGGCGCGGGCATCGCGATCATTGACCGCGCTCAAAACATGGTGAGACTCAAATACTTATTCGAGGAGAGTCAGATCTACCGCGATAAGACCTTCCCGCTTGGGCAGGGTTTGGGTTCGTACGTCTTCGAAACAAAAGAAACGCTCTTGATCCAGTCGGATGAGGACCGTGAAAAATATCAACACAGGTTCATCTATCCCGGATCGCAGTCCATGTCGAAGTCATGGCTTACCGTTCCGATCCTGATCGGCGGCGAAGCCATTGGCGGACTCAATGTTCAGAATTTCGACCGCGACCATGCCTTCTCTGAATCGGATGTGCGTTTGCTCCAGACGCTGGCTTCCAGTTTGGGCGTGGCTCTCGAAAACGCGCGTCTTTTTGATGAGACTCAACACCTGCTCAAGGAGACCGAATCGCGCAATGCCGAACTTGCCATCATCAACTCGGTGCAGAACGGGCTGGCTTCTGAACTGGATATTGACGCAATCATCCACTTGATCGGAGATGAGATCCGAACGATCTTTAGCGGCGCCGATGTGGAAATCTCGCTGTATAACTCCGTCACGCGCATGATTTCTTTTCCCTACTGGTGGTCTGCAAAAGATGGGATGATTCCCGAAGAGCCGCTCCCCTTGGGGCTGGGTCTGCATTCCAAGTTGATCGAATCGCAACAACCGCTTCTGCTCCGCACGTCTCAGGAAATTTCCGCTCAAGGTCCTGTGATGCCCGAAGGCGTGGCGCTGAGGAAGTCTTTCCTCGGTGTGCCGATCAATTCGGGAAAAAATGTTGTCGGCGCGCTCACCTTGCACGACGCGTTTGTCGACAACCGTTTTACCGATGCCGATATGCGGTTATTGACCACCCTTGCGAATAGCATGAGCGTCGCGCTGGAAAACGCGCGTCTTTTCGATGAAACCCAACGCCTGCTCAAAGAGACCGAACAGCGCGCCGCCGAGCTTGCCACCGTCAACACCGTAACGAACGCGCTGGCGGGCGAACTCAATCTCGAGGCGTTGATCGAACTGACTGGCGAGCAGATCCGCGCCACGTTTCGGGCAGATATTGCCTACGTGGCATTGCTGGATGAAAAGAGTCAAACGGTCAACTTCCCCTATACGTTTGGGGAGGACCTCCGCGCGCTTAACTACGGGGATGGGATCACAAGCCGCATCATTCGGACGGGGAAGCCGATTCTCATCAACGAAGAGTTGGATCGCCAGGCGAGAGAGTTGAGCGGCAGGGTGATCGGGCGGCGGTCGCTGTCTTATTTGGGCGTGCCAATTTTCGTCGGCGGGCGAAGCGTGGGCGTCGTCAGCGTGCAAAGCGCCACAGCGGAGGGGCGCTTCTCCGAAAGCGACCAGCGACTGCTAGGCACCATAGCGGCGAACATCGGCGTGGCTCTGCAAAACGCGCGGCTGTTCGACGATGCCCAGCGAAGCAACCGCGAGATCATCGAGAACCTCGAACAACAGACCGCCACCAGCGAGATTTTGCGCGTCATCGCCGAATCGCCGACGGATATTCAACCGGTCATGGAGGTGATCGCCGAAAACGCCCGCTGGCTCTGCGATTCGACGTTGTCGGCTGTCTATCGCACCGATGGGCAAATGGTCTATGAGGTGGCGATCAGCGATGTGTCAGCCGAAATGCTCGAGACCACGCAGGAAGTCTCCGGGCAATCGTACCCTGCCCGGTTAGATTGGAACAACAGCCTATCCTCCCGCGCTATTCTCAGCCGCTCGGTCCTGCATATACCGGACCTCGTCCACGAGAGTGATCTGCCTGTGATCACGCGCCGCTATGTGGAATCAAAAATTCTCAACAGCGTCTTGTTTGTCCCGATGATCCGCGAAGGCGAGGCAATTGGGTGCATTGGCGTGGGCAAACGCGACGCCACGCCCTTCACTGAAAAACAGACCGCGCTCTTGAAGACCTTTGCCTCGCAGGCGGTGATCGCCATTGAAAATGTGCGTTTATTCAACGAACTGGAACAGCGCAACCGCGAGATTACCGAAAACCTTGAACAGCAGACCGCCACCAGCGAAATCCTGCATGTGATGGCAAGTTCTCCCACCAGCATCCAACCTGTGCTCGATGCGATCACAGAGAATGCGGTGAAATTGCTGGGCGGCGATTTTGGGAACCTTTATCAAACCGATGGCAAACTCGTCTATGAGACGGCGCAATATAACTTTCCGCCGGAAGCGGTGGCAGAAGCAAAACGCTCCTATCCCGCGCCGCTCATCAGGGATCGATTGTCGTCGCGCGCCATTCTGGATCGCGCTGTTGCGCACCTCCCCGATATGCAGAACCATCCCGACCTGCCCGAAGTGACGCGGCGCTACACCAAATCGCTTAACATGCAATGCGTGGTCATGGTGCCTCTCATGCGCGAGGGAGAGGCGATCGGGAGCCTGGGTATCGGCAAACATGACCCGGCGCCGTTCACTGAAAAACAGATCGCGCTGTTGCAGACTTTTGCCTCGCAGGCTGTGATCGCCATCGAGAACGTGCGGCTGTTCAATGAACTGCAAGACCGCAACTTGAAAATCTCTGAAAACTTGAAACGCCAGACCGCCACCAGCGAAGTGTTGGGGGTGATTGCCGGGTCGCCGATGGACGATCAGCCGGTCTTTGATGCGATCATCGAACGGGCGGTCAAACTCTGCCGCGGCAACGGCGGATATATTGCCCGCGTAGCCGATGGGATGATTCACTTTGCCGCGGGGCATAATCAAATTAAACCTGTTTCGGCGCGGGACATTCTCGACGGTTTTCCCATCAAGCTGGAAGGTCACGACGAACCCAGCACCCTGTTGAATATCATCAAGGATCGCACAACGCTTCACGTGGAGGATTTGAGGAACGACCCGCGCGTGACGCCCAAGAACCGGGAGGATGCCGCGCGTTGGGGGTTGGGCAGTACGTTGTGGGTGCCTCTCTTGAAGGACAACAAAGGTATCGGCGCGATCGTCATCGGCAGGGACGAAGTCCGCCCGTTTAGCGATGATGAAATCGCGCTCGTGAAGACCTTTGCCAGCCAGGCGGTGATTGCCATCGAGAACGTGCGCCTGTTCACGGAAACCCAGCGCCTGCTCAAAGAGACCGAACAACGCGCCGCCGAACTCGCCATCCTCAACAGTGTGGGCGACGCGATGGGGAAAACGTTCGATTTGAAATCAGTGGCGCATATCGTCGGCGAAAAAGTGCGCGGCATCTTCAGGGCAGAAGTGGTGGATATTTTGCTCTTCAACCCCGATACGCGGGTGGTTAGCCTGGTATATAGCTTTTGCGACGATGAATATTATGAGAATGAACCGCCCTGGGAACTGGGGGAGGGCTTGACGTCGAAGATCATCCTTACGCGCCAGCCGTTGTTGCTTCATACCGCCGTCGAAATGGACGAGCAGGGCGCCGCGGCATACGTCACTGCGCCGGCGGGAGAACGCGATCCCGAATCGTACATGGGCGTGCCGATCCTCGTCGGCGACAAGGTGCTGGGTGTTGTGGATGTGCAGAGTTACCGCGCAGATGCGTTCACCGAAGATAACGTGCGTTTGCTCTCCACGCTCGCATCCAACATGGGCGTGGCAATCGAGAATGCCCGTCTTTTCGATGAGGCGCAGGAAGCGCGCGCCGCCGCCGAGCAAGCCAACGAGGCAAAGAGTTCCTTCCTCGCCACCATGAGTCATGAGATTCGCACGCCAATGAACGCGGTGATCGGCATGAGCGGTCTGTTGTTGGATACAAACCTCGATCACGAACAAGAGGATTATGCCGAAACGATCCGCAACTCGGGCGATGCCTTGCTGACCATCATCAACGATATTTTGGATTTCAGCAAGATCGAAGCCGGGCGCATGGATATTGAAAGTCGTCCGTTCGACCTGCGCGAGTGCGTCGAATCCGCGCTGGATCTGGTTTCCGTTCGCGCCGTGGAGAAAGGGCTGGACATTGCCTACATGATGGAGGATGACGCGCCTGCCGCGATCTATGGCGATGAGACGCGCCTACGCCAGATCCTGCTCAACCTGTTTAGCAACGCGGTGAAATTTACCGAGAAGGGCGAAGTGGTTCTCACAGTTTCACGTGATCGAAACTTGAAACCTGACAGCCTGAAACTTGAAACACTGATTTTCACCGTCCGCGATACGGGCATCGGTCTTTCCGAAGATGGCATGAGCCGACTCTTCGAATCCTTCTCTCAAGCCGATTCCTCGACGACCCGAAAATACGGCGGCACGGGGCTGGGACTTGCCATCAGCAAACGCCTCGCCGAGATGATGGGTGGCACGATGTGGGTGGAAAGCGGGGGGGCGGGCAAAGGCTCCGCATTCTCCTTCACCATTCGCGGTGAGGCGGCAGAATTGCCCAACAATGCCGAGCGCGAATATAACGGCGTCCAACCTGAGTTGCAGGGCAAGCGCGCGCTTGTTGTGGACGATAACGAGACGAATAGAAAAATCATGCATGCGCAGACATCCAAGTGGGGGATGTCTGCGCGCGAAACCGGGTCGGCAACCGAAGCCTTGCAATGGCTCCGGGACGGCGCGGTATTCGATCTCATTATCCTGGACATGCGCATGCCCGATGTGGACGGCGTCGAACTGGCGAAGCGCATCCGCCTGACCGGCGTGAAAACTCCCATGGTGTTGTTCAGTTCGCTTGGTCGGCGTGAAGCGGGGGTGGATGAAAATCTGTTCGCGGCATACCTGACCAAGCCGATCAAACAATCCCAGTTGTTCGATACGCTCGTCGGTATTTTTGTGGGCGCCAAACCGCGCGAGCAAAAGACGATCACCGGGCGCTTCAAACTCGACCTTGATTTTGCTTCGCGCAACCCGTTGAAGATCCTACTGGCTGAAGACAACGCCGTGAACCAAAAGCTGGCGTTGCGCCTGCTCGAGCAAATGGGCTATCGCGCCGATGTGGCGTCGAATGGGTTAGAAGCAGTAGAGTCTGTGGCGCGCCAGAAATACGATGTGATCCTGATGGATGTGCAGATGCCCGAAATGGATGGCTTGGAAGCGACGCGTCAGATCGTGACGAATTGGTCGCGCAACCATCCGCGTATCATTGGTTTAACGGCGAACGCCCTCGAAGGCGACCGCGAGATGTGCCTTGCCGCCGGTATGGCAGATTACATTTCAAAGCCCATTCGCGTGGAGGAGCTGGTTGCCGCATTGGAGAGGGCGAGGGTGGAACACGGAGGGCGGGCTTGAGCCCGCTGGGATGAAATGCGCGTTTCAGTCCTGAAGAATACGCGGCAGTTTTTCTCTCTCTGTTCATCAGCGTGAATCAGCGTTCACGCCGCACTGGCGCTCGGCGCAAGCGTCTGCGTCCTGTTCGGAAACACATAAATTGGTTTACCGTAGTAACGACTTCAGCGTTTTTTGTAGCGAAAAAGCGACCGAAGTCGCCACTACGATCTCAGGTAATCATGGTTACTCAGAATAAAAATTATTTCCGATAGAGTCTATGGCGTACCATCACTCACATAACTTTGCGAGCTACGCACAACGAGGAGAAATGCGATGGCAGGAAAACAATCAAGCAAGCCGAAGAAAAACAGGAAGACCAACGAAGTTCAACCCGCGCCACAGCAAGCCGCGCCCGGCGGCTGGATGACGCATCCAATCTTTGGAATAGCAAACCCCCGTTCTGAACAGCGCCGTATGCCCTGGTTCGGCTGGCTGGGGTTGGCGATCATGATCCTCGCTGAGATATTCCTCACGCCGGGCGATCATCCGCTTGCGCTGGCGTTCACGCCCATCATGTGGAGCGGCTACATCCTGTTCGTGGACGGTTGGATCTGGCAAAGACATGGCGATTCGTATTTCATCGAGCGGCGGCGCGAATTCCCCATGTTGTTTTTGATCTCGATCCTGCTATGGTCGATGTTCGAAGTGATCAACTTCAAAACGAGGACCTGGCATTACGACAATATTCCCTCCGTGGGCATGCGTGAATTCCTCGGCGCGTGGGCATATGGGACGATCATCCCCGCCTTGTTCCGCACCTGGGATTTTTTCGCCACCTTGAAGATGTTCGAGAAAGCCCCGGCTCGCCATGTCAAAGTGACGCCGTTCAAGTTGGCGTTTTCTTTTATTTTCGGGGTTGCCTGCATCAGCATCCCGTTGTTGATGTCTGATTATTGGGCGAATTTCCTCATCCCGTGCATCTGGCTGGGGTTCATCTTCCTCGTCGAACCCATCAATTATCTGCTCAATATCCCGCGCATTTCCATTTTCCGCCAGTTGGAAATGGGGAACTCCAAATCGCTTTGGCAGTTGCTTGTGGCAGGCTTGTTTTGCGGCGTGATCTGGGAATCGTTCAACGCGGAGGCTGTGCGCGCGGGCGGGCTGGTGTGGGTTTATACCCTCAATCAATTTTGGGTCGATCTGGGATTTGGGATCTACCCGATCCGGAACGATTCGATGCCGCTGATGGGTTTTGGCGGGTACCCTCCGTTCATCTGGGAGAATTTTGTCATGTATGAGTTGATCAAATACGCCATGCAAGGCAACAAGATGTGGAAGACCCCCGGCCAACATCATCCAGATGATGGGTTGCCGACAGAGTAAAAAGATCAAGCGTTGTAAATCCTAACCGTTGAATACCAATGCTCAAAAGGTGATCGATGGAAGAGTCCGCAGAATTTGCGATCAAAGAAACCCTGCATACCAGCGCGCGCACAAGGGTCTATCGCGCCGCGCGCCGTTCCGATGGCAAGCCGGTGGTGTTGAAGACCCTCCATGGCGCGAGGATCACGCCCGAACTTCTGGCGAGGTTTCGTCAGGAATACGAGATCAACGCCTTGCTCAACCCGGTTGCCGGGGTGAGCGAAGTCCACAAGTTCGATACCTCTGGAACTCCGACCATCGTGATGGAGGACATCGAGGGCGATACGTTGAGTCAAACAGCCAAGCCAATCCGCGACTTGACCGAGTTCCTCAAGATTGCCATCGCAGTGACAGACGCGCTCGGGCAGATCCATGCGCGCCAGATCATTCATAAAGATATCAACCCATCCAACATCATTTACAACCCGAATACGGGGAACGTCAAGATCATCGACTTCGGGCTTTCCACATTGCTACCGCGCGAAACGGTTGCGCAAGTCAATGTCAACGTGCTGGAAGGGACGATTGCCTATATTGCGCCAGAGCAAACCGGGCGCATCAATCGACCCGTAGATTACCGCGCGGATTTTTATTCCCTGGGCGCCACGTTGTACGAATTGCTGGGCGGCGTTCGCCCCTTTGAAGAAACAGACCCGCTGTCTCTCATCCACAGCCACCTGGCAAAGCAACCTGTTCCGGTCAGCGCGGTCAACCCTGCGGTCCCGTCGCCTCTATCGGATATCATCATGAAATTGCTGGCAAAGAACGCGGCCGACCGGTACCAGTCCGCCTTTGGGTTGAAGGCAGACTGGATCGAATGTCAGCGTCAATGGCAGGCTGGCGGCGCGATTCGTGAATTTCCCCTCGGGCAAAACGATGTATCAGACCGATTCCAGGTTTCGCAAACGTTGCACGGGAGGGAAGAGGAACTACGCCAATTATTGAGCGCATTCGAAAACGCGCGGCGCGGTTCGGCTGAGGTGGTCTTGATCGCGGGCGAAGCGGGCATGGGGAAGACCAACCTGGTTCATGAACTACAAATTCCCATCGCCCGCCAGAATGGAATATTCATTAGCGGCAAATACGCCCATTCTCCCAACCCCGCGCCTTATTCAGGGCTGGTAGACGCCCTCCGCGCGCTCATTCGACAACTTCTCTCTGAAAGCGAGGCAAGCCTGGCTTCTGCCCGCCAAAAGATCAACGAAGCCATCGGCGTAAACGGGCAGGTGATTCTCAACCTGATACCGGAGGCTGAGCATGTTCTCGGACCGCAACCGCCCCTGCAATCCCTTTCTCCCGAGGAGGAACAAAATCGATTTAACCTTACCCTGCAGAACTTTCTCGAGTCGTTTTTGAATTCCGAACGCCCGCTGATCTTGTTTTTCGACGACATTCACTGGGCAGATGTCGCCTCCAGCTCCTTTCTTCAGCGCTTTGCGGCGTCTGCCAACCTGCATCATGTGATGGTGATCGCCTCGGTTCGCAACAGCGCGATCACCTCGGATCACCCATTACACGGGCTCCTTCAAAAATTTATCGATGAAGGCAACACCGTCACGCAAATCGATCTCAACCCTCTGCGCGTCGACGAAGTGAACCGCCTGCTTGCCCAATCCCTTCACTGCCCGTTGGACAACTCGTTGGCGCTTGCCGAAGTGATACAAGCCAAGACAGGTGGCAATCCGTTTTTTATCAATGAATTCTTGCGAGGCAGTCACAGCGACGGACTGATCCGATTGAACCTGGAGCGCGGCGGCTGGGATTGGGATCTTCAAGGCATTCAAGCGCGGCAACTCACCGACAACGTCCTCGAAGTCATGGCGGAAAAAATTAATGAGTTGCCTGATGATACGCGCCGCATGTTGGAATTCGCCGCCTGTATCGGATACGAATTCGACCTCTCCACCCTAGCCGCGCTTTCGAATCAACCCCAGCCTGAAACTGCCTCTGCCCTGCGGCCTTCCCTGCGCTCCGGCCTGGTCGTCCCCCTAACCCCAAATTACCTGATCGCCGAACAGGCAGAAACCGAATCGGACGCGCGATACGCCTTTGCTCACGCGGGCATTCAGCAAGGGGTTTACGAAGCCATCCCGCAGGCGGGAAGACCATCCATCCACTGGAGGGTCGGTCAACGCCTGCTACAAAGCAGTTCCGCCACAGAACGCGAACAGACGGTCTTCGGGCTGGTGAATCAGCTGAACCTGGGGGCTGGGATGGCTGACACCCAGGAGGATTACCTGGAATTGATCCGCCTGAACTTGCTGGCAGGGCAAAAGGCGCAAGCAACCGCCGCGCATGATATTGCCTATCATTACCTGAAGACCGGCGTCGGCTTACTTGAACATATCCCAGCCCATTGGCGGGAACAATATTCGCTCGCCTTCAACGTACATGTTGCCTGCGCCGAAGCGGCATATTTGACCGGTGACCTCGAGGAAAAAAACCGTCTTGTGAGCGCCCTGCTTGCCCATGCCAACCCCGGGCTCGATCAATCCCGCGCTCACGAGATCGATATGCGCGCCTATCTTGCGCGCGATGAACGCACCTCAGCCGTGCGCGCCGGACTTGAAGCCTTGCGGTGTCTTGGGGTGATCCTTCCGTTAAAACCCAACACATTCCAGATTCTGGCGGCTTTGCTCAGGGTGCGTTTCCTGCTCTCGCGCAAATCGAAAGCCGAGTTGCTTCAACTCCCCGAATTGGACGATGAACGCGTCGAGCGAATTTTCTGGATCGTGCGTATTATCTTCTCCCCGGCGTATACGAACATTCCAACCCTCCTCCCATTGTTATTCCTCAAAACTGTGGAACTCAGCCTCAAGCATGGCAATGGCTCCATCTCCGGGTTTGCCTTTGTGGGATATGGCTTTTTGCTCACAGTGGCATTGGGGGATATCAAAGGAGGCAGCGAGTTTGGCGCGATCGGTCTACAACTTGCCGATGCGCTGGATGTGGAGAAGGAGCGATGCGCCGCAAAAGGATTGCACGCCACCGTGCTTCAATTTTGGACGGAGCCTTTGCGGAACACTCTCAGCCTTCTTATGGATTCGTACCGGGCAAGCCTGAACCTGGTGGGAGATTATGCCCAAGCCAGCAACAGCGCATTGATCTACGTTTACCATTCCTATTGGGCGGGATGCAAATTATATGAGTTGGAACAGGAAATGAGCGCGTTTAGCGGCAGAATCAAGCAGATGCGCCAATCGTCCAATCTCAATCACGTTGGGTTTCACCATCAAGTGGTCTTGAACCTCATGGGCAAATCTGCCGACCCGCGCAAGATCGTTGGCGCCGCCTACGATGCCGAGAGCCAACTGCCCGAACAGATCGCAAAGAACAATCGAAGCATCGTCATGAACATTTACATGTATACGATGTATTTGAATTTTTTGTTCGGGGACTATCAATCTGCCCTTGGATATTCAGCCTCTTGCAAAGAGTTTTTGGATGGCGGCGCGGGCGCGTATACATCGTTTATGTATCCGTTCTTTGATTCTCTCGCGCGTCTCGCTTTGTGGAACGACGCCACGCCTGCTGAAAAGGAACACTGGCTGAAGATCATAACCGCCAATCAAAAAAATTCTAAGAAGTGGGCGGCATTTGCCCCCGAAAATCACCAGCATAAATATCTGTTGGTCGAGGCGGAACTGGCGCGCGCGCGCGGCGACACCGGCAAGGCGCGCGAACTGTACGATGAGTCGATTGCGCTGGCAAAACAGAATTTATTTTTGAATGAAGAGGCGCTGGCGCGCGAGTTGGCGGGCAAATTCCATCTTGAGCGCGGTTTGCACGAACTGGCTGGTCATTACCTCGGTCAGGCGGTTCGCGCCTACCACGAGTGGGGCGCCTTCGCCAAAGTGAAGCATCTCGAAGAAACGTATCCGCAATTTTTTTCAAGAGCGGAGGCTGGCGCTGGGCTCTCCTCTTCAGTGATTACATCGTCGACAAACACCGACGGCGCGGCCGCCATCGATTTCGCCAGCCTGATGAAGGCGACGCAGGCGCTTTCCAGCGAGATCGTGCTGGAAAAATTGCTCGCTTCCCTGTTGGAAGCCGCGATCGAAAACGCCGGGGCAGAGAAAGGCTGGCTACTGCGAGAACAAGCCGCAATGTGGATGATCGAGGCGCAAGGGGTGCGAGGCAACGTCCGCGTGCTGGCCGAGTCGCCCGCGCATCCGCAAGACTTGCCCGTTTCCATCCTCAGCTACGTTGCCCGCACGCAAGAAACCGTGGTGCTCGATGATGCCGCGCGGAGCGGTCAGTTCGCGCGAGACCCTTATCTCATTGCGCACAAACCCAAGTCGATCTTGTGCGTGCCGATGTTGAATCAGGGAAAATTATCGGGCTTGCTGTATCTTGAAAATAACCTGACGACGAACGCGTTCACCCCGGAACGCCTGGAGGTGATCCGCGTGCTTGCCTCGCAAGCCGCGATCTCGTTCGATAACGCGCGGTTGTACGGCGACCTCAGGCGGAACGAGGAGAAATATCGCGCGTTGTTCGAGAATTCGCGCGACGCCATTTTTGTGATCACGGCGAATGCCGACATCGTGGATGTCAACCAGGCAACGCTCGACTTGTTCGGGTATACGCGCGACGAACTGCTGAAACTTGGGATGGCGGAGATCGGCGTGACCGAGGAACAGTTTGCCGGGTTCCAAGACCTGATCGGCGCGCAGGGTTCGGTGCGCGACTTTGAGGTAAACCTGACGCGCAAAGACGGTGTCGTGATGGAATGCCTGCTGACCGCCACACTCCGCCGCGACGATGATGGCGCGCCCAACTCGTATCAAGGTATTTTGCGCGACATCACCGAACGCAAACGAGCGGCGCGAATGCTTGAAGCATACAGTCACAACCTTGAGCAAATGGTCGAGGAGCGCACAACCGAAGCGCGCCGCGCCCGCCAGGACGCCGAAGCCGCCAACGCGGCGAAATCCATCTTCCTCGCCAGCATGAGTCATGAGATCCGCACGCCGATGAACGGCATCATCGGCATGACCGGGCTGTTGCTCGGCACCGAACTTACCAACCAACAGCGCGATTTTGCCGAGGTGATTCGCGCCAGCGGCGAAACCCTGCTGACCATCATCAACGACATCCTCGATTTTAGCAAGATCGAATCGGGCAAAATGGAACTCGAGAACCAGCCGTTCAACCTGCGCGAATGTATCGACAGCGCGCTCGACCTCGTCGTCACCCGCGCGGCGGAACATCACCTCGACCTTGCCTGCATCCTCGAAGAGGATGTGCCGCCGGCGGTCTTCGGCGACGTGACGCGCCTGCGACAGGTGTTGTTGAACTTGCTGGGCAACGCGGTGAAGTTTACCGAGAGCGGGGAGGTGGTGGTGACCGTGAAGGTGGACAAAGCGATAAGCCAACAGAACGACTCGGAGCGTATCTCGCCTGTTTCCGCGTCTACGGTTGCGCTCCAATTCACCGTCCGCGATACGGGCATCGGCATTCCCCAAGACCGCATGAGCCGTTTATTCGAATCGTTCACGCAGGTGGATGCGTCGACCACGCGCAAATATGGCGGCACCGGGCTGGGGTTGGCGATCAGCCAGCGGCTGGTCGAATTGATGGGCGGAAGCGTGTGGGTCGAGAGTGAGGGCATTCCCGGCCAAGGTTCGTCCTTTCACTTCGCCATCCACGTCGAGCCGGCGGAGAGGGTTCGCACCGCGGCAAACCCGCGCGAGGATCGGCATCTTCTGGAGGGGAAACGCGCGCTCATTGTGGATGATAACCTCACGAACCGACGCATCCTGAAATTGCAGTTCGAAAAATGGGGCATGCTCGCGCAAGACACCGAATTCCCGCGCGATGCGCTTGCCATCCTCGAACGCGGCGAACCGTTCGACCTGATCGTGCTCGATATGTTCATGCCCGAGATGGACGGCGCCATGCTGGCCGGTGAAATTCGCAAACACAACGTGTCCATCCCGCTGCTTCTTTTTTCATCGATGGCGCAAAGCGAACTGGGGGAATACAGGACTTTGTTCAACGCCTTCCTTGCCAAACCGATCAAGCCCTCGCTTCTTTTCGACGTGCTGGCTGGTCTCTTTGACCCCAGCCGGCTCGCCCCGGTCAGCGCCCCCAAAACCTCCGCCTTCGACATGGAAATGGCGTCCCTTCATCCATTGCGCATCCTCATCGCGGAGGATAATGCCGTCAATCAAAAACTCGCCATCCGCATGTTGGAGCAGATGGGCTATCGCGCCGACCTCGCCTCGAATGGACTCGAAGCCATCGAAGCGATTACGCGCCAGCCCTACGACGTGATTCTCATGGATGTGCAAATGCCCGAAATGGACGGACTCGACGCCACGCGAAAGATCCGTATGATCCAAACGGTTGCCCAACCTCGCATCGTTGCCATGACCGCCAATGCCATGCAAGGCGATCGTGAATTATGCCTCGCCGCCGGCATGGACGATTACATCTCCAAACCGATCCGCGCGAATGAACTTGTTGAGTCGTTGATGAGGGCGGGGAGCCATGCGTAGCCCGGTGGGCATGGGGATGCGTGAACATATTCATCCCTGTGTGCATGCTCACTTGCTCGCTTGCTCTTTTGCCCACTTGCTCACTTGCCCACTTGCCCACTTGCTCACTTGCCCACTTGCTCACTTGCTCATTTGCTCCCCTGTACACCCGTTTCCCTGTATACTTGCGCGCAGGCACTTAACCAAAGGAAACCAATCATGCCCGTCATTGACCGCACAACCTTCGACGAACTCAAGCAAATCTCCGGCGCGGAATTTATCAACGAATTGATCGACACGTTTCTAGACGATGCGCCGCGCTTGTTCGATGAGTTGAAATCTGGACTGGCAGAGGGGAATGCCGATTCGTTCCGTCGCGCGGCGCACTCGTTGAAGTCGAATGCGGCGACGTTTGGAGCAAATCGACTGGCGGAGTTGGCGAACGTGTTGGAGGGGATCGGGCGGGAGAACCGGCTGGGGGAAACGGGAGACAGGCTGAACGTCCTGAATGAAGCGTTGAGATCCGCCTGCGATGAATTGCGAGGGCTAAAGTCATGAGCGCCACGCACGAGCCCGGTCGCATGTTGATCGTGGACGATAACCGCGTTAACCGGCTATTGCTCACTCATGCGCTGGAACAGAATGGGCATCACGTATACACAGCCGAGAACGGCAAGATCGCCATGGAGATGTTGCGCGAGAAGTTGTACGATGTGATCCTGTTGGATATCGATATGCCCGTGATGAATGGCTTCGAAGTGTTGGAAGCCCTGTTAAGCGACAACGAACTGCGCGACCTGCCGGTGGTGATGACCTCGGCATCGGATGAGCTTGACCGCGTGGTGAAGTGCATCGAAATGGGCGCGGAGGATTATCTCGTCAAGCCGTTAAACCCGATCCTTCTGCGAGCGCGCGTCAACGCCAGCCTTGAGAAGAAGCGACTGCGCGACCAACAGCGAAAACTGTTTCGCACGTTTGCCACACCCGAGGTGGCGGAGCAACTCTTGCGCGAAGGGTTTTCACTCGGCGGAAAATATGTGACGGCTTCGGTGATGTTCGCCGATATCCGTTCGTTCACCTCTCTTAGCGAAAAACAGGAACCGACTGAGACCATCGAACTGCTCAATAATTATTTTGCGTTGATGTTCGACGCGATCACCGGTCACCATGGGACGGTGAACCAAATGGAAGGCGACGGGATGATGGCGATCTTCGGCGCCCCGGTCTTTCACGAGCGTCACCACGATCACGCGGTGCGCGCCGCGCTCGAAATGATCGACCTGCTGAATGTGTTCAACGAGCAACGCGCCGCGCAGGGCAGAGGGCAGATCAAGATCGGCATCGGCATTGCCACCGGGCGAGTCATTGCGGGATACACCGGCACACAACATCGCGCCACCTACACATGCGTCGGCGATACGGTCAACATTGCGGCGCGTATTGAAAAGCACACGAAAGCCGCCCAGCGCCCGATCTTGATCGATCGCGCCACGCGCGACGGTTTGAGCGAAGATTTCAAGACTGAGGATCTTGGTGATGTGATGTTTGCGGGCAAGGAACAAGCCATCAAGATTTTTTCCGTGAGCGCGTGATTTGTTCAGGACTGGGCAGTTGTACTGCCGCCGCAGTGCAACCACGGCGCAACAGGTTCAACTGCGTAAGTCCTGTTGTTCTTAGGCAACGACTTCGCACAGCCATGGAAATCACCACCCCGTAACTTGACGCGCCCTCTTGGATGTGCTACCATCCCCGAAACTTTGTTCTGTGTTTCAGGAGAAGATTATGTTGAGAATGAAGCGAGGCGCGATGATCGCCTCCATAACAGTGATCGGCGCGATGTTGCTCACGGCGTGTCGACAACCGTTTTCCACGCCGGTGTCTGTCACCAGCACGGCGATTGATACGAGTAATTTATTCGAAACCCTCGGCACTCCGGTTGCCAGCCCCACCGGGCTGGGAGGCGTTCAGCAGGCAACCACACAAACCGCGCAAAGTATCGACCCGAATTTGTTGAACACTGCCACACCGGGCGGCGTCGCAGAAACCGCCACATTGACTCCATTCGTACAGTTGCCATCCAACCCCACTGCGACACCCACAACGACTCTCGCCCTCCCCAGCGGGCCGACCAGCACGCCTCAACCGCAGGTTCCGCCCGGTTCGCATCCTTCCACGTATGCCCTCAAAAGCGAGGAATTCCCATTCTGCATCGCGCGCCGCTACGGGATCGATCCCGCGGCGTTGCTGGCGGCAAGCAACCTCTCCAGCCCGGATATTTATTACGCGGGCTTGGTCTTGACCATCCCATCGGGTCCGGCCTGGTCCGAAGCCGATTTGGGCCCGCGTTCGTTGCGCGCGCATCCCGGTTCCTATGTGGTGACCGGCAATGCCGATACAACCGTGTTTGGAGTGGCGTGTAAATTCGGCGATGTAACGCCGGACGCCATCGTCGCCGCCAATGGCGGGCTTACCCTCAATTCTACGCTGGCGGCTGGTCAGAGTTTGAGCATTCCATAATTCAACGCTTTAAGTAAAATACGATTAACCTCAGGACTTACGCAGTTGGCGGGCAGTTCGATTTGCCAAGCAAATCGTGCCGCCGCCGCAGTGCAACTACGGCGCAACAGGTTCAACTGCGTAAGTCCTAATCCTTTAAAACGTAGAAAACGCTGATTGACGCTGAGAGAGTAGCATCAGCGTTTTCTGCATGAATCAGGGTATGGTTTTACCAAAGTAGATTGACAGATCATCGCATTTGTGGCGGGTTGGAGCGAATGTGGCTGAAAACAGCGACATTTACTCCGTTATACGAAGAAGCAGCCCAGAATCTCGGACTTTGGTAAAGCCATGTGAATCAGGGTCTTATTCATTTTCAAGCGAGTCGTATTTCTTTTATAATGCGATCATCACGATCTGAGGAAACTTACATGACCTTTGAACTCATCAAATCGGACACTTTATTGCAAGGGCGCGTCTTCCGCATCCGCCGCGACACCCTCAAAACTCCCGATGGACGCGAAACCAAATTCGAGATCATCGAGCATGGCGGTTCGGTGGTCGTCATCCCGGTGGATGAACATGGAGACATGTATTTCGTGCGGCAATATCGTCACGCCGCGGGGATGGACCTGCTCGAACTCCCGGCTGGCACGCGCGATGGTGACGAACCATACGAAGAATGCGCCGCCCGCGAGATCCGCGAAGAGACCGGCATGGAAGCGGGGAAATTGCAAAAGGTGGGGGAGTTCTTCCTTGCCCCCGGCTATTCCTCCGAATTTATGGAAGTGTATCTGGCCACCGACTTAAAGCACAACCCGCTGGAGGCTGATGAAGATGAATTCCTGTCGGTTGAGAAATATCCGGTGCGGCAAGCCATCGAAATGGCGGAACGCGGCGAAATGCCCGATGCCAAGTCGCTGGCGGCGCTGTTGATGGCTAAACCCTATTTGAATTTGTAGATTCATCCCTCTGATACAATCGCATCATGAAGCCAATTTCATCCACTGAAGAACGCGTCTGGGCTGTGCTGGCGCATCTTTCCGCGCTGGTGATGGGCATGGGACTCATCCTGCCGATCATCGGCTGGGCGGAGCAGAGGCGGAAATCGAAATTTATCGCGTATCAGTGTTTGCAGGCATTGGGGTATCAGACGCTTGGGTATACAGTCTGGCTTCTCGGCTATTTGCTGTTCATTACCATCATCATTGTTTTGATGATGATCGTTGCGATGGTCAGCCCGAAAAACGGAGATGCATTTGCGGCGTCACTCGTCGGCTTTAATATTTTCTTTTTCGTCTTTGTCATCGGCTCTCTCGGAGTTTATCTTCTCCTGCCGATCATCGCATCCGTTGCGTGCGGCATGGGAAAAGGTTTTCAATATCCGTTCATGGGCAAGCGGCTGGCGAAGTATCTTGAATACAGCCTCGAAAACGAGAGCTGGCTGAACGAAGATCACGAAGACCGTTGGGTTGCGGCGGCGGGACATTTCAGCGTGATCCTCGCGTTTTGGGGATTGCTCGCCCCGATCACTGCGTGGATTCTGCAAGGCAAACGAAGCGCGTGGCTGAAGTTCCAATCCGCGCAGGCGATTGCGCTTCATGTGTCCGTGCTTTTGCTTGGACTTATTGCCGGCGCGTTTTATATATTCGGTTTCGTTGCTTTCATCGCGCTCACCGGCTTCGACCCAGAGTCTGCCGCGAATTCATCTGCGGGACTCATTGGCTTGGTAATCATGTTCGGTTCGATGATCCTCGCGCTGTTGATTGCGCTTCTCGTTCCTCTCTTTCACATTGCAGGACAGTGGGCTGGCTATCGTGTGCTGAAAGGCGATGATTATTGGTATCCAGTGATCGGCAAACTTGTTGCGCGTTTCGTTCCGAATGAGCCGAGGAATCTGCAAATTCGCGAGGGAGACCCTTCGGTCGCAACAAACGCTCCCTCAGGGTGACATTCATTGGAGGCATTATGAAAATTCTCATCGCAACAGACATGGAAGGGATCACCGGCGTCACCACGTGGGATCAGGTCACGCCCGGGCATGCGGAGTATGCGCGTTTTCGCAGACTTATGACGCAGGATGTGAATGCCGCCATCCGCGGCGCGTTCGATGCAGGCGCGGATGAAATCATCGTCGCCGACGGGCATTGGAATGGCTCGAATATTCTCATCGAGGAACTCGATCCGCGAGCGAAATTGAACACCGGTTCGCCGAGTCCGCTTTCGATGATGCAGGGCATTGATGAAAGTGTGGACGGTGTTTTCTTCGTCGGCTATCACGGGCGCAACGGTTTGCAAAACGCGGTGCTTGATCACACGTGGTCATCGAAGACCGTTGCAAATCTTTGGCTCAATGAAATCCTCACCGGCGAATATGGGTTGAACGCCGCGCTCGCCGGTCACTTTGGCGTGCCGGTCATCATGGTCTCTGGCGACCAGACCGCGTGCGCCGAAGTGGAAAATCTGCTCGGCGATGTGGAACGCGCTGTTGTCAAACAGGCGACGGGGCGATATGCGGCGGAATGTCTGCCCGCGCAGGCGACTCACGATCTCATCTTCATGTCTGCCGCGCGGGCGGTGACGCGGCTGGCGGAGGGCGACTCGCCTGATCCGTTCGTGTTGGATTCTCCGATTCGCGCCACAGTGGAATTTTTCACCTCCGATATGGCGGATCGCGCCGCCCTTATGCCTGGCACACAGCGGGAGGAGACTCGCGTCTCGTTGAACGGGCAGACGATGGATGTCGTCTATCGCGGCTTCCGCGCGATGGTGACACTGGCGCTCTCTAGTTAACGGATGTTGCGCAGTTGAAGTTGATTTGTCTCGTAATGCGATATATTGCATATTAACCAATACATCTGGCAATAAACACGATATGGATTCTTGCCACAAAGCCAATCCCGAAGGGATGGCAGGATTCTAAAAACGGCAAATGGGTCTCCAAATCCCGAAGGGATGACATAAATTTTCCTCTTCTGACACCCCTTCGGGGTTGAATGAGATGCATCCTTCAATACTATAATCATTTGACCCCTTCGGGGTCTGTGGGAAAGTGCCGTATTGCTCGGTTTTATTGTTAACCTGCAACATGTCGCTCTTGTGCAAGAACAGCCTGAAAAGTGAGACGCTTCGTAGTCTCGATCTACGGGTTAACTGCGTAAGGTGGGTAGCTAAGGCTGACGCGGGCGAACCAGTTTGCCCGTCGGGGCGAAGCGGGTTGTTCATCCGAATTCGGAAAATTTACATTGACGTATCGCTGAAAGCCTCCATATAATTGGATATGGCATATCCAAAAAGCGAAGCGGGTGTTGTATTGCTATCTCACGAAAGGAGGTGGCTTTTCGGGGTGAATTTCGAGGATGGTTCGTTTCTTTTCAAACCCAACCAATCTTAAGGAGAGAGAATGAAATCAAAATCGTTTTTGTTGATCAGCGTGCTCGCGCTCGTCAGCGTGGTACTTTCCGCTTGCGGAGGAGGCGGCGGAGGCAATATGATCACGAAACTTGGCGAGGGCGAGGGTCAAGTGGATATCATTGCCTGGGCGGGATACATCGAGAATGGCTCAACGGACGCGGCATACGATTGGGTGACCGAATTCACCAAAGCGACCGGTTGCGTGGTGAACGTGAAAGTCGCGGCGACATCCGATGAGATGGTCTCGTTGATGAATCAAGGCGGCGTGGATCTGGTCACCGCGTCGGGCGACGCGTCGAATCGTCTCATCGCGGGCGGCACCGTCCAGCCGATCAACATCGAATTGATCCCCTCGTACAGCACGGTGGATGAGCGGTTGCAAAATGCCGCGTGGCACACAGTGGACGGAGTCCACTACGGCACGCCGTATCAATGGGGCGCGAACGTGTTGATGTATAACACCGAGGTCTTCCCCGAAGCGCCCACTTCGTGGGATGTGGTGTTCGAGGAAATGGACCTGCCGGATGGACAGAGCAACAAAGGACGCGTGCAAGCCTACGATGGCGCGATCTACATCGCGGATGCCGCGTTGTACCTCAAGGCGCATAATCCCGAATTAGGCATTGGCGATCCGTATGAACTCACACAAGAACAGTTCGATGCCGCGGTCGCGTTGCTGAAAACGCAGCGCGCTTTGGTGAGCCGCTACTGGCACGACGTCGTGGTTCAAATGGAAGACTTCACCAACGAAGGCACGGTGGCTTCCTCCTCGTGGCCCTATCAGGTGAACCTGCTTCAATTCGACGGCAAGCCGATCGCCTCGGTGGTCCCCTCCGAAGGCGCGACGGGCTGGGCAGATACGACTATGATGCACGTCAACGCTCCGCATCCGAATTGCGCATACATGTGGATGGAGCATTCGCTCGATCCCAAAGTGCAAGGCGACGTGGCGGCGTGGTTCGGGTCGGTACCGGCAGTCCCTGCCGCTTGCTCGGCGAGCGAATTGTTGACCGATACCGGTTGCGCAACGAACGGTTTCGACAACTTCGATAAGATCCAATTCTGGAAGACGCCAACCTGCGGGGACGGGAAATGCGTTCCGTACAGCAAGTGGGTCGAAGCATACAACGAGATCAAGGGACAATAACTGTTCCAGATAAACACAACCGCGTTGAGTCGCAAGACTCAACGCGGTTGAAATTTTTTGACCGACGATTAGTTTACCTTACACTTTAAAAATCGGGACGCTGATTCACGCAGAAAACGCAGATTTTCTTTCTTTTGAATCAGCAAAGTCAGCGTTTTCACCCGCCCTTACGGACGGTGCAAGGATCTGCGTCCAAAAAGCATTGTGTAAAGTAATCAGAGCAACGAAATTTCATGGATAAACCCTCCGCAATTATTTTTTCCAATGTGTCGCGTTACTTTAACGAAGTTCACGCAGTGGACAACGTTTCGATGGAGATTCGAGATGGGGAATTCTTTTCGATGCTCGGTCCCTCCGGCTCCGGCAAGACTACGTGCCTGCGGCTGATCGCGGGCTTCGAGCGTCCCGATTCTGGCGCGATCCAAGTCTATGGCGAGGATGTTTCTGTCCTGCCGCCGTATGACCGACCCGTGAACACGGTCTTTCAAGATTATGCCTTGTTCCCTCACATGACCATCGAGGACAATATCGCGTATGGGCTGATGATCAAGAAAGTTCCGAAAGCCGAGCGCATCAAGCAAGTGAATGATATGCTGGACTTGGTGCAACTCGCCGGCTTTGGGCGACGCAAACCCTCGCAACTTTCCGGGGGACAGCGGCAACGCGTCGCTCTCGCGCGAGCCTTGATCAACCGCCCCAAGGTTCTTCTGCTCGATGAGCCGCTCGGCGCGCTCGACCTCAAACTGCGCCAGCAAATGCAGGTGGAGTTGAAATCGATTCAACAGCGCGTGGGGATCACATTCGTCTTCGTCACTCACGATCAAGAAGAAGCGTTGACCATGAGCGACCGCATCGCGGTGTTCAACTTAGGGAAGGTCGAACAGATCGGGACGCCCTCGGAAATTTATGAACATCCCGCCTCGCCGTTCGTGGCGGGATTTGTCGGCGTGTCAAATATCGTGGAAGGCGAACTTGCAAAACGCATCACTGGGTCAACGCAAAAGTTTTCCATCCGCCCGGAGAAGATTCATCTGCTGTCAACAAGCGAGACTCCCGAGCCTGACACGTATTCAGCCGACGGCGTTGTGCGCGATGTGGTGTATCTGGGTTTATACACGCGCTATCTCGTTGAGTTGAACGACGGCGGGGACTTGGTGGTGGTGGCGCAAAATCTCAAGACCACTTCGATGGACGCGCTCAAAGTGAAGGGCGCGTCGGCGCGGCTGGTTTGGAAGCGTGAACACGTCCGCCCACTGGGCAATTGACATGATGCGCCGATTTTCCACTTATCTGTATTACCGACCAAAACTCATCCTTGCATTGTTGCTTGGTCCGCCCATGTTGTACATGGTGGTCGTGTATTTGGGGTCATTGTTCGGTCTGCTCTTGAATAGTTTCTTTTATTTGGACGATTTCAGCGGGAAGGTGATCCATTCGTTCACGCTGTCTACCTATGCCACGTTGTTCAGGCGCTCCAATCTGCTGATCATCAACCGCACTCTACTGATGGCGTTATCGGTCACGTTGGCTGATGCGTTGATCGCGTTTCCGCTGAGTTATTACATGGCGAAGTTCGCCTCGCCGCGCATGAAATCTTTCATGTACCTTGCTGTGCTGGTCCCGCTCTGGTCGAGTTATCTCGTCCGCGTCTATGCGTGGAGGTTGATCCTCGCCAAAGAGGGGATCATCAGTTGGTTCGTCAGCCACATGGGGTTGCAGGGACTCCTCGACTGGGCGCTCAGTTCCGAATCTATCGGCGGACCCTCGCTTGGGTTGTCCATGCTCGGCATGTTCATCACGTTTGTGTATATCTGGCTTCCATATATGATCCTGCCGATTCAAACCGCGCTCGAACGCGTGCCTCGGTCGCTCGAAGACGCCTCCAGCGACTTGGGAGCGAAACCGCTACAAACGTTCCGCAATGTGATTCTGCCGCTGGCGTTCCCCGGCGTGGTGGCTGGCTCGATCTTCACATTTTCGCTGACGCTCGGCGATTACATCGTTCCGCAAGTGCTTGGGAATTCAAAAGTGGTCATCGGCATGGCGGTCTATTCGCATCAAGGCACGGCAGGGAATATTCCGCTCGCCGCCGCGTTCATGATGGGACCGATCGCGATCATGATCGTGTATCTTTTGATCGCGCGGAGATTAGGAGCCTTCGATGCGCTCTAACTCATCATCCAACCGAAAGCGCGCGCCATTTTTATTGTCCATTTCGGCATGGGCGGCGTTGTTGTTCCTTCACTTCCCGGTGTGGATCATCTTCCTGTACGCGTTCACCACCGACGAGTCGACCTATTCGTTCCCGCCGCCGGGTCTGACCACGCGCTGGCTGGAGGTCGCGTTCCAGCGAAAAGATATGTGGGAAGCGATGCTTCTCTCGGTGGGTGTTGCGTTGATCTCAACCGCCATCGCGATTGTGTTAGGCACGCTTGCGGCGGCGGCAGTCTATCGGACGGAGTTCTTTGGCAAGAATGCTGTCTCGCTTTTGCTTGTGCTTCCGATTGCTTTGCCCGGTATAGCAACGGGCATCGCCTTGCGCACATCCATTGGGGCAGTGGGCTTGCCGTTTTCATTTTGGACGATCGTGATCGGTCATGCCACGTTTTGCATCGTGACCGTGTACAACAATGTGATCGCGCGTTTCCGCCGCACGGGGAATTCGATGATCGAAGCCTCGATGGACCTCGGCGCGGATTCATGGCAGACTTTTCGATACGTTGTGTTGCCGAATATCGCAACCGCTTTACTCGCGGGCGGGATGTTGTCGTTCGCGCTTTCATTCGACGAAATCATCGTGACCACATTCACTGCGGGTCAGCAGGAAACGCTTCCGATTTGGATATTCACGCAGTTGGCTCGTCCGCGCAACCGACCTGTGACGAATGTGGTCGCCATGTTGACATTCCTCATCACGCTGATTCCCATCATCCTCGCGGAACGATTCACGTCGCAGAGCGGAGATACCGAAGGCGAGACAAAGTAGACGCGGGCGAATCAGGCGTCCCGTCGGCGCGAAGCGGTTTTGAATCCAGCAAAATTCCTCCCTCAAAAATATTGACAGCACGTCAATCCCCATTACAATTGCGATCATTATTCTATAAAGGAGCGTTGATATTCTAACGACTCGCACGAGTGTGAATGAGCAAATGCTTGTGCCCTTCATCTAAATTACGCCACGAATAAAATCTGGCTTCCGCCGCCCTCCAACTGATACTTGGTGAGGCGGCGGGACTGCTTAAGGTCTATGCAGTCAACACAGTGGTTAAGAGCTGTTGTTTTGGCTGTTTTTGATTCTCTGCTATGTCATTCTGAGCCGTGCTCTTGCCCTTTGCGGCGAAGAATCTTCCTCAAGACGAAGAGACCCTTCGCTAACGCTCAGGGTGACATATTGAAAATGGTTTCACCTTTGGCATACATTGCCAAAGTATCTTTTTGGGCGAAATGCCCTCCTCAAAAAACGAAAGGAAAGAATGACCGGTCAATTTACATCCCATTTGAATCCGAAATGTAGTTCGGGCGCGTTCGAAGAGAAAGGCGGATGCGGCGTATTTGCCCGCGAGCCGATCAAGAAAGGCGAACTGCTCGCGCTGTTTGGAGGGCAGATTGCGGCGAGAGACGAACTCGACCCCAACATGCCGCACTTCACCCAGCGCGTGCTTCAGATCGAAGATGATTATTATTTGATCACCCCCGATCCGTTGGAGCCTTCTGATTGTTTCAATCATTCCTGCGAACCCAACGCGGGTTTTACGGGACAGGTTGGCGTGGTGGCGATGCGCGACATCAAAGCAGGGGAGGAGATCAACTTCGATTACGCCATGTGCGACGGTTCGATCTACGACGAGTTTGAATGTCATTGCGGCACTCCCAACTGCCGAGGTCAGGTCAAAGGCTCCGATTGGACGAAGCCCGACCTGTGGGAAAAATATGACGGTTATTACATGCCGTATCTCGCGCGGCGCATTGAAAAGCTCAAAGCCGCATTGCCCGTCCCTGCATAAGACAAACGGATTGCACGGTACAATTGTGCAATCCGTTTTATGTTTAAATCCTTCGCCTTCAAAATTTATCTCGTCGCTCTTGTCCTCCGATTGATTCCCATCATCGCCGCGCGCGGATTGGGGATCGGTCTCGACGACATGTTTCAATACGACATGCTCGCGCGCAGTCTCGCGCAGGGGCATGGATTCCGCTGGTATGCCGAATCGGATTTAAACCAACTCGCTTCTTTCGTGGACTTCGACCTGTCTAGCGCTAGGGAGTATGATCCACGCCTCGGCATTTCCACCTCGTTCCGCGCGCCGCTGTACCCAGCCTTTCTCGCCATCGTCTATTTTTTCAACGGGATAGGTTTCTCCCGCTTCTTCGCCGCGCGTCTGGCGCAAGCAATCATCCTTGGCGCGCCGCTTGCGCCATTGACGTATCTAGTTGCTCAGAGTCTCTTTCCTCTTTCTTCTTTCCTTGATGATGAAAGAGGAAAGAAGAAAGAAAGAGTTTCTCGTATTTCTGCCTGGCTCATCGCCGCCTATCCCATGCTTCTCGTCTACCCTCTCGGTCTCGGAACCGAAAATCCTTTCTTCGTCCTCCTCCTTGCCTCTTTCCTCTTTCTTCTTTCTTCAATCGAAAAACCAACAACTTCAAACTTTTTATTCTCTGGAATCTTCCTCGCCCTCACCGCCCTCACGCGCTCAGTCATTCTCGTATTTGCCCTCGCTTCCTTCTGTCTTCTGTTTTACCTGCACGGCAAGCGGACAATTCTCTCCATCCTCGCTTTTGTCCTTGTCATTGCGCCGTGGATCATTCGCAATTCTCTCTTACACGGCAAACTCACGGGGATCGAAACTTCGATGGGCTACAACTTGTACCTCGGCTATCATCCACAGGGAAACGGCTCCTTCGTGTTCGGTCCCTCGCTGGATCTACTTCCCATCCTCGACGATGCCGAGCGTGACAAAATTGGGACAGAAAAAGCGATTGAATTTATCAAGGCGCAACCTGAACGATTCATTCCGCTGGCGATCAACCGCCTCGGCTTCTTCTTTGGGTTGGAAAAGCGGGTGCTGATGTATTTTTACGGCAACGACCTTCTTGGCTTTATCCCTCTTCCGCTGTTGTTGACGATCTCCGCGATTTTGCTTTTGCCGTTTGTCATCATTTCCATCTCTGCCGCGCTGGGCCTGTCCCTCCTCCGTTGGAATCCGCAGACTTGCCTATTTGCCCTCTTGCTCATTTGTTATACCCTCCCTCACGTGTTCATCCTCGCAGAAGACCGTTTCCACCTCGCGCTCGTGCCATACCTCGCCATCCTTGCCGCATGGTTTTGGGTGAATGGCTTCAAGGCGTTATCCCTCCGCTGGCAAGAATCACACGCCGGGAAAATTCTCCTAATCCTCTCAATTCTCTCTGTAATTTTCCTCGTAACCAACTGGGGACTCGAACTCGTCCGCGACTGGGATAAAATTGCGCAACTCCTCGGTCCCAACGGAAACCAATCCTACTTCCCCTACTGATCACTGATAACTGATCACTTCTCACTGCTCACTGATAACTATGAACTACCTCCTCGGCGAACGCCTCAAATTTGATTGGAAGATCGTAACGATCACAATCGTATCTACATTACTATTCATGGTGGATTATTATCATCGCAAGCTTCTCTTTGAGAATTTCGGATATTCGTTTCGTGTCGTTTTGTATCTTGTTATCCCTCTTCTAGTTATTCTTGTTCTTTTCCGCGAAAATCCGAAGGAATATGGTTTTGGACTTGGCGATTGGAAAGCGGGTCTCATCATCACGATCATTGGAATAATCATCATGGCTCCAGTGATTTATTTGCTAGGGAGCGACAATGCGTCCATGCAGAAGTATTATCAGCCCTACGTGAACGGACTCCCGTGGTCAACCTTCCTCGACCTCATCGGCTGGGAGTTCATCTTCCGCGGTTGGATCTTGTTCGGATACGTCCGCAAATTCGGACCCGAAGCGCTGTGGGTGCAAGCCGTCCCGTTTGCGTTGATGCACAACGGCAAGCCCGAAGTGGAGACTCTCTCCACGATCTTCGGCGGTTTCGCCTTTGGCTGGGTGGCGTGGAGAACAAAATCATTTCTCTATCCGTTCCTGATCCATTGGTTCATCGCGACGTTCATTATCATCGTCGCGGCAGGGCTATCCTGACTAACGGACTACGCAACTGCATGACTACATTCACTCTCCGCCCCGCGCGCGAATCGGAATCCCGCCAGATCAAGGAGCTGATTCGCCTAGTGGGCATCAACCCGATGGGCTTGGATTGGAAGCGGTTTATCGTCGCTGTGGATGCGGACGAGCGCGTCATTGGCACGGGACAGTTGAAACCGCATGGCGCGGATATCCTGGAATTGTCGTCCATTGCGGTTGCGCCGGCGCATCGCGGCGAGGGAATCGCGCGCGCCATCATCGAACATTTTCTGAAGGAAGGTCCGCGCCCGTTGTATCTGACTTGTGTATCGACGATGGGTCTGCTGTATGAAAAATTCGGGTTTGTCAGTCTTGAGTATAAAAACATGCCCCGTTATTTTCAGCGTTTGAGCAAGGTGGCAAATGTGATGTTGAATTTCACGCGAGAAGGCGAATTCCTGCTGGTGATGAAGTTACAGTAAAATATCTGCGATGCAAACGATCAAATCAATCCTGTATATGACTTCTGGCGTATTATTTGGCTTGTTTATTGCTGTGGTGGTGTGGGTGGTGGCGCGCAACCCAAGCGGGCAGGCGGTGACTCTGCGCCCCGCGCCCACAGACGCGCCTATTGTGGTTCACATCACTGGCGCGGTGCCGCGACCGGGCGTGTACGCCCTGCCACAGGGCGCGCGCGCGCAGGATGCCATTTCTGCCGCGGGCGGTTTTTTGGCAGATGCCGATAAAACAGGCATCAATCTTGCGAGACTTCTTGAAGACGGCGAGAAGTTGGATATTCCCTTTGTGGAGGGTTCTTCGCTGGTGGTGGAGCCGGTCTCGGCTCCGACAGCGTCGGCGGCTTCCACAGAATTGATCGACATCAACACTGCCTCGCAAGCCGAGTTGGAGACGCTTCCCGGCATCGGTCCGACCACCGCGCAGAAGATCATCGATTACCGTGAGGAGAACGGTCCGTTTCAAACGACGGAAGACCTCATGAACGTATCGGGGATTGGTCCCGGCACGTATGAACGCATCAAGGATTTGATCACGGTGGGGGAGTGATCCGCGCAATCGTGAGTCCCCCGGTCACTCATGGAATAAGAATTTCAAAATCTCTTTGGCTTTGATCGCCGCCTTTGCCCGATGGCTGAGGCGGTTTTTTTCGTCCATGCCAAGTTCTGACATGGTTTTACCCAACTCTGGAAAAAGAAAGATCGGGTCATATCCAAATCCGCCTGTGCCGCGTTCTTCGGGGATGATCTCGCCTTCGCAGGTTCCTTCTACATGTGTCACTCTGAGGGAGCCGCTTTCTGGCGACCGAAGAGTCTCTGCCTGACTTTGGAGGAGACCCTTCGTTTCACTCAGGGTGACATGTGCTGGGACTGCAATCGCAATCGTGGCTTTGAAGCGCGCGGTCCATGGGCGGGGATGGTTTTGCAGTTTGCTCAACAAGTATTTTCTTCGTTCGCCATCGGAAAGTTTTTTACCGTCTGTTGAACCGTAACGCGCGGAGTATAAGCCTGGCTCGCCGTTGAGCGCGTCCACTTCCAAGCCTGAATCGTCGGCGAGGGAAATGAGTCCGCTGGCTTGGGCGAAGGCGGTGGCTTTCTTTGCTGCGTTCTCGGCATAAGTCAATCCATCTTCGATGACGTCGAGTTCGAGGTGAATATCCGCTGGCGTGAGGAGTTGAAGGTTCAAGTCCTTGAGCAGGTCTTGTAGTTCGATGATCTTGTCTTTGTTGTTGGTGGCGAGGAGGAGGGGGGATGCCATAGTGGATGAGAGAGGAAAAGAGAATTGGGAGAATTGGGAGAACTAGAGAATTAGGGGGCTAGAGATCGGAGACTAGAGATTAGAGACTTTGCTCATTTGCCTATTTGCTCACTTGCTCATTTGCCTATTTGCTCACTTGCTCATTTGCCCTCTTGCCCTCTTGCTCACTTGCTCACTTGCTCATTTGCTCATTTGCTCACTTGCCCACTTGCCCACTTGCTCTCTTGTTGATCTGCTCTATCGCCCATTGCGTGTGTGTTCGGATCATGGGTTCGTCGTCGTTGAGGGCGTTTTGCAGGACAGGGAGGGCGTGTGTGTCGGCGGTGTTGCCGAGGGCGACGGCGACATTTCGCAGGTAGCCGCGTCGTTTGGCGCGGGAGACGGGAGTCCGCTTGAAGCGTTGATTAAAGGCTTGGGGAGTGAGAGTCAGTTCGCCCGTCGGAGAGGGAAGCGGCTCGCCATCTGAAAAAGCGGAATCACCTTCCGGCGCGAATCGATTCCATGGGCAGACCATCTGACAGATGTCGCATCCAAAAACCCAATTGCCGATTTTTTCGCGCAGTTCAATGGGGATGTCGTCTTTGAGTTCGATGGTGAGATACGAGATACAGCGCGTCGCGTCGAGGGTGCGGTTTGGCAAAATGCAATCGGTGGGACAGGCGCTGATGCAACGCGCGCATGTGCCGCAATGGTCGGTGACGAAGGGCGGGTCGGGTTCGAGTTCGAGGTCGAGAAAAATTTCGGAGAGAAAAAAATACGAGCCTTGTTTTGGGTTGATGAGGCAGGAGTTCTTTCCGATCCAGCCGATGCCGGCGCGTTGGGCGAGGTCGCGTTCGAGGATGGGACCCGTGTCTGTGTAATAGCGGTTCTTGATCGGACGGGCAACCTGCTCCTCGATGAAGCGAACAAGTTCCGCCATTCGAGCGGGGAGGATGTTGTGATAGTCTTCGCCGCGGGCGTAGGAGGCGATTTGGATTTCACCATCACCTTGCTTTCTACTCGCTTCGTCTTCGCTGTCGCTCCGCTCAGCGCGAGTGGGAGAGGGGTATGCAGTAGCCAGAACTAAAATGGATTTACATTCGGGAAGAATTTCGCGCGGGTCGGCGCGGCGGGCGCGGGCTTTTTCAGTGGCGAGGTAATTCATACTGCCATGAAGCCCTTGCGCGAGCCAGTGTTCAAATGTGGAGTAATGAGGGGGTGGGTCAGGGAGAGTCACGCCAGCCAGGGAAAACCCCAGCTGGCGCGCTTTGTCTTTGATGCGTTGTTTCAAGCCGGACACAATATTTATTGCACGATAACCTTGACGAAGATTCTTTCCGGGAAGAAGACGCCCGCCGCGTTTCGCATCGACCACGCGCTGACGTAAATGCCAGCCTGCGCAGGAGCCTTGAACTGGACGGAGACTTCCACTTCCTGCCCCGCTTGCACAACTTCGGTGAGGGCAATGAACTGCCCGTCCATGTCGTCATCGTAGCCGGCGTAAGCGAGCACATATCCCGCGCCCCATGGGCATGAGCCGGTGTTTTTCACGCGCCAGGTTTTGATAAACTCCTGTCCCGGCGCCATGATGGTGTTATCCGGCACGTTCACATCCACGGTGACTGGGTCGTAGTTGAGCAGGTCGCACGGGATCTGTGTGCCGGGTGTGGATGCCGACGTTTCTTGCGCGACGGTTTCTGGTGTGGCAGTGGCGGCATCTTCCACGACCGGGGGTTCGGTCGCCGGGGCAGAGACCGTTGGTGTAAAGACTGCCGCGGTTAGGGTGAATTGAGAGACAACCGTGCTGGCGGCGGAAGTCCGCACGGCGGCAACATCCGGCGTCGGTTCGGAGGGGGTGGCTTGCCCGCCGCACGCGGCGAGGAGGACGATAACCAGCAGAGAGATAAAAACTATTTTACGTTTCATAGCGCCTCGTATCGAAATCATTTCAGGGTCATTTCTTTACCGTAAAGTAGACGGAAAGAATCGTTCCAAAGTAGTAGCCTCTGTCGTTGCGTAGTCGCCAATGCCCTTGATAATCCCCTGGGGTAAGCGGCGCAGTCAACCGGATGCCGATGTTGATCGATTCGCCCGGGCTGACAAAATCTTCCGGTTTCTTGAAGGAGAAGTCATACGGGTCGATTGACCGGTCGCCTCCAATGAAGACGAGCGTGAATCCTTCATCCCAGGCGCAGTTGCCTGTATTTTTGATCGCCCATTGCTTTACGAAATCTTGACCGGGTTTAAGGACCGTGCCATCGGGGATGGTCACATCGCCCTCGAATGCGCTATTACTGCATTCGTCACCCAGCGCGGCGGTTGCCCCGGCTTGAGTGGGGGAGGGCAGGGCTGTGAAACCGGGCAGGGGCGTGCTATTGAAGGAAATGGTGGGAGGCGTTCCAACCGTTGGAGATGCGCCTTCGACGGTAACGATACCCGTCGTAGGGGATGGCTCAAGGGTATTTGTCGGCTGAACGGTCGGGGATGGATTGGCAAGCGCAGTTTGGGTGAATTGCAAAGCGAGTTGCGCAACGGTTGTGCCGGCAATGGAAGTAATGGCGGCGTTCACATCCATTGTTGGCGCGGGCGTGGCGCCAAAATTACACCCTGCAAGAATGAGCGTAATCATCAAAACAACTGGCATGACCCGCCGTGCGGGTTGTCGAGCAGGCATGTTTGTTCCTCCGTGAGACTGGTTCAAAACAATGATACTGGAAGGATGGTTTGTTTTTGCGCCTTCCAGCATCATTATATCGCAATTGTTTTGAGGGCTTATGGCGTAGGTGTCGGCGTTTCGGTCGAAGTAGGCGTGGTTGTTGGGGTTAAAGTCGATGTGGCTGTGACTGTGACAGTCGGAGTGGAAGTAACGGTCGGGGTCAATGTGATGGTGGGTGTTGGTGTGGTTGGTGGGAGTCATAGTCACTGTGGCCGTGGCAGGGTCGGCGCTTTGGCGTGTGATGCGAGGGGCAACCCAGAGGGCAAAATCATCGTGCGATGTCCCATTGGCAAGCACGGTTAGGATGAATTTGACCTTTTCACCGGCCAGGGCGCTCAGATCGACGCTCAGGGAATTGTATTGTCCTTCGTACACTTCCTGCCATTGCCCGAGTGTTTTCACATCTCCGTTCCCGATCTGGTATTGCAAGCGGAAGACGACATTACACTCTGTGGCTTGATATTGACAGCCGATCAGCGCCTGGAAACGGTCGCCCTTTTTTACAGTGAAGCTCGGGAATTTACCGGTGATCGATCCGCTTCCAGATTTATTGGGGTAGGTGAGCAAGGCGTCGCCGCGCGCGGTTCCATCCTCCATTTTGGGGGAGGTTAACGCCCGGGTGAATCCCCGGTCGTCGCCTTGTGATCCCGGACAATTCAGGTTTTTTGTTTCGCTTTTCCAGGCGGCATCGCAATAGTTGGCAACAAAATCATACGCGCCCAGGGTATATCCGTTGACGCTGACATCCACGTAAAAACTTGAATCCGCCGCGTTGCCTATCCCAAATAAGACCCCGGCCGCATTCCGTAAAATCCAATAGCCCCGGTATCTGCCGTTCTGGCTTGGAGCGACGAGGTTGAGCGCGATATCCACAGTTTGGCCGGGTCCCACATTGCCCGGCATGGAAACCGAGTTTGGCGCGCCAAATTTTTCGCCGCTGACGTACACAATGGCGTACGAAGTTGTCCATGCGCAGGCGCCGACGTTTTTCAACCGCCAGATTTTTGTGAAGTTGCTTCCGCGTCCGACCGCGGCGCCGTCGGCATACGTCACATCGCTGACAAAGGCGGCGGCGTCGCATCTTGTCAGCGTTGCGACCGGCGGCGCGTTGGTTGATGTGTTAAGTGGCGTGGGGCTCGAATTGCCAAATAACAAGGTGCTTGTTGCCGTAGGTTGAGGGGTTGGGGTAAACGCCACCTGTGTGGAGAGGGCGTCCAACGTCTGCGCGGCGGATGTGTACAAGGCGTTCAACGTTTCTGCAGGCTGGGGAGAGGGATCGGGAGAAAAGAGTCCACAAGCCAAAATGGTGGAAAGAGCGAGCGTCCAAAGTAGAAATTTTGTAAAGCGGGCGGAAATCATAATGCCTCCGAGGGTATCGTCACATGTATAAACGCAATTTGCCTCCGCCGGGTTCCCAAAGAAAATCGCCGAAGCGGTTCGGCTCCGGCGATTTTGAAGCGTTTATGGGCAGTTATTAGGCCACGTCGCTTTTGGAAATTCTGTGTACTCGGGCATCAAGACGATGATCTGCATCCAGCGTTCGTTGGGGCTGTCTCCCCTGCCGACCATCCAACTGCGTGAGACGGTCTTCGAGCCTGCGGCGGCGAAGGAAAGTTCTTTCACCGCGCTTTCATTTCCGTCTTTTTGCTCCCAGTAATAACTGAGATCCAATGGTCCACTCGTGGTGATCGTGGCGTATACCGTATACAGCACATTGACGGGACAACCCTCGGCGGGTTCGCGGACAATTTGGTATTCTAAGTCCACAATCCCATACTCCCGTTGTGGGCGTTTATCCACCACAATGTTTGCATAAAACGCCTGGCTGTACTGACCCACGCCAAAGACGGCGTTCCATGGGGTCTGTAAGCGCCAGTAGCCGGTATAGGTTCCCTCGGCAGAGGGGGCTTTGAGATTGATCGTGATCGGAATATCGTCGCCGGGCGCGACGATCTCCGGCAGGTTATAGTACGTGGCGCCGCCCAGCGCGTCGCCGCTCCAGAAGATTAATCGATAGGTGGAGTCCCATGTGCAAGTGCCTTCGTTTTTGATCGTCCAGGTCTTTGTAAAATCTGTGTCCGGTTTGTAGACCGTGCCATCGGGCGGGTATTCGCCGACCAGGTTGGCATGAATGCAGTTCGGGTCTGATGGCGCGGAGGAGAGAGTCGACTCTGCCGTTGGGGTAAACCCCGGCGTGAGCGTGGGTAGCAAGGTGGGAAGGCTCGGCTCGGGCGTGTTTGTTTGAAGCACCGGCAATGGCGCGGAGGACGCGCCCGCTTCCACCGTTTGCGCCACTGCGGTTGCGATGGCTGCTTCGTTTTGCGAATTTGCGCCGCAAGCCGTAAGGAACAAAGACAGACTGACCGCCCATGCCAAGATGTTGTGCGTGCGAATTTGGAACATGCAAACTTCCTTTCTAAAACGAGGTGTGTCGAAAAGATTATACCTGTGATGAAAAACGCCCGACCAGTTCCGCCGGGCGTTCTCACTTTTCATTTATCTGCTTATGGGCAACTAAAGTTTGCCCGCCCGAACTGCTGATGATTTGGAGCGTCGATGTAAATTTCCATCCAGAACGATTGCCCGGGCGCCGACACAGACCAGGTTGTATTGACCGATTGCGTGCCCGCGGCGGCAAATACGATTGGGGCATGCGCGGCATTATCGGTAGCGCCATCGCTCCTCATCCACTTATACGTTACGTTGCCCGGCCCATTGGCGGTAATATTTGCCGTAATGGTAAAGCCGCCGCACGAGCCGGAAACCGAGAACGTGACCCCGGTGACAGCGAAGGGACCTCCACTACCCCCGCCCACCTTAATCTCAACAAAGAACGATTTGCCTTGTTGCGCGCCGCCCTGCACGGGAATTAACACGCCGCTGGCATTGCGAATCCGCCAATACCCGCGATACGTTCCGTTGGACGCGGGCGCTTTGAGGCTCACAGAAACATCCACTTCCTGCCCCGGGTTCACAGCGCCGATCGCCACCGGTGAAACACCGCTCATCGCGTCGCCGCTGTCGAAGACCAGCGCATATCCGTTCCACACGCAGGAACCCGCGTTCCTCAGCCGCCATGTTTTCGTGAAGGTATCGTTCGCGTTAAAACTAGACCCGTCGGGCACGGTCACATCTTTGACGAATTGCGCCATATCGCAAGTCTGGGTGGATGTGGAGATCGGGGCGGTTGTGGAGGTGGGAATGGCAAGCGTCGGCGGGGCGGCAATCGTATTCGTCGGCGCGGGAGGAGGTGGCAGGGTCGGCGTGCTAAACGGCGTCGCCTGGTTCAGCAGGGCTTGCACCGTGAGCGCGGCGTTAGTCGAAACCGCATTGGGGTCTTCAGTGGGCGGCTTGTTCGATGGCAGGTTACAGGCGGATAAGATAAGAACCACAACCGTTGCGATCAGGGTAAGGCGGCGAAAATTTCTCATTCTCTATTCTCTTTCTTCGATGGTAGTTTTCGATATTCTACACCAGTCCAGACGGAGAAAAATTGCCCTTTGTTCCTAAAAAAACCATCCCTCTCGATTTTTCAAGAGGGATGGTTGTGGATGAAAAACGCGCGTCAAACCGACGGGTCAGGCTGGTTCATGCACCCCAGCCATCAACAAGCCCAACTGTTCGCGCGAGGCGTCTTTGCTATCCACTGTGGAGATGATCTCGCCGCGATAGATCACCGCGATCCGATCCGAGAGCGACAGGATCTCGTCTAATTCTGCCGAAACGAGCAGGACCGCCACACCGCGATCGCGCATGGCAATGATCTGCTTGTGGATGTATTCGATCGAGCCCACATCCAAGCCGCGCGTGGGTTGCGACGCAAGCACCAGTTTTACCGGGCGGCTGAGTTCGCGCGCCACAATCACCTTTTGTTGGTTTCCGCCGGACAGTTTGCCAGCCGCAGTATATGGGGAGGGCGTGCGCACATCGTAATTTTCGATCAGTTTTCGCGCATTCGCATCCACTTGATTCTGCTGAATGACGATCCCTTTTGAGAATGGCGCATGGTAGTAGTCGCAGAGCGCCATGTTATCTGCGATGGTGTAGCCAAGCACCAGCCCATGCCGTTGACGGTCTTCGGGAATATTTGCCAAACCGGCCTCGGTGATCTGGCGCGGCGGCTTCCCGGTCAGTTCGCGCCCGCTAATCGAGAAATGACCTCCTTCACTGGCGCGCAGACCGCTCAGCGCCTCCGCCAGTTCGGTCTGCCCGTTGCCTTGCACGCCCGCCAAGCCCAACACTTCGCCGGCGCGAACGTTGAACGAAACGCCGCGCACCGCTTCAAGCCCGCGCACATCTTTGACGCGCAGGTTGTTGACGATGAGAACGTCCTCTTTGGGTTCGGCGGGTTTCTTTTGCACGGTGAGAATCACTTCGCGCCCCACCATCATCGAGGCAAGTTGTTGCTCATTGCTTTCTTTTGGGTTGGCGCTTCCCACCACGCGCCCCGCGCGCATGACGGTGATGCGGTCGGCAACTTTCAATACCTCTTTGAGTTTATGGGTGATGAACACGATCGATACGCCCTTGTCGGTCAACTCGTGCATAATGCGGAAGAGATCATCCGCTTCTTGCGGGGTTAACACGGCGGTCGGTTCGTCGAGGATGAGGATGTTTGCCTTACGGTAGAGCGCCTTGACGATCTCGACGCGCTGTTGAACGCCCACAGGCAGGTTCCCCACAACCGCCTCGGGATCAACTTCAAGCCCGTATTGATGCGAGAGGTCTCTCACTTTTTGCGCCACCTCCGCGCGATCCAGTTTCACCAACGGCATTTCGTTCGGCGCGGCGCGATGGTCGGTTTCGGCTCCGAGCATGATATTTTCGGTGACGGTGAACACCGGGATGAGCATGAAGTGCTGGTGCACCATGCCGATGCCGTGTTGGATCGCATCGCGCGACGAGTTGAGTGCCATTGGGTTTCCAGCCACGGTCACTGTTCCAGAATCTGGTTTGTATAACCCGTAGAGAACGTTCATCAAGGTCGATTTGCCCGCGCCGTTTTCGCCGAGCAAAGCATGGATCTCGCCCTTGTGCAGGTCGAAATTGACATTGTCGTTTGCCAGCACGCCGGGGAATTTCTTGGTAATGCCTTTGGCTTCGAGAATGATGGGGGTGATGTCAGTCATGGCTCATTCTCCTATTTCTCATACGGCACGCCATCGGCGGCGGGCGGGGTGGTCTTTCCGATGATGCCGGTCAGGATCACCATGGTGAGGATGTAGGGAACCAACCCCACGATGTACGATTGTTGCAGGAATGCCAGTTGCGGAGGAATGACCGCGCGGAAAATCTGCATGTTGATCTGTAACGCCGACGATGCGCCAAAGACCAGCGCCGCCGCCCATGCGCCGATGGGCGTCCAGTTGCCGAAAATCATGGCGGCAAGCGAAATGAAGCCGCGCCCGTTCGTCAGCAAGGGTTCAAAAGACGGCACAGATTCGATGGTGAAGTATGCGCCTGCCAACCCAGCTAATGCGCCGCCGATCAGCACATTGGCGTAACGCATCTTGATCACGTTGATGCCCACCGTGTCTGCCGCTTTGGGGTGCTCGCCCACAGCGCGCGTGCGCAACCCCCAGCGGGTGTTGAATAACACATAATGGGCAACGAACACCAGGAGGATGGCGCTCAGCGCGATCGGCTTCTGGTCGAACACGCGGTTGATCGCCGTGATATTTTGAATACAGAGCGGCGAATTTGCCCCGCAGAGCGGCGACAACATCTCAATGATAGGGATGTGTATGGCAGGCAGGATGCCGGGAGAATTAGGAATGCTCCCCTCAAAGACACTGCCTTTTCCGAAGAACATCTGGCGGTTGAGGAACCCGGTCAAGCCCACGGCAAGAATATTGATCACGGTCCCGCCGATGATCTGGTCCACCTTGAATGTGATCGAAAGCACGGCGTGCAATAAGCCCATCAACATGCCGGTGATGACGGCGAACAACGCGCCGACCGTAATGCTGATCCCGGTTGGATAGTCGAATACATGGAACATGTAAATGGCGGCGAGCCAGCCGAAAAAAGCGGACGAAAGCATCATGCCCTCGATGCCGATGTTCACAACGCCGGCGCGTTCGCAAAAGACGCCGGATAAGGCGCCCAGGGTGAGCGGCGTAGCCACAGCGATGGTGGTTGCAAGCATGCTCGTGACGATCAACAGCGGGCGTTGTTGCGCCTGCCCGATGGCAACTACACCGCCGAAGAGAATGACGATAATGATGGCGATAAAGCCAAAGCGTTTCCAGTCCATGAGATTGTCCTAGCCTCCCCATCCTCGGGTGAGCACAACGCGCTCGCCCTTCGATTTGATGCGAAAGATAAAACGCACGATGGCGTCTGCCGCGACAAAAAGCAGAATGAATGCCTGGATCATGGAGATCAGATCCACCGGCATTTGCGTGAGGAATTGCATGCGGGTCGCTCCGTTTCGCATGGCGGCAAATAGAATCGAAGCAAGCACCACGCCGATCGGATGCGACTTCCCCAATAACGCGATGGCGATGGCGTCAAAACCGTATCCCTGTGAAAACCCAAGTTCATGGCGATAGTTCAACCCCGTCACTTCAATGGCGCCCGCCATCCCAGCCAGCGCTCCCGAGAGGAACATGGTCAGGATGATCGCGCGCTTCACGTTGACCCCCGCATAATGAGCCGCGTCGGGGTTCGCGCCCACCGTGCGGATCTCAAACCCAAGCGTGGTCTTATTCAATAACCACCAGATAAAAACGGCGGTCAATAATGCCAACACAAATCCCCAATGGACGCGCAATCCCTCGAAGATCGGGGCAAAGCGCGCGCTTTCCGCGATCAGCGGTGTGCGGGCGATGACGTTTGTGGGGCTGGGGTCTTTCATCACACCGTTCAGCAAAAAAGATGTGGAGTTGAGCGCGATATAGTTCATCATGATGGTGTTGATCACCTCATGACCGCCGGTATAGGCTTTGAGCGCGCCCACAATTCCCGCCCAAATCCCACCCATCACCAAGCCTCCCAAAATTGCCAGGGGCAAGTGAATGATCGTCGGCAGATCCACGCCAAGCCAGCCGGGCAGGGCGTAACCGATCAGCGATGAAAAAACAGCGCCGAGGGCAAGTTGACCCTCCGCGCCGATATTGAACAAACCGCCTTTGAACGCCAGCGCCACAGCCAACCCCGCAAAAATGTAGGGCGTAGCCCAAACAGCGGTTTCACTGATAGCGCGTTGTGATTTTACCGGACCGAGTTCGGCGGAACCGAACGAGCCTTCCAGCAGACCCTTATATGCCAGGAGGGGATCGCCGCCAACAGATTTGATGATGATGCCGCCCACGATCATGGAGGTCAGGATGGCGAGCAGGGGAACCAGGATCGGATCGATCCACTCAATAAACCGCGTCAATGACGATGTAAATTTCGATAGCGAAGTTGTTTTCGTTTCTGATGGCATCCATCGCTCCAGTACACATTGAATTTAGTTCGATTATATCAACCCGCCATCAAAACAAAAAGGGAAAGAGGCTCAGCCTCTTTCCCTTTCTTTTGAGCGTTTTTAACTTACGGCTTGACCGGCGGAACTTCGGTCTTAACCGAACCGTCGAGCAGCGCGGCGTTGAGTGTTTCCATCATCGCGGAAACTTCGGCGGGAACTTCGCCTGCCACATCGTGGAACGGAGCGTAGCCCGCGTCACCGAACACGTTGCCGTAGGTGAGCGAACCATCCTTGGCGGCGGCGATCAATTCAGCCACGCCCGGGGTGATGAGCTTCATCGCGCTGGAGAGCATGCGAGGAGCCGCTTCGGGCAGGGTGAGGTACTGATCGGTATCCACGCCGATGGCGTAAGCGCCAGCCTGGGCGGCGGCGGTGATGGCGCCGTTACCGGTAATGCCGCCACAACCGAAGATCGCATCCGCGCCGTTGTCCATCATGGACGTGGCGGTCTGCGCGCCCCACTCGGGGTCGGTGAAGGTCTTATCGAAGCCCACATCGCTGTGATACACAACGAACACTTCGGTGGTGGTGCCGTTCATGCCATCGGCATACGCGGCGCCGGCTTTGTAGCCTTCGCCAAAGCGCCAAACGGGAGGAACCACATCGGTGCCGCACACGGCGCCGATCTTGTGGCTCTTGCTCATCGAAGCGGCAAGCGCGCCGACGAGGAAGCCAGCCTGATCTTCAGGGAAGTTCAGACCCGCCACGCCGTCTGTTTCCGCAGCCTGGAACTGATCCACACCGATGAAATTCACATCGGGGTAGGTTGCCGCGGCGGCAACAGTCGCTTCACCGAGCGCGAAACCGACGGTCACGATCACATCGAAGCCGGCATCGCCGAACGTGCCGATGTTCTTGGCGTAATCTTTCGCATCGGTCGTTTCGATGTATTGGACAATGTCAGCCACACCATCGGTCTGGGATTGCAAAACGCCTTCCCAGGCAGATTGGTTGAACGACTTGTCGTTGATCTTGCCCACATCGGTCACGAGACCCACGCAGAACACTTCTGCCTTGGGGCAGTCAGCGGCGGTCGGTTCGACAACCGGCGGCTCGGTCGGAGCCGCTGTCGGCGCTTCGGTGGGCGCTTCGGTGGGCGCAGGCGCTTGCGTGGGCGCTTCTGTTGCCGCAGGGGTGCAGGCGGCCAGAACCACGGAAGCGATGACCAACAAAGCAATCATCATATTCAACTTCTTCATTGTTTCTTCTCCTCTTTCAGGGTATTGATTGGTAGGGTTTACACAAACCCTTTTCGGCGGCAAGTATACAATCACTTGAAACATTCGACAAGCGTGCTTTCCATCATGTTATGGGCTTTGCAAAGTCGCCTGACAAACTGAAACTGTAGACCACCACGCCGGCTCGCGGACGACAAAGCGAGTCACTCCGCGAGTGACTCTGCTCCTAACCCTACGCCTGCGCCTCCCCCCGGCGGACTCCCAGCATCAGCCATAACGCGATCGCCATGAACACCGGCGAGATGATCATGATGATGTTGTAGTTGTTGTTCGCCAACTGCACCGCCCATCCATTGAGATTAGGACCTGCGATTGCCGATAACGTGGAAAATAAATAATACAACCCGGTGAACGTGCCGATGCGCGCCGCGCCGGTCAAGTCCACCACCATCGGCAGGGAATTGATATTGACGAACGCCCAGCCGATTCCGCCGAAGATCAACAGAACGCCCGCCAGCGTCAACATCCGCGCGCCGCCCTCCACAAGTGGAATCCCTACCAGCGGCAGGGGCGCGATCCCCGTCAACAACGCCTCAACCGGTGTGATGTAGATCAGAATCAACATAATGATCAGCATGATCAAACCGATGGCGATCGTCACCCGGCGACCGATGCGGCTTCCCAAAAAGCCGGCGGGAATGGCAGACAGCACAAAGAAAAGCGGCAGAACCGATAACAATGTCGCGCCGTCTCCCACCTCCAAACCGAGGCGGTTCCTGGCGTATAACGTGAAGAAGGTTTCAACCGCAGAATAACCGACGAACCAGAAGAAGATGGCAAGCAAGAGGCGCAGTCCGCTTTTCTCTTCATCGGCAAATACTTCTTTCAGACTCGCCAGCAAGCCCGGTTGTTGTTCCGCTTGTTCATACTCCTTCGGCTCTTCAATGAACAGATACACCACCAACGCCGCCAGCAACACCAATGCGGAACCCATCCAAAATGGGAAATTGGGACTCATCTTGTACAACAAACCGCCGGTCTGCAATGCGATGATGGAGCCGAGTCCGCCCATGAAGTTGATGACCCCATTCGCTTGTGAGCGGAATGCGGAGGGGGTGATGTCTGGCATTAACGCCACGACCGGGGTCCGCCACAACGCCGCGCTGAGCAATGTTGTGCTGGTGCAAGCCACAAACAGAGGAATGATCGACGCAACGGGAATTAATCCAAACGCCAGCGCGGTGAGCGGCGCGCCGATGATGATGAACGGAATCCGCCGACCCAGCGGAGTTCGCAAGCGATCGGACCATGCGCCGACCGGCGGCTGGATGAACAACGCCGCGATGTTATCCAACGTCATGAAGAAGCCGATGAGCGCGGGAGCAACGTCAAATTTTTCGGAGAGAAAGATGGGGACGAACGCGTTGTATACCCCCCAGATGACACTCACCCCAAAAAAACCGAAACCGAGCAGGAAGGTCTTGCCGTAGTTCAATCGTGTTGACATATCTCCTCCAGGTTGATTCAATGGTCAAAAGTCGAAGGTCAAACATCCTGCTTTCGACTTCCGACTTTCGACGATAGGCTTGCCGCCAACTTTCGATCTTCGTCGGATAACTCCGCCTTCTCCAGCATATCCGGTCGTTTATTCAATGTGCGGAGCAGAGATTGCTCCCTGCGCCATTTGTCGATCATTGCATGATTGCCGCTTTGCAACACTTCGGGAACCTTCCAGCCGCGAAATTCCGCCGGCTTGGTGTAATGCGGATATTCGAGCAAGCCCATCGAGTGCGAGTCATCTTCCGCGCCGGTGGGGTCGCCCAACACGCCGGGGATGAGACGCGAGACGGCGTCGATCAAAATCAGCGCGGGGAGTTCGCCGCCGGTCAACACATAATCGCCGATGGAAATTTCATCGGTGACGAGGCGCTCGCGGATGCGTTCGTCCACGCCTTCGTAGCGTCCGCAGATCATTGCGAGGCGGTCGTGTTGCGACAATTCCTCGGCAATGCGCTGGGTGAAAACGCGTCCCTGCGGGGTAAGCAGAATGATTGGAACAGGCTGACCCGAAGGTTGAAGCGGAGCGTGTCCCAGAACCGATTCAACCGCTTCAAAGACCGGCTCAGGTTTCATCACCATCCCGCCGCCTCCGCCGTAGGGCGTATCGTCGGTGACGTGATGTTTGTCGTGTGTGTAGTCGCGGATGTTGTGCAAGCCCACGCTGATGAGTCCCCGCTCGTTCGCGCGTTTGAGAATACTGGATGCCAAATAGGGGGAAAATACTTCGGGGAGAAGCGTGAAGACCTCGAACTTCATGCGGCGATTTTATCATCCTCTTCCACTTTCCACTTTCTACTTTCCACTTTCGCCTTAATGCTCCTTCATTTTTTCATGGTAATATGAAATTATGTATTTACCGAGAAGCAGTAAGTGGAGTATGAACCGCCGCAAACGCCGCCCAAATTATTTTGGCTGGATCGTTTTTCTGTTGGTGGCGGCATTCGGCTATTACTTCAATCAAATCTATTTGCCAACCCAGCCAAACCCGTTCGAGGCGACCCCAACGCCCACCCGTTCCGCCGAATCGTTCGTGACCGATGCCGACCAGCTTGCCACCGAAGGCAAGTTCATCCAATCCATCGAGGCGTATCAGGAGGCGATCCGCTCGTCGCCGCAGGATGCGGCGTTATATATTGCCATTGCCCGCGTGCAAGTGTTGGCTGGCAAACCTGCCGACGCGCAAGCCAACGCGGAGAACGCGTTATTGCTCGACCCCGGCAACGCGCTGGCGATCGCGGTGCGCGCCTGGGCGGCGAACGCGCAGGGCAATACTTCCGATGCGCTCCGTTGGATCGAGGAAGCGTTGCAAATCGACCCGAATAATGGGCTTGTCCACGCGTATTACACAGAGATCCTTGTCGACTCTGGCTCGTTCGATAACATTACAAAGGCGATTGAAGAATCGAAAGTGGCGCTGGCTCTCGCCCCCGACACCATGGAAGCGCACCGCGCGCGCGGCATTTTGTTGGAGGTAACGGATAATTACGATGAGGCGATCCGCGAATTCGAACAGGCATTATCGTATAACGACAATATCGCCGATTTGCATTTGCGGATCGGGTTGAACTATCGCGCCATCAGCGCGCCCTCTCAGGCGATCGACGCGTTCACGCGCGCCGATGTGCTGAACCCCGCCGACCCCTACCCCGACCTGTATATTTCGCGCACCTATGCGGGGACAGGCGAATTGCCTAAAGCCTTGCAATACGCCGAGACCGCCGTGCAAAACAACCCGGTGGACCCGCGTTTGCGCGGCAACTTTGGCGTGATGTATTATCAAAACGATCTATGGAAAGAGGCGATCGCGCAACTGCGCCTCGCCATTTTCGGCGGCGCGGCGGAAGATGGAAGCCCCATCGAAGGTCTTTCGCTCGTCGGAAATGATATTCGATTGGCGGAGATTTATTACACCTACGGACTCGCCCTGGCGCGCACCGGTCAATGCGGCGAGGCATTACAGATCGCCCAGGAGATCCAATCCAAGATTCCAACCGATGAAACGGCAGTGTTCAACGCGGGCGAAATGATTCGCATCTGTGAAGAGAATCTTGCCAACCCGCCCGCCAGCACATCTACACCGGCGAGCGCAGAGGCGACCTCCGCCGCGCCTCCGTCCACAACCTCCACGCCATGAATATTTCACCGCGTCGTCCGCTGTTCAATCGACAGCCCCAGCCCAATATCTATCGCATGTTCCTGTGGGTGGTGATGCTCCTTGGCGGGATCTGGATCCTTCAACAGATCAACCGCGGCGATATCAAACCGCTCTTTCAACCATCGCCGACGCCCACCCGCTCGCCTGAGTCGTTGATTTTGGAAGGGGAAGCCTACTTTAGCGCGGGAAACGTGGACGCGGCGATTCAAGCCTACCGTGCGGCTGTGGACGTGAACCCCGGCGACGCCCAAACGTGGGCAAAACTGGCGCGCATCCAAACGTATTCGTCCGCGTTCCTCATTACCAACGAGCAGAAAAAGGCGCGTCTCACTGAGGCGCTCGAATCGGCGACCAAAGCCGTTGAACTTGCGCCGGATGATAGCACCGCGCACGCCATCCGCGCGTTCACGTTGGACTGGAACGCCAACTCCAACTTTCGCACCACCGAAGAAGTGCAAGATTTCTTGCGCGACGCGGAGGCCGAATCATTAACCGCGTTGCAGTTGGATAATTCCAACACGCTGGCGTTGGTGTACTACGCTGAAGTGTTGCTCGACCAGCAGAAATGGGACCAGGCGGATTTGACCATTAAGCAAGCGCTCGCGCAGGACGATACCCTCATGGACGTTCACCGCGTGAATGCGGCAGTGCTGGAAACCTTCGGTCAATACAACCTTGCCATCACCGAATGGGACAAGGCGATCGCCATCGAGCCGAATTTTACGTTCCTATACACCCGCGCCGGGGCAAACTACCGCATCCTTGCGTTTGATATTGCGAGCAGACAAGGCGTTGAGGCGGCGCGTCCCACGTATGTAAAGTCGCTGGAGTATTTCGATAAAGCCGTGCGCATCAATGAACAGATCAAAGTCAAAGACCCGGGTCCGCATTTGTCCATTGCGCGGACGTATTCACAGTTGGGCGAATATTTTGCCGCCGCGCGTAACGTGCAAAAAGCGTTGGAATATGAACCGTCGAACCCCGATATTTACGGACAGTTGGGGATCGTATACTTTCGCTCCCGGAATTATGAAGGTTCGATCTTCTCCTTTAAGTGCGCAACCTATGGTTGCTCCGGTGAAGATTCGTGCAAAGGTCGCGGATTGGAGCGTTGCTTCCCCGACCTCAACGAGAACCCGGTCGATGTGCCGGGGCTTGCGATTTCGCCGAATACCATTGTTTATTACTACACTTATGGGTCGGTCTTGTCCGCGTTGAGCCGCCCGAGGGCTAATCAATGCGGCGAGGCGATGCGAGTGATGAACGATGTGCGGACGGAACTGCGAAATAACCCAGACAATTACATTGATGGGCGTGAGACCATCCTGAGCATCGTCCAAGCGGGAGAAGCCATCTGCGCGTCGTTGGCTGACGATGGCGCGCCCGCTTCACCCGTCCCGAGTGAAGCGGGTGGGGGAGTCACTGCAACCCCGACGCCTTGACCCCCTCCGCCGCTGAAGCGGCACCTCCCCCAAAATCCGACTGGGGTTCGTCGGATTTTGGGGGAGGTCTGGGTGGGGGCGGCATCAGAACTCCATAAGAATTTTTACAATCCCCTTGACTTGCCCTCTTGAAATGAGTATTATTGCGTTTAGCACTCGTGCAAGCAGAGTGCTAATTTCATGAATATTCTAAATTCCAATCAGGAGGCAGAAAGATGGCAAGCAAATTGAAGTTGAAGCCCCTTGGCGGACGCGTGATCGTTGAGCCGATCGAGCAGGAAGATATTACTGCCGGCGGCATCATCCTTCCCGAAACCGCAAAGGAAAAACCGCAGGAAGGCAAAATCCTTGCGGCGGGACCCGGCGAGCGCGACGAAGACGGCAAGCGCATCGCCATGGACGTCAAAGTGGGGGACCGAGTGCTGTACGCGAAATATTCCGGCACCGAAGTGAAAGTGGATGGCAAGAAACTGCTCATCCTCAAAGAGAACGATATTTTAGCCATCGTTGAAGGCTAACAAACATACTGTGTAATCGGCGTTCTCTAACGCCGGGCGCGTTAGACGCTAGAGCGCGCGCCCTTACACGACCTGGAGGATTATTACTATGGCTGCTAAACAAATTGTCTTTTCAGAAGACGCCCGCCGCAAACTCAAGAACGGTATGAACGTGGTTGCCAACGCGGTTGGCGCAACCCTCGGACCGAAGGGCCGCAACGTGGCGATCGATCGCAAATTCGGCTCCCCGACCGTCACTCACGACGGCGTTTCCGTTGCGAAGGAAATTGAACTCGAAGACCCGTTCGAGAACATGGGCGCGCAACTTCTCAAAGAAGCCGCGTCGAAGACCAACGACATCGCCGGCGACGGCACAACCACCTCGACCGTGCTGGCTCACGCCATCGTCAACGAAGGCTTGAAGACGCTTGAAGCCGGCTACAACCCGATGCTCCTCAAGCACGGCATTTCGCTCGCCACCGAAACCATCGTGGAAGAACTCCGCAAGATGTCGGTGAAGATCGATACCAAAGGCGACATCGCCTCCGTCGCGACCAACTCCGCCGCCGACGAAGAGATCGGCGGCTTGATCGCCGACGTGATGGACAAAGTCGGCAAAGACGGCGTCATCACTGTGGAAGAATCCAAATCACTGCAATTCGAAACCGAATTCGTCGAAGGGATGCAGTTCGACCGCGGTTACCTCTCTCCGTACTTCATCACCAGCACCGAAAAGATGGAAGCGGTGATCTCCGACGCGTATGTGTTGATCAACGAGAAGAAGATCTCCGCCGCGCAAGACATCGTTCCCTTGCTCGAAAAACTCGTGCAGATCGGCAAGCGCGAACTGGTCATCATCGCCGAAGATATCGACGGCGAAGCGCTCGCCACACTCGTGCTGAACAAACTGCGCGGCATGTTGAACGTGCTGGCTGTCAAAGCCCCCGGCTTCGGCGACCGCCGCAAAGCCATGCTCGAAGATATCGCCAAGCTCACCGGCGGAACCGTGATCGCCGAAGAGACGGGCCGCAAACTCGAAACCGCCACCCTTCAAGATTTGGGTCGCGCCGAGAAAGTCGTCTCCGACAAAGAGAACACCACCATCGTTGGCGGCAAAGGCAAGAAGGCGGACATCGAAGGACGTATCAAGGAAATCCGCTCTGAGATCGATAAAAGCACCAGCGACTACGACAAGGAAAAACTTCAGGAACGCCTTGCCAAGTTGAGCGGCGGCGTCGCCATCATTCGCGTGGGCGCGGCGACCGAAACCGAAATGAAGGAAAAGAAACATCGCGTCGAAGATGCGCTTTCCGCCGCGCGCGCCGCAGTGGAAGAAGGCATCGTCCCCGGCGGTGAAATTTCCCTCATCAATGCCGCCTCCAAGTTGGATAAACTTGCCAAAGAGAACGGCGACGACGACAGCGAAGTCCGCGTGGGCATCAACATCGTCAAGAAGGCGCTCGAAGCCCCGATCCGCAAACTCGCTTCCAACGCCGGGCAGGATGGTTCCGTCATCATCGACACCGTCCGCCGCACCGCCGCCGAAAAGAAAAATAAGAACATCGGCTACAACGTGCTCACCAACAAGTATGTGGACATGATCGAAGCCGGCGTGATCGACCCGGTCAAAGTGGTGCGCGGCGCGCTCGAAAATGCCGCCTCCATCGCTTCGATGATCCTCACCACCGACGTGCTTATCACCGACATGCCCGAGAAGGATAAACCCGCTCCCGCCATGCCGCCCGGTGGAATGGATTACTAAGAGCCAATCCGGAATGCGGACTTCAGTCCGCTTCGTGTGCGGACTCAAGTCCGCGCTCCGAACGATCGATTTATGCAGGGGCAGACGCGCAAGTCTGCCCCTGCATATTTAATTTATAATCGGGGGATAATGCCTCAACCTCATCGTCGCAACTTCATCTGGATATTTCTCATCCTCGCGCTTGGACTCACTTCGTGCGCTTCTCCCTCGACGGTTCAGCCTGTTGACACACCCTCAGCAACCTCCACGCCTGAGCCTCCGACCTCCACACCAGAGCCGCTTGCGTTAACTGTCAACGGCGAAGGAGTCACCCTCGTCGAATTCAATGCGGACGTGGCGGATTACATCAACGCGCAAGCCGCGCTCGGCGCCCCGGCCGATTCGGCGGCGGCAACCAGCGCGGTGATCGACGATCTCGTGGCGCAAATGCTCCTCGCGCAAGCCGCCCGCGCGGAGGGCTTTACCCTCGATGACGCCGCCCTGCAAGCGCGCATCGATTCGCTGACACAACAACTTGGCGGAGCCGACGCGCTCGAAGCGTGGAAAACGAGTCACGGGTACAGCGACCCAGCCTTCCAGTCCGCGTTGAAGCGCGCGGTCGAATCCGCCTGGATGCGTGACAAAATCATTTCATCCGTGCCTGCCACAGCCGAGCAAGTCCACCTCCAGCAGATTTTGCTCTATAATGAAGACACGGCGCGAAGTTTTCTCCTGCAATTGAACGGCGGAAGCGACTTTAATGATCTCGCGTTGAAAGCCGACCCGGTCACGCGCGGCGATCTCGGCTGGGTGCCGCGAGGCTATTTGCTCAATAAAGAGATCGAAGACGCCGCGTTTAATTTAGCAGTGGGCGAACACACGGATGTGATCGCCACAGATGTTGGCTTTCACATTTTGAGAATTCTGGCGCGCGACCCGGCGCGCCCGCTTTCGCCGGATGCCTTGTTATCGTTGCAGGAACTTGCGCTGAAGCATTGGGTCGCGGAGCAACGTCAATCCGCTGTGATCGTGACGCAGTAGTTTCGCTATACGGAGCAATTTGATGAGTGATGATTTTAATTTCGACGGCAAACAATCGGGATCGCGCGGCGGAGGGCGAAAGCTTGAGGTATGGGATTTTCTTTCGATCCTTATGTTGCTTTCCACCGTTTGTCTTGTGATCTACTTTGGCATGGTGTTCGTCGATCCGAATTCAGAGTTGAATATTTTGCCTCCCAGCGGATTGGGACCGAAAACAGCCACGCCCACCGTCACCCCGCTTCAGTTGCAAGCGACATGGACTGCCAGCCCAACCATTGCGCTGACCGCCAGCGATACGCCGCGCCCGACCTTCACCCCATTTTCAACCAATACGCCGTTCTCGCTCATTCCGCCCACGCGCACGCGCAAACCGCCCACCGCCACCCGCACACCCAAAGCTCCCTTCGGCGCCACAACCCAACAGGTGGAAAGCACCGTAGTGCATCCTGAATTTGCGTGCAATTGGGCGGGCATTGGCGGCACGGTGGTGGATGTTAATAACAGCCACATCTACGGTCAGGTGATCGTGTTGCGAGGCATACTGGACGGCAAGACCATCGAGATGCAGACCGTCAGCGGCATCAACAAGGAATATGGCCCATCGGGTTTTGAATTTGCGTTGGGCAACGCCCCGGTCGCTTCGACCGCGCTATATGTTCAACTCGTAGACTTAAATGGCTTGCCGCTTTCCGATCAAATTTCTGTCCCCACATCTGCCGACTGCGGAAAAAATCTTGTTCTGGTGCGTTTCAAGAAGAATAAGTAATCGATCGATTTGTCCATTGAAAAACAGGAGACCCATATGGGTCTCCTGTTTTTTATTACACAGCCACATTCCAATGTTCGTACTTTGGAAGCTTTGCCCGCACGGCATCATCCACCAGCGCGCGCAGTTGAGTTGTGACGGGACCCATTACGCCTCTTCCAATGGGGCGGTGGTCCACCTTTGTGATGCCGGTCACGCCTGCGGCAGTGCCGGCGAAGAACATTTCTTCGGCGATATACACTTCTGTGCGATCGATCGAGCGTTCCACCACGTCGATTCCCAATTCGCGGCGGGCAAGTTCGATCACCGTTCTGCGGGTGATGCCTTCGAGAATATTATCGGTGATGGGCGGCGTGACCAGCGCTCCATCGCGCACCATAAAGACATTCATGGCGGAGCCTTCAGAAACGTGACCGTTGTTATCGAGCACGAGCGCCTCGTCAAACCCCGATTGTATGGCGTCCGACTTGATCAGCGAAGAATTGACGTACGCGCCCGCCACTTTGGCGCGAGCAGGGATGACGTTATCGTCCACCCGGCGCCATGAGGAGAAGGTCACATGCGCGTCGGTGTCGTTCTTCACGTATTTTTCATACCCCATGACAAAGATGCTGAACTCATCTTTGATATCGTGCAGGCGCACGCCAATGCCCAGGTCTGCCTTGTAAAACGTGGGGCGGAAATAAATATCCTGCTTCCAGTTGTCCGTTCGGAGAAGATCGAGTGTCACTTGAATCAGGCTTTCTTCATCGTACCCCGTTTTCATAGACATCATCTTCGCGGAGTGCAACAGTCTGCGAAAATGATCGTAGGGGCGAAAAACGAAGAGACGCTTCTTCTCTTCGTTCCAAAATGCGCGCATGCCTCCGAACACTGATGTACCATACAGAAATGCGTGCGCGGCGATGCTAATTTTTGCTTCAGACAGGGGAACGATCTTGCCTTCAAAATAAGCGTGCTTCGAGAGATCCACGTGCGCCTCCAAAAAATGAGATTGGGACCGACTCTTACGGGCGGATTATACCTGAGGACTCCGAATCAATCGCCCTTACGGCTGATTCAAGATAGCGGGCTGGACTCAACGGGTCGGCATTTCTGCTCTTGACGTGTGACGGAATCCTATTAAAATCTAATTCGATAAACATCGAATTAGATTAAGTGAGCGGAACCATGAATGCCCAGCCCGAAGTTTTGGATTTTGTCAAAGCGATGGTGTCCGCCGAACGCTTGCGCGTGATCGGCGCGCTGGCGCATGGACGCGCTGCGCAAAGCGAGATCGCCGAACAGTTGCACGCCCCGGCGCGAGACGTGCTCCAGCATCTGTCTTTTCTTGTTCGCGCGGGCATTGTCCGCGAAACGGATGGGATGTACGAATTAGACGAGCAGGCTGTCGAGTCGCTGGCGCGGGGACAGTTGAAAGATAGCCGCCCGCAATACCAGGAACAGCCCGAGAATGTTCGCAAAGTGTTGAAGGCGTATCTCAATGTGGATGGAACGATTCAGGAATTTCCGCTGGAAACAAAAAGATTGCGCATCCTATTGAACTTTGTCGTGGATGTTTTCGCCTTCGACGCAAATTACACCGAAAAGGAAGTGAACACCATCCTGCGCCGTTTTCACGTGGATGTCGCCTCCCTGCGCCGCGATCTTGTGGATCACGGTCTCATGGCGCGTGAAAGTGACGGGTCGAAGTATTGGAGAGTGAACGATGGACAATAAGAAATCGAGAAGAGAACTCAACCGCGAATATGCGGAGCGCGTCAAACCCTCTGGCGTGTATCAAGTGAAAAATCTTGTCAATGGAAAAGTTTTGCTTGGAAGCAGTTTGAATTTGGAAGGACCGCTCAACCGGCATCGATTCATGCTGAAGGTTGGCAGTCATACCAATAAAGTCCTGCAACAAGATTGGAATGAACTGGGCGCCGAGAAATTTGCTTTTGAAATATTGGAAGAAGTAAAACGGAGGGATGATCCGAATTTCAATCTGGAAGATGAGTTAACCATCCTGGAGATGATCTGGCTGGAGAAACTCCAGCCGTTTGACGAACGCGGTTATAACCTCAATGCAAGGATCCGCGAGGCTTGAAAACATCATGAGCGAAGAACTCGTCATCTTTTTCAAAGCGTTGGCAGACGCGAACCGCCTCAAGATCGTCGGTCTGCTGGCGGAGAAATCATACAGCGTGGAGGAACTTGCCGCGCTGTTGAATCTCAAGCCATCCACCGTGTCGCATCATTTGGCGCGGCTCGCCGAGGCGGGGTTGGTCACCTCGCGCGCTGAAAGTTATTACACCGTGTATCAATTGGATCGTAAGACGCTGGAGGCAAGATCGCGGAGCATGTTCTCGCAAGCCGAACTTTCGACCGTCGTCGCGGATGTGGACGCGGATGCTTACGATAAAAAAGTGATCAAAGATTATTCCCGCCGCGATGGAACGTTGAAGGCGTTTCCGTCGCAACGCAAGAAATTCGACGCCATCCTCCGTTATGTCGTGCAAGCGTTCGATGTGGGAAAGCGCTACAGTGAAAAACGCGTCAATGAAATCCTTGCGCAATATCATGAAGATACAGCGACGTTGCGGCGCGAATTAGTAGGATTGGGCTTGATGAAACGCGAAGGCGGTGGGGGAGAGTATTGGAGGATGTAGAAAAACAGCCACAGGTTATGCTGTGGCTGTTTTTCTACATCTTTATTTTCGCGCGAGTTGCTCGCGGTTGACCAGTCCCTTTTGCCAGGCGTACACTGCGACCTGCGTGCGGTCGGCGAGATGAAGTTTGCTGAGGATGTTGCTCACGTGTCCCTTGACTGTGTTCTCGCTGATGACCAGTTTCTCCGCGATCTGGCTGTTGGTCATTCCGTTGGCGATCAGGCGCAGCACATCCAGTTCGCGTTCGGTGAGTTCGGTGAAGAGCGGCTGTTCGTCGCCGTTCTCACTGCGGATGTTTTGCAGGACGCGCGCCGCCACCAGCGGATGAAGAGTCACTTCCTTTTGCGCGGCGCGGTGTAACGCCTCTACCAACTTTTCCATTTTCATATCTTTCAGAATATAGGAGATCGCGCCTGCCTTCAACGCGGGGAAGATGTGCACATCCTCGTGATAGGAAGTCAGCACCACGATCTGCGTGCGCGGGCTGATCTGTTTGATGCGCCGCGTAGTCTCCACGCCGTCCATGCCGGGCATGATGAGATCGAGGAGAACGATATCGGGGATGTAATCAGAGATCAGTTTGAGCGCGGCTTCGCCGGAGGCGGCTTCGCCAACCACCTGAAATTCTTTTACGGTTTCGATGTAGGAACGGATTCCGTTCCGCACCACCTCGTGATCGTCCACAATGATGACGCTGATTCGGTTGTTTTGATTATTTTGTGCCATAGCCGCTTCCTTCTCAATTTTTGATTGGCGCCTGTACCAGGATCCTTGTTCCGTGTCCCGGCGCGCTTTGGATTTGCACCGTTCCGTGAATACTGCTTACGCGTTCGCGCATCGAACGCAAGCCCATGCCGTATGATTTTTTTTCAAGGTCGAAACCGCATCCGTCGTCGGCGAGGGAGAGTTGCACTGAGTCGTGATTATAGACGAGGGAAATATCCATGCGGCGGGCTTTGCTGTGTCGCGCCACGTTGGCAAGCGCCTCTTGCGCCACGCGGTAGAGCGCTTGCTCCATTTCGAGGGGGAGGCGACGCTCGCCACGGTTGACCAACTGTATGGTGGTGTCGTTGCGGTTCTCCCATTCGTAGATGTAGTCGCGCAGGGCGGCGGGCAACCCTTTTTCTTGTAGCGCGATCGGGTAGATCTCCTGCACGAGGAAGGTTAATTCTTGAATCACATCGCTGACGAGATTTTCCGCTTCGCTGAGGTGCATCGAGACCGGGTCGCCGTTGCCGTTCAAACGACTGCGGACGGTTCCCAGTTGGGCAAGCGCGGCAAATGCTTTTTGCTTTGCCGAATCGTGCAGGTCGCGCGCGAGGCGGTTACGTTCTTCCATGACCGCCAGGTCTTTGGTCTGTTCGAAGAGTTCCATGTTGGCGATCGAGATGGACGCCCGCTGGGTGATCGCGGAGAACAGGCGGGTGATGTCGTCGCCGATCAGGTTGGGCGAGGTGAAACCGACCTTGAACACGCCGACGATTTTCCGATCGACGGTGATGGGGATTAGCGCGAAGGAGCGAATGCCCTCGTCGATCAGCGCCTGGCGAATATTCGGTTGAAATTCGTTCAACTCAACTTGTCGCACGATCACCGGTTGCCCGGTCTCAAGCACCTCGCCGATCATCCCTTCGCCTTTTTCAAATTCAAGGACGTTGAGCGTTGCGGGCGCGAAGCCTCGGCTGACGCGCGGCGTCACGCGAGTTCGTTTTTCATCCCAGGCAAAGACCACGCTTCGGTCGGCGTTGAGCATGTCCACTGCCACATCGACCAGCGTTTGAAAGACTTGATTCAAACTGACGTTGCGCAGGATGCGCTCGTCTGCCTGATAGAGCGCTTCCATTTCGCGGTTTCTGGTTTCAAGCGCGAAGGTTCGCTCTTTTACGAGACGCTCCAGAGCGCGGTTTCTATCCTGGATGGATTTTGTCCGCAAGCGGACCCCGCCCGCGACCACGAACGCCGCAAATACCGCGATGAGCGCGCGAAACCAGACGGTTTGCCAGAAGGGCGGGATGACCGTCAGCTTAATGCGGGTGGGTGTTTCACTCCAGACTCCGTCGCTGTTGGAGGCGTTTAATAGCAGGGTGTAGGTTCCCCCGGGCAGGTTGGTATAACGCCCGTTGCGCCGGGCGCCGATGAAATGCCAATTTGTGTCGAAGCCTTCGAGAGTGTAGGCGTATTGATTTTTGCCGGGTTGGTTGAAACTGAGGGCGGCAAATTCAAACTCGAACGAAGTTTGCGGGTAGGCGATGGTGATCTCGCGCAGTGTTTCCACGCTTGAGTTGCCGGCAAGCGACTGGCCCTCCTGGTCGAGCGACAACAAGGAGATTTGCGGCGGGTATGCGCTATCCGTGATTTCGAGAGGGTGGAAGACGGTCAAGCCGTCGATTCCGCCGAAGTAAAATTCGCCGTTTTTTCCTTTCGCAAACGCGTTCGAGTTAAATTCATTGCTTTGTAGCCCATCGCCGCGATCGTAATTGCGGAAGGTTTCGGTATCCGGGTCGAAGCGGGCGATGCCGTAATTGGTGCTCATCCAGAGGCGCCCATCCCCGTCTTCGAGGATTCCGTACACAGACCCGTTGGGTAGTCCGTCTTTTTCCACATAGTGAGTGAACGAATCGGTTTCGGGGTGATATAGATTCAAGCCGGTTCCGGCGGTGCCGATCCATAACCTGTCTTTCGAGTCGAGATAGATGGAAAGGATGGAATCTCCGCTCAAACTGGACGGGTCGGTGGGTTTGTGCTGATACTGTTTTACCTCGTTGGTGACCGGGTCCATGCGGTTCAGCCCGGCTTCGGCGGTGCCGATCCATAAATAGCCCCGGCTATCCTCGGCAATGGCGAGCGGTTTGGCGCCGCTCAATGTGGATTCGTCGGCAGGGTCCGAACGGAAATGCGTGAACACGCCGGTGGTCTTATCGAAGCGGTCTAACCCGACGAAAGTGCCCACCCAAAGTTGTTTGCGGCTGTCTTCGAAAATGGCGTATACGAAGTTGGCGCTGATGCTCTCCGGGTCGGTGGGGTCGCGGCGGTAGTGGGTAAAAGAATTCAGCGCCGGGTTGTACCGGTCCAGCCCGTTGGTGGTGCCAACCCAGAGGATGCCATCGCTATCTTGGAAGATCGAGATGATCGTATCGGAACTGATACTGTCCGGGTTTTGCGGGTTGTTATAGTATTTTTTGTTCGCGCCTGTTTCCCATTGAAAACGGTTGAGCCCGGCGTCTGAAGTGCCGATCCAGGCATAGCCTTCATCATCCACATAAATGGGAAAGATAAAATTCCCGCTCAGGCTGTTCGGGTCGTCTGGGTCGTGGCGGTAGTAGGCGAACTTGTCGCGTTCCCGGTCGTAGCGATTGATCCCTCCCCCGTGCGTCCCGAACCACAGCACGCCTCCCCGGTCTTCGTAGATGGCGAGGATACTGTTATTGCTGATACTCCGTTGAAAGGTTGGATCGTTGCGATAGTGGATGAAATGGGAACGATCCGCGCTCATGCGGTCCAGTCCCTCGGGTGTGCCGATCCATAGATTTCCCGAGCCGTCGATGCGCAGGACGTTAATGGCGTCGCTGATGATCGATTGCGGCTCATCCTGATCGTGCATAAAGGAAGTGAACTTTTCTTCCACCGGGTCGAAGACGTTCAACCCGGTTTGTGTGCCGATCCACAGATCGCCATCGATCCCCTCCGCGATGGAAGTGATACGACCGCTACTGATACTGCCAGGGTAATCGGGCGCTGGCAAATAATTTGTATAAGTTTCGGAGGGCGGGTCAAACACGTTCAAGCCGCCATCAAGAGTGCCGATCCAAATGAATCCCTCAGAATCTTGAAACAACGCGCTGATGTTTTTGCTACTCAGTTTTTTAGACCTGGTCACCGGCTTTGCTTCATCCTGGTTTTTTTCCGCGTCTGAATCCAGCTCTGGAGTGACGATCAGATCGTCGTTTGTGCTGGGTTGAGGGACATGGTATGGAATATGGTGAAAGGTTTGCGTCTCCCGGTCGAACCGATCCAACCCGCTTAAGGTGCCGACCCAAAGTTGGTTTTCATTGTCGATCAGCAACGCGGTCACATGGTCGTCTGCCAGGCTGGCGCTATTCCCCTCGGTATGTTGAAAATGAGTAAATGTGCCCGCGCGCGGATCGTAGCGGTTCAACCCGCCCAGGCGCGTGCCGATCCACAGGTACCCATCGTGGTCTTCGACAATATCGTTGATCCAACCGTCGCTGATACTGTTGGGGTTGCCGGGGTCGCGCTTGAAGGTGGTGAAGTTGTACCCGTTGTAACGATTTAATCCATCCTCGGTGCCGATCCAGAGAAATCCCTGACGGTCTTGAAAGATGACTCGCCCGGAGCTTTGCGAGAGTCCCTGCTCGATGCCGAGCGTATCGAAGCGCGGGACACAATTGCAGATTGCGGGCAGGTCGGCGGGGGAGAGGCGGTCCGGTCGGACGGGGAGGCTGGTCGCAGGCGATTCAGGTTGAGGCGCGGTTTGAGGCGTTGCCCGCCCAGCGCAGGAAGCCTGCGAGAGGAGCAACAGAATCCCGATGGTGAAACCGAATCGCCTCGTCCAAATCCTGCGCATGGTGTTAATTATAGACCCGTATTCCGTATCGTGTATGAAGCCGATTTTATTCGGCTGGAGGCACAGCGCCATATCCCTCGGAGGAGGGGTTTTTCCAGATCAGGCGCGCGAGGGGAATACTACGTTCGATGATCTCTGCGAGGGAACCCAAACCATCACTCATGCGGGTGGGAAATACGCTTCGAGGCGGATGCTTGAATTTTCCGGGGTAGGTATGATGTGCGCAGGTTAGTCATGCTAATCCGCTTTGCTTTCAACGATCTCCTCACAAGAAAGCGATACGTCGGCGCCAGGCGGGATCCCGGTCTACGCAACCGGGTTTCCGCCTCGCTCGCTATAGGTTCAAAGGAGGTGGCTCGAGAATATCGCGCATGTTGATTCCTCGCATCAAGATTCACTCAAATTTTTTAGGAGAGAAGAGCATGAAAAAAAGTAAAGTATTTCACCTATTCAGCCTGCTGGTGGCGTTGAGCCTTGCGCTTGCCGCATGCGCTCCTCAACAAGCAACGGAGACCGAGGCGCCTGTGGCGGAAACCGAAGCGCCCGTTGTAACCGAAGCCCCAGCCGCACCCGAAGAACCCGCGGCGACTGCCACTACGCGCCATGGCGGTTGGTTGGATGAAATTGATATTTCCGTCGTGGCGGGCGATTCTGCCCTTTCGCAAATTCAGGCGGGCGCGATCGATTTCTTCTCGTTCAATCTTGCTTCAGACGTGTACCCCGCGATTCAGGAATCGGGTCTTTCCAGCACGCAATCGCTCGGCGGTTATTACGGGATCAGTTTGAACCCGGCGGTGTTCGAGGATGCGGCTGTGTTGAATCCATTTTCGAATCGCAAGATCCGCGAAGCCTTGAACTGGTTGATCGACCGCAATTATGTGAACCAGGAGATTTACGCCGGTGGTTCACTGCCTCGGCTGTTCCCGATCACCACAGAGTTGGTCGAATACACCAACCTGATCGACACCGCCCGCGCTTTGGAAAGCAAATACGCTTTCAATACGGAACGCGCAAAGGCTGTGATCGACGCTGAAATGCCCGCCATGGGCGCCGAACTCGGCGCGGATGGCAAATGGCAATTTAACGGCGCGCCTGTAACGTTGATCTTCCTCATCCGTTCCGATGGCGATGGCACGCGCCAGCCGATGGGTGATTACGTGTCGAATCAACTCGAAAGCATCGGCTTTACCGTGGACCGCCAGTATAAGACCGCTTCCGAAGCCTTCCCGATCTGGCAGGGGACCGTTGCGGCGGAAGGTCAATGGAATTTATATACCGCCGGTTATGGTGTTTCTGGTTTGGGTTCACTGCGCGACGAGAGCGGCAACATTCAACAAAGTTACTTAAATACGAGCACGCAAGCGAGCGAACCGTTTATCTCGAATGTCTCTGATCCCGAATTCCAAAAACTCGGCGATGACCTCGCGCAAGGCAATTACGACTCGAAGGAAGAACGCGATGCCATGATGGCGCGCGGGCTCGAACTTTCGCTGGAAGATTCGCTGTTTGTATGGGTGATTGACCAGAAGACGTATGCGCCCTATGCCAACAACGTACAGGTGACGTACGATCTCGCAACCGGTCCCGAATCTACAAACGTCGGTCCGTACAACCTGCGCTTCAAAGATCAAGAAGGCGGCACGATGAAGATCGGCACAAACGACCTGTTCACCGAGCCATGGAATTCGGTCGCCGGAAGCAACTGGATCTGGGATGGTTTTGTCAGTCGTATGACCACGCAGGGCAGTTCCAATATCACCGGCGCGGGCGGTTTGATGGCTGATCCGTATACCGGGCTTGCCTATCCTCAGCGTATTGCCAGCGCCGAATTGACTTATAAGGAAGGTTTGCCGATCAATCAGAGTCTCGATTGGTTGACCGTGACTGCGGCGCCCCAAGTGGATGTTCCCGCCGACGCGTGGATCGATTGGGACGCGACCGAGCAACGCTTCATCACAGTCGGCGAGAAGTATCCCGACGGTCTGACAGCCAATGTCAAAAGCCTGGTTGTGTATCCCGATGATTTGTTCGAAACGGTGAAATGGCACGATGGCAGTCCGCTTTCTGTGGGCGATTTCGTGATGAACATGATCCAGAGTTTCGACCCCGGTAAACCGGAGAGCAAAATGTACGATGAAGCGCTGGCATTAAGTATCAACGCCACGCTCGCGGCATTCAAAGGGTATCGCATCGTTTCCACCGACCCGTTGACCATCGAAGCGTATTCCGATACGTACAACACCAACGCGGAACTCAACATCTTAACTCTCTGGCCTCAGGACCTTTATGGTTTAGGGTATGAGAACAGTTGGCCCGTGCTGGCAGTGTCTAACCTCGCAGAAGTGAATGGCGAGCTGGCATATTCGGAAGATAAAGCCGGAACGCTTGAAGTGGAACAAACCAACTGGGTGGGCGGCCCGAGCCTCGAAATTCTCGGCAAGTATCTCGATCAGGCGGCGGCTGAGTCGCATATTCCGTACGCCGCGACCATGAGTCAATTTATGACCAAAGAAGAAGCCGACCTCCGCTACGCCAACCTCAAGCAATGGGTTGCGGATCATGGTCACTATATGGTTGGCACGGGTCCCTATTATCTCGACCAGGCGTTTCCCACGGAAAAATCGGTAGTCCTTAAGCAGTTTGCCGATTTCCCCGATCTCGCCGATCGTTGGGCGCAATTTAGCGAGCCAAAGTTGGCGACGACCCTGCTGGATGGGCCGGGGCAGGTCAAATCGGGAGAGGAAGCGACGTTCGATGTGGCGATCAATTTCAAAGATCAGCCGTATCTGCTCTCCGATATCGCGCGGGTGAAATATATCCTGTACGATGCGAGTGGCGCGGTCGTGTCGGTGGGCGATGCCACCGCAGTCGCCGACGGTCGGTATCAAGTGACGCTGACCGCGGAGGAAACGAAGAAACTCTCCACTGGCTCAGCCAGGCTCGAAGTGGCGGTGGTGCCGATCCCTGTGGCGATCCCTTCGTTCACCTCGTTTGATTTTGTGGCGGTTCCGTAAGATTTGACGATTGAAGACTCACAGGGACGATCCGTTTTCGTCCCTGTGAGTTCATTCAAGAAAATGAGCGAGGCATGCATGGCAGTGATAACCCAACCCACAACCGATTCGTTGGTTTCCCAGAGATCGACGCGCTACGGCTCGTTGCTCCGTATTTTGCGATATTCCATCACGCGCCTGTTGACGTTGTTCGTCACCGTCATCATTGGCATTTATCTCACCATCGTCATCGCCAATATGGGCGGCTATGTGGATGAGATCATGCGCGGAGAAATTCGAGACCGCGTCACGCAGGCGATCATCAACAGCCCCGCGGGACAAGCCATGGACCTCGAAGTTCGCCAGCAATTGATTAAAGACAAGATCGCCTCGGAGGAAAAACGCATGGGCTTGGATGTGCCCATCGCGGCGCGGAATGCGCGCTATCTTGCGAACGCGCTGACCTTGAACCTGGGGCGTGCCATGAATATGACCAGCGACTCGGGGTCGAAGCAGGTGCGCCTCATCTTGCTGGAGCGCCTGCCCGCCACGCTGTTATTAATGGGCATCTCGCAATTATTCCTGTTTTTCTCCAGCATTCTGCTCGCTTTAAATCTTTCCCGCAAGTATGGAAATTTTTGGGACAAACTGGTCGTTGCATTATCGCCGACCTCCGCGGTGCCGCCCTGGTTTTACGGCATCTTTCTTATTCTGATCTTTGCGGCATTGTTGAAAGTGTTGCCTTTCGGCGGCATGGTGGATTCCCCCCCGCCCTCCAACCCGTTCGATTACTCCTTGAGCCTGCTTAAACATTTGATCCTCCCCACCTTCTCTCTTGTGCTAAGTTCGTTTTTTCTGAGCATTTATAACTACCGCACGTTCTTCCTGATTTACTCCAGCGAAGATTACGTGGATATGGCAAAGGCAAAAGGTTTGCCCGCCCGCGATGTGGAACGGAAGTATATTTTGCGCCCCACGCTTCCCAACATCATCACCAATTTTGCCCTGCTCATCATCACGCTATGGACGGGCGCGACCATCACCGAAACGGTCTTCCTGTGGCCCGGGCTGGGGCGCGCGCTCTTTCAGGCGATCGGGTTATATGACATTCCTATCATCGTCGGCTCGACCATTATTTACGCCTATCTGCTTGCCATGACAGTATTTCTGCTCGATTTCACATACTCTCTCGTTGATCCGCGCGTAAAAGTTGGGGGCTGAGATGACCGCGCTGAAAAATTCGATTCAAAAGTTTTTTTATTACCCATCCGCTGTGTTTGGATCGTTCGTCGTTCTCCTGCTTGTGTTACTGGCTGTGTATGCCATGCTGAAGATTCCGTATCGCGAAGCCATCCGCCTGTGGCGAGGAGGGGAGGAAGTCTGGTATCAAAACCCGAAGTTTGCCGCCCCCGCATGGATCAATTATTTCTCGTCCACACAATACGCCGAATCGTTCTCGGTCACTACCAGAGATGGAAGCCTGACTGGCGAATTCACGCCCGGCGCGGAAGGCACAGGCGCGTTGCTCGCCAACTATGCCTTCGATTTCACCTATGATACCTACCCGCAGGATATGATCCTGTATTTCAAATCGAGCTACGCCGAGAAGCAACCATTCGTTTCGCTCGAATGGCTCACACCCGATGGGCAAACGATACGCATCGCAAACATGGCGATCGGCAAGGAATTTACCTATCGTTTCGCCCAGGATGAAAAACTCAAAGCCCGCCTCAAAACGGACGATACGATCGCCTCGCTCTTCTCGGACCGTGAAACTGGTTCGCCGGTCAAGGGGCAGTATCGTCTCCTCATCACCGCCACCACCTTTGAGCCCGACTCGCGAGTAGATGCCGAATTCGTCTTTCATGGTCAGGTCTATGGGTTGGCGGGCACCGATCAGGCGCGCCGCGATCTGATGGTGCCGTTATTGTGGGGCGCTCCCGTTGCGTTGACGTTCGGCTTGATCGCCTCGCTCGGTTCCTCGGTATTGACGATGATCATCGCCGCGCTGGGCGCGTGGTATTCAGGCTGGGTCGATGAATTGATCCAGCGCATTACCGAAGTGAACCTTGTTCTCCCCTTCCTGTCCATTCTCATCATGATCGGCACGTTCTACTCGCGTAGTCTGTGGGTGATCCTCGGCGCAACCATTGCCCTGAGTATTTTTACCGGCGCCATCAAGGGGTTTCGCTCGATATTTCTCCAGGTGAAGCAATCCATGTACATTGAGGCGGCGCGCGCCTATGGGGCAAGTGGAATCCGCATCGTGTTCTTTTACCTGATCCCGCGCATGATCCCATTGCTGATCCCGGGGCTGGTTTCCTCTGTGCCAGCCTTTGTCTTCCTCGAAGCCTCGTTGGCGGTCCTGGGCTTGGGTGACCCGGTCCTGCCGACCTGGGGCAAGATCATTCAGGATGCCAATATGAACGGCGCGTTGTATCGCGGCTATTACTACTGGATCCTGGAACCGACCATCCTGCTCATGATCACCGGCCTGGGGTTTGCCATGCTGGGCTTTGCCCTGGATCGTATCTTCAACCCCAAATTGAGAGACGCATGAACCAGACCACATCGAGCAAACTCCTTCAGATCGAAAAACTCGAACTGCATTTCAAAACACGCGGCGGCGCGGTGCAAGCCGTAGACGGCGTCAACTTCACGCTCGACTCGAATCGCGCGGTCGTCGTTCTCGGCGAATCGGGTTGCGGGAAGAGTTCGTTGGCGAAAGCCATGCTCCGCCTCCTGCCGCGCAATGTGGATAAATACGACGGCAAGGTATTCTTGCAGGGCGCGGATGTGATGGAATTCGATGATGAGGAATTCCGCAAGAATGTCCGCTGGTTGGGCATCTCGCTAGTGCCGCAAGCCGCGATGAATGCCCTCAACCCGGTCATCCGCGTTGGAGAGCAGGTGGCGGAACCCGCCATCATTCATTTGGGACTGAGCAAAGCCGAAGCCATGCACCTCGCGCAAACAATGTTCCAGCATGTGGGCGTGCCGCAGGATTTTGTCAGCCGCTACCCCTTTGAGTTGAGCGGCGGGATGCGTCAACGCGTGGCGCTGGCGATGGCGCTCGTCACCAGCCCCAGCCTGATCGTCCTCGATGAGCCGACCTCCGCCCTCGACCTGCTTACCCAAGCCAACATCATGAACGTTCTCAAACGGATCAAACACGAACTTGGCACATCCTTTATTTTGATCACGCATGATATCGCCACCTCCAGCGAACTGGCGGACGAGGTTGCCATCATGTACGCCGGTCAGATCGTGGAGACCGGTCACGCGAGAGATTTCTTTCCCGCGCCGCTTCACCCGTATTCGCAGATGTTGATGGCGAGCGTGCCGCGCCTGCGCAGCGAATCGAACCCGATGTTTATTACCGGCCAGCCGCCCAGCCTGATCAGCCCTCCAAAGGGGTGCCGTTTTGCGGCGCGGTGCCCGTTCCGATTTGAAAAATGTGTCGAAGAACCGCCCGTGTTTGAAAAGAATGGGCGAAGCGTCAAATGCTGGTTGCACGCTTGAGAATCGCGGAACCAACCATAGGAGTACCGAGGCATGATTACCGACTTGCGCGAGGCGATGATGAGCATTGAAAAAATCAACGAGGCACAACCGTTGCTGTCTGTGCAGGATCTGCGCGTGTGGTACGAATTGCGCCGTTTTGGCTTTGGGCATGCTGGGTATGTTAAAGCGGTGGATGGCGTCAGTTTTGATCTGGCAGAAGGGGAGACGGTGGCAGTCGTCGGAGAATCGGGATGCGGGAAATCCAGCCTGATGAAAACCATCCTGGGGTTGAACATGCCCACCAGCGGGGGAATCGTTTTTGATGGAGAAAATCTCTCGGAGCTACAAGGCGGCGGGTTGCAGAAATACCGTTTCAAGATCGGGTATGTGCAACAAGATCCGTATGGCGCCTTGCCGCCGTTCATGAGCGTGCAAACGATTTTGGAAGAACCGCTCATCATCAGCGGGTTGAAGGGCAGGGAGGAGCGGTTGTCGCGCATCCACAAAGTGATGACGGAAGTGAAGCTCCATCCGGTGGATGACTTTTTGCCGAAATTTCCGCACATGCTCAGCGGTGGACAACAGCAACGCATTGTGATCGCTCGGGCAATGTTGCGCGAACCGAAGTTGATCGTGGCTGATGAACCAGTATCGATGCTCGACGCCTCGGTGCGCGTCGAGATTTTGAAACTCATGCATGCCTTGCAGGAATCTCACGGTCTTTCCGTGATCTACATCACTCACGATCTCTCGACGGTGAAATATTTTTCTCAGCGTATTTTTGTGATGTATGCGGGGAATCTCATCGAAAAAGCGGATACGCGCCGCCTGCTTGAGAATCCCCTGCATCCATACACGCATGCGTTGCTCGCCGCCACCTCCGACCCCGATGCGCGTAACGCTGATTCGTTCAAGGAAGTGCCGCCCGGCGAGCCGCCGAGTCTTGTGAACCCGCCGAAGGGTTGCCGCTTCCACCCGCGTTGCGCCAGGGCGATCGCCGGGTTATGCGACCAGAAAGAGCCGCTAGACTTTGAGCCTGAGCCGCATCATTTTGTGGCGTGTTGGTTGTATCAACCGCAATGACACGCCCCCGCTTTCTCCTCTTGTTTGGCGTGACCCTGATGCTGACGGGTATTGTCCTGCCGTTCCTCATGGTGATTCACGTTCTCGAATCAACTTTCATGTTGAACTTTTTCTCGTGGGGCGCCTCAGTCGCCGGGCTGGCGTTTGGCACGATCGGCTTTGCGCTGTATGCGCGAATCAGGAAATAGACTCGGTTGGAAATAGTTCTTGACGCAGTTGCGCGGCGTCAAGGCAGGCGGCTCGACCAGTCGCCTGAACTTACGTGAGGCGCTGGTGATTTGTAATAAGCGCAAAGCATTTGTTGGACGCGAAATATGATGTGATGTTGCGGATCCAGGATTCGAAGAGAGTTTCATAAACAAAAAAAGAGCGCTGCTTCAAAAGCAACGCTCCTTTTTTGTTTGAAAAACGATTACGGCGTCAAGGTGCGCACGAAAGCAATCGCTTGCCAGATCTGTTCTTCGGTGAGAATACCCGCCCACGGCGCCATGGAGGTGCCGGGCTTGCCGGTGTTCACGCGCCAGAACAAGTAATCATCAGAAGCGCGTTGTTGCAACTCGCCCAGGTTCTTCGGTTTCGGGTCGAGCGCCGCGCCTGCCGGACCATCGCCATGGCCTTGCGGTCCGTGGCACGGTTCACAGTTCACTTGAAAGACCTTTGCGCCTTCCGTTGCCGCATCGGCTCCGAGCGGGTTGGTCTTGCCGGCGAAATCGGCCGGTACGGGTTCCAGGGTGGCTGTTGCTTCAGAATTCCCACCGCCGCCGCATGCCGCCAGAATCATTGTGGCGACCACAAGGATTGAGAGTAGTAGAGCGAACTTCTTCATTATTATTAACCTCCGGGTTGAATATGGATAAATTGTATGAGATTTACATGGGATTGTCAAAGTGACAATTGTTACCCCTGCGGCATGATGATTGTCTGTGGGCTGACGGAGGCGAAAAACCGCAAGGTGAAGATCAGCCGTCCATCGAGACATGAAGCGAATTTTTATAACTAGAGCCATTTTGTCCAATACTGATAAATGTCATATCACATCCTGTGACATTCTTCACATTTGTTTTGTAACCTACAATGCTATGATTGGACAAATTTTTAGGCTTTGGAAGTTGAACAACTACTAAAGGAGAATGCCATGTCCAAGAAGGAAAAGCAAGAGCACGAACCCGTATCGCTGGGTCAGAAGATATTCGATAATATCTGGTTGTTGTTCCTGCTGTCTTTGCTCATCAGCACATTGATCTACAATGTGTGGGGGATTTCGAACCTGTTGAGCATTCCCCCGGCGCCCTAGCCGAACATCACAAAAGGAGAATTGAAATCATGTTAGCGCCTGAACAAAATTGGTGGAAGCCGTTAGGTCGCCTCGAGAAGACATGGCTCACTGTGGCTCTCGTCTGGTGCATTTTCTTAACCGTGATGATGCCGCTCTGGTATTACATGGGCAAGCAGAACGTGCCCGCGGAGACGTACCGCACTACGCCGCAACAGTATGCCGCAACGGTGAATGAATTTGTAGCCCAGTATCAAGTGGGGGAGGAGAACAGCGTTCCGGTGGTGGCGCCGCCGCCCGGCAGCGACGTGTACATTCGCGCCAGCGCCTGGCAGTGGTATCCCATCCTGCAATTGGAAAAAGGCAAGGAATATCGCCTGCATATTTCCTCCATGGATTACGCGCACGGCTTTTCTCTGCAGCCCGTGAATATCAACCTGGAAGTTCTGCCGGGTTATGATTACGTTGCGACGATCACGCCAACCTCTTCCGGCGAGTTCACCATCGTTTGTAATGAATATTGTTATCTTGGTCACCACACCATGGTGGGCAAGATCATCGTGAAATAGGAGAAGATGCAATGGCAACTCTTGCGCCTACATTCCCTTGGGCGAAGGACTCGAAGGACGACTATCGCACCTGCCCGGTCCTCACCCTAAAAGTGGATATGCACGCCGAACGCCTGATCATCGCCAACGCGGTGATGGCGGTCGTCACCTTGACCCTCGGCGGGATCGCCGCGCTGTTGATCGCGCTCACGCGCTGGCAGGCGATCCACCTGCTGGATGCGACCTGGTTCTATCGCTTGCTAACCATCCACGGCATCGACATGCTCATTGCCTGGATGGTCTTTTTCGAGATGGCAGGCTTGCACTTCGGTTCGACCGTGTTACTCAATGCGCGGCACGCCGCGCCCAAAGCCGCCTGGCTCGGTTTCATCCTCATGACCGTCGGCGGGCTGATGGCGAATTTCGTCGTGTTGTTCGACGCGAAGAACACTGTGGCATATACAGCCTACCTGCCGCTCAAAGCCAGTCCCTTGTTCTACTTGAGTTATATTCTGTTCGCGGTCGGGGCGTTGATCGCGGTGATCACCTTCTTCATCAATATTGTGGTCGCCAAACGCGAAAAACGTTTTGAAGGTTCGTTGCCGCTTGTGGCTTTTGGTTTCATGACCGCCGCCATTCTGGCGACCTACACCCTGCTTCAAGGCGCGGCGGCGGTAGTGCCGGCGTTCCTCTGGTCGTTGGGCGTGCTTCCTAGTTTTGACCCGGGCATCTACCGCAACTTCTTCTGGGGATTCGGGCATCCTGCTCAACAAGTGAACCTCGCGGCGATGATCTCGATCTGGTATTCGCTTGCTCAGATCACCGTTGGCATTCGCCCGGTGAACGAAAAGTTCTCGCGTCTTGCGTTCGTGTTGTACCTGTTCTTCATTAACTTAGGTTCGGCTCACCACTTATTGGTAGACCCGGGTCTGTCGTTTGCCTGGAAAGCGGTTAACACCTCATACGCTATGTACCTCGCCGTGCTTGGTTCGATGATGCACGCGTTCTCCATCCCCGCCGCGTTGGAAGTTGCGTTGCGCGCCAAAGGTTTCAGAAAAGGCTTGTTTGGCTGGCTCCGTAACGCCCCGTGGGGCGAACCGGGCTTCGCCGCTCTGGTCGTTTCCATGGTCATGTTCGGCTGGATCGGCGGAGTGACCGGTGTGGTGATCGGCACCGAGCAAATCAACCTGCTGGTTCACAACACCATGCGCCTGCCGGGTCACTTCCACGCCACAGTGGTATCTGGAACGACAACCGCCTTCATGGGCTTCACCTACTATGTGATCCCGCTCATCTTCCGCAAGGAACTGAAACTCAAGAAGTGGGCGGTCTGGCAACCCTATGTGTTTGGCTTTGGGATGCTCCTCGTCTCCCTGGGCATGATCGTCAGCGGCTTGCAAGGCGTTTCGCGCCGCAACTGGGACATCACCTTCGCTGGCGTCGTCCCCGGCACCATTGAGTTATCGCTTGCCATCTTCGGCATCGGCGCGATCATTGCGGTCATCGGCGGCATCATGTACGTCGCCATCGTGCTGACCTCCATCCTCACCGGCCCGCGCCTCGAAGCGAGCAAACTGCTCCTCGTTTCCGGCGACAACAACCCCGTGCTTGAATCCACAAAGTTGACCGAACACGATATGGAAAGCAAGCAAAATCAACCGAAAGGCTCTTTTGTATTGGTCATTGCCTTCCTCGTTTGGTTTGCGGTCTACTATCTGACAAATTGGTGGCTCCTCGGGCGCACGTGGTTCATCCGATAGTTTGAATCAAAAAACTTCGGAGGTCGCAAGACCTCCGAAGTTTTCTCGTGTATATTTGTACATTTGCGGTAAACAATGTTGGCTTCGTTGCTGTTGGGCTTGTTAGGCAGTCTGGGTCACTGTGTGGGGATGTGCAGCGCTGTTGTGATTCTATTCGACCGCCAGCCCGTATTTCAAAATAAATTCGCCTGGGCGCTTGCGCACGCCGGGCGTATCACCACCTACTCGGTTCTCGGCTTGATCTTCGGCGCCTTTGGTCAAGCCCTCTGGTCGCTCGACAAACTGCAAGCCGCGCTTTCGATCCTCTTTGCCCTCGTCGCCTTTTACATGGCATCCGCATTTATTGGATTGACTCCCTCGCCCGAACTTTTATTCTCCTCTTTGACTCAACGCTGGGGGCGCGCCATCCGCGCCTTTCAATCCGCTTCGCTCCCGACCTCTTACCTGCTCGGGCTCCTCTGGGGACTCCTCCCGTGCGGCTTGGTCCTCACCGCGCTGGTGACAGCGATCGCCTCCAAGTCGGCGGTCTACGGCGCGCTTAACATGCTTGTCTTCGGCATCGCCACCGTTCCGAGTTTATTCGCAGTAAAATGGCTCGCCAACAAAACTTACTCGCGCGTCTGGTCGCGCGGACTCGCCGCCCTCGTCATGATGCTCTTCGGCTTTCAATTTGCCATGCGCGGGTTCGCAGTGATCGGCTGGGTAGACCATCTGATGATCGGTGAGATGATGGTATGGTAAAGGATGTATATAGGTAACCACGTAAACAAGTAGACACGTATCCCGTAACTCGTATCACGTAACTTGTACCTTGCAACTCGCACCACATAACACACACCCATGCAACTCGCCAACTACCCCACCACGCAACTACTCTCCACCTGCTCCCTATGCGGATTGACCACCCTGCATCCGCTCACCAACGAGCAAGGAGACATCTTCTGCTGTCCCTCATGCAGAGAAGTGGCGGCATTGCTGGCAGAGTCTCCATCAACGCCCGTGACGAAAACGGCGAGCGCGGAAAACGCTGAAACGATCACCCTCAGCCTCAATGGGATGTGGTGTTCCTCGTGCGCGTGGCTGGTCAGTGAACAACTCAAACGGACCAAAGGAGTGGTGAACGCTGAAACAAGTTTTATTCAGGGGCAAACCAACATCACGTTCGATGGCGCGATTACCAATCCCAAAACGCTCAAAAAACGGATCCGCTCGCTCGGTTATCGAGCCACGCTTCCCGACGAAAAACCCTACGATGAGGAAGATGCGTTTTTCACAAGCCTGCTCATCGGCGGCGTGATGGTACTGCACGACATGATCGTGGGCGCGGGGATCTACGCGCGCGAAATTTTCAACTGGGCGACGCCCGAATCGCAACCGCTTGTCGATTTCTTCCAAGTGATGATGATGGTCACAAGCATCCCCGTGTTGCTTCTGCTTGGCTTGCCCATTCTGCGCGCGGGCTTTGCGAGTTTACTGCGTGGGCAACCCAACATCCACACCCTCATCATGATCGGAACGTTTTCGGCGTTCGGCTTATCCGTCCGCAATTTGATCGTGGGTCATGGCGGCTTGTATTTCGACACAGCCACCATGCTCATCTTTTTAGTTTCAGTGGGGCGTTGGCTTGAAATGCAAGCGCATAAATCGAGTAACACCGCGGTGATGAAATTGCTCGAACAAATTCCAGAGACCGCTTGGGTTGTCACCGGTGAAGCGGATAAGGAAGTGAGTGTTGCCGATCTCAAACCCGGCATGCGCGTCCGCGCGAAGCCCGGCGGACGTTTCCCGGTGGACGGTTTGATCGCCACCGGGGAGGGCGATGTGGACGAGTCGTTGCTGACCGGCGAACCCAAACCCGTGACTTATCGAGCAGGCGACGCGGTCAAAGCCGGGACGATCAGCCTGGACGGCAGTTTTGAAGTGATCGCCACGGCTGTTGGAGAGTCGACCACGGCCGGTCAGATCGGACGCCTGCTTCACGAGGCGTTGTGGGCGCGTTCTCCGCTCGAACGAACGGTGGACAAACTCTCCGCGTGGATGACGCCCGCCGCGTTGACGCTTGCCGCAATCGCGTTCCTCGTGTGGAGTCACATCGGCGGCGCGGAAAAGGGATTGATCGTCGCCCTATCTGTGTTGCTGATCGCCTGCCCGTGCGCGTTGGGGCTTGCCACACCGTTGACTCTTTGGCTCTCGCTCCAACGCGCCGCCGAATCGGGCGTGATCCTGCGAAGCGCCGCCGCGCTCGAACGACTGGCGAAAGTGAATCGAGTCTTCTTCGATAAAACGGGAACTTTGACTCAATTGCCGATGAAAGTGCATGGTGTGTTTTTGGGAAAAGATGAATCGAATAAGAAAGTGGCAAGTGGAAAGTGGTTTTTGGAAGTGGTTGCTTCTATCGAGAATGAATCCGAGCATCCGCTGGCGCGGGCGATCGTGGAGTATGCCAAAGCGAATCAAGTTGAACTCATCAAGCCTGAATCGTTCAAAGCCATTCCCGCGTTTGGCGTGACAGGAAAATTACCAAGTACTAATTACCAAATTACAATCGGCTCTTCTCGCCTCATGTTTGCCGAAGGGTTGGAGATGCCGGACGAAATCTGCGACCAGGCTGAGGCGTGGAAAGAAGCGGGGCGCGTCGTCGTCTATGCGGGGTGGGAAGGGCGAGTCCGCGGCATCCTGTCTTTGGATGAAACGATCCGCGCTGAATCCAAGGAAGTGTTGGATCAGCTGGGATCGCGCGGATTCAATCTTGGCGTATTGACGGGCGATGAGTTAAGCGCGGGCGAGCGCTGGCAGAACGTGTTGGGAATCCCTGTGCAAGCGGCGCTGACGCCCGATGAAAAAATGAAGCGGCTCGCCGAGAATGCCGCGATGGTCGGCGATGGAATTAACGATGGACCCGCGCTCGCCTCGGCGACGGTGGGCTTGGCGATGAATCACGGCGCGGATGTGGCTCGTTCCGCCTCCGACATTGTGTTGATGCGCGACGATCTGCGCATGATCCCGTGGTTGTTCGATCTGTCGCGCGAGGCGATGAAGCGCGTGCGGCAAAACCTCGGCTGGGCTGTGGTGTACAATCTCGTCGGCGTGGGGCTGGCGATGGCTGGGCTGTTGCAACCTGTGTTTTCTGCGTTTGCGATGGTGGCGAGCAGTATCTTCGTCACGTCGAATGCGATGAAGATGAATAGATTTCCATTATTGACCGAAGAAACCCCGGTGGTCGAATCGTGAGTCTGCTGGGCGAAATTGCTACTTGAAACCATTAACGATACAAAGGAACCGATGACTAAAAAACTCTATTCTGAACGGCGCTTCATACGCGCCTTTGAAAAAGGTTGGATCTCTGTGGAGGGGGTCGTCAGCCGCTTCGTCAAATCGGATTTCAATCCGTTCCATCATCTCGGCACGCTCACGATCTTTATGTTGGTGGTGTTGATCGCCACCGGCGCGTACCTGACTCTTTTCTATCGCCCCGGCGCGGAAGTGGCGTACGATACGGTGGCGAAGATCAGTTCCACCTGGTACGGCTCGTTGATCCGCAGTGTGCATCGCTACGCCTCCGACGCGATGATTATCCTCATCGTCCTGCACTTGTGCCGCATGTTTTTGGGCGACCGTTTCTGGGGTCCGCGCTGGCTGGCTTGGACGAGCGGCTGGATCATGTTGGCGATGGTGTGGCTGACCGGCACGTTCGGCTATTGGATGATCTGGGACGAGCGCGCCCAATGGATGACCGAATTCATGATGAAAAATATCGCGGGCTATTCCGGTCTGACGTATATCTCGACCGACCTCGCCTCGCGCACATTTTCGAACTTCGTCATCATCCTGTTCCTGCATTTGTTCGTGCCGCTCATTGCGTTCTTTGCCATCAATATTCACAGTTTGCGCCTCTCGCGCGCCCGCTGGTGGACTCCGCGCTGGGCGGCGTTTCAGGCGTTGGTTGGGCTGATCGTCCTTTCGTTGATTAAGCCCGCCATGTCGTACCAGCCCGCCGATCTCAACCGCATGGTCGAATCGGTGCCGGTGGACAGCCTGTATCTCATCCTTCTGCCTCTAACGGACATGTGGGGGAACGTCATTTTTTGGGGATTGGCGATCCTGCTTGTGGGGAGTCTGTTCTTCCTCCCGTGGCTTGCCTCCGGTCGTGACGAGGGTCCGGCGGTCGTCACCGACGCGAAATGCACGGGTTGCACGCTGTGTTATACCGATTGTCCGTATGACGCGATCCGCATGGTGGAACGAAACGACGATTCGGGATACCCGAAGCTGGCGGTGGTGAATGCGAGTCAATGCACAGCTTGCGGGATCTGTGTGGGCGCGTGCCCGGTCGACGCGTTGGATTTGAAAGGCGGCTATAACGGCGAGCAGGTCTTTGGCGTGGTGAAAGGCGCGCTGAAACGCGAAGTGAAAGACGGGCATCCCGTGACGGTGTTGTTTGCCAGCCAGCGAACCCAAACGCTGGGCGGCTTGCCCGCGAAGTTAAACGTCAATGAGGAGAAAGCCTCAGTCGGCGTGACAGATTGGGGGTCGGAGGATTCGGCGCGGGTCGTCACAGCGGTGTTGCCGAGCATTGGCGCGGTCAACATTGATTGGATCAAGTCCCTGCCAAACGAAGGCGCGCGCGACGTTGTGCTATTGTCGTCTCCATACTACGACAATGTGAACCGCGAAGACGCCTATTCGATTCTGAATCGGTTAAACAATCGTCCCGCGTTGGTGGGGGAAGGGTTGCATTGGCTGGAAGCCACCCCGACCGACCCGAAGCCTGTGGAAAAACTGCTCGATGAGTTGCATAGCGAGGTGGGTCAGAAAAATAAACCCCAACCGATCCTGCCGGAGATCAAGCAACGCAACAAACTTGCGCCGTCGCTGGTGGGCGGATTGCTTGGCACAGTTTTGTTGTTGGGCTTGTTTGCGCTTGCCCTGCCGTTGGACATCCGCACGGGAATGGCGGCGGCGGACGAATCCGCTTTGCGCATTGCGGTGGATGCGAAAGGCAAGGTGGAACTTGCCGAAATCCCCGAGGGAATCACCCTGCCCGAAGGCGCCGACCCGGAGAAGATCTTCGGCGGCACGCATTACCCCATGAGCGTGCGCGTTGTTATCGATGGCGAGACCGTCTTCGAAGATGTCTTCAAACCGACCGGCATCAGCGGCAATGGGCGCATCGCCGCGCTCGAGTTCGTCGAAGTGGACTCTGGAACGCGCCTCGTGGAAGTATTTATCAAAGATGATTCAGATGAATACCGATTGGCGTTTTCGGGCGAAGTGAATTTTGAAAAGGGACAGGTGAGTATTCTGGCGTACGACGAAAAGACGGATACGTTTGTGTTGAGATAAAGAGTACAGTTGCCGTATGATGAAAGAACTCCGAGACTTGCTCTCGGAGTTCTTTTGTTTTTTGGGGTCTCCCGTAATTAACGGGAAAGAGCTTCACCACGAAGGGCACAAAGTACACAAAGGCAAAAAAAGAGCCTAGATTTCTTGGGTTTTCCTTTGTGACCGTCGTGTCCTTTGTGTTTGAAAAAAAGATTTCCCGTTAAAAACGGTAGAGCCGTTTTTTGCAAAATCAGGAAGTTGCTTTTTTCCGATATGCCACAAAGAACACGACGAGGATCACAACCAGCACAGCCAGCGGAAGCCACGTCAACAAGGCGCGTTGTTTGAGGGCGGAGAGGAATGGCTCTTTCGCCGCCGGGTCGGCTAAGAACCACTTCTTGTCATACTCGGACGATCCCTCTCCTATACCATTGTAGTAGACATACCCGGTGTAGGGGTAGTATTGCAGGCTGTCGAACGGCGCCTCTTTGTTGTTCACCACGTACGAGCGGATGATTTGGTAGCCTTCGCCGGGGTCGGCGGGCGCGTCAACCGCGCCTTTGGAAAAATCGCCGAAGGCGAAGAAGCTTTGAGTCAGCGCGGGGTCGGAGATGGTCAGTTCGCCGGTGATGCCCGGTCCGCTGACGGTGATGTAGGTAAATTCCCCTTTGGCAAGCGCCGATATGGAAGGGATGAGAATCAGCAGGGCGGCAATGACCCATGATAATTTTTTCATGTTAGATTTCCTTTGCGTCCAACGCGCGGAGGCGGTGGATGAAATAGACGCCGAGAGCGAACAGCCCAATGGCGGTGGCTTGATGGAGCAGGGCAATGACGATGTTCACGAACGACAGGATCGTGAGCACGCCGAGCGTGATCTGCAAAACGACCGCGCCCGCAAGATGGAAGAGTCCTTTTTTGATCTTGTCTTGATAATTCTGCTTGCGCGCGCTGTTGTACATGAAGAACGCGGCGATCAACACGGCGAAGGCGAACCAGCGATGGATGAAGACGATGGTCTGCGGCATTTCGAATATGTTGATGAACGAATTGAACAGGTTGGGCGGAATGAGTTTGCCGAACATGAGGGGCCACGTGCTGGAAACATGACCGGCTTTGAGACCCGCCGTCATGCCGCCGTAGGTGATCTGCAAAACCAGCAGGATGAAATACAGCAGGGCGAACTTCGAGGAGGCAGACCAGCGCGCTTGCTTGCCCGCTGGGTGAAAGCCGTATTTGTGCCCGAGGATCGTCCACACCGCGAGACCGAACAGAGTCAATGCCAGCAGGAGGTGGATCGTCAGGTTGAAGTGACTGACTTCGGGACGGTCGACGAGTCCGCTGGCGACCATGATCCAGCCTGCGAAGGCTTGCGAGATGAACAACATGCCCATGAGAAAGTAGATGCCGAATTCCTTCCAGGGGATGGCTTTCTTGAACAGGAAGTAAAAAACAGGGATGGCGTAGACCAGACCGGCAAAGCGCGCGATGAAGCGGTGAATCCACTCGATGTAGAAAATATATTGATATTCTTCGAGCGTCATCCCGGTGTTGATCTTGATATATTCGGGCGTTTGCTGATACTTGGCGAATTCCTCCTGCCAGGCTTGCTCGCCGATAGGCGGAACGGTCCCGCTAATGGGATTCCATTCGACGATGGAAAGACCGGAACGGGTGAGGCGGACGAATCCGCCGAAGACGATGAGAAACGCCACAATGGAGGCAAAGTAGGTCAGCCACTTCATGACGGCGCGGTTTTGGGTGTGAGGCATTCTTGCCCCTCCAGAAATGAGAGTATTGTAAAGCGAGGCGCGCCTTACGATGGGCGATTATAGCATCAGCGTGTGAGAGGCTGATGAGCAGAGTCAAATTGACATTGAGGATGAGGCGAAAAAAATCCCGCCTCATGCGCGGGCGGGATTGGCTCACTGCTGGATCTGACTCAAGAGTTGACGATATTGCTCCGAATTCGGCGGGTTGAGCAGGAGTATCTGATTCACGATCATCATGGCTTCCTCTTTCTTGCCGACGCTCAACAACGAATCGGCGACGGTGTCGAGTTGCGCCACCGCATCCTCCACCCGCCCCGCTTGTTGATAGGTTTGCGCTAGCGCGCGTTTCACCAACATATCGCTGGGGCGTTCGTTGAGCACATCTTCAAGGAAGGGAATGGCCTGCGCGTCGCGGTTGCTCGATTGCAGATAGGACAGATAACTTTCAATCTCGGCGTTTGCCTGCGCGGGTTGACCCAATTTGAAGCTGAGATCGATCAGGCTTTTGCGAACAGCCTCATCGTCGGGACGAAGCGTGCGGATCTGTTCGTAGACGCGGACGGCTTGTTTCCAATCCAGTCTCTGCATATCAATATCCGCCATGCGTTGCAGGATGTGGATGTTCCATGCGCGGTCGACGTTGTGCTGTTGGACGACGCGCAACGCGGTGGTGAACGTTTTGCGAGCCATATCGAGTTCGGCGAGGCGATAGTAAATGTCGGCGAGTTCGATGTACTCGCGGATGGCCTCATCTACCTGCCCGCGCGAAATGAGTTGATCGATCAATCGCGAGCGCGCCGCCATATCCATTGGGGCGAGTTGCACCACGCGCTGTAACATCTTGGCAGATTGCGCCGTTTCGCCGCGCGCGCTGTATGCCTGCGCCACAGTCATATATTTTGCGATCGCTTCCGGTGTATGTTCCTGGCGCACGAGCAGATCGCCCATCAGGATGTGAAGCGGCAGGTAGGTGGGCGCGTGTGCAAGCGCGCCGTATGCCTCCTCCATGGCGGTGCGCAACTGACCAGCCCGCGCCAGTTGATGGACATGATTGATCACTTCGAGCACAGCGCTCGATTGCGCCTGCATGAGCATGTCTGCCAGCGGCAGGGGCATATCGCTCTCGTTCGTGCGTTGCAGTTCCTCGCGCGCCTTGCGCAGATGATCGCGCCAGTTCTTGCGCATCAACATGTCGTTGATATTGTCGCACAAGCGATTCAGGACCCCTTCTTCTTTGACGGATGTCTGCGCTTCGATGAGCGGCTCGTACATCTGACGGATCTCATCCGCCTGTTCGGCTGGCGCCACCTGCCCGTCGGCGATCTTCAACGCTTCTAGGTATTCGACGGAGGCGGGACCGAAGCGCCCCATTTTCTGGTTGATCTGCCCCATCAACAACCGCGCCCCGAGACCGAACTCGGCATGCTTGACGGCGTTTTGCAAATTCCGCAGGGCAGATTCGTTCCGGTCGATCTTCGAGCGGAGCAACCCCAAATTGAAGTAGAGCGCGGGGTGGTTGAACCCGGCTTCGAGGGCGTGTTCCAACTCTTCGGCGGCTTGGGCGTCGTTGCCTTTGGATTGCATGTCGATGGCGGCGCCGAGGTGCAAGACCACTTTAGTCTGCTCGGAGGATTGCATCGAAAGTTGACCGGTGCCGCGCATGAGCGCCTGCAAGCCGCGTTTTGCCTGCACTGTGTTGGAATCGTCGGTGGTGTATTCGAAGAGAATTTCTGCCAGGCGGGTGAGCGACTTTTGGCGCGCTTCAGCCACAGGGTCGAGTTCGGAATCGGATTCGGTCTTGCGCTTATCCAACTGTTTAACTTGCGCCATGGCGATGGGACCCGTCCCGCCTTTGGGGCGCAGGGGTTTGGGGAGCAGTTGTCCCGAGCGAAGAAGCGCTTGCGCCTGTTTTGCCTCGGCGCTGTCGGGCAGGATTTGCAGGGCTTTGTTGACCAGTTCGTTGGTTTTTTCCACGTTGCCGGTGCGTTGGACGAGGCTGGCAACCGCCACATATTCCGTTACCGCCTGGGGTTTGTGGCCGAGTTTTTCGTGCGCCAATGCCAGGCGGGAATGGGCGAGGATATTTTCAGGGTCGAGGGATGTGACCCGCACCCAGTTTTCCATGGCTTTGTCCACATCGCGCTGGTTGAGGAAGAGTTCGGCGGCGCGGGTGGATGCCTCGATGGCTTCTTTTAAATGCCCGGTGCGTTCCAAAAGTTGCGCCAGTTTTTCCATGGGCACGGGGTCTTGCGCTGAGATCTGCGCCACGCGTTTGTAGACCTGCATAGCTTCATCGAACTCGCCGAGTTGGAACAACGCCAGGCCGAGGCTATTCAACGCCTTGGGCTGGTTGGGGATTTCTTGCAGGGCTTTGCGGTACGCCGACGCGGCTTTCGTCCACTCCTGATCCCACGCGGCGGAATGTCCCTCGTTCATCGCTTTTTGGAAGATGTCTTCGTTTCCGGGCATGCGCCAATTATACCGTAGGGATTCTGTATCTTTCCCCTTACAAATGGATTGTTATTTTCGCTGTTGTAGGCGTCGTCGTAGCGGCATTTGCGAATAAATGGCGCCGTTCTTGAGCGGTAATTATGAGACGGGTTATAATCTGAACATGGCAAAGTTACGCCCACGAGTAAGAGCGCTTGCGCTTGCGCGCGAAGTCCGGAAAAGGCTGACTACTGAACTTGGTCAACCTATTCAGGTGATCCTGTTTGGCTCTCAGGCGCGCGGCGACGCGACGAAGGAGTCGGATATTGACCTGCTGGTGATCCTGCCGATGATCGACGCGCGGACGATGCGTCTGGCTTCGCGGATCGGCTGGGAGGTCGGGTTTGACGCTGGGCGCGTCATTTCGATTATCCCCGACACGAGAGAACAGATGAAGCGTTTCGGCTTCCTGCCCTTTTATCGCGCCATCAAGACCGAGGGGATCGCGGTATGACGAAGGGGAAGTCGTACAAGAGAGACTTGATCCATTATCGGCTCGATTTGGCGCGTGAGATGCTGCGGGATGCGCAAGTCTTGAAAGAAAACGGCGGAAGCGCTGTGAGCATTGTGAACCGCGCCTATTATTCGGTCTTTTACGCCGCGCTGGCGTTGTTGGTGACCGAGGATGTCGAGCCGAACAAACATGCGGGGGTGCTGGCTAAATTCGATGAGTTGTTCGTGCGGCAGGAATTTTCCCAAGGGAAATGAGCAGGATTCTCCATCATGCGTTTGACATGCGGCAAGCCGGGGATTACCAGAAGTCCAAAGTGATTACAGAAGAACAAGCGATTGAAGTGTTGCATTCAGCAGAGGAATTCGTGGACGCGATTGTGAAAAAACTTTTGAAGGCTTGACCCCATCTCGTGGAAGATACAAAAACGGTCTCGCGGACGTTGCGCCGGAGACCGTTTTTATTTTGCTTCTGCCTATCACCGATTTAGATCGTCTTCATCTCACCCCAATTGGCGCCATACCGCGCCTCAGTGGAGAGAGGGATGTCTAACGGATACGCGTCCGCCATCGTTTCTTTCACGACCTTCACCGTTTTTTCCAATTCATCCTTCGGACATTCCAGCACGAGTTCATCGTGCACTTGCAACAGCATCTTGCCGCTCAACTTTGCTTTTTTCAACGCGGGCGGGATTTTCAACATGGCGATCTTCATGATGTCTGCCGCCGTCCCTTGGATCGGCGCGTTGATGGCTTCGCGTTCTTCGCGGGCTTTCAACTGCGGGTTGGTCCTGCCTTGTAGCGCGGGGAAATATCGCCGCCGCCCGAGAAGCGTTTCCACGTATCCCTGTTGCGCGGCTTGCTTGCGGATGCCGTCCAGATATTTTTTCACGCCGGGGAATTTTGTGAAATACGCTTTGACGAAATTCTCCGCCTCTGCCAATGTGAGGTCGGTGCCGCGCATTAGACCAAACGCAGACATGCCGTAGATCAGACCGAAGTTGATCGCCTTCGCGTGACGGCGCATGTCTTTGGTCACCGCGTCGAGCGCGACGTTGTAAATTGCTGCGGCTGTGGTGGCGTGGATGTCCTCGTCGGCGCGGAAGGCGGCGAGCATCCCTTCATCCTGTGCCATGTGCGCCACGATGCGCAACTCGATCTGCGAGTAGTCTACAGAGATCAACCAATTTCCTTTGTCTGCGATGAATCCATTGCGGACGCGGCGTCCCGTCTCGGTGCGAATCGGGATGTTCTGCAAATTCGGGTTGTTCGAGGAGAGTCGTCCCGTCACTGCGCCGATTTGTGAATAGGATGTATGCACGCGATTCGTTTTCGGGTTGATGGCGACGGGCAACGCGTCCACGTATGTTGATTTGATCTTCGAGAGCTCGCGCTGTTCGAGAACCCAGTCCACAACGGGATGCTTGCCGCTCAATTCTTCGAGCACGCCTGCCGCCGTGGAGTAATGTCCGCTGGCGGTTTTGTTGTTTTTATCGGGCGGTTCGAGCCTGAGCGTTTTGAACAACACATCCGAAAGCTGTTGCGTGGAGTTGATGTTGAACGGCTTGCCGACAGAATCGAATACCTGCTTCTCGATCGCGCTCAATCGCTTGGTGAGTTCCTTCGACATTTCTTCAAAGAATGGAAGATCGAGCGAGATGCCGGTCATTTCCATATCTGCAAGCACAGGCGTGAGCGGCATGTCAATTTCTGCGAGCAATTTTTCGCCGTCCACTCGTTTCAGTTCATTTTCTTCGAGCGGCATCAAGCGCAACGTGGTTTCGGCGTCTGCTACCGCGTACGGCGCAACGGACTCGATTGCCACATCCGCCATGCTGATCTGCTTCTTGCCTTTGCCGATCAACTCTTCGATGTGAGTCATTTCCTCGCCGAGTTTCACAAAGGCGAGATTCTTCAAGCCGAGACTGCGCGACGAAGGGTCAACGATGAATTCGGCGAGCATCGTGTCGAAGGTGAGCGGCGAGACGGTGAGTCCGTGTTGGGCAAGGACGATGTAATCGTATTTCGCGTTGTGCGCCACTTTGTCGATTTTCGGATTCGTCATCGGCGCTTCAAGCGCGGCGACAACTTTCTTTAGCGGAAGATTTGTCCCCGCGTTGTGACCGATGGGAATGTAATACCCTTCGCCCTCTTTGATTGCCAGCGAAATGCCGACGATGTCCGCGCGCATTTCTTCGGTGGAGGTTGTCTCGGTATCGAACGAAATGACCTTTGCCTTGTTCAACGCTTTGACGAGATCATCCAGCTTCTTCTCGGTGTCCACGATGAGGACGGTGACATTCGATTCCACTTTGGGAGAGACAACCACCTGCGGCTCATTCGCAAACATGGACATCTGTCCACTTGCATTCGCGCTGAGCGGAGAGTGGGTGTTTGTCCCACTCGCAGACGAAGCGGATGATGTTGATTGCCCCGTCAATTTCTCAAGTGTCTTCAACAACGTGCGGAATTCAAGTTCGGTGAAAAAGGCTTGAATCGCAGGGACGTTCAAGTCGCGCGCCTTCGCGTGTTCGAGATCGAGTTTGATATCCAAATCGGTTTTGATCTGCGCGAGCGTATAACTGAGGTAGGCATTCTCTTTGTTCGTTTCGAGTTTGGTTTTCCAGCGCGTTTCGATTTTGTCAATGTTTTTGTAGATGCCGTCGAGCGTTTTATATTTTTCGAGCAGGGCAATCGCGGTCTTTTCGCCCACACCCGCCACGCCGGGGATATTATCCGATTTGTCGCCGACGAGCGCTTTGTAGTCCACCACTTGGTTGGGCGGCACGCCGAGTTTTTGAGCAACATCTTCATCTTTGATGAACGTTTTGTCATCGCCCGCGAGATAGACTGCCGTGCGTTTATTGACGAGTTGCAGAAGGTCGCGGTCACCGGTGACGATCTTCACGCCGAGTCCCTGTTCGGCGGCGATGCGCGCCACAGACCCAAGCACATCGTCTGCTTCGTAGCCTTCGAGTTCGAGGCGTGGAATGTTGAACGCATCCACCATCTCGCGGATGCGCTTGATCTGCGGACGCAGGTCATCGGGCATTTTGTCGCGCGTGCCTTTATATTCGGGGAAAATTTCATCGCGGAACGTCTTGCCCACATCGAACGCGACGGCGAGATATTCGGGCTGTTCCTGCTCGATGATGCGGAGTAACTCGCGCGCGAATCCGTAAATCCCTGCGGTGGGTTCGCCCTTCGACGTTTGCCAGCGTTGACTCCCGCCGACAGCCGTCAAGGCGAAGTACATTCGATAAGCGAGCGCGTGTCCGTCAATGAGGTAGAGGGTGGGGGGCATTTTAGGTTCTCGTAGGGGCGGGGTCTTCCCGCCCTGAAATTAGTTGATGAGGAGAATTGGAGAATTGGAGACTAGAGATTGGAGACTTGGCACCGTTTGGCTTGATATTGTTTCATGTTTTTTTCAAATTGGTTTATTCGCGCCATATGTCAATTCGTAGTATTCGCGTTGAGAATCTATAAGCTTTCCAGGGTTCTTTTGCCAAAAGGATAATCCCGAAGAGTTGGAAGGATTCTAGAACCAAGATAAACAACACCCAAATCCCGAAGGGATGACACGATTCTCACGAAAAAAAACGAGGCAATAAAAAATAAAACGCAAAGTGATTATACTCTGCGCTTGGCATTTTTAGAACACAATTTCCAATAATCTTGTGGGTAGATTCGTGGAGATCAGCGAATCCTTGGCGGGTCTGAATAGCCCTGGCGGGTGCGGGTATCCCGGATGTAATTCTTCACCAATTGCGGCGGGTGCGGTTGCGTGCCGCCCATGATGAGATACCCGGGCGCCCAGAAATCGCCGGAGGGATTTTCCTTCTTCAAACGCGGGAATTCGATGAATACCTTTTCCGATAACTGCTGGCGCATGATGCGCATGAGATAACCGGGCGAACTCGAAGGCGGCACATTCACCACCCATTGCATATATTCCGGGCGCACGGCGAGGTATTCCAAACGCCAGCCGAACGCGATGCAAATTTGCGGCAACCATTCCGACAGTCGGTCCGAAATATCGCCGGTCAGGTAATGCGAGCTAAACCGCGGCAACAACAGGCAGGCATACGGCAGGTTATACAAACCGGGCGTGAGCGGTTCGAGCATGACCCGGCTTGCCACCTCGGTGATCGAGTGCGGGCGGGTCTCATCCAGTTCGCCGGGCATGGGTTGTCTCATTGGGGTGCGCGGGCGCGGCGCGGATTTCGATGGCGTGGTGGCGTTGAAATCTTGCGTCGCATGTTCCACCGTCTCTTCCAAATTTTGATTCGTTCCGAGCAACTCATCCACATGCATGGCGGGAGAACTTTCGCGGCTATAGCGCCTCGATTTGATGGGCGTGGACGGGCGGGTTTCAAACGGAAGGTCGGTTGTGACCGGGTACACTTTTTGTTCGGGGGTTGGGGAGGGGACGTCTGACAGAATATCCGCGATGGAGGGGATTTCCTCTTCCGCGTCTTCATCCAGATATTGAGTCGGCGCGTCGAACGCGGTGGCGGGCTGGCTCGGCATGGGGGGCGTTTCCACAACCTCAGCCTCCGAAAGCGCCAGCGAATCGGCCAGTTTGCCAGCCTGCGAGCGGATGGTGCTGAACGGCGTTTCGGCGTCGAAGATGAGGGCAAGCACAACGTCGTCGGCGAGGCGCGTGGCGTAGAGCATGTGTTCAGCGCGGGTGGCTTCAAGGCGGATGAAGCGCAACAGGTCGCTTCCTTTTTGTCCCTCCCAGCGGCGGGTGACAGTGACGGCGATCTCGTTCGCGGCTTCTTGTGAGAGCCCGCCGGCGTAAGCCCACATCGCATTGCCGCGAGTGATGAGCGCGGCTTGCGCGGCCGATTCAAGCGTGAGGCGCGTGAGGTGTTGCGCGGCTTTGGTCACATCCTGCAACCAGGGCAGGGCGGGGTCGCTTGTTTGCACAAGGCGATTTTGAACGGGGCTTGAGATGGGGGTGGATTTTTCGTTGATCATGGTCAACACATCCGGTAGGTAGTAGGGCTTGCGGAGGAGCGCCCACGGGCGGAGCGAATCGAGCGCGGGCGGGGTATCCTCGTCACAAAACAGAACCAGTTTTATGGTCGGTTTGAGCGCCCGTAGGGCTGTTCCAGTTTCGTGGATGGCGCGCTCTCCCAGGGCAATGTCTAGAAAGGCGAGCGCGCAATTGTGCTCATCTGCCCGCACAACGGCTTCGCCTCTGGTTTTGGCGAGGTGAAGGCGACGCCCTTCCCGCTCCAGCCCCAAGTGAAGCGCCTTTGCAAAGCTTGCATCGGCGGTGACGAGCAGGAGGTTGTTAGACATTCCATCAAGAGTGTATCACGGGGGAGGCGATGGGGCAAGCGGGGTAATTGGGGGAGGTTTACGGTTTTGGAGGGAGGGTTGGAGACTGGAGATTAGAGACTGGAGACTTGTCCTGAGCATTGTCGAAGGATTGGGCGTTTGTTTTGTGGGAGTGGGGACGATGGACGGTTGTACTCTCCCATCCACGTATCCCGCGTCAAGAAGCGACCATCGCCGCTGGAGTAGTATCGCGCCCGCAGGTACGTCAACCCGCTCGCGTCCATCTGCTCGCCCGTAAACGCGAAGGGACTGGTCCCACTCCCCGCGCTCGCCAGCGTCTCTCCATACGGTTGATAGGACTTGGCAAGCGTGATCGCGCCGCTGGCATCGGTCAATTGGCGGACGGATGAACAAAACGTCAGTAAGGGCGTTCTACTTGCAGGTCCGGCAGGGGACGAAAATGCTTGTCGTTCAATGTGCATACGATCAGCCCATAGTGATGACCGCTTGCTCCGATCAGGCAGTCGAGGAATCCAATTCCCTGACTCAAATGATATGCGCGATACCATCCCCAGGCTGTGAGTGAGATCGCGCCGGAGATTTGAATCATCGGGTAGATCGCCGGTTCTTTTTCCACCATATCTTGTTCGCGGCGATTGCGACAACCTGCCAGCAACTCGGCGGCAGTGACCATCGAGTATGCCAGATCATTCGACGCCGATTTGTTCAACCACTCTTTGCAAGTTTCATTTCCACGCAGGTCGTCCACAAAGATGGATGTGTCCAGCAGGCGCGTTGGTTGATCAGCCACCGCGCCTCGTCTCGATATTCTGGCGAAGTGTCTCGGCGAAGGACGCGGGGTCGCCGGCTTCGGGATAATCTGCCCAGATGCCAAAGGCGACGTGCGCGCCCGATGAAGCAGATTTCAACACCGGCTGACCGCGAAACTGGAGGTATTCGATGAATTGCGCGACCTCCACCAGCGAGTCTTTGGTGAGCAAATCCAACTGGCGAAAAATATATTCTTTTGTCGTTTGTGTGGATAACATAACTGCCTCCAGCGGGAATTTTAGCGCACTTCACTGTGACCAACTTGCTGTGCGAGGCGGGGTTGGAGACTGGAGATTAGAGACTGGAGACTTGTCCCGAGCATTGTCGAAGAGTTGGGCGATGGTTTTGTGGGAGCGGGGACGATGGACGGTTGACTATGGTTGAGTGCGTGGGGGACGCTATCACATGCGTAATCAATCTCCCTCTCTCACTTCGCCCCAATCAATCACTTTCATATCTTCGATGACAATATTGTCAATATCCATGCTTAGGTGTCCATTCTCGCTATAGCAGCCGAAGCTAATATCATAATTACCATTCTCATCTAATCTATCAAAAAACCAATCATACTCATCGGTACATGTCTTGCTTTGATGTGTATCCATCCACGTATCAAGTCGGGGCTTCAACTTGGGATCAATCCAACTGTATGCAACAGGCTGATTTATGCTCAGGGCATACGCGAAAGCAGATGCTAAATCTGATTCCGTTTCAGGAGCATAAACCTGCCATCTGAACTTCTCTGCCGCGAGCGAATAACTTACCCAGATATATAAAGTGTAGGCAATAACTACTAACAACAGCAGCAGGAACTTTTTACCTATTTTCATTTGTGACCATCCCTGACTCTCCACCACGTATTTGGTCCACTTGGGGTTGGCTGGATTTGTAGCCATGCCGGCCAAGATATATTCTTGGAGATTGACTCGGACCCTCCATAAGAAAAATTGTACTTCTCTGTGATCATTGGTTGGAATTTGAAATTTCTTGGTATCCAACTGGCTCGACCATATGGGCCACTTTCATAATCAACTACAACAGACGCAAACTGATCACTTCCACGATCTGTCACTTCTCCCAAGCATTCTAATAGCAAGGGGATATCGTCTTTAGTTGTAACTGCTCAGGGTAGCGGAGCAACAAAATCGGGCAAAAAAGGAGAGCCAGCAAAAGCAAGGCTCAAAGCGGCAAGAGCCTTGACGCCATTTTTGCGGGCAGTAGA
>WBZR01000190.1_pt1 | contig 106364 bp, 91 predicted proteins | sample 5204231 | NCBI WGS metagenome assembly WBZR01 (sample SAMN12412403, study PRJNA552823) | activated sludge metagenome | isolation source: activated sludge from anammox sidestream of wastewater treatment plant... | place: USA: Virginia | collected 2017-08
CTTTTTGTTAACGTATCGAATATTTGCCTTTTTTCCCGTCTCGCTGATAGCCAAACCCTCATTTTCCACCACAAGTTTACCTCTCCTGCTTCAAATATTCAACACTTTTATCCGATTCTTTTCGCCTCCTTCTCCTTGTATTATCAGCCTTCGGCTGGTTTTCGTTCAGACACTATGTAATGAATTCAGATATAGCGAGGATCAAGCAAAAATCAAGGGGCGCAAGAATAACAAAGTACGGGCAATTGCAATGTATCTTGCCCGAGACCTGAGCGGGGTATCAGGTAAGGATCTTGGTGTATTTTTTGATGGTATATCAGGTGCGGCGATTACCATGAAATATAACCAGATTAATGCTGAACTAATGCGGAACAAAAAACTGCATGATAAGATAACGAATTTGAAGAAACAATTACTTAATATTTAAGATGTGACCCCCTCCCCTTCCCTCTCCCTTCCCTGGTTTTTGACTGACACGCTTAACAAAGCATCAAGTTTCTTCTTGCGGATTGGTGCATACCAGCCAATGGCTGCGGCAACCAACGCACAGAACACAGGTACGAAAAATATTCCTGCGTCTGGCTTCTTGTCCCCGATCGCAGAACCCATCTTGAGCAGGAAAACAACGAACGTCGCAACGGCAGCGATTGTGGCTCTCTTCCGAAGGTAACGTTTCTCTTCAGGTGTGCGCTGGCGTGGGAGAGCATGCGCTGCGTAATCCCACTTTCCTTCCACGAACACAAGACGCACCCGCTTTGCCTTCGTAAAGTATGCTGTCCAAATTGCCGCGTACACGAAAGTCAATACGTCCAAGACAATTGATGGCGCATCCGAAAAGTAAAAGACGTTGATTGCAACTGATGCTCCGCTCGTTACGACCAGCACGACTAACGCCTTCCGCAATAGCAGAAGGTTCGCTTCATTTCGAGTACGCAGCAATTTGGTTGCGGCGTAAGCCTCAAATCCTTCTGCCAATAGAACCGGAACTGCGCTGAGGAAAAATAGAACGTAGCGTATTGCGCTGTCCCATTCCCCTGGAGAGAGGTCGGAAATTATTTGCGGAACGAATATGAGTGAAACAAGTAGGCTCAGGTATAGCTGGATGTAGAAATAGAGCAGCCAGCCACCAATCGCACGCCGACGAGTGAGGTAGGCAATGCCCCAGGCAAGAAAGAGCCCCGCACCTACGGGATTCTGGGCTTGTGGGGCTTGTGTACCCGATGCGGCGAAGGCTTCGAGTGGCATGAAACAACCGGCAGTACCTATGCCAGCAGCCACGCAGACTGAGCACCTACGTCAGAAGCAGCCACCATTTTTTGCGTCGTTATCCATTTGCATTTCCTCCGAATGGTGAGGCCTAACGAATAAGATAAGCCGCCCGCCGTAGGCGGGTCGGCTTGAGCGCAATGTTAGAAAAAGTGTTATTTACTGACGCTGACCACGATGGCAGCTTTCTCCCGTGCCATAGTTGTAGTAGTTTCCAGTATTTCTATCGTATGACCACGAGTTACCTTTTGAGTCTGTACCCGTTGTTCGACTGCCGTTCGTATTTGAATTCCACTGTGAACCGGTATTGCTGTTGTAACCGCTACTGTAACCATTGCCGTTGCTGTTGTAGCTATTGCCGTTTTGACTATCGTACGTGTAGCCGCCGCTTCTATTGCTCTTGTGGTTGGAATTTCCGTAAATTCCTTGGGCTTGAGCGGTGGTCACTGCGGCAGCAGCCAAAGCAACGGTTGCGAGTAAAGCAAGCTTCTTCATTTCCTTCTCCTTTGAAAAATCTAACAATAATTATACAGTCTGTATAAAACGGCAAACACAGACTGTTTCAATATGTACAAGAAGTTGCCGTGCCTTCTTATAACGCACTGTAACTTGTTTCTCATAAAGCTTTTGTGTATTTTTCTTTAATTGCCTATTCCGGTTTATACAGACTGTATAAACCGATCTACAACCTGTCGACAGGACTCCGGACACCGTGACCGCCTTTGTTCAAGACATGGGTGTAGATCATCGTCGTGCTGACGTCTTTGTGGTCAAGAAGTTCCTGAATGGTACGAATATCATAGCCGGCCTCAAGCAAGTGCGTAGCAAAGGAGTGGCGGAATGTGTGGCAACCAGCGTGCTTGACAACACCCGCTTTGCGATCGCTCTATTAAAAAATAAAATAACTCAAAACAATGAAGAATGCAAATTTTTTTAATTTTCCCGGGGAAAGAACGTGGGAGAATCTTGAGATGCCCCAGAATAGATGTCTTGGCAAATTCTTGTGTCGTGCTTTGTATTAATTTCGTGCTAAAATAACCTGATCCGAATACATCGAAATGTGTAGCGCGGGTGGTTTATCGTACGACTGAGCGCTCACGACGAAGTCCCCCGCACAGGCCGACCACAATGGTTCGGCGCTACCTTTTTCAAAAAGCTAAAGTGTTACGAATTGATTGAAACGAATATAATTGATGAAGCTTTTATACCTTTACAACATCCTCCTTTTCCACCTTGTCCAGCCCGAATGCCGTATGGACGGCACGCAGGGCGCGATCGGCATGCGCCTCGTCAATGACACAGGAAATCTTGATCTCTGAGGTGCTGATCATCTGGATATTTATCTTTTCATCTGCCAGGACGCTGAACATCTTTTCTGCCACACCACAATGGCTCCGCATACCGATGCCCACCGCCGAAAGTTTGGCAATCTTGCTATCGTGCAATACCTCGTTTGCACCGAGGTCTTTTTTAATCTTCTCCGCAACATTCAATGCCTCTTTCAAATCGCTCCGCGGCACCGTGAATGTCACGTCTGCCCGTCCCTCGATGCTGGCATTCTGGATAATCATATCTACGTTAATATTTTTCCTGGCAATCTCGTGAAAAATCCTGGCTGCCTGACCAGGGACATCGGGCACTGCCCTGATGGTAATCTTTGCATCTTCTTTACTCACTGCCACACCGCTTACAACAATATCTTCCATCTCTTTCGCCTCCTTACAAATCAACGTCCCTTCTCTGTCATTAAAACTCGACCGGACACAGAGCGGGACGTTATATTTCTTTGCAAATTCAATTGAACGTGAATGCATCACCTGTGCACCCAGACTCGCCAGTTCAAGTATCTCATCATACGATATCGTTTTGAGTTTCCGAGCATGAGGAACCTTCCTTGGGTCGGCCGTATAGATTCCGTCCACATCGGTAAAAATATCGCACCGGTCTGCCTTCATAATTGCCGCTAAGGCGACGGCCGTAGTGTCAGAACCGCCGCGGCCAAGGGTAGTAATGTTTTCATTTGCATCGACACCCTGAAACCCGGCAACGATCACAACCGTGCCATTATCCAGTTCCTTTTTTATCCGCTGGGTATTGATATTCCTGATGCGTGCCTTGGTATGATAGCTATCGGTAACGATACCAACCTGGCCGCCCGTGAAGGAGATCGCCGGATAACCGAGGGCATGAATCGCCATGGCTACAAGGGCAATGGAGATCTGCTCCCCCGTTGACATGAGCATGTCCATTTCACGAGTCGAAGGCTTATCCGTAATTTCGTAGGCAAGATCGATGAGTTCGTCGGTCGTTTGCCCCCGCGCAGATACCACTACAATGACCTGATTGCCCGCCTTGTATGTCTCAACAATCCGTTTTGCCGCCGCCCTGATGCGTTCTGCACTGGCAACAGAAGTGCCTCCAAATTTCTGTACAATGAGTCCCATATCTTATCCTTGCATAATTTCTTATAGTTTTAGATTCAAATAAGCCGTGTTAGATTATTAAATATTTTAATTAATGTCAATTCTTTTCTGCATGACAAAAATAAAATCTGTTTTGCAATTAGCGGGATGGCAAACTATAATAACTATCCTTAAACTGAAAGTTATTTGTCAAATCTGTACTAATCATTTCTTAAAGCAAGGAGGCCACCATGAAGGGAAGTGCAAAAGTTATTGAAGCGCTCAATCAGGTACTTACGTCTGAAATTACTGCCATTAATCAGTATTTTGTCCATGGCAAGATGTGTGAAAATTGGGGATACGAGCTCCTCTATGAAGATTCAGAAAAAAGGGCAGTGGATGAAATGAAGCATGCCGAAAAGCTCATAGAACGTATCTTATATCTGGAAGGCATCCCTATTGTTACCAAAATTGAAAAAATCACGATAGGAAGCACCGTTGATGCACAGGCCAACAATGACCACGAATTGGAAAGAATTGCAATTGAACGGCTCAATAAGGCTATCAAGCTCTGTGCAGATGAAAACGACGCAGGCTCACGAGAATTGCTCGAACATATTCTTGTTGATGAAGAGAGACATGCTGACGATTTGGAATCATATATGCAACAGATCAAAGACATGGGGATTCAGAATTTTCTGGTCACACAAGTGCACAACCAGGAAAAATCGTAACTCTTTGGTTTTTTGAAAAGTTAGAGGGCGAAGCATTTGCCGGAACACAAGATGAATATATTTACGCCAGTTGCGGCAAATGCTTCGCCCCTACTTTTGAACATGCCGATGCATATAAAACGCTGAATTACCGCATTCATGGCATGTTAAAACTCTCTCCCGTTTCTTCATGTATTTTATCAATGCCGTAACGAACGCTGCATGACTCCAGGTGAGAGGCGATACGGATAACGGCGCATTGGTGTATGGATCGACCTGTTCGGCAAGGACACCGGACGTCAGGGCTCTGTCCACTACCCACTCCAGGATAGGCAGGGCGTTGTTTAATTCTGTCAGGGTTTTTGCACGCATAATCTCATACTCTGCCAGCCACATCGTACAAATAAACCATGGGTTTCCTGGTACATGTTCTATATCATTACTCACCCGGTGATAATAATCGTTGGTGTATCTGGCTATCCCGCCCACCGGGGTCTTTATCCATAATCGCTCCTTCACGGCATTCATCGTTGACACAACCATTGATACCTCCGGATTAAACACATCAAAGGCGACGAGTCCGAAAAGGCTCGCATCTACCGTCATATCCAGCTCATAACCTTTTGGAGTCCTTTTCCCCATTCTCGCAAATCGTCCTTCTTCCTTGTGGTAAAAGTATGCAGTCAGGGCTTCTTTCATTTTATCGGCAACATCGCGATATTTGTCACCATATTCATTTTCTCCGAATGCATGGGCAAAGTTACCCGCCGCGCGTAACCCGGCAATAACAGCAGATACGGTGAAGGTATGTACCCCGTAACGCTCTTCCCACAAATCATACGAATCAAGTGGCAAACCGGTTTCTTCGTCCCTGAATTTAACCATAAATTCAGCCGCGCTAAGGATCAGACTCCGGTACAAGGGTTTTATAAACTCAATGTCCCTGAACTCATCATAATGATTCCATAATGCCCAAATGACCAGGGCAGTCCCGTCTTCCTGGATGGGGAGACTCTTTTTATCATTCTTTAGCCAGGGATGCCATGAACTGGCAAAAGAACGATCGGGGTTAAATTTGTGGAGCAGATAACCTTCGCTGGAAATGACATCTGCACAAAACTGAAAGAACCGCTTTGTAGCATCAATATATCCCGATTTAATAAGGGCATAAGAAACCAGGGCCCCGTCCCGAGGCCACATATACGAATATGTATCCCTGCCTTGTTGGACAATATCAAAGTCATTCGCTGCAATAATAGCGCCGTTGTTGTCAATCTGTGTCCTGATAATCAACAGACTCCTTTTAAAAAAGGAAACCATTTTTTGGGGGAGGTCATCAAAATTAAACATCTCTTTATTGACCCAAAGTTTCCAATAGTTTTCGGTACGGCGAATCAATTCTTCCGGTGTTTTTTCCCAAATAACCTTATTGAGTTTTACGACATCACAGTACTTCATCCCGGCCGCAATCCAATAATGGGCCACATTTTCACCGTATGCCTTTATCTGAAGGTTAACTCCAAGGGTTGAATCAACGGAGCCCTGAGCAATAGGATTCCCGCTTAACGTACCATCTTCTGCGTCCTTCCACGTCCCCTCAGCGCCAAACACCTCCTTAATCCCCGTCGCAAAATGGTCTATCCCGCATTTGGCGGAATCACAGCAGTTAATCAGAAAATACCGCTGTGCCTTATAATGGACAACAGCCCTTGTATCAGGGTCGTAATATGCCGTATCCCCAACCTCATTTTCGTATATGTGAAAATCGTGATTGAAAAACAATCGTATTTCCCGATCCCTGCCGTCCAGATTCCTGACGATGATTTCCTTCACATAAATATTCATGTGGAAATCTACAACATCGTACATCTGCAGTTCAATTTTCAGCCGGTCGTTTCTGGCCTTTACATCCGTAACCAGCGTGTCTTCCTTATATTTTAACGTCTTTTGCCACTCCGGCCCCATCCAACCAAACTGATCGTCAACCCACACCCCCATACGGCAGGGATGTCCGATGGTATGATTCTCCTTTCCCACATAGGGGAAATAGATGTCCCTCATCTGGTACTCCCGATCAAAGGTAACCAGCATTGAACCGTTCCCAACAGGTATGTCTCTGGGCATGCTACTTCTTTCTTAATGGATTAAAAATCAAGGATAAAAAATTTAAAATACAGAACAAAATGTAAATTTAAATTTTGATCTGCCTTTTTTTCATTTTGCATTTTGATATTTACACCTAACTCAAAATCCAAGATGGTGTTTTGGATTGAAAGCATTCTTTACCTCTAGTATATTCTTATTTTCACGCCATTTGCCGCTGATAAGATATTTGTATTTATCCTGCACAGTTACGCTCTGCCTGAAAACCTGTTAGTTTACTCGCAGCCATACGATCCACCATGAATAAAAGCCTGCCATTTATTGGCCGTATAAACTGAGATGGCAATCGCTGCGGTTGGTATTCGCCCTGTAATACCTCCTTTAACACGGAAGCCTTCGATTCGCCCGAAACCAAAAACAAAACGTTTGCAGCATGGTTAATTACCGGAACCGTCAGGGTGAGACGATATGCACCAAGCTTCTCTACATAATTTGCAAAAGCGAGATGACCCGCTTCTTCAAGGGCTGCTGTAAAGGGGAACAGGGAAGCGGTGTGTCCATCCTCTCCCATGCCAAGCAAGATCAGATCAAAACGAGGCCGCTCTCCTGCATTCAGATGGAAAAACGCCCTGATTGTTTGCTCGTATTCCATTGCATCCAGGCTGTGGTTTGCCTGCCCTATCGGCATTCGATAAACATTTTCTTTCGGAACAGGCACCCTCTCAATGAGTGTCTCACGGATCATGCGGTAGTTACTATCGGGGTGATCGTGCGGCACACAACGCTCGTCGCCCCAGAATAAACAAACCTTTGACCATGGCACCTGATTGCGGTACTGAACGCCGGACAGCATTGTGTAAAGTCCTTTTGGAGTAGAGCCGCCGGATAACGCAACAGTAAAAACCCCTTTCGTTCGTACTGCCTTCTCCGCGACAAGAACAAATTCATCCGCAGCCTTGCGGCTCAATTCATCAAGGTTTTCTGCAACCGTAATTTCATGTTTTACCGTTACTTTGGCCATGTTTCCTCATAGTGGAGTGGATAAAGGCGCTGGCTATTGCGCCGAAATTAACTCTCACATTTCCTCCACACACGTCCGTCTTTCGTCATTAATTCATCGGCATCCTGCGGTCCCCAGGTACCCGCTGCATAATTGGGAAATTTCCGGTATGGCAGCGCCTTCCACACGTCTTGAATCGTTGACACCACACCCCAGCTTGCCTCAACCATATCGGCACGCTGGAATAAGGTTGCATCTCCCAGCATACAGTCATACAGCAGCCTCTCGTGTCCTGTACTCGGTGTGCGGCCAAAGTAGTCATCATACTTAAATTCCATATCAACTGTTCCCAGCCGTACAAGAGGTCCTGGAATCTTTGCGCCAAAGTTGAGCGATATACCTTCATTGGGTTGGATATGGAGCACCAGCAAGTTTGGATTCAGGTGTTCTACCCTGGTTTTACGGAACAATACAAAGGGGGCACTCTTGAATTGAATGGCGATCTCGGTAACGCGGCAGGGAAGCCTTTTGCCCGTCCGCAGGTAAAATGGCACGTTGGCCCAGCGCCAGTTATCGATATACAACTTCATGGCCACAAACGTTTCGGTAACGGAATCGGGAGGAACACTCGGTTCAGAGCGGTAAGCAGGCACCCGCTGTCCTTTAACAAGGCCATCACCATACTGCCCTCTTACCATAAACCTGAGGACTCCTTCCGGAGATATCGACTGGATGGCATGCAAGATTTTGACCTGCTCGTCACGTACGGCATCGGCTCCGAAAGAGATCGGCGGCTCCATCGCTGTCAAAGTAAGCAACTGGAACATGTGATTTGGCACCATATCCCGCAGAGCGCCTGCCTTGTCGTAATAATCACCGCGCTGCCCCACACCAATATCTTCAGCAACTGTTATCTGTACGTGATCGATATAACGACGGTTCCAGATGGGTTCAAAGATGCCATTGGCAAAGCGGAAAACCATGATATTTTGCACCGTTTCCTTACCAAGGTAATGATCGATGCGATAAATCTGGCTCTCCTTCAGGACCTTCCTGATTTCGTGATTAAGGGCACGGGCGGACTCGATATCTCTCCCGAATGGTTTTTCTATAATTACTCGCCGCCACTGGCCATTTTCTTCTCGTGCGAGTCCAGCCTCACCGAGCTGTTGAATAACATGTGAAAACAAGTCAGGGGCTGTCGCAAGATAATAAAGATAGTTCCCTCGCGTTCCATGATCTTTATCAAGTTTTGATAATAATCCCTGGAGCTGTTGGTAGGCATTTGGGTTCTGAATATCTCCCGGAAAATAATATATCCGCTGGACAAGCCAGTTCCACAGGTCGGTATCAACTGAGCTCAAGGCAAATTCTTTTATTTCCTTGCCAATCTTCTCACGAAACTCCTCATGACTCATCACGCTTCGGGAAAATCCGACAACGACAAATTCCTTAGAAAGTAGACGGTCGCGCGCAAGATTGTAAAGCGCTGGGATGAGCTTCCGCTTAGCCAGGTCGCCTGAGGCTCCAAAGATCACCATAATGCAAGGGTCACCTGTCTTCCCCGCCGGTTCATCACCGACATTCTTCACATCCATACACTCCATTTGTGTCCCCTTTTCCTTAGATCTCTGCAATTTAAATAATCTATACTCTTTTCTCTAAACGTGGGCATTGTTTCCGGGCGCTAACCTCCTGAAGGTCGTTCAACGTGTCCACCGAATTTCTGCCGCATGGCTGAGAGCAATTTTTCAGCAAATGTATGTCCTTGCCGTGATCGGAAACGGGCAAATAATGAGGCCGAAAGCACGTCAGCCGGTACGGACTCTTCAATAGCAGCCATAATTGTCCATCGGCCTTCGCCGGAATCCTGCACAAAACCCGAGTAACTGGATAATGCCGGATCCTCAAGGAGCGCCATCGCAGTGAGATCGAGAAGCCACGACCCGATAACACTCCCGCGACGCCATAGCTCGGCTATATCATCAAGCTTGAAATCATATCGATGACCATCAGGCAAAACGCTTGAGTTTGCATTCTTTAAGATGTCAAATCCTTCTGCATAGGCCTGCATCAAACCGTATTCAATGCCATTGTGGACCATCTTAACAAAATGTCCTGCGCCGCCAGGTCCGCAATGAAGATAACCATATTCCGCTGTGGTGTCTGCACTTTTACGTCCCGGGGTACGAGGAATATCTCCACGCCCTGGCGCCAGGGTTTTAAAAATTGGATCTAAATGTTTGACGGTACCGGTTTCTCCCCCAATCATCAGACAATAACCGCGCTCCAATCCCCAGATGCCGCCGCTTGTGCCAACGTCCAGATAATGAATGTTCTTGTTCTTCAGCGTCTTTGCCCGACGCACATCGTCTTTGAAATAGGAGTTGCCGCCATCAATGATGATATCTCCAGCTTCCATACGCCCGGCCAGCGCCAAAACCGTCTCTTCTGTCGGATCACCCGCCGGGACCATGACCCATGCCGTCCGAGGCTTACTTAATTTATTGACAAAATCATCCAGAGACGTCGCTCCGATAGCCCCCTCGCCGGCCAATTGCTTCACGCTGTCGGGATTTCTCGCAAACACAACGCACTGATGACCATCTCGCATGAGGCGTCGTACCATATTTGCCCCCATTCTTCCCAAACCAACCATACCCAATTGCATACTCTTTCTCCTCCTATGATAAAAGTCTACTCCATAAATTTAAGCAACCTTAATAGCGAAATTAGAAAGGTCTCTTTTCAGATACTTGTTGCCAGCTTACTGTACCGGCCCTCCAGGACACGAACCTTTTCCAGCCTGCGACAATGACGTTCCTCACCGTTAAACTTTGCACCCACGAACGCCCGAACAAGTTCTTTCGCCAGTTCAAGCCCAACCACGCATGATCCCAGCACGAGAATGTTCATATCGTCATGTTCCACACCCTGATGAGCTGAATAGGTATCGTGACAAAGGCCTGCGCGTATACCAGGTACCTTTGTTGCTGCAACCGAAGCGCCAACACCGCTGCAACAAATCAAAATACCCCGATCTGCCTTTCCATTCCGTAAAGCCAGTCCAACAGTCTCGGCAATATCAGGGTAATCTACTGGTTCTTCACTGTATGTGCCCATATCCACAACTTGAAGTCCAAGTTCGTGCAGAAAATCGATCATGTGTTTCTTCAATTCAAATCCCTTATGATCAGATCCAATGGCAATTCGCATATTTTCTCTCCATTTTATCATCGTTCTGAGTATCAACACAATATCTTCTTTCCACCATCTTGATTTCTTCCTTCGCATGAAATATCTTACGCCATAAGACTGCCTTTCAGTCAACACGACTAACAGGATATTCACCATAGGACAATCTGTCAAGAAAATATAAAGCTTAAACGCCTCAAAATCGCATGAGAAGATGCATAAACACGCATTGCGTCATTTTCATTTTTCATTCAATTGGCTCATCATGGATCGGGCAGAAACGGGTTTGTACCGCTAAGGAAGATTTTGAGGTATTAAATAGCTAATGACTCACCTGCCCTGAGAAAGATAATTTTGAATTCAGGACTGTTTATCTGAAGGCAGCGTTTGACGGCCTCAAGATAAATATCTCTTTGGTATCCGTATTGGGCCGCTTTTGCAGGAAATTCGTCTGTTTTGGCATGATCCGTTTTATAGTCGGCAATAATAACACGGTCGCCTGTTTTATAAAGGATATCAAGAGAACCCCTCATAATCTGTCCATGCCAGTCAAGGAGGAAGGGAATTTCTCGCCCAAGAATTTCCGCATCCTGGAGTTCTTTATAAGCCTCTGAATCAAAGAAGCCAGAAAGTATTTTGAATACCTCTGTCTTTACGAGTTCCACATCCTGAATTTGCAGTGAATTAAGGGAAATTTCATTCGATTGCACAAACATTCCTTTGTCACTTTCTTCAGAGAGCAATGATTCTCCTGCAGTTCTTTCAAGGTTTATAACCCATTTTCCGGCCAACTCGATAGACCTTTGAAGTTCGCAAGACGCTCCGTGGAAATCCCATGCCTCCAATACCCGGTGGCAGATAGAGCCGATTAATACGGCAAGGCTTGGGTGAAATTGTTCCGTATCAGTCTTGATTTCCCTGGATTTTAAGATATCCTCCCGTTTCCCTCCTTTGTAAGGAGGATACACAGGAGAGGATGCGTCAGAAATCTTCCTCAATCCCCCTTCAGTTGCGGAGATAAAAATTGATTTCCTCATTGCATCAGCTGCTGAAGCCTCTCTTTTTTCCCATGCTTCTATCAAAGCAGTCCAGTCAAGATCTAATGCTTTAGTTTTTAAGGTCTTTTGAGGACGATGTGTCCCATCAAATTTGAAGCGCTCTACAAAGACTTCTGCATTTCCAAGAGAAAATTTCCCTTGCGATACACCCCTCACCCCAACTCTCTTCCGCAAGGGGAGCGGGAAATTTTCTCCACTTGATTTATCCTCCTCGTATGTTTTATTCTCCGCCCTTGACGTAGATTCCTCGTTACTTCCCCTCCCTTGACGAGAGGGGTGAGGGGAGGGCGGTAAATTCGTGTCTTCCTCTGTGTGGCTGAGATCCATAAAAGTTTCAGCACCTAGCTCAACACCCGCAGCATCCCTTACTGAGCGTGTAATTAACCCCATGTAAGATTTATCGTCATCCTCAAAGGACCCTGTAAGGATTAACCGTTCCTTTGCCCTTGTCATGGCGACATACAGGATGCGTTTCTTCTCCTCCCGTAAACGTTCTTTCAGCTTCCTTTCGATTATGACACCATGAAGATTCCTTACCCGTTGATCTCCCGTACCGAGCACAATACCCGTAGTCGATGTAGGCCAATCATATACCACCGAGTCGAAAGTATCTCTATTTTTTTTCTCTTCGCCGTGCAGGTTGCATAGGATAACCACGGGAAACTCCAGCCCCTTCGATTTATGGATAGTCATGATTTTTACGACATCCAGCGTCTCATCCGAAAGGGGGCTCTCGCCTTCTTCCCTGACCTCTTTTATGCGCGTCTTAATATGGTCTATAAAGGTTTTGAGAGAAATACTCCCGGAGTGTTCCATATCACAAACCATCTGGCGGAGTTTCCAGAGATTGGCCAGTTTCTGTTCGCCATGCCATGCGCAAACCGTAATCTCGGCAATATGAGTACTATCCATAATCTCTGCAATAAGCTGTGAAACGGGGATCACTCCGGCACGCGCGTGGATTCTTTTCAAAAAATCGTAAAAGGGCTCAATGATTTTTATATAATCCCCGGATAGTGCTTTTACCCCTCCTTCCCCCTCTTTGCATGGTGGAGGTTCAGGAGTGGTATTTTTATGCCTTGTTGTGATCTCTTGAGACATGGAGTCTTTACCCAAAATGTCCTTGCGGTAATCCAACAGGTGATTTGTGTGAAGTTCATATATCTCGCGGTCTGTTAATCCTACCATGGGCGAACGAAGTACACCGACTAACGCAATCGTATCGTGAGGATTCTCTATGATGCGCAGGAGGTTCATGAAATCGACAATTTCCTGCGTGGCATAGAAGTATTTTTCACCTTCCACAATATAAGGGATTCCATACCTTTTAAGGGCTTCGATATATGGCCTTACCTGGGTAACTGTGCGTAAAAGCAAGGCCACATCCTTGTACTTGAGCTTACGGATTCCGTTTTCTGCTAATTTATCTTCAATGACTTCTTCGTTCACGTGCTTTGTAATCCATCGTGCAATCCACTCCGCCTCTGCCTCTCTGGCATCATCCGCCTTGAGCTCTTCCCCATCCCTATCGACGACCAGAACAATTTCAACTTTTTGGAAACCACGACTCTTCTGCCTGTTTGCATGGATAGGGATATACCGTGGCTGTAAACCATGCAGCTCAACCATAATCCTTCCGTCAAATAGCTGGTTTACAACCTCGAGGATCCCGGAATGACTCCTGAAATTCTCCTGCAATTTCAAAGTCTCATCCTGCCCGCACACCTGTTTTACCACATCCTCATAGGCTTCAATATCCGCCCTGCGAAAGGCATATATGGACTGCTTGGGGTCTCCCACAATAAAGAGCTTCCCCGGTTCGAGGATTACACTCCGGGCGTCTCTGCTGTAATGACCGGGCAACTCGGAAAGAAAAAGGACGATATCGTACTGGATGGGGTCTGTGTCCTGAAACTCATCCACAAGTAATGTTCGGAAGTCTTTTTTTAATTTTTCACGAATGTACCGGTATTCTTTATTTTGCAGTAAATCCCTTGTGAGGGTGAGAAGACCGTCAAAGGAAACATATCCTTGCGACAGATATGTCTGCCGGAAGGCCTTTGCAAATGGGAGTATGAGTTTATGTGCGGTTGCAATAAAAGCGTCATCAACTGTCTTTAGTTCCTTCAATAAGGCGTTGCACTCTTCTACCAATTTTTTAGCAGCCGCAAATCCTTCCTCTGTCCAGCCGGTCTTTGCTGTGGAAGGTTTTTTGTTAAAATCAAATCCGGAATTATTCAAATAGCTGATTCCGTGTTTCTCTATCGATTCAAAGGTGCCCGACAGTTCTTTTAATTGCAAAACGAGATTGTTGCCGGGTTTTTCACACAGGGGAATAGTTTCAAGAATTTTTTTATGTAATGCTTCTGTGAGGGATCGGATGACCAATTTATTGTCTGTCTTTAGCGTAAGGACATCCAGCGGTATTGTAAATCCTGATAACCGTTTGGCAAATTCCTTGAGCGATTCAAGGTCTAATCGTCTCAATAAATCCTTCCAGAGGTTTGCATTCTGAGCAGTAATCGCAAGTTCTCCATCGAGCCAGCGAGTCCATTCTTTATCAAACAATCCATCAAAGAAATCTCCTGTATCTACGGTAAATCCAGGCGCCACACCTGATTCGACCGGATACAGATGCAGGATATGGGCGGCAAAACTGTGAATCGTCCCAACCTGAGCTTTATCCATATCTTCAAGGGATTTCCTTGCACGTCGCTCAATCTCACGGTGTGTCGTCTCATACGAGTCCCGGATGTCTTCAAGGAACTTTTCTGCTTTTCTTTTCTCGTCTTCGGCGGCCTTTCCATTGATAAAGGCCACGATCTTTTCCAATTCTCCCATCAGCCTGATCTTTATGTCGCTTGCCGCTTTCTCCGTAAAGGTCATTGCAACAATACTGAGGATGGGGCTCTCTTCCTTTTGAAATCTCTTATGGCCCAGAAGTACATGCAATATTCGATTCACCAGGAGCGTTGTCTTGCCCGTACCGGCGCCAGCGGTCACAACGATGTTTCTGTCCAGTTCGGATACCGCAAGTTCCCTTGTGTCATCATCGATGGGTTTTGGCATGATGAATTGAACGCTTTAATCAGTCGAAAGATAAAAGAGGTGGGCAATGGAATAATTACGGAGAAACAGAAGTTCAATTTAGGTTCTTCGAAAATTACCCTCATTTTTTACACCGGAAGAAGATGTTTTGCTGCCCTTTCTTCCGAAGACTATACACATTAAAATAAAGCACATCATTACGGCACAGAATAAAATATATGCGGCAATTAATAATTTCCCGTAAAATCCGCCCACTTTATTCTCCTACTCATGAAAAATCTGACGTGAACAAGGTTAACACATCTCAAACAGCAAAAATACATCTCTCAGGATACACTAAATCACATCTATATCTTTTTTCTGAACCCATCCTTTTCTCACGTCACTGCTAACATTTTCTCCAGGGCTCGTTTTTGAACCTTTATCTTGTTTTACCCCTACTTTTACATACACCCGATACCAATCATCCTTTTCACCTTCAATTACACATTCCATACCATTATGTATTTCAAACTTCGGCTCGTACTCTTCTCCCGGTCCGTATCGCACTGCGCACTTTGCGGCAATAATTACCCCGCGACAAACCCCTTGTTCCGCATAGATTTTGCAGCCAAGGGATATCACCACAATAAACAGCACCACCGAAAAAACGATTATCACTCTTTTAAACCATGCATATTTACGAATAATCGAAAGGAAAATGAACACCATCAGCAAAACATAAAGAAACACAGCCACTACAGACAATTCGTTCTGATTCAACAAAAAATACCAGAAGAGTATCCGCCTGATTGCCATGGGAACTTCAGTTGATAATTCTTTGTCCTCCGTAGTGCCTTTTACCAATTTCAGGTTTGCATTGAGGTCTGCGTTCCCCGGCATAAACCACTCTGCCCTTCGGTAGTTTACGATGGCCTTCCCTGTTTCTCCCAGACGATAGTAGGCATTGCCCAGGTTGTAATATACCTGGCCGTTTTTGAATCCGCCTTCCAGGATTGTCTCATATTGCAATACTGTTTCTTTGAGCTTTTGATGTGCCGCCTGTACATCTTTTGATGCAATGAGCTTCATTGCCTGCTGATATTTCTCATTTGCATCGGAAAATAATTTTATAGCCTCATCCCGTGACATTCCGGACTTCAGCGATTCGCACCGTGCTTGCTGTATTCCGCAGTCAAGAATGGGAATAAGAAATAATAAAAGTACCCACAGGCGTATTCTCATGATAGCTGTTTCTCCAGTCCTGTAATAAGTTCTCCGGTGAGCTTTAAAAATTGCTGCATTTCATTTACCGATCCTCCATCTTTTGAGAAACGGCGGCGATCAAATTCTGTTAAACAGTGAAAAGCTTCTTGTATGACGTACTCTCCAATCCCTCGTTGTGTTAACAGGGCGCTTACGGTATCCTCCGTAATACTTGCAGGAGAAATGTTTAATTTATCCGCCAGATAATCAGACATCAACTTTGAAAGATGTGAATAAAACTCGCCCTTGCGATTCTGGAGAAGCATTGATTGCGCCTCTTCCAAGCCCTTTTTTGCTGCCGCATATGCCCGCCTTTTCCTTGCGTATCCGATATCAGACGCCAACCTGTCTTTGTGTCGGGTAAACAGAAGGGAGGCAATGACTAAAACTGTTGGAAAAGTAAGACATGCAAGAGTAAGTGGATTTTTGTATATCCGCCTTCCCTGATTTCGCAGAGAAGATATATTTGTCATAACGGGCAAGATGTCTTCTGTTAGTATTTGTACCTGCTGTTTTGCCGGCAGCACTTTATCATGAGAAAGGGTCAGTTGAATGGGCACTTCCTGTTCTCCCGCCTCGACAATAATGGGAACAGGTTCTTTGGTAATCGTCTTATATTGCCCGGCATGTGGGTCAAAGTAACTAAATACTATTGCCGGTGTAAATTTCAGATTTGTCTTTTGAGGTTCGATAACCTTACTGAACACCTTTCGCCCCCGGATCAAATCCTCTCTGTTCGTAATCTGCGTGTTGGATTCAGCAGGGTAAACCTTAAAATCGTTTTCATTATTTACAACCAGTACCGGTTCATTAATGGTCTGGATATTTCCTTCCCCAAATACTGACATGGAAAGTGTAATTGGATCACCAACCTTTACCTTCTGTGCCTGAGTTGAAACTTCCATGTTGTACGTCCCAACAGCACCCTTAAATTCTCTGGGTTTACCCTGTTCAGGCAGTGGTTTAACCTTTACGGTGATTGAATTCGTTGCCCTTTCAACGGGATATCTCTTTTGTTCCCTGCCAAAGAAGTCGTCAAAAAGTGCGTCCCCAAAAAAACTGTCAGAAGGGGCATTCCGCTGATCCCGCCGTTGTGGAAGAATTAAATTACACTTCAATTTCGCAGGCGATATGGCCAACTCTCCGGACGTCATCGGGAAAAGCGCGGAGCGGAGCTCCAAGACATTGTATATGATTCCATCACGGATTTCCTCATATTGCCTTTGGTTGCCGAGTTTTTCTTCCATAAAATTTTTTGTAGCAGGCGCTGTATAATCTATGTCGCTAATCGGTAATCCTTTTTGAAAATAAAATTTAAAGGAAAGCACCACCTGCTCATACACATAAGCCTCATTTTTGTCCGTGCTCAATTCCACAAAGACGAGTTTTTCCAAGTCCTTTGATGATGCACCCGATGCACGGGGCGTATCAACCACTTCGACACTTAATGGTTGAGAGGAATAAACCTTTCCCCTGTATTCCACCGTCGATGGCCCGATGATAAATTTACCTTTTGCATTCGGCTGCAACACATAGGTGTAGCCTTTGCTAACGGAAAGTTCGCCATTAGTAATCATTGTTTGTACAGAGATTGTGGGGCCAAACTGCAAGGAAAATCCATCAATGCTGGGGAATGAAGGCGGTGCGGTATCCTGTGTGCCGTGGATGGTTAATGTCAATTCCAGCCTGTCATTTAACGTCAGGGTATTCTGATCAATCGTTGCCGTCAGGCGAATGTCCTGAGCAAATGTTTTCCCTATACCTCCCAAGATCAGAACAACCCCAAACCAAAAACTTATATATGTAGCGTATTTTCTCATCCTGCCACCCCTCGTGAAAAACCAATCACCAATCCTTGTCAACCGATTTATGCTGTAAACGCTGAGTATCTCTCTTCATATGTCGTGTCTCTTTTTCAGCGTGATTCAATGCTTCAAGAAACCGCTCGGCTTCCTCTTTTGACATTTGCTGCTTATCCTGGGCCTGGGGTTGTTGTGGTTCAGGTCTCTGGTCTCTTTGTTGTTCTTTATCAGATTGCCTCTGGTCTTTATCTTTTTTATTCTCATCCTCTTCCTGCGCACCTTCTGGCTTTGGTTCCTGTTTATCCTCCTGTGATTCCTGTTTTTCTTTCTCCTCGCCCTTGCCTTTGTCCTGCTGATCTTCGCCCTTGTCTTTATTCTGTTGCTCTTCTTGTTTTTCCTGCTTTTTTGGCTTTTCTTGCTTTTCTTGATTGTCTTGCTTATCTTGTTCCTGCGGCTTGTCCTTTTGATCCTGACTTTGCTGCTTCTGCTCGTTTTCTTTCATCTTTCGTTCAACATACTCATAGTTATATCGTGCATCATTTTTCAATGAGTCGAGTTTGCTGTCACTTTTCACTTCTGTTTCATTAATAAAATCAATGGCCTGCTTATAATATTCCAAAGCCTCTTTCATTTTACCCTGCCGATAGAGGGCATTGCCCATATTAAAGCTTGATTCCGCCCTTATTCCGGTGTCACCCGATTTTAATACTTTTTCATACAACTGAGCAGCCTCATCATATTTGTTCCTCTTGTATTGTGTGTCGGCTATATTAAAATCCAATTGGGGCACCTGAGGGGCGTCTATCTGCGCATTTACGTATTTATCCAATGCCTCGTCGTACTTGCCATTATTGTAAAGCTGATTTCCCTCCCGTACCTTGTCGGCCAGAGGGTCTATCCACCCCAGCGAAACCCATCCAAGGAATACTGTCACGAAAAAAACAAACATGCGATCTTTCATTTTTCTGTTGAATAAATTATTTATTAGGGGCGAAGCATTCGCTGGTTTTGGCATGAACGCATTTATACCAATTTATAGCAAATGCTTCTACGCTACTTTTTCAAAAAACTAAATTGTTACCTTTTTCTATCCGGCCAAAAACTCTCCAGGGTAATGAGAACCATTGCTATAAAAAGGGGAATCTGGTAGCGATTTACGTATCGTTTTACACGTTGCGTTTTATAGGAAGATCCTTCCATCTTTGCAATGCTATTCTTATAAATCCTTTCTAAACCCCACTTTGTACCGTAGGCCGGCGTATAAAGGCCCCCCGTCTCCAATGCAATTTTGTTCAGGATAATTTCATCTAGCCGTGACTTTACAACCTGACCCTGTCTGTCCTTTAACAGTCTCTCCTGACCATCTTCACCCTTCATTCTGATATAGGAGCCATCCTTCTTTCCCACACCTACCGTATAAATAACGACCCCCTGTTCTTTGGCAATTGCGGCCGCTTTTAACGGATCGTCCTCATGATTCTCGCCATCGGTAATCAAGATGATCGCTTTATGATTCTTCGAATTTGCCTCAAAGGTTGCAATCCCTTTTCGTATTGCCTCTGCCAGCGCTGTCCCTCCCAGCGGAATGATATTCGTGTTTATGTCATTCAAAAAGAGACGAAAGGCGCCGTAGTCAGACGTCAATGGACAATAGGTAAATGCAGATCCGGAAAAAACAACAAGACCAACACGATCTCCCCCCAGCACATTCAACAAATCTTCGACCTCTCTTTTTGCCATTTCCAATCGATTGGGTTTTACATCGTCAGCCAGCATACTCCTGGAAGTATCTATTGCAATCACAATATCAATCCCCTTTTTCTCCACATCCTCCCAATGGTATCCCCACTTGGGCTCACTGAGTGCAAAAATCAGAAAAACCACACCGACAATCATGAAAACCGCCTTGAGCCATTGCGTTTTCTTGCTCATCGAAAGTCCCATTTTTTCCAATAATTCAATACGTGCAAACGTATTCAGATCATTCATCTTTTTTCTGAAGACGAGGATATACCCGAGAATTAACATCGGGATAACAGCTAGCAAATAAAGATATTGAAGGTTTCCGTACTTCATAAATTACATTAACCGTTACGCAGATGAACCAGATTATAGGGATTTAAAAAAACGGACGTCTGATTTTCCTTAATAGTATTACCGTATAAAATCTTTCTTTTTTCATGCTCCAATAACCAAGCAACCTATCTCCGTATTGCCTTTCATGTGGCTTTCATCCTAAAAATTTGTAAGGCAAAAATTGATCATTTGAGATTTAGAAAATTGGAATTTATCTGCTATCTGGCGCTTGGTATTTGTTATTTTGTATAAGTTTCATGTCTGGTTGTAACGTGCTGCATTATGGTATCTTTCTCAATTTCGTTTTCGTTAAGCCTAATTCAAACAATAACAATCCAAAGGCAGGTAATAAAAAATAGTGAAACAATTCATTGTATTCTGTGTACTGGGTCGCTTCAGATTCTGTTTTTTCAAGTTTATCTATCTGATCATAAATTTCTTTCAGCGATTCAGTATCGGTTGCCCGATAATACCTTCCATCGGTAATCTTTGCAATTTCCCGGAGGGCGTCATCATCAATATCAATTTTTACCTGTTTCATAACCCTATTCCCGAACAGATCTACGGCTGGAAACGGAGCAAGGCCTTTCGTACCTGCACCTATCGTATAAATCTTAATTCCGAATGTCCTGGCTATTTCTGCGGCAGTAAAGGGGTCTATTTCTCCTGCGTTGTTTCTTCCGTCCGTCAAAAGAATAATTACCTTGCTCTTTGCCTTCGTATCTTTCAGCCTATCCACGGACGAACCAATGGCTGAGCCTATAGCAGTGCCATCCTCAACCATTCCAATCTCCACCTTTTCCAAAAGCTGCAGCAACATCCCGTAGTCGAGTGTCATGGGACACTGTGTATATGCGCGTCCGGCAAAGACGACCAGGCCGATGCGATCGTTTGTGCGTTTTCGGATAAAATCCTTCACTACCTGTTTAATAACATAGAGCCGGTTATATCTCTTCCCGCCAAGTTCAAAGTCCTCTGCCAGCATACTCCCGGAGACATCCACGGCGAGGACAATGTCGATTCCTTCCGTCTTTATCTTTGTTTGTTTATTTCCGTACTGCGGCCTTGCAAGGGCAATCACGAACAAAACAATTGCTGCTGATCTGAGTATGATGACGATATGCCGATACCGCTGGAAAAATGACGGCTTGAGCCTTTTCAATGTAGCGATCGAAGGAAAGACAACATAGCTTGTGTCCCTGCGACGAAAGTAGAAATAGACTAAGGGAGGGACAACAATAACCAATACCAGCAATAACGGATCGTGAAAGATCATTGAAACCTTTGTCCTAGCCCTAATAAATCAACACTAAACAAAACTAATAAGTTAAGCACGGGCAAACAAAACGTGCCTGCGCTACCCAAAAACCCGCCCACATATACATAGAGCCGTCCCGCGAGATCGGAAGTCCTGGAAAACACTGAATTCCTGGTCAAGCCCGGAATGACAGACAGTTGTATACTTATGCCGCTCTGTATAAAATGAAAATTCCTATACAATTAAATTACAATACCAAATGCCCTAAACCAAATTGACAGGGACTTAACAAATACGTCACTAAAAAGACGACACGGTTGACAGATGTATCTGCTCTCCTTTTAAAATAGCATTCCAGATATCTGCTTCCTGGATAACCCTCCCAATCAAAATATCCACGATAGCCGCGAGGGCATCATCGGTTGTCTTGAGAAGTTCCCCTGCTCCTGTTTCAGAGGTAAAATATCTGCTGAGGTTTATTTCGGCTTGTTTATATATCTGGGCCCCTGCAAGTTCTTTCTTGAAGCCCGTATTTAATTCATATTCCATGGAAATACCTTTGTCTATATAACTCAGCTTTATACTCACCTTATCGGTTTCAATATTCAAAAACCGTATTTTGTGTTTCATTGAAAGGATTTCTTTAATCTCAGGGGTGCCATAAATGCCCCATAATGTCTGCATATTTTGTTTGAGCCTCGCAAGTTCTTCATTCGAGACCTTGTGCACCGATACCCTGGATGATTTTATACCCGTCTTGCTTCCTAAACCTTTTTCATGCCTTAAATACTCATCTAAAAAATTTTCAGGCGCTTTTACCATTTCCTTTATCCCCTTAAAAAAGGTTTAACAAATAGAAAACGATTTTGTTCCCAAACTGTAATCTGCTCGTAAGGCAAAACCTCTGACCGATAAAACACAGTTATAACCCATGTTTTTAGCCAACAACCATTGCCTTTTCATCCAAATACTCACTGGTTTCGTCAATGAATCGTTTTGCCGCGTCATAAGTTTCCTGAATTTCTGTCCTGGTTGGCCCGTACCTGGCGTATTTTACCATGTCGCCTCGTTCAAGGAATTCCTGAACCAACCGTTTGTGTATAGTATCCAATTTATTCGTGTGCGTCATCTCCTTAAGGAATTCTTCCGTTGTGCGTTCAGGCGCCATGAGACCGAACCGATCTTCTATATAATGTCGCAGGATGCCCGTTATGCGATAATAATATTCTCTGATTAACCCTTTCGTTATGAGATCCTCTTTCAATAACCTTTCCAGTAATTCATAGGCAATCTCATGGGGGGATCTTTTTATGTTTACCTCCGTCGGCCCCTTTTGCCACTTTCTCCATGCATTGACTAACCAGTAAACAACGCCCGACAACAGAAAGATTGCCAATCCCACACATATCCACGAAACTAACCGCCTGAAATTCGTGGGCACAACTCCTGGGGGGAGAATATCTTTTATATCGCCGGAAATTTCTTCTTCTTTTAAGACCCCTTTGATATCTACAGGTATTTCGTTGGTAACAATTTCACGCTCACCCTGCGCACCCTCATATCTTATTTTCAGGGAGGGAATTGTTTGATGCCCAATTTCATATGAACTCAATACATAGGTGCGTTCGACGGTGAAGTACCCCTCTTTTTCCCTCTTTGGCCCTTCAACGCCCCCTGTTTCTTTTACGGTAAACACACCTAATTGTTGTTTTAATTCGGGGAATTGTACAACAATGTCATCTTTGCATGTTATGCGAATTCCAAATTTTATCTTATCGCCAATCGCTATTTCATTCTTATCGACATGCACAGTTGCCTCTATCGGAGCAATGCTTTTCGTGCCATTGCCATCCACGGCAATGGCACTATCCACATAGCGTATCAGTGTATAGACAACTAAAACCAAAATCAATAGTGTACCTGGAAATAAATTATATCTTTTTATAGCCATTTTCAAGCCAGCCCCGGCAGGTAAAACCAAAAATAATTTTCCTAATATCTCTTTTCCCTTACCCTGAAGAAACGGACAATCGGTTCAACGTAATGCCTGTCAGTGCTGATCGAAATCTCGTCAACACCCACTGATCGAAACAACTTTGACCGCCCTTGCTTTTGCCTGGCATTTAGAATATCAAATTCTTTTCTTGTCGTCGGGTTTGCCGTATCGACCAAAAGTATCTCGCCGGACTCCGCATCTTTTAATTCAATTAACCCCACGTTCGGTAATTCCTTTTCCCTGGGGTCTGTAATAGTAATCGCAATCACATCATGTTTCTTGTTTGCAATGCGCAAAGCATGGGCATAGTCACTTGCTATAAAATCTGATACGAGAAATGAAATTGCACGACGGGAAGAAATCTTGTTCATGTATTCGAGAGCAACGGAAATATTTGTTCCTTTTCCCGTAGGTACGGTGCACAGGAGTTCTCTGATAACCCTCAACACATGTTTTGTTCCCTTCTTCGGGGGAATAAATTTTTCAATTTTATCCGTAAACATAATCATGCCCACCTTATCATTATTCCGAATGGCAGAAAAAGCCAGGAGTGCACAAACCTCAATGGAAATTTCACTCTTCAATTGTGTTATTGACCCAAATTTCCCGGAAGCGCTTATATCAACAAGAAGCATTACCGTTAACTCCCGCTCTTCTACATAGCGCTTGATAAAGGGGCGGCCCATGCGCGCAGTTACATTCCAGTCAATTGTCCGGATTTCATCTCCGGGCTGATATTCCCGCACCTCTTCAAACTCCATTCCTCGTCCCTTGAATACACTGTGATACTCACCCACAAAAGCCTCATTGACAAGACGACGGGTATGAATGTCTATCTGCTGGATTTTTTTCAGGATGTCTTTTGAGATCATAAGTCTATTGATGGCGAGTTGTTTGCCTCAGCCCGGTAAAAACACAAAAACCCGAATTATATAAAAACTGTTTTCATTGCCCAAAGTGCGTAACGGATAATTTGTTTTACGGCACCGCTACGGTATCAAATATCTTTTGTACAATATCTTCAGCGCTTATCTCCTCGGCCTCAGCCTCATATGTTATAATGATCCTGTGACGCAGCACGTCCATCCCTATTGACTTTACATCCTGAGGCGTAACAAAACCCCTACCCTTTATGAAGGCATGCGCCTTGGCCGCAAGGGTAAGAAAGATTGTGGCCCGGGGGGAGGCGCCATATTCAATAAATTCATCTAATTCGAGATTGTACGCCTTTGGATCCCTTGATGCGAATATGATATCGATAATGTAGTCCTTGATTTTATCATCTATATATATCTCGTCAACAATAGCACGTAAACGTAAAATATCTGCGGGAGAAATCACGGGGCTTATGTGAATATCCTTTTTTGTTAATGCCATACGCTCCATAATTTCACGTTCTTCTTTCTTATCCGGATACGTAACGTTTAATTTTAACATGAAACGGTCCACCTGTGCCTCGGGTAATGGATAGGTACCCTCGTGTTCAATGGGATTTTGAGTGGCCAGCACAAGGAATGGATCTTCCAATTTAAAGGACTGATCTCCTATGGTAACCTGCCTGTCTTGCATCGCCTCCAGGAGTGCGCTCTGAACCTTTGCAGGCGCGCGATTAATCTCATCGGCCAGGACAATATTGGTAAAGATAGGTCCTTTTCGCACAGTAAAATCACCACTTTTGGGGTTATAAATAAGGGTGCCAATTAAATCAGCAGGGAGCAGATCCGGCGTAAATTGTATTCTTTGAAAACTGGCCTGCATTGCCCTGGCTAAGGTCATAACCGACATTGTCTTCGCCAGCCCCGGTACGCCTTCTAATAATACATGCCCGTTGGATAGAATACCTATTAACAGCCTCTCAATTAAATATTTCTGCCCTACAATTACCTTTCCCACTTCATGCATCAGGGTATTCACAAAATCACTTTCCTGTTTTACCTTTTCCGTAGTCCTTTTAACGTCAGCTCCCATCACTCCCTCCGCCGCAAATTGTTAACCGCCTGAAATGAAAACATAATTTGATAAATACTTAACGAAAGATACCCGTCGATTTGTTCCTTCTTAATTAATATCATTCCTGCATCGAATAAATCGGGAAGGCGAAGTCCGAGGCACGAGATACGTGAGCCAACCCTGTCAGGGTTTTAAACCCTGACAGGGTTAAAGTTGAAAATGTCAAAATTACCTTTGGAAGATAGCCGATCTCCACGAAACGGAATAATATATACAAATGAAACATTATATAATAGATTTATCCATTTTAAAATATACATTTTACAAATCCATTCCAAAAGGAAAGTGCTTGACACCCTATTCAATAGATGCTACGATTTGAATTCAAATTACGACACGAAATATTCATAGCTGAATGGCACGGGTAGTCGTATAAATGCTATTTTAAAAGTGCTTATTATCACTTAAATATTGTGATGGGTTAGAATTCTTCCAGGCTTCTTTACACAAAGTGGAATAAGCACAGAATACCCTTTACAGACGATCCAGTTATTTATCGTTGTCAAAAAATATTCCCGTCATTTCGATCATTGGTAAACAAAATGCAGGCAAGACTACACTCATTGGGCTTATCATACCTGTATTGAAGGGAAAGGGATATAAGGTTGGTACCATTAAGTACAACATCCCGTCCTTTGAGATCGATTATGAAGGAAAGGATACGTATCGACATTATCAGGCGGGTGCGGATACAGTTTCCATTTCCTCGCAAAAAAAACTGGCAATCATAAAAAGAGTCGCCGGAAAATCACCTTCAATAAAAGCTATTATTGAAGGCAATTATCAGGGAATTGATATCGTACTTGTCGAGGGATATAAGCACTGGCGGTACCCTCATATCGAAGTTCTGAAAAATCATATAACGAGAAAACCGCAACGGGAAGAACATCAACACTATTTGAGAATCACAAGCACGACGGGAACTGATTCCCCTGTGCCTGTTTTTACCAAAGGCGACTTAAAGAGCGCCATTAATTTTATAGAATCCAGGATGAAGTAAATTTGACGGGAGGTGATGAGTATTTCAGGAAAATACCTTACGATTTATTTCAGAGCTAAAATATTTTGTGATAGTTACAAATAACTGTAGAATTTTTTAGGAGGAAATTTCGTTGAAAAAGATTTTAACGTATTGTGCAATTCCTGCTGCAGTGATGTTTAGCGCATATTTCGGCTTTCCCACTTTTACCGTAAATGCAGGTGATGTCCATAAGATTTATAAAGACACCTGTGAGTTATGTCATGGAGCGGATGGAAAAGGGAGCGAGGCAGGAAAGCAATTTGGCGTTCCGGATTTCACCAGCGCAGAGTATCAAAAATCCAGGACGGATGCACAGATGAAGGAATCTATGACCAATGGCACAAAAAATCCAAACTATGTAAAACTTTCAGACCTTGGGGTCGAACCTTCAGAACTTGACGGGCTCATTAAAGTAGTTCGGGGATTCGCTAAATAAACCAAAACCAATTGCGGGTTTTAAAATAAGTTTGAATATTTAAAAGGGTAGGGCATATTTATGTCCTACCCTTTTCTTTTCCCATGAAGAAGGATATTATCCAAATCGACGGTTCGTTTGGCGAAGGGGGCGGTCAAATCCTGCGCACAGCCCTTTCCCTATCGGCCATTACCCAAAGACCCTTTGAGATATTTAATATCAGGGCCAATAGAAAGACACCAGGACTCAGCCATCAGCATCTGCAGGCAGTAAACGCCACAGCCCGAATCTGCACGGCGGAAGTAACCGGGAACCAACTCCGGTCTACCGATCTCAAATTTTATCCGGGTGAAATAAGAGCCGGTACATATCATCTTGATATCGGGACGGCAGGATCTGTTTCACTCGTTTTGCAAACCATATTCTATCCACTCAGCCTGACGAACAGACCTTCGTCAGTTACTATTACCGGAGGCACACACGTTACTCACAGCCCCTGTATTGATTACCTCACGCATCAGTGGTTATACTATCTCAAAAAAATCGGTTTTGACGCAATAATAAAAACCACGAGGGCAGGATTTTTCCCCCGTGGCGGCGGCGAGGTTTTTATCCAAATAAATCCAACAGGTTCGCTCCATCCTTTGCAGATTGAAAACAGGGGAAGACTCATTCAGATAAAGGGAACATCCACGGTAAGCAATTTGGATATAACTATCGCCCGGCGACAGCAAGCACAGGCGCGAAAGAAATTTTTAGAGCGGAATGTACCCCACGAAATATCTGTAGCAGAAGCACCTGCCATAGGAAAGAGCACCATGTTGCTCCTGGTGGGAAAATTCGAACACAGCCAGTGTTGTTATTTCAGTTTGGGAGCCATTGGCAAGCGCGCGGAAACGGTTGCCGATGAGGCATGCAACGAATTCTTCTCCTTCCTTGAAACCAAAGGCGTCATCGATGAGTATCTCGCCGACCAGCTCATCATCCCGCTCGCCATCACGAAAGGGACATCCCAATTTATCACACCCAGAATTACCCCGCACCTGCTCACAAATAGTGAAATCGTAAAACTATTTCTGCCGGTCACTATTGACGTGTTGGGAAGTCCAGGCGCGGAAGGATGGGTAAAAACATATTGCCCGGATAATGGGAAATAAGTGTCCTTTTTAATCGTCTCTACCCGCAAGACTTCTTTTCCCCATTTTAACAAGGTCAGGTTTCCGTAAGTGTCCCTTTGTGTCCTTTGTATTACTATCCATCATTTTCTTGTTATTTGTGCATTTTTCACACAGCCATTTACGTATATCCTGGTTATGGAATCCGTTTATCGCGTTTTCACCTTTGGACAAGAACATCAGCATACGATAATCATTCTACTGCCATGGATTCAACTCCCCCGATACCTTTTGCCTACTTTGTCAGTCTTGATACAATCTCCATACACTACCTCCTTATCTCTGAAGCTACCGCCCCAACCAATGACGACCGTTGAGACAAATGAAGATAGTGAACATCTCCAATCTCTGAATGTAGTAACGCAACCTGAATTATATGATCACTCTTTACGAAGACACCATTATGTTTTACAATATAGTAAAGTTCGTGATTTGGTTGCAGTTTTGCTGTGTAATAAATATTAACTTTGTCAAAAAAATAAATTTCCTTATATTTTACCCCTCGCCTTATCAAGACGCCAATGGAGTGGGGGAAATTGTTGGCCTAATTTTAGACAGATACTGTGCAAATTAACGACAACAAAATACATGTGCAAATAAGCAAACAACAGTATCCTTTTTAGTTAAATTCTAAATATTTAAATCCCCTTTTGTTACATACTATTTTTTCTTATACTTCCATAATGCGGTATGTATTTTGAGTGACACTTTATTGAAAACCAAACAGGGGTTTGTTTAACCTCGTCATCATAAAAATGGGGCAGAAAGATATAGTCACCAAAAATACTCAAATCTTTTGTTCCATTTATTGATTAACCAGGAAGTTCACAAGTGCTACTAACCGCAGAAGTAAAAAACAAGTCATGCACAAAATTAGTCATAAAACACTAGCTTATTGTAAATTGTGTTGCACCGAGCTTAGACTAAAAAATATTTTTTATTATTTTTAACAAAGTAATGTTTACAGGGAAATAAGTTTTAAGATGTCCTTAAGGAGGTGTATTTTGAAGAAATATTGAGTCCATGTACTGCGTAAGGTTTGAATAATGTATATTTTTAAAGGAGCGCTTCAGATGTGTACGTCTAATTCATTGATTCGTTGAAACTCTCAGAATTGTGAACCCGTCTATAAACCGTACTGATTAGACAACAGTTAGTTTTGTCAGGTTAAGAAAAAGGTGGAGTATTATGAGAAATATCAAAAACATAAACTTACAGTTTAAAAGGAAATGTATATTTTTTCTGTTTGCTTTATTTTTATCCCTTCCGGTTTTTTCAGATAGTGAAAGATTTGATGTCTTTGCCAAGGATAATGCAGATAGCGACGCTGTCCAGCCAAAGACGTCCCAAGACAAATACAAAAGCAGCAGGAAGGAAAAGTTTTCCCCAAAAGGGGTAAAAACAAAGAAAGATGGCTTGCCTCAGAAATATAAAAAGGGTGAGATACTTGTAAAGTTCAAGGATGAAATTTCAATATCAGATGCCAATTCTATTCATAAAAGTGTGAGGGCAACCGCCAGGAAGACGTTCAAAAGGACCAAGGTACAGTTAGTTCAATTACCAGAAGGTAAAGATGTGCAGGAAGCAATAGATGATTACATGAAAACCGGAAAGGTAGAATACGCCGAGCCTAATTATAGAATATCGCTATATTCTACCACACCAAATGACCCAAAGTTTTCTGAGTTATGGGGTTTGCATAATAGCGGAACTCCTACAGCGTGCATAAAAGCGCCTGAGGCATGGGATATTTTTACTGGCACTTCCAGTGTCGTTGTGGCTGTGATAGATTCAGGAGTGGATTATACACATGATGATTTACACGACAATCTGTGGGTAAACCCTGGTGAAATAGCAAACAACGGGATTGATGATGACGGAAACGGCTTTATTGACGATGTTTACGGTATCAATGCGATAATGTCAAGCGGCGACCCCATGGATGATAACGGTCACGGGACGCATGTTTCTGGTACAATTGGGGCAGTAGGAAACAATGGAGAAGGTGTGGTTGGGGTGAACTGGCATGTTAAAATCATGGCGTTAAAATGCTTTGATGCAGATGGATATGGTGTGGTAAGCGATGCCATTGCGTGCATAAATTATGTCCTTGACATGAAAGACAAGGGAGTAAACATAAGGGTTACAAATAATAGCTGGGGTGGCAGTGATGCTTCGACACCTCTTAAGGATGCTATAAACGCACTAAGAGATGAAGGCATCCTCTATGTCGCCGCTGCTGGCAACGATGGAACTGACAATGATGGCGCACCTCAATATCCTGCAAGTTTTAACCTGGATAATATTATTGCGGTAGCCGCTACTGATCATAATGATGACCTTGCACCGTTTTCTAATTATGGGACTGCCAGTGTAGACCTCGGGGCGCCAGGAGATGGTATATTGAGTACGATACCGTCATCAAGTGTTTGTGATTTGAGTTACAAATCATCCCTGTTTTTCGACAATATGGAATCCGGAAGCGGAAGCTGGACGGCAGGCGGGACCAATACCTCCTGGGCAATAACGGATGAACAGTCCTATAGCCCGACACATGCGTGGAGCGACAGCCCATCCGATGACTACCAAGACAATACTGATTCCTATTTCATGCTGGCTAGTAATCTTGATCTCTCTAGTGGAACCGATACGGTTGCGATTGCATTTAAGGCAAAATATGACCTGGATAAATATGATGATTACCTCTACGTGGAAGTTTCCGGTGATGGGGGGGCAACGTGGCAAATCCTCGCTCCGCTGACCGGTTCATCCCCCTGGTCATCTTTTTTCTTTATCGTGCCATCAAGCGTTAAAACCAATCAATTCAGATGCAGGTTCCATTTGGTAACTGACTATTCCGGTACTGATGATGGCGTGTATATTGATGATATCAGGATATGTACGGTGGAACTAACCACCCACAAATATGACGATATGGAATCCGGAGACGGAAACTGGACAACAGGCGGGACCAATGGTACCTGGACCATAACGAATGAACTGTCCTATAGCCCGACCCATGCGTGGAGCGACAGCCTAGGCACTGAAACTAGCTATCTAGATAATGCCGATTCCTATTTTGCGCTGAAAACAGATCTCGACCTCTCAGGTGTAACTGATGAGGTTGCGATTTCCTTTAATGCAAGATATGACCTGGAGAAATATTTTGATTTTCTCCAAGTAGAGGTTTCCGGTAATGGGGGGGCAACGTGGCTGGTTCTCGGTTCACTGACCGGCTCGTCTTCGTCCACCTGGTTGCCTTTTAAATTTGCAGTGCCATCACGCGTTAAAACAGATAAATTCAAATGCAGGTTCCGCCTGGTAACGGACGATGCCACTACTTATGATGGCGTATATATTGATGATGTCAGAATAGAGAGTGTGCCCACAACATGTGTAACCATTAACAACTATGAAGTGGATAGCGGGACATCCATGGCAGCCCCTCATGTAACAGGAGCGGCTGCACTTGTTTGGGGTAACAAACCTGATAAAGACTATCTGTATGTGAGAGATAGCTTGCTAAAAACAGTGGATCCCCTTGGATCACTTGCTGGAAAAACCGTAAGTGGAGGGAGATTAAATCTCTATAAGGCATTAACCTATACCCCATGTACCCCGACGTCATGCAAGCTAAAAAAGATAAAGATTGAAAAAAATCCGAAGAAGCTTGAGAACGGAGGGAGCGGTAGCATTACCATAACGCTAATTAGTAAAAAAGAATGCAATACTGCCTGCACAACAGTGACCGCAAAAGTAATTGCGGGCAAAAAGAAGTTGACGATTTCACCAGAAAGCCAGGAAACAGATTCCGAGGGCAAGGCAGTATTTACCATAGCAGCAGAGCCAGGTAAAAAAGGAGTCGCAACGGTTCGCTTCAAGGCGGTAAAATTAAAGAAGAATGTAAATGTAAATATAAAAAAGAATTGATGAGGAAGTAAAACTGTTCCTGTCGAAGCAGCCCAGGGATAGTCCTCATATTGACTTGGCAACATCCCGAAACAATGAAAATTGGACTTTTTGTCGTATCATAATGTAGCATTGATAATTACATGACTTTTGAAGACATTGTTTTGCGTCTGGCTAGTTGCCGTTAAATTTTGGAAAAGAAGGGCGTCACGTCGAAAGATGTGGCGCCCTTTTTTTATTAATAGAAATATTCGAGAATGTACAAAGGGCAAGAATCACAAATAAACGAGAAGTGAGAAGTGAGAAGTGAGAAGTGAAAAGTGAGAAGTGAAAAGTGAAAAGTGAGAAGTGAGAAGTGAAAAGTGAGAAGTGAAAAGTGAGAAGTGAAAAGTGAGAAGTGAAAAGTGAAAAGTGAGAAGTGAAAAGTGAGAAGTGAAAAGTGAGAAGTGAAAAGTGAGAAGTGAGAAGTGAAAAGTGAGAAGTGAAAGAAACAGGAGTTCGTGTGTAGCGCAATAAAGAAGCATCAGTAATCAGCTAACAGCATCAGTTAAAAGCCAAAGGCTGACCGCTGACGGTCAGCAAATTGCCGATGAAGCGGATTATTAGCACAAAAGTTGAATAGAATTACTACCGTTCCGCCTTGCACTAAAATATAATCGAAGCTGTTCGCCCGCACTCTTGCCAAATTGTTTATTGCAAGCAGTATTACTCATCCGCCAAATTCAAGTTTTGTTAAATGATGGGCTTTATAGCAATAAAATTCGTACGTTGTATCTGAACCAAGTTTGAAGACTTTCTCAAGGTATATATTATCATAATTCATTTTGAGATTCTCGTATTTCTGTCGCAATTCAATGGGGAGTTCGTTGGGCCTAATTTGCCTTTCTATTTCAAAACCATCATCAATGGCAAATTCTAAAACAAAATGACTATTTCTCCAATTCATTGTAGTTTCATTATACTTGTTTGTTGCGAACGAAATATTATCATTATGGATTATGTTTTGCAAAGTACCAATCAATAAGACGAATCCTGATATTACCATCGCTCCATAACCGATTTTACGAAAAACGAACTCGCTTAAAAATGGCAAAATATGTTTAACGGTATAGGAAGAAATAATAGATGCAACTGCGATAGTAATTCCCAGCCATAATGCATTTTGTGAGTATAAGCCTAACAGAATATAAATGACTAATTTGATACAATGCAAAAATATTTCGTTTGCTGCCCGTGTAGCTACAATTTCCTCTTTTGTTAATCCATATCGTAAATAAAAACGATTAAACAATAGTCCAATTGCCCCTGTAATTCCTGAAATAAATCCTGCAAAAAAACCGACTATTGCCAAGATAAATATGGGATATGGTTTTTCTTCTTTTTGTTGTTGTTTTCTGTTTCTAAACACTTCAGGAAGATTAGCTATGAGAAACAAGGCAACAAACAATTCCAAATACAGAGGATTAATAAGTTTCAGAAGCCAGGCTCCAAGCAGGACGGCTGGCAACGAGAATGGAACAAACCAAACGAATATTTTCCAACTGATGTGTTTATTAAAAACAATGATGCGTGAAGCTGAGCTTGTAAATGTTCCAATTGTTAGTGAAAATGGAACCACAGATGCCGGTAAAAGCAAATTAAGCACAGGCACTAATATTAAGCTAGCGCCTCCGCCACAAATAGCACTTACCCAAAATGCTATAATTGTTGCAACAAATAGAAAGATAATTTTCACAGGCTTCGCTACAACATATGATTATCCAATGGTATATTCCTAACCCGAACGAGTCGGGAAAGACACCATAAACATTTGACCCATTCAGGTTCTTTTCCATATCGTTATCGTTTAATCCCAAAGGGATTACATGTTTGTAGAAACAAATAATGATCTCAAATGCGACCCCATCGGGGTCGTATGATCACGGCAATCTTGGAGACTATAAACATATGAACCCTTCGGGATCGGTTTTGCATCAAATAATCCTGACCCGAACGAATCGGAAAAGTATTTTTTTGATAATGGCACATTCAACCTAAAAATGCCAGGTCCGTATAAATTCACTGGGTTTATTTTTCAGCAACAACCAATCTTTTGCTCTTCATTTATTCAGCCCTATTGCCATTTTATAAGCCATGGCAGCATCGGGAAGCGGTGTAAAAGTATCTAATAACAGATTATATGTTCCTTTTCCAGATAGTTCATCAGCAACTTTTTTCATAAAGGCTAAAGTCGCTTTCATCATGGCAGAACCGAGACTTAGACGCGCAACGCCCAAATCCTGCAACTCGCGTACAGAAGGCGGTAGTCTCCCTCCGATTCCAGGATTTGCAAGGATATTAATTGGCGCATTAATTTCCTTAACCAATGTTGCGATTGTCTCTTTCTCACATACAAGTGGTACAAATATGCAATCAGCGCCGGCCTCTCGGTATTTATTGCCGCGCTTAATTGACTCAGACAAATTTTCTTTTGGCGAACCGGAGGATGTATAAAATGAATCCGTCCTTGCATTGATGACTAAATGGAGACCCAGTGAGTCCGATAGTGCACGGATAGCTGATATTCTTTCACAAAATTCCATCTCGTCAATTAATACCGGATTCAGTTCAATGCTGTCTTCTATATTTATTCCAACAACACCCGTTGCAATTACCTTTTTTATCGAATCAATTATTTCATCTATATCCTTTCCATATCCGGCTTCGAAATCCGCGGTTACCGGAACATGCACTGCATGTACGATTCCTGTAATAACATCGATCATTTCTGATAGTTGTATTACCTGACAGTCTGGATATCCTAATGAGGCGGCTATTCCCAAACTTGTTGTTGCAATTGCTTTATAGCCGCAGGCCTCTATGAGTTTAGAACTTCCAACATCCCATGAGTTTAACAGGACAAGAATTTCTCTGTCCAGATGATATTTCAGGAACAGCTCGGCTTTTTCTCTTTGAATATTCGAAACCATAATACGCTCCTTTTTGGGTTGACTTAATAGGCTCCTTATCAATGCCATTGCCTGCGGATTCTGGTAATGGGCTGCAGGTTGCGCTGACTATTTTTCATTATATTTATTCTCAATTATCTTTTGTAAATCATTCGGGTCAAACGACACAGCCCATTTCCATTTTCCAAATCCACCATGCTCATTCACTGCCTTGCACCATTCGTCCAGGTATGCCCTCTTGGTTTTGTTCTGTTCGTTGTCCTGCCCTTTGGTTTCAATGACCAAATATTCTCCATTTGTCAGCTTACCAATAAAGTCGGGAAAGAATCGTCTTGTTACGCCTTGGTAGTTGTAGTAAATCACAAAATTCAAATGGTCGTTTTTAACGAATGATTTTACTTGTTTCGATTCATTAATGGTTTTTGCCTCCAGATATTCCCATGTGCTGTCAACTACTACAAAGTTGGTATGCGCCTTATTGAAAGGCTCACACGGCTTGCTTGTCCACCATGTTCTGATGTCGGATGTTGAGCGGATGGGATTTTCTTTGTCAAATACCGGTGTTAATACTTCTGTGTTTTCCACCCGTATTTCATTCCAAATGTGCTGAACCACTTTGTTCATGTTCAGCATGATCAAGATGCGCTTCCTTGCTTCGTCCTGATTGAATAAAGGATCTTTGATAACGATTTTATTGGAATAAATAAACTTCTCAATGATGCTAATCAGTTGAATCAGGAATATCTCCTTGCTTCCTTTCCAGTCGGGTTTTTTCTCTGAATTGTAAATGGTGGATGCAATTCTGAAAATGACGGATTGCAGCCTGAATTTCTCTGCAATCTCTTTCAGGCCAATTTCCGAAAGTGCAGCAGGATTTGGCTTTCCTGCAATGATGGCTGCCAATTCCGCTTCGGTAATTGAATCGTATGGGTCGAGTTCAAGCGGTTTGACCTTTTCTAGATTCAATGTCAGTTGCGGTTTATAAGTATGGTCAATCCGGACCACATTCGGGAAACTGATTTCATACTCCGCTTTTTCCTTAACGGGTTTGACCTCTGTCTTTGGTTTTGGTGGCGGTGGTGGCGGGCCATCTTGTCCGCCTTCGTGCGGTAAGAAGGTAAATGGCACACCGAATATGTTCACATATTCAGGATCAAACAAACCGTCTTCTGCAACATCATACGAGGTTCTGCGTAAACCACGACCAACAACCTGTTCACAAAGTAACTGACTGCTAAAAGCACGCAGACCCATTATATGCGTTACCGTTTTTGCATCCCAACCTTCGCTGAGCATTCCTACAGAAATTACATTTTGAATCTGTTCACCGGGTTCTCCAATTTTACCAACGGTGTCGACCGTCCTTCTTAAAAGTTCTGCTTGTTGTTTCTTGGTGAGTTTCTTTTCTATTGGCGTATCTTCCGAATCGTCTTCGGTTTCTTCTGCTTCTGATGTTGAGCTTGTCGAAACATCAACTTCTTCGGTTTCGGCTTCTGCTTTTTGCAAAACGCTGCTGTCAATCTGCAAGATTTTTCCAGGATGGCATAAATCACCTAAGCCTGCAACCGAAAGAGCAAAAACATCTTTATCAAACGAAAATTTTATCCGTGCAGATGTGTAAGTAGTATTTGCAACGGTAATCATTACCGGTGGTATTTTGTACCCTGCTTTTTCCCAATCGTCTTTCGTTGCTTTCCAGTCTTTGCCCAAAAGCAGATAGGCATTTTTAATCAGGTCTGGAAGCGGAACGGATTCTTCAGCTTTTTGGTTGATGTCGTCTTTTACCGTTTCGTCCATGTAGATGTGATACAGGCGTGAACGCAAATCTGTATCTACGTTTCCATCATCACGAATTACTACCCTTGGGGTTTTAACCAAACCTGCTTCAATAGCATCATTCAAGCCGAAGTCTGAAACGATCCAGGGAAACAAGGCCTCTTCGCTTGCTCTTTTCCCGCTGGGCGCAAAGGGCGTTGCCGATAAATCGAAACAGCGCAAAATGCCCCTTGCCCTGTGAATACGGTCAAGTCCACCCACCCAAACGGTGCTTTCTTCAATATCTTCTTTCTTTACACCTTTCATTTTACTCTCGGCAGGGATACGCCATGCGTGGTGCGCTTCGTCATTGATAATAATGATGTTTGAAGCATTTGCCATGTCGCCCAATACTTCCCTCACATAGGCCTCATCGCTTTTGGCTCCTCGCTTGTCAACCGATTTTTTCTTAGCAATCTTTTCTTCAGTCTGCCATGCCAATGCGTGCCAGTTGATGATTTTAATTTTTCCTTGCCGTAAACAATCCATCAACCCCGAAGGCACAATATTAAATTCTTCGTAATAATTGTTTGGATCAGTAGGATTAAGAACGGAAAGGCGATTACGAACGGTTAAACCCGGTGCGACTACCAGGACATTCTTTGAAAATCGTGTATCTTTCCCATTGGCTACTTTGTTTAAAACATTCCATGCAATGAGTTGGCTCATTACTATGGTTTTACCCGAACCTGTCGCCATTTTGCTGCACCATCGACTGAACCCTCCGCCATCACCCGGGATGTCAATGCCTGTTTTGTCCGCTTCAGGCGCTTCGGCAAGCCAAATCAGCGTCTCAATGGCTTCCAACTGGCAAAAGAAAAACCGGCGGTCTTTGCGCTCTTCGGGGTCTTGCCAGTGTTGCAAAAGCCGTTTCGTAATACCGGTAACCCCAGGGTAGTCATCTTCGCGCCATTTTTGATTCTTGGGCGTATGGCATTTACCAATTCAATTTCAATGAATATTCCCGGGTCGTCAAACGATTTTGAACTTTCGGAGGCTACGACATATCCTGCGGGTCTGCGGCCTTCTTGTAAAATAAATTCTCTTGTGTCTCTGATATATTCCCAATACTGGTGCGGCTCAGCGTAAGGGGAATTAATGATCAGCTTGTTTATGTTCTTCATCGATTGTCAATTAATCAATCCATTCAAATAAGTAGTTTTCATCATACTTTACTTCGAATTTCTTTAAGAGATCAATATATTCTTCTTTAAATGTTTTCTTCTTATGATGTTCTTCCTGGTTATTAATGTATGAAATCACATCATTTAAAGCAGAATGACTATAAGAGAAAGCCCCATATCCTTCTTGCCATTGAAATTTGAATTTTGAAAACCCCTTTTCTTTAATAAATTCATTTGTTGATTTTTTGATTTCCCGCACCAAATCAGAAAGGCAACAGGAAGGTTTCATCCCCATCAAAATGTGAACATGGTCGGGCATGCCATTGATAGCAAGCATTTTTTGTTGTTTATTGCGAATGATGCCGGTGGTGTATTTATATAATTCTTCTTTCCATGAATGATGGATTAGACTTTCCCTGCCTTTTACGGCAAAAACAATCTGAATGTAAATTTGAGAGAATATCCCCGTCATATCTATCCGTATTTAACGAAATCCAAAAGGGATTTCATATTTATGAACAATTTATGTGCTAATAGGATGCGACCCCGACGGGGTCGTATATTCGCAATTTGCATTATGCTATAAACATTCGAACCCGCTGAGTTCATTTCATGCCATGCAATCCCAAAGGGATTCCATGTTTATAGAAACGAACATTGAACATCAAATACGACCCCGATGGGGTCGAATATTCGTATTCATGAACGTAGCTATAAATATTTGAACCCTTCCGGTTCGGTTTTGCATTAAATCATCCCGAAGATATTTTTGCGTTTATTGAAACTTATGAATGGCGGATTAAGCTTTTCCTACCTTTCATGGCAAAACAACCTGAATGTAAATTTGAGACAATATCCCCGTCATATCTATCCGTGTTTGATAAAATCCCAAAGGGATTTCATATTTATAGAAAATTTATGTGCTAATAGAATGCGACCCCCAACGGGGCCGAATATTCGTAATTTGCATTATGCTATAAACATTTGAACCCGCTGGGTTCTTTGTTATACCATGTAATCCCGGCGAGATTCCATGTATAGAAATAAATAAGGTTTCTAGGGTACGGCCTCAACGAAGGCGTATAACTACAAAATGCATTATTATCGTTAACATTCGAATCCGTAATATTCATTTTCGTGTTATGTAATCCCGAAGGGATTTTATGTTTATAGAAATGGACGTTGAATACCAAATGCGACCCCATCGGGGTCGTATAATTATAAATTGCATTATTGCTATAAACATAAGAACCCGATGGGTTCGTTTTGGTTTTCATTACAATCGTATAATTTTTAATGACTCAATGCCTCTGGCATCAATAATTTTCACCGCTACCTGTTTCCCGGCTTTGAAGGGCAGCGAAATTGTTCCTCTAAATGCCTCTATCTTTTCTTCGTCAATCTCGGCTCTTAGATTTTTGGCTAAGGTCGCCCAACCTTCCTTTGCTCCTGCCATGGGAAAGAATACTTGTGAAGGGAATAGACTCCTTCCGTCATAATCATGGTCGAGCATCCACATGGCAATGTCGCCCTTGCCGCCGCTTTCCACCGTGCCGGTTTTCGGGTTGTAATAATCAAACCCGTTTACTTCCATTTGGGCGTAGTGGTTAGTGGTCAGTTGATAGTGGTTAGTTATTTTGTTAGAGATTTGAGCAAGCCATTGAGTAACTTTTGGATTTCCTCGCAGTCCTTCAACAAAGCCTCTGAATCCTCCTTTCTTAGCAGATTCAAATCCAACGATAATTCTATCAAGGTCTCCAATTCCGCCATCGAGCCTTTGGCTATACCCAAAAATTGTTTGAATTCCCCCGTGCTGCTCCTGCCCTGCCCTTCGGCTATGTTCAACGGGACTGACACCGCAGCCCGCCTCATTTGCGAGGTCATACCAAAGGTCTCTTCCTTCGGATAATGCGAGGTAAAAGCATAAATCCTCACGGCTAAGGCTTTGGATTTTTGCCACACTATCAAGTCCCGAAAACTTTTTAACGCACTCATAATTTGTAAGTATCCTTTTGTTGGAATTACTATCAACTAACCACTGACCACTATCCACTATCTGCACATCCGGCTGGCCAATAAGCCAAAAACTCTCGTTGCTGCTGCGTTTCTTTTTCAAGTCGTCTGTCAGCAAGTCGGCATTCATCTGGGCTTCTAAAAGTGTCATGCCCGGCCAATTGGTTTCGTCAATATCTTTTCTGGCTTCAGGGTCAAATTGAAAGGCGCAGAATAAAATAATTTCCGGTTTGGGTTTCAGCGTTCTTGCTTCTTCCAGTGCCAGTTCCACCGTGCGTTGTTCCAGGGGCGCATGCTCGGGCCCAAAACAAACTACCACTTTTTTGGTAGTGGTTAGTGGTTGGTTGGAAGTGGTTAGTGATGGACTTTTACTATCCACTACCCCCTGACCACTATCCACTGATTGACCACTATCCACTAATTCCCCATCAGCCTGAAGAAAACGGGTGCCGCTCAAAGGTTCTAATCTTGTAAATTTCATCACATACCCGCCTTTGGCCCTTACACCTGCCCGCAGCAATTCATTTCGCCACTCGTCCTGCCGCAGGGTTTCACCTGTACGAGCGATGCTCGTAGTGGTTAGTGGTTGGTTGGAAGTGGTTAGTGATGGACTTTTACTATCCACTACTTCCTGACCACTAACCACTATTGGTTCGCTATCCACTAACTGCTGACCACTAATCACTGTTGGCGCTGGTACGGCTTCTACGGTGAATGGACCGGTTACCCTCGTCTTTTTGTTGTCAATAGATGGCTGGTCGTATAAAGTTTCCTGCGGTGCAGGTTCATTGTTGGCGATGCTTTTTAAGGTAATGTGCGGAACGGTTTTGTATTTGAAACCACTGCCTACGCCTTCCTCAGGATATGCCAATTGGAAATAATCAAAATTGGCAGTCATCAATCTTTGTTTTGCCAAGGTGATGGCTACACGGCTTGTATCGCAGGTTATCCAACGCCTGCCCCAGTTTTCTGCTACAAATGCTGTGGTTCCGCTGCCGCAGGTAATATCTAAAACTAAATCGCCTGGGTCGGTGGACATTAGCATACAACGTTTAATAACCTCAACGGAAGTTTGGACAACATAATCTTTGTTTTGTTCTGAAAGTTGCCCCCCCCACATATTATCTAATTTAATATATGAGAAATCATCATGATATCTTAAGTACCGTGGGGTCGCCCCCGTTACTATTATCCTTCCAGCCTTTAGAAGGCAGTTTATTCCTTCTTGGTTTGTTTTCCAGCTACCAGTTTCAGTTCGAAATGCTTTTCCATCAATTATGATATCACCGCCGAACCCTGACTGAGATTTGAGATCGGTTGCAGAAAACAATTTAGATTTTTGGGGTAAATCGCTGAGGCGAAATGTCTTCTTTTTTAATTTTTCATATTCAGGGATAGTCTGAATTTCCCCATTTTCATGTATAATCTTGTTGTAGCCCGATACGCCTTCTTTTTCAAAATCCTTTTCAATAAATAAAGAGCGAAATTTTAATTCACCATTTTTTTTTGTATACCATATTATGTAGTCTCCACATTTGTCGATGTATTTTTGACCAAGCCCTGATGTCGTTCTGAAAAATATTAATCTGACAAAATTCTCTCTCCCAAACACCTCATCCATGATCTCCCTTACATGATGCACATTCTCATCACTTATCTGCACAAACACACTTCCGCTTTCATGCAATAATTCCCTTGCCAGCAAAAGTCTGTCACGCAGATAAGTGAGGTAGGAATGGATGCCTAATTCCCATGTATCCCGAAATGCCTTAATCATTTCCGGCTCGGCAGTCAGGTCTTCGTCTTTGCCGTCTTTTACATCCCGCTTGTTCACAAAGGGCTGAAAGTTGCTGCCGTATTTAATGCCATAAGGTGGATCAAAATAGACCATCTGCACCTTACCACCCATACCTTCTTTTTCCAAGAGGCTGTTCATTACCAATAAGCTATCGCCTGCAATGAGCCGGTTGCTCCAGTTTTCCTTGTGTTTGTAAAATTCAATGGCCTCACGCAGTGGTTTCTTGTGCTCTTCAAAGAGGCTCAGTTGCCTCCCACCCCCTGCACCCCCGCCAGCGGGGGACATTTTTACGGTTGAGATTATTCGATGCGGATCAATGCGTTCGTGGACGTGCAGGCTTACGGTAGGCACTTCAAAACTGGTATGCTCGGCTTTGCCCGCCCATTGGAGTTGCGGGTCAAGGTGCGGGTCGTATTGGTAAGCCTTCTTCTTAGACCCTCCGTTATCGGTGTGTGCATCCACCAGCCCAACGGGTGGATTGTTTACCCGTTGTTTGTCCTTGTGTTCGTATTGCTCAATAGGTTTTTGTGCAGTTGTCCTGGTTGATTTTCTTCCTTTTGCCATTATCTGAGCCCAAAAATGTTAAAGTTTTTCGCCGGGTAATTTCTGATTTAAAGTAACTATTCAGCGTATTTTAGTCTGCAATCGTCACGAGTAAACAAAATGTTGCTCCTGAAATCCTGAAGGGATGGTATTGTTATAGAATACGTTACACAATCATCGTTAACCCCGCAAGGGGTGACATAGTATTATTATTCCCATATCATTTCACCCCGATGGGGTTACACATTGTGGTGTGTTTTTTTTCTATAAACATGTCATCCCTTTGGGATTTTCCCGTCTGTCCGCCTTACCTATTGGCTTTTCACTGCACTGAAAAATACATGCCATCAGTTTTGCTGAATAGCTACTAATTTTCAGAACCTCCTCATTTGGTGTCTTTCAGGTAATTCCTTAAGACATACTGCAGGATGCCATTGTTCTTATAGTACTCGATTTCAATGGCTGAATCTATGCGCGACTTTACCTGAAAATCAGTGACCTTCCCGCCTGGATGTGTTGCCTTTACCTTGAGCAGTTTATGCGGGACTAAATTGTCGGCAAGTCCCTGTATGTCAAATGATTCAGTGCCATCCAGTCCCAGGCTGGCTGCATTTTGTCCATCTGTAAATACTAACGGAGCTATTCCCATGCCCACTAAATTGCTGCGGTGGATGCGTTCAAAGCTCTCTGCGATTACGGCTTTAATACCCAGTAAGAAAGCTCCTTTTGCTGCCCAGTCACGGGATGAACCCGATCCGTATTCTTTCCCTGCCAGTACGATGAGCGGAGTGCCGGTCTTTTGATATTCCATTGCCGTCTCATAGACGGTGCTAACTTTACCGTTTGGAAAGTGCCTGCTGAAACCGCCTTCCTTGTCTGCAATTTTATTCTTGATGCGGACATTGGCGAAAGTCCCGCGCACCATCACTTCATGATTGCCGCGGCGTGCGCCGTATGAGTTAAAGTGCGCCTTATCCACTCCCTGTGAAACCAGATATTTTCCCGCAGGACTTGTCTCTTTAAACGAACCGGCAGGCGAGATGTGATCGGTTGTTACTGAATCTCCCAAATAAAGCAATACCCGTGCGCCATGAATATCTTTTATGGCATCGGGAGTTGCCTTAAGATTTTCAAAGAAAGGGGCTTCTTTGATATAGGTGGAATGTTCGTCCCATTTATAACTTTCATCCAGGCTTACTTTGAGATCTTGCCAATCGGCAGAACCGTCAAAAATCACATCATACACTTTTTTGAAGGAATCTTGTTTTACACAATCATGAATCGTTTTGGTTATTTCTTCCCTGCTTGGCCAGATATCTCTCAGATAAACGGGCTTACCGTTTGGGTCGTAAGACAGGGGATCATTAATGAGATCAACATCGACTCTCCCTACTAAGGCGTATGCGACAACCAGCATCGGCGACATCAGGAAGTTCATCTTTACCTGCGGATGAATTCTCGCTTCAAAATTTCGATTGCCTGACAATACAGATGCGACAACGAGCTCGCCTTTGTCCACCGCTTCAGCGATGTGTGGAGGTAAAGGCCCTGAGTTTCCAATACAAGAAGTGCATCCATAGCCAACGGTGTGGAAGCGGAGCGCATCCAGATCGACGTTCAAACCGGAACATTCCAGATATTGAGTAACAACCTTAGATCCAGGAGCGAGTGAAGTTTTAACCCACGATTTAACCCGCAGCCCTTTTTCTACGGCATTACGGGCCAGCAATCCAGCGCCAATCATGACAGCAGGATTGGACGTGTTCGTACAACTGGTAATAGCGGCAATCACAATACTGCCATCGCACAATAAAAACTCCTGGTTCTTGTATTTGATCCTCACCGATTTTAGATTTTCCTTAACAACTTCTAAATCAGACCTTCTTTCCATCGGTACTTTGCCAAAGGTAAACTCAGTGCCTGAACCGCCATCAGCCAGCCATGCCAATTCTTTCCTTTGGTCTAACTGGGTGTATTCGCGTTGAAATTCCTTATCTAACAAATGAGCAAATTGTTTGCGTAAATCTTTCACCAGGATTTTATCCTGCGGGCGCTTTGGGCCGGAAACAGTTGGCTCTAAGCTGGCCAGATCAAACTCAACTATAGATGAATAAACAATCTTCTCGCTGCCCGTTCTCCACAAAAGATTGCTCTTACAATATTCTTCAACAATCCTGATTTGTTCGGCGCTGCGGTTTGTCGTGTGCATATATTCTAGTGTGCGTTCATCAATGGGGAAGTAGGTAATGGTACAACCAAATTCAGGAGACATATTTCCAATAGTCGCTCTGTCGGGTACGGTTAAGTTGTTCAGTCCCTCACCGAAAACCTCCACAAATTTCCCGACGACTCCTTTATCGCGAAGTACTTTCGTAATAGACAACACCAGATCAGTAGCAGTGCAGAACTCCGGAATTTTTCCAATGAGTTTTAATCCAACAACTTCAGGACAGGTGAAGAAAATCGGTTGACCAAGCATAGCTGCTTCTGCCTCGATACCGCCAACTCCCCAGCCAACTACCCCGATGCCGTTCACCATAGGGGTATGCGAGTCGGTTCCGACTAAAGTGTCGGGAAACAACCAGCCATCACGTGCGATGACACCTTTGGCTAGATACTCAAGATTTACCTGATGACAAATCCCCATGGCGGGCGGAACTACCGTAAAATTCTTTAACCCTTTTTGCGCCCACTTGAGCAATTCATAGCGTTCCTTGTTTCTCTCGAACTCAAGTTCCACATTCTTATTGTAAGAATAGTCAGTTCCGTAATAATCAACCTGAACAGAGTGGTCAATAATCAAATCTACCGGAATGGCAGGATTGATCTTTTGGCCGTCTTTCCCGTGACGAGCATATTCTGCCCTCAGTGACGCCATATCGACTACAGCAGGAACCCCGGTAAAGTCCTGAATCAAAATACGTGCAGGCATAAAGGGAATATCTTTATCAACGGGCGCCGGTGTCCATTTAACAAGCGTTTTAACGTGTTCGTCGGTGATGCTGAAACCATCATAGTTGCGCAATACATTTTCAAGTAAAATACGAATGCTAAATGGCAGGTGTTCTACACTTCCTTGGGGTAGGTCTTTTAGCGAACAATACGAATAAGTCTTTCCGTTTATGCTAATTGTTTTTGAAGCTTTCGATGTCTTTTTGCTCATGATAGTACCTTATTTCTGTTAAAATAAATGCGGGTATAAAAGTGGTCTGAAGAAAGTTCAACATCTTCATTTAACTCTTGTTTTTTCCGCCTCCTCCATTGCATCAATTGCGATAGTAGCGTGGGCATAAGCGCCGCCTGCGCGCATTTCAGCAGCCACCCAGATAGCTTCCATAATCTCCTGTTTCGTTGCTCCCTTGCTCATTGCCAGTGGGGTATGCGCCCTGATGCAATAAGGGCATTGCGTTACATGTGCTACTGCTACGGCAATTAGTTGCTTTGTTTTTTCATCCAAAACACCTTCTTTAAAAACTGTCTTACTAAAGTTTCGCCATGCCTCCATTTGTTTCGGCGCCAGTTCTGCTTTCTTTTTGGAAATTTCAGTTGTTGAAGGTGTATATAATTCTTTACTGTCAGCCATGTCTTTTCTCCTTTCCCGATATAAAATATTTACAGGTATTTGTCATCCCTCCGTTTGACAACGCAGCCGGGGGTGTCTATTTTATAGTTCACTTAAAAGGGCATTGAATCTTTTTTCCCATTCATTGTAATCGATTACATAATTAAATCCACAAACCGTGCTTATTTTCCTGGCTTTCAGCGTCTGGCTGATTTTGACTGCGCATTTTCTTGTATCTTTTTGCGGGCCGAAGGGGTTAAATTGCATACCGCCTTCCTTGAGGAATACATAGTCACAGATGAAGAGTACGTCTTCGAAGAGGTAAAAGGTAAAGCCCGGTGTATGTCCGCCGATGAGGAACGACTCAACGCCCAGCTCAATGAAATTCTCCTCAAAGGTTATATCAAAGGTGAAGGCACGGCAGATGCTGTGTGTTGAGTCCAGCTTGTGGATGCGTACCTGAGAACCGAAATATTCGCGGTACTGATTACTGGCGCCGAGGAAGTGGTGATGCGTAAATGTGATAATATCTGCGCGCTTGAGACTCGTATCGAAACACGAGGGACAATCTATCCAGAGCGTCTTTCCGCCTGTCTCGACCCGATAGGCGGCATGTTCCAGCCCAAGGGTGGGAACGGAGTTTAAGCGTGTCACTTTCCCATTTACAGGAGTGCCTTTGACCTTAAACCGTGCGGAACATTCTTCAGAGGTAATGAACTTTTCCCTCGGAGCGCCGCAGAATGGGCAATGGTCGGGATAATAGCCAACCATATTAAAACCGCACACAGTGCAGACGTATTGTTCCTTTTTCATAATTTCCTTCTTTCGATGTTTGTTTTGAATTTACTAAAAAATCAGATCAAAACTACAAGGTGTTTCAGGATGGATGAAATGAATATCTTGATTTATGATTACAATAATTATGATAACAACCCTACCTGATCACAGTCTCCGTCATTGTGTTTTTCTCGCAGGGTATTAGTTCATAGTCCATACTCCCGAGTCCAATCTCCTGTGCGTAGGTAATCTGGACGGTGTAATCAATTTGTGGCCAGGCAGTTTTAAAAAAGTCCTCACCAATGTGTTCCTTGATAATGTCCGTAGTTGTCTTTTCAATGGCAACCGGGTCTGTTGAAGCGATGATACCGATATCGGCAATGTCAGGCTCAAATGGTTTATCCATACAATCGCAGTGTTTGGTAATATGCGTCAGGAAATTGAAAAAGACTGCCTTCCCGGTCTTTCCCTTTAAAATACCCAGGCAGTGTTCCGCCACCTTTTTTTGAAGATTGACCGTGTTCTCATCCCATGCAATCTTTACGGCATTAAACTGACAAACGGCGAGACATTCTCCGCAACCGATGCATATCTTCGGATCGATGATGGCATACCGCTCGCCCATCTTAATTGCCCCTACTGGGCACCACCTGCCGCACGCGCCGCACGTATTGCAACGTTTCTTAAGGATTTGAGGAATCACGCCTGAATGCTGGGCAAGTTTTCCGCCGCGCGAGGAGAGTCCCATTCCAATATTCTTCAGGGTTGCGCCCATACCGGTTGCTAAATGCCCCGTTACATGCGCGATTGAGACGATGGCATTGGCCGCCCTGGCGGCTCCGGCTACATGCGCATATTTGCATAGTTTTTGGTTGATCTCCACCTGCACGTCATGCTCGCCGAAGAGTCCGTCTCCGATAATAATGGGTGCGCCCACGCTTTCATAGCTAAAGCCGTGATCATGGGCGTGTGAAAGATGGTCAACGGCATTGGTACGACGGCCCTCATAGAGTGTGTTCGTCTCTATTAAAAAGGGCTTGCCCTTGCAATCCTTCACCTTGTCGACAACCGCTTTAATAATGGGTGGCTTGAGATGCCCAATATTCCCCTTTTCCCCAAAGCTGGTCTTGACGGCCACCATGTCATTTTTATCAATTGCATCCGAAAAGCCGGCAAGGTCAAAGAGCTGCCTCGTCTTTTGTGCAATGGAAGAAACGTCTTCTCCGTTTTCGACCCTGATAAAATAGACCTTACTCTTCATAATTTTCCCCCATGGAACGACAAAAGCATTGTTATTATCGTCAACGAAAAAACTGTCATTTCGAAGGAGCGGAGCGACAGAGAAATCCTTGTTTCAACGGCAAGGAAAAATCTTAAGATTCCTCGCTTTGCTCGGAATGACAGAGTGAACAATGCCAACTTATTTGATTCGTTTACTACAAACTGCCCTCGTTTATTAAAGAAATCGTACAAACTGGAAGGGGAATTTGATTGTCGATTTTCCTGGATATATTAAAAATATTAAGACAGAGAAGGCAAAGAAAATCAATGGAAAAACATTTACCACTTCATTTCTTTCCCTATGAATCCTCTTATCAATTGCTCGAGTTGGTTGCGGCTTTGCTGCGCTATGATGTTCCTGGAATATTCGGTCTCTAGGGTTGGTACCGTCCGGGAGCCAAGCTTCGGTGTTGACAGGCTCCATGTTGAATTCGTGGAGCTTTCGACAAACCGCATCCCGCCCATTTGCCACGTCCTTCATCGTACTACTGGAAAGATGCGGTGTTTCATTCGATTAGTCCATACGACAAACGTGCTGGGCGAACAAAGAAATGAGCGGTCTGCACGGCTTTTCGTGCTGGTTCGTTTGGCTGCCGGGTTGGAGCTGGTATGAGAAGTAGCCATCCTTTTCTCCGCGGTGGGTGTGTATTTTTACTTTGGTGGGTAGCATGATGAACGCGGAGGGTGCTGAAGAAGTGACCTAGTTCACAATATTTGCAGCGGTCCCGCGAGTTGGGGGTGCCTGACGAACAACTGAAAGGAGCGCATACCTTACACCGCAAAGTACAATGGCGATCGGACTTTGTGATAGCAGAAGATTCAATGGGTATCTATGCCCCCACAAAAAGCCGTACGGATTCTTGATGAGGAAATTGATTATGTACGGCAGGGGCAGCTTGAGGTGTTGAAACTACAAACATTAACACAATAAAATATATTTCCAGGAGATTGAATGTGCCGATGCACTATGCGAAAAGATATTTTCCATCACTTATGATCCCTTTTGATGAGGTTCACGTATAAGGTCTCGCCATACTGAGAGTCTTTCGGATAAGCCTAATTCGGTTATATATGCATAATCTAGCTGTGCCTCCGTTCCAGCATCGGCAGGATGTATCATACTTTCCAGCGCATTGGCAATATGGATCGCCGTAACCAAAGAAAAGGATTTAACAGGGCATTTTGTAGGTGTATGGTGGAATGCAATAGCTTCGATAACAGAGTCAGATAAACCCCAAAGACCAAGGAGATACGCACTTAATTCTGCATGTGTTCCATTAAATATTTCCTGTTCCGCTTCCCAGTAAGGGATATTCTTCTCGCTTGCCAGGTCTAGCATTTTTTTATATCGATGAGGAAGGTTTGCAGCAATGATTAATTTACCTATATCATGAAACATACCTGCAATCAGCGCATCCTCGAACATCTGTGCTGGGCAGCTTTCAACCTTGGTAATTTGCTTTGCAATCGTTCCAACTGTCATGCTATGTTTCCAGAGGGCATCAGTCGAAAAACTTCCTAATTTAACATCTTCAAAATTTGAAAATAGCTGGTAAGATAAAACTAACGCCCTGACGGTGCCCAAACCAAGGACTACTACCGCCTCTGTCGGATTGGAGATACGACGGCGGAGTCCATAAAAGGTGGAGTTGACAATCTGCAGTATTTTTGCAGTCATGCCAATGTCATTCGAGACAATCTTTCCTATTTTTTCCATTGAAACGTCTGGTGATTGTAACATGTCCAGTATTTCTGTGTAGAGTGTCGATTGGCTGGGTAGCGACTCTACTTGCAACACCAATTTTTTCAGCGATTCATCTTTTATTAAATCCTGCAGGGTGCAAGCCCGAGAGATCGTAGCTTTTAACGACTCTGTATCGCATGGCTTTAAAAGGGACTGATGGATCAGGTGGGATGATGATAAAAGAACGTTTTGATCCGTTTGCTCTGAGAGGATAATTCGCACCACACCGGGATATCTTTTCATCACTTCTTTCAAGAGTTGCGTGCCATCCATACCTGGCATACGCATATCTGTTACAATCACATCGGAGGGCGCATTTAATAAACTCTCCAGTGCTTCTTGACCATTCGTTACAAATTCCATATCCCATTCATGGCTCATAGAGCGTAGCATTTGCTGAAGTCCCTCGAGCACCTTCAACTCATCGTCAACAAAGAGAATTCTTTTCATATTATATATCCTTTTCGCGTATGCCGGATGTGTTTGCGCACATTGAGCCATGCCAGGAAGTTTTTCACGTAATTGCATTACTTATTCTACAATTATCGGTTTGACGAAATGGTAATTTAGGAAGGATTTTAAATTTAGAGCTCTTATCCCAATTAGTCAGTCAGGAAAAAGGGAAAAGGCTAAGAAATCAATGGAAAAACATTTACTGCTTCAGCGGTTGATATAGATTTTGAAAATATAAGAAGACGTGATGTCGAATCGCCGAAGCATCTCTCTGTCTGGTGACACATCCTGAACTCCGGCGTCCTTGAGTATCTGCAACAGTTGTGATTTCTTATGCTCGTTTTTGGCGAGTCGCAGGAGAAACGTTCCGGCCAATCTGCTCCGCTCGTCTGGTGTGCACGAGTAAGCGCCAAGCGACATCAGCCAATCGTAGATGCACTTCGCGCGAACCGATGTGCTGGAGTCGTGTGGGAAATGGTCACGTTGGAACGGAAAAACTGCACCGCTGATACGCTCAATCTCATTGACGCTGGTGTCATACTTTAGTGTGTCTCCTGCTTCAACAGCTATAAGTCGGATATTCATTGCGTCGACGTGAGCAGCCTAACAAGTTATTATCCGGTTTGTGCCCTTTACCGGAATAAAAACTAAAATTGCCATAGTCTTAACACATAAACAATAACTAGCAAATGAACTATTGAAAAAAATCATAAAGATGTATATATCATTTCCGAATGACATTACTTTTAACATGATACACAGAAAGTGGATAATTCTCAATGTCCTATATTTCTGATGAATTGCGGTAAAACCTGATGAAGGTATTGGACAAATCGGTTTCACACAATGCGGACAATCTTGTCTCCTTTCGTAACTTCACCAATAACCGTTCCTGGTTCTTTTGCCTGTTGAAGATCGTTTAGGACTCTTTTCACATCAAATTTAGATACGATCAGTACTATACCAATCCCCATATTGAATACACGAAACATTTCCTGATCATTAATTTCACCGACTTCCTGGATTATCCTAAATATTTTCGGGACGTCCCATCTACTTTTTTCCAGGGTAACTGCACAACCTTCGGGCAAGATGCGGGGAATATTTTCGAGGAGTCCGCCGCCGGTAATGTGCGCCATACCCTTTATCACATTTTTTGTTTTGTGTTTATCCAATACCTTCAGGATCGGCTTTACATAGATCTTTGTCGGTCTTATCAATTCTTCCCCCAGGGTAGTGTTCAGTCCGTATTTACTGAGCCTCTGGGTTGTTTTCATCTGTGCCTTATCAAAAAAAACCTTTCGTACCAGGGAAAATCCATTGCTGTGAACTCCACTCGAACTTAAACCGATCACCACATCGTCGGGTTGTATCGATTTGCCGTTGATAATCTTATCCTTTTCCACAACACCCACCACGAACCCCGCAATGTCGTATTCGTTTTTGTTGTAAAATCCCGGCATTTCAGGCGTCTCACCGCCGATGAGGGCACAATCCGCCTGACAGCATCCGTCAACAATGCCGTCCATTACCGCGTGGAGCACCTTTGGCACAATCTTGCTGCTTGCAAGGTAGTCCAGGAGAAACAAGGGCTCGGCACCCAAAACAACGATGTCGTTTACACACATGGCTACCAGATCGATTCCGATGGTATCGTGCTTATTCATCATAAAGACAATCTTTAATTTGGTGCCCACCCCATCAGTGGACGAGACGAGCACCGGTTGACGGTATTTCTTAAAACGTGAATTTAAGGCAAAAAGACCGCCAAAACCATCAGGATTTTCAATTACCCGTGGACTGAAGGTTGTTTTCATCTTTGAGTAAATATCCGTGGTGAATTGACCCTTTGTGTCAATATCGACCCCTGCTTTTTTGTATGAAAGCCCGTTTTTTATTTTTTTTGACATGGGTTATCCATTGTAAAGTACGTGCGAACGGTTGCTCATTCTTAAGATAATTAAGTTACTATTTTTTCCTCTGCGTCTTTGTGGTTTATTTTTCCCTTCCATGAAGGCCGTGTCGAGCCCACCCTGCCTTTACGAAAACCAAGACACATCCCATACACGTAGGCTAACTCACGAATGAGAGGTAAGATTGCAAGTGCAAATAATGCTTTTAACGATACACGGTCCCTGTTTCTTGCCATGACGATAGCGCCTAATGGGACATATAAGACCGTTAACGAGATCAATAAAAACAGGAAAATGAAACCCGGCACAAGGAATACTTTCATCCCGTATGGTAGTGTTCCTAAAAAGGTCAAAAGGCTCAGGAAAAGCGCCAGGAATATCAAAGGTCGTATCCATAGTTTTATATTGCGCGGCATCTGCTCCCGGAATTTCAGCCCCATTGCATAACCCCAGTAAAACTTCCTTTTCCAGATATCCGACCATGTGTCAGGATAGATGGTGCTCACGATATTGTAGGAATCGTAAGCGACCGTACCTATCTTGCTCAGTTTCCAGCCCAACTCGGAGTCTTCACTCCACCACGAATCCTCATTAAAGCCGCCTAAAGTCAAAAGTACGTTCCTGCGGATGGCGGAATTCACGCCAGAGAGTTTATTGGGGACAAGTGATTTTTTAAACATCCCATTCAAAATTTGATCCAGGACACTCGTTGCATGTGCCAGGGATTTATCTTTATTGTGTGCCTGATAAGCGCCACCCACTGCTACAATGCCTTGTTGTTTAAACTGTGACTTAAACCTGTTTAGCCAGTCGGATGGAACAACGGTGTCGGCATCCGTTGTGACAATAACGTCGCCATTTGCCTTTTGTAACCCTGAGTTCAGGGCGGCAGCCCTTCCGCCATTCTTTTCGCGACTGACCAGCATTATCCCTTTGTCAAGAAAATTCTCAGCGATCTGAGTTGTGCAATCAGAAGATGCATCATCAATAACAATGATTTCCTTATCCTTGTAGGCAAGCGAGGTAAGGGAATTCAAACAGGAGGATATGGATTGTTCTTCATTGTAAGCGGGCACAAGGATAGAAAACTTCATCAGAAATTCCCCCTCGTCCGCGCCATTCCTCGCAATGGGAGGGGGAATTTTACTCTTCTATCGTTAAAGTTGCCCATGAAGTTCAATATTCCATTTCCTTGATGGATAGGGTGAAGGGGCGGGTGAAAAGTATTTAGTTTCTTTTGTAGGTTGCTGAACATAAAATTATATCTCTAAAAAAGCTTCCTGAACATGGCCTTCAGGGAATCCAGAGAACCTAATCGGCGTATATTTTTCAATATAAAGCGCGGTGTCAGGAAGAATTCAAAGTTGGCCCGGCGTACGGCACGCTCTAAATCCGTCTTGCCAAGATGCGGATAGGCAATATTGGCCTCCTTTGCCACATTTACGGGCTTATAATCTCCATAAACAAAGAGATTGTTTTTCCTGGCAATCTTATAGAATTCTGTGCCAGGAAAGGGATTGGCAATGTTGTACATGACCTGGTCTACCTTCAGCCGTTTGACCTCTTCCCTATTCTTTTTTATAGTAGCTGCTGTTTCCAGCGGCGATGCGCCAAACATGATGTTGATCTTTGCATGAATACCATATTTTTTGACCAGATTTATGGCCTCTTCATTTTTCCTGACGTCAATGTCTTTCTTGACGTAATCCAATATCTCCTGATTGAATGATTCGACGCCGAGGTCGATAAACCTGCAATGGGCCGCTGCCATGGCCTTCACAATAGGCTCGTTCAGATGGTCTGACCGTGCAGAGCAACCCCACACAATGCCCAGGTCTTTGATGCCTTCGCAAATTTTTACCGTCCGTTCTTCGCCCCACACAAACTGGTCATCCTGTATATTCACAGCCTTGTAGCCCTGGGACTTCAGCAATTTGAATTCCTCTATAATATTTTGGGGCGACCTCTTTCTTACCGCTGGTTTTTTGCCTACATGGTGTTTGTATTCAAGTTCCCGTGAAAAGCTCAAAGAAGATGGGACACAATAGATACACCGGTACGAGCAACCCCGTGAAGTACAAACTGCCGTAAATGGGCGTTTTCCTAACTTGGGGTTGTAATAGACATCCCTCTCTTCCAGGAGGTGCCTGGCAGGGAAGGGGAGTGCGTCCAGTTCCTCGATCGGTTCTCTGTGAACATTATGAATAATTTCATTATTACTTTTAAAAGATACGCTTTCTATCCTATGAATATCCGATTTGGTTTCCAGCGCCTTGATCAGATCAAGCATGGTGTATTCAGGTTCACCCCTGACGACATAGGTGTTGTTATCCGCTACAAACTCAGCGGGTCTGTCAGATGGTGCAGGACCAAAAAAGATAATCGGCACATCGCCCCGAATCTCACGGATTTCTTTGAGCGCCTGCATATCGGTATTTTGAGAAAGGTTTACGGAATAGAAACAGTAGACATCGCTCAGATCTTCCCTCAAAAATGCCAGGAAATGTCCCCGATCCCATTTCTTGATGGTCGTTTCCAGGTATTTAACTTCATAACCTTCTTTCTCCAGGACGGCGGCAGCACTCAGGAGAAAGATGTTTGGGACATAGTAGAGCAGGTATGCACACCCGGCAACCCGTTCGGGGATATTTCCGTCAATAGGGGGTGGTACGAGAAAGGTAATTTTCATATAGTTATTTATCTTTTATTTTGATATTCTTTAATCTTTTAACATCTATCAAGTCCTGATCTCTTCCTGTTGCCAACTTGTTTTTTATTAATTGTTTTTTCCCAATGAAATATACAGGTATTTGAGAGCTTCCAAAAATACCTCTTTTTTTACTCTTCCAGATTTCTTCCCAGCCTACTCCGGTAACAGAGGTTAGTATGTCAATTCTGTTCGGTTCATAGCCAAGCTGAATTACCAATCCGGGTGTACAAAAATCATCAACTTTCAAATCTAAAGCGCCAAACCCAAACTCTTTCAATGCTGCAGCGATTTTACTTGCATTTTTCTTTGAAATTTCCACTAAAATATCCAAATCGCCAGTTGCTCTTGGCCTTGAATGTGCGGCTACTGCATGGGCGCCGACGATCACATACTTAACTTTATGACAATGTAACAACCTTAAGAACTCTCTGTAATCGTTGCTCATTCAGATTCGTTCCTTGTATTGCGTAAAAGTTTTTCATGATTTGCTCCATTGCATCTATTTTTTGCTTTATAGATTTGGATGCCCAATATCGTAAGGCATCCTCCTCCTGCTTTTTATCGTCAGTGAGTCTGTATTTTTTTATGTGTTTTCTGAAATTATGTGTTGGCGACTTTCTGTTAACTGGCATGTTTGTATTGATTTTTTACAACAGTATAGACTTTATAAATACATTTGACATTGATTTTGTATAATACCCCCTGTTTCTTAAAATTCAGGTTCGGGTTGCAAACCGAAATCCGTGTGAAAATTCTTTAACAGGTTTATATAACACTCTTTAATTCTTTCAGTATTTTATTCCCATCTCCTTTTCCCTAGTAAAAATATTTTACGACTTAAATATAAGTCTTTTGTAAAATATACTCAAGATAAATCTCATTTACATGGCTGTGTGAATAAATAGTATTGTAATTTATTGCTGATCTTGCGAAAATATGCTTTATAAAAAGGCATTTATAAAACGCAATTGTGCATGCATCGTAAATTGCCAGAAGGAATCAGCAAGTCGAAGAAATGAGATAAAATAGAGAAACTGAATCGGTTAGGAAAAGCAGAGAGATTTAATGGAGGATTTATGAATAGATTAACCGGATTTTTTATCTTGTTGGTATGCATGGCCTGTTTTGGATGTAAGACGGTTTCTAATATTTCAGTAAATGTGGGTCCGGATTTTCTCTCCCACGAAACAATGACCCTTGCAGTAATGCGCTTTGACGACAAACTTGTTCAGGATAAGGGAGTAAAGGGCGTTGTTGTAACAACAGTGGGCAACCCCGATGCGGGAGAGGTTCTTGCAGGCATATTGACCAGTGAGCTACAATCATGGGGTAAATATAAGACTTTAACCCGTTCAGAGGTTAAGAAAAGGATGAAGGCAGGAGGTGCAAGCGAGGAAGAACTGGTCAATCGAAAGGATTATGCAACCTTAGGAAAGATACTCCGGGCGGATGCTGTAGTTATTGGTAAAATACAGAGTTTTGATTTGTCAAGCATGACGGTCTATGAACGGGGAGACGTGTCATTTACCGCAGATTGTATCAATATTAAAAATGGAAATATCCTGTGGTCCGTGAGAGCAAAAGAGAGCGCTCCCTATAAGGACGAAATCGAATTGGCAAGCAAGGTCATCAGTGAAGCAATCGAAAGGCTTAAAATGGAGACAAAATAAACGTACAGAGCCGCGTGGTATACGTCTCTACACACGATGGTGATTGGTGATTCATTTATTTGCACATTTACAAACTACACCTTCTTTGACCTCCGTATGGCAATCTCCACACCGGAAACAATGCTTTTCTTTGTCCCAGTATGTTTTCAGTGTGTGGCTTTTGTCAAAATACTCCTTTGGGATTCTTGCCCCAATGTACAATTCTCTTCATCCAAAACCCAAGATAGGGTTCTGGGACGAATTATATTTTTTAGACGCTGGTTTTTACGTTTGAAAATCTAACAAGTCTGAGAATCTTTTCTCTGCTCAATTCCATTTCCTGTACAGAATTCTTGTGCAAATTAGTATCTTCCGTGATAAGGGCAACACAGAGTCGGTCAAAATCAATCACCTATGAAGGTATCCTGCTTATTGTTTGGTAAACATCGCAGATATTCAGGCTCGAAAAAGTAATTCTATAATAATGTTCAAATAATCTTTTTTTTGTTGATAAACACGGTGTCCTATTTTGTGAGTTCTTTTAATGTATTTTCGTAAGTTTGATATGCGTTCAAACCAAAGAGGACAAAGCGCACCAGTTGAATATCAGTATGGGTTTTTAGATAGTCCATTACTGTTTTTAAAGCTATTGCAGCAGCTTCGTTCATTGGATAACCATAAGCGCCTGTACCAATGGATGGGAATGCAATACTCCTGAGTTTATATTGAGATACGAGGGTAAGGCAGCTTTTATAAGCATTTGCCAGCAATGCTGCCTCACCCCTCTTGCCGTCTCGATAAATAGGTCCCACGGTATGAACAACATACCGCGCCTTCATATTCCCTCCCGTGGTAATCCGTGCCTCCCCCGTGGGACATCCGCCCAACTTTCTGCATTCCTCCAGTATCTTAGGTCCTCCGGCCCTGTGGATTGCTCCATCTACCCCGCCGCCGCCCAAAAGACTCGTGTTTGCAGCGTTGACAATGGCATCTGTTTCCTGTTCCGTGATGTCACCCGCAGTGAGTTCTAAAATTGATTTGTCTCTATTAACTTTTATCATGAATGCTCTGATAATAAATCTACGCCTGGATACGCCTGAATAATACAAGCTTAATAAATCACAACTCTCGAATCTCAAAGTACATATTTTTGATATCTTTTGCTATTGGGATTCATTTAAATACGCTTGTCAAGCATAAATACCTTGAAATCATACGGAGCTTATGAAATAATCTGGCATGAAAACAATGCAACAGAATGATTAGAAGAATTTATGGATGTTAGAGAAGCAATTAATAAACGCCGCAGTATTAGAAAATTTAAACCAGACCCCGTATCTGACGAATTAATATTACAGCTTTTGGAAAGTGCCCGACTGGCTCCGTCAGGCTCGAATACGCAGCCGTGGAGATTTATTGTGGTAAAAGATGCCGGAGCAAGACAAAAGTTGCAAATGGTCTCGTATAATCAACGTCACGTCGGGCAGGCGCCGGTAGTCATTGCCTGTTGCGCGGATATTAAGGCATTCGGAGAATTTCCCGAACGGATTGATGAACTTATTGCCTCCGGGTCCTTGCCTGAAAGGTCCCGCGATATCTTTGTCCCATCATTAAAAAAAGGCGGAATGAGCGCAGACATGAAATGGCATCTGCTCATTGCTGCCACAGGGAATACAGATATTGCCATTGAACACATTGTTCTCCAGGCAGTGGAGTTGGGATTAGGTACCTGTTGGGTGAGATGGTTTGATGATAACAAGGTTAAAGAGATACTGGAAATACCAAACAATGTTGAAATCATTGCACTCCTTCCCGTTGGCTACCCGGCAGAAGACCCCCCGCAAAGACCCAGATTCAATCTTGAAAAGATTGTTTATGATGAAAAATATGGAACTATGAAATGCTAACCCAAGATTCGTGGATCAAATGAAAAAGGCTTGTAAAATCAGGGATTTTATCAGACATTCTTCGCGACAAGTGTTTTTTGATGGTAAGTACCTTCCGTTCTCATGGATTTGGGGTTATTCACAATTTTTCATAAATCACTTTTTGCTTTGCATCCGGCTCAGTCGCTGCGTGTTTGTGGTGAGCCTTTGTACCCTCGGTATCAGGAGGAACAATGATCACCGCTTGATGTGTGTGTTATCTGTGTAATATCGATAGTATGCCAACTTCTTGTATCCTGTTTTAATCGTACTTAGCCCGATATTACTTTTTACATAGCGAAATGCCTTCTCTTTCCGTATCGGCACCATGCACAAGCACTGTTTTACAAAAGGTAAAAATCAATTTGTTAAATAACTAAAAATTTGTTTCAATATACCCACACATACAGAAGCAGTTATTTACTCGTGCCGGTAATGTGATGGAATTGTTCAGAAAGTAAAGATGAAAAACAAGTAAATGGATAATGATTTCAAAACATGGCTATTCAGTTAGATGACAAAAAAGGTATCTCTTGCAATCAATTGCTCAATGGTCTCACCGATCAAGAGCTCTTTGAAGTATATGGTATTGGGAAAATAGAAAAATATACTGCCGGGGACTACCTTTTTAAACCTGGAGGTATAGACGGGAAACTATTTTTACTCACGAAGGGTTCGATAAAGATAACGTTAAATGTGAAAGGGAAAGAAAGGGATATTTCAATATTTCACAAAGATGAATGTCTTGGAAATATTGGTTTTGATAAAGATTTTATGAAAAATGCTTCGGCGGTCGTTTTGGAACCTTTGAACGTTATGATTCTTGATAATTTAAGCATGGATATGTTAGCGCCGAGAACACAAATAAAAATTTATAGAAACTTAAACAAGGCAGTTTCAAAAAAAATCGATGAGCTCATTTATAAGGAATCAAACCTGCTAGCTATAAATAGCTATTTTAGTTTTAAAATCAAAGACTCCCTTTATAAAAAAAATAAAGAGTACGTTCAGTTAGAAATAATTCAAAATATTTTAAAAAATATTCCCCGGCTGCCGGTACATACTACTAAGTTACTCATGTTATTGCTTGGTGAAAATGCAGCTATACAGGAAGTCGTGAATGAGGCAAAGCTCGATCCTTCTCTTGTTGGCGTTATTTTAAAGATAATCAATTCTGCCTATTTTAGCCTCAAGAACAAAATATCAGATATTCAACATGCAATCTTGCTTTTGGGATTTAATCAGGTCTATCAAATAGTAGTTGATGACGGAGTTAAGAGTGCTATGCCAAATACGCCTGAAATTCGTGAGTTACAACGCCATTCTCAAATTGTGTCATTTATTGCTACAGAGATTGCCAAATTATGTAATGTGAAAATTGTAACCATGAGTACTATTGCATTATTGCATGATATTGGGAAAAGTGTTATTCTTTTGATAAAAAAAGAGCATCAAAAACAAACAACTCTCGCGGATTTGCTGGACTATGCAAGTACTGGTTCGCAATTATTAAAAGAATGGGGAATTCCGGATATAGTTTATAAGTGTGTAGAATATCAGTGTTTCCCGGAATATTTTCCACCCTCTGAAATACCGGAAGAATATAGAAAAAATACTGCAATATTGTACGTTGCGCACCTTTGTTTTGAAGCCTTAACAGGCAAGGAAGGAGAAAAACTTCCTACATTTTTTCTCAAGGAATATTTGGAATTGCTGAATATTGCTGAAAAGTCTTTTGCTGACCTATTCGAGAAGCAGATAATACCGTCGCTCTTCAAACAAATCAAAAGCTATCCTGAAGATATTGGGCAGTATCTAACGGAGTGTAAAGACACGATGATAAGAAATAAACATAAAAATATTCTTGAGTAAAAACCGTATTTTGTGAATGCTTTAAGTATATATCGGGACAAACAAGAGTTGAATATCCCTGAATACCTCGAAAATACTGACTGAACAAAGAAACTAAAATATAAAGAATACATAAAACGGGTACTATTCACCTTCAGGATCGGCGTAGTTCTTCCCTACGCTGTAGCCGGCCGCAGGAGCCTTTTTTGCCTGTGAGTGATAGTAAATTAGAATCTTTTTGTGGTTTTTAACGGGAGTGTGAAGGTAAAAGTACTTCCCTTCCCATATTCGCTATTTACCCATATCTTACCGCCGTGTAATTCGACCAGGCGTTTTGTAAGCACTAAACCAAGCCCTGTACCTTCATAGCGACGCGCATATGAGCCATCCACCTGCCGAAACACCTCAAATAATTTATCCATATCCTCAGATTTTATACCAATACCGGTATCAATTACATCAATCTGGATATGATGATTCAACCGTTTTGCGGTGATTGTGACTTTGCCATTTTCTGGCGTAAACTTGATGGCATTGGACAGCAAGTTAAACAGTATCTGCTTAAATTTCACTTTGTCTGCCGTTATGGGAGGCATGTCCTCAAGGATATGAGTATGTATGGCAATACCCTTCTTGCCGGAAGCACCCGCGACTATATTTAGTACATCTTGAATAACCTCTTCGATAGGAAACTCTTCATACTGGAGCTCTAATTTCCCGGCCTCTATCTTTGAGAGGTCCAGGATGCTGTTAATCATATTGAGCAGATGTTGTCCACTGCTGTGGATATCATCTACGTATTCTTTTTGATCTGCATTGAGGGCACCACTCACTTCGTCTCTTAAAACTTCGGCAAAACCAATGATGGCATTTAACGGGGTGCGAAGCTCATGTGACATGGTTGCCAGGAATTCTGATTTGAGTCTGTTCGCCTTTTCAAGTGCAATATTCATCTTTTGCAGATCATCCGTTCGTTCTGCAACCCTCTTTTCCAATACGACATTCAAATCCTGGAGTTTTGTGATACGCAAGAAATCTAACCATGAAGCCACGTCTTCATATTCGGTAACATTGAGTCCCTTTTTCTCTTCTTCCGGGCTTACCCGTATGCCTGCCATCTTCTTAAGGCACCGGAAAAAGAGCATTCCTATTCCAAATGACCACAAAAAGGCGACCCCAACACCTATTGCCTGAATCCCAAGTTGATGTAATCGGTTAACGTCCTCTACCATGAGTTTTGTTTTTTTGGCAAAGACTGCAACGCAGAGAGTGCCAATAACACCGCCCACGCCATGAACGGCAACGGCAGCTACAGGATCATCAACCTTTAATGTCTTTTCAATGAAGTCCTGTGCCAGGATTGACACAATACCTGCAATGAAACCAATACAAACTGCACCATCAGGACTTACCCTGTTTGAACCCGCCGTTATAGCTACCAGACCAGCCAGTATTGCAGTAAAAAGTTTTCCTGCATCCAGCCTTCTTTCTATCGAGTAATTCAGTATTAGCGCTGAAACGCCGGAGGCAGCCGGAGCCAGGTTTGTATTAGTAATAACGAGACCAATATCAGCGCTGGCTTTCAGAAGACTTCCACCATTAAAGCCAAACCAGCCAAACCAAAGGAAGAAGGTGCCCAGTGTTGCCAGTGGAATGTTGTGTAATCCCATTCGATTTGAAGTACCGTCGGGGTTATATTTACCGATTCTTGGGCCTACAACAATAGCCCCTGCCAGCGCAAACCATCCGCCAATCGAATGTACCACGGTAGAACCTGCAAAATCGATAAACCCCAATCTCCCCAGCCAGCCTGATTGTCCAGGAGTAAAGAGATTCCCCCAAACCCAATGGCCGAAAACCGGATAGATTATACCTGTCACAAAAACGACACCTATGACATTAGAAATAAAATTCGAACGCTCTGCAATAGCGCCAGTTAATATGGTAGCGGCAGTGGAGGCATAGACAATCTGGAAAAAGAAAAAACTGAAATCCAGATTCTCGTAATGTTCCAGTACTCCCCTGGCAAAGAAAAGATCTAATCCTATCCAGCCTGCATAGCTTTTGCCATACATAAATCCGAATCCAACAATGTAATACACCAGAGAAGCTATGATAGTAACCATCAGATTTCTGATAGAAACGCTTATGACATTCTTAGATTGTGCAAAGCCTGCTTCATAAGAGGTGAAGCCGATCTGCATGAAGAATACCATGCACGCCGCTGCCATAACCCAGATGTGATTGATGTTTATTTGAATGTTTTCCATATGGGACACTTCTCCAGGGAATCTTGGTTCGTTTTCCGGAAGAAACGGTTAAAGCACGGTCAATTTGATTCTGCCCATTCTATTTCTCATTTTCAGGAATTGCCTGCAATCCAATTTCATTAATAAGCCGTTGCGTGGCTTGAATGGTTCCCGTTAAGATACTCCGGATACGACTGAAAATCTCCAACCAGAGGTATGCATACTCCATGATGTGGACGCACATTATAGCGCTGAAGACAAAAAGCAGATGCTTCACGATTCCCGGTATGCTGTGCCAACAACGTGGCAATAAAATATTGAGGGTGACTGCAGAAAGAAGAACCATGCTATTACCCTTCAAACAAAAGGCATTGGTCTTTCACTCGGAGAGCATCACTTACAAAGTCATGTAATTCCGTCTGATCAAAGTAAGTTTTCATAGGGTGCTTTAATTGCCAAACATCCATTGAGCAACGCATTTGTCGATGGCTGTTATTGGCAAGGATGTGGCGTTTATAAAGTATGCCAGAGACAACCACGGCATGCACACAAAAGGGTTGTTCCAGTAAATTTTAAAAGCAAGTTTGTGAACGATACTTTTGACTTATTATACTATAAATGTTTCTTTTTTCAATAAATTACGGATGTGGAAGCGGATAGTAAAGGATGTGAACGGGGTGAAGCGGGGTTCTGATATCCAGCCCATACTATGTTATGAGGAACTGATTAAGTTACTGTCTACGCGGTAAGTTGATTCACTTTGTGATATGTTTTTGATTTTCTTCTGATGCCGGAGCATCTTTGAGTTTTTTCGACAGGATGAGTTTTGTGTGTTCAGGGACAGGCTTTAAGCTAAGATTATCATACCATCCTGCAACATTTCCATGCATCCAATCTTGCCGGGTTTCAGTAAAGACAGTGATTGTGTCTTTTGAGGGGATGATCGTAAGGAAAAACTCCATCCAGGGTGAAACCGTATTGCCACCGATATAATTTTTATTTATCGTAGTAAAGGCAATCGATGGATTCCAGGTACCATCCAGGATTCCTATGATAGTTATATCCCCGATATCATCACCATAAAATGCCATGTAGCCGGTTAGAATATAGGGGGTATTCACGATTACTTTTACTTCCTGATAGATCCCTCCCCTTGAGGTTCCGCTGGAGCTTACCTGTTGAGTCAGGGCAAAAACCCCGCTTGTAGCGGGTGGTATCGGAGTTCCAATCGTACCGGGGATCGCAATGGTCAAATGGGTGGGTGATTCTACCGGGGCGCCATCGCCGTCCCATGGATAGGTTTCCCAGCACTTCCAGCCTGTAATGTCTCCTGTTTCAAAATCACCGTTCTTAAGTAATTCAGCAGCAGGTAACGATCGTGCGATAGACAAGCAAAAGATTATTAGACAGAATGGAATACGACACATGGTATTTTTATGTATGATTATTTGTTTAGTCCGTGACTAAATTAATTTGCTTTACGTTTTGGTTTCAATTTTTTATACGCTGCAAATTCTTCGTCCGCCTCTTCTTTCATACCTTTTTTATCATATACGATGCTGAGGTTGAAATGGGCAATGGCGTAATTCGGGTCTGCTTCGATGGCATTCTTATACTCTTCTATTGCCTCATCGTACATCCCCTTTCGTAGATAAAGATCACCGATTTCATTGTGTATATCGGGGTTTTTAGGGCTAAGTTTGTTTGAGAGAGATACTGTCTTTTCAATCGTGGCCTTCTTTTCCGGAACAGGAGATTTAGGCTCAGATGACACAATGGGACTTTGTTCTATTACAGGGACGCGAAAGGCTATGATTTTGATTTCTTTTGCACGGAGTAAGCTGAGTTTGGCCTCTTTACCGGTAGTTTTTTCAATCATCTGTCTCAGGAGATTCTTGTTTTCAATTTTTTCACCATTCCATTCCGTCAGGAGGTCTTCTACTTTAATACCGGCATTTGCTGCAGCGCTTCCTGGCAAAACGTTAACGACAATTACACCGTTTTGCGATCCCTTAAACTCAAACCATTTCCGATTCTCTTTCGTAAGATCGCAAGTCAGCAGTCCCAGAGAGTTATGGGACTCCAAAAACACTATCGCCGTACCTTTACACCACGATGTATATCTTATACCGTAATCAGTTCCCCCTAATTCTCCGTAACCTTGCCATGACTTTGAAGCGCCCGTATCATATTGGACATTAATTACTGCCTGTGCCCCTACAGCTTTGGCCTTTTCTTTTATTTTTAAGGCCAGAATATCGTGCCCGGAAAAACCGAATTCACCTAAACTAACCTCGCCCAACTTTTTGTAAGCAACATCGATATCACCCGCGCATGCAAACATATCTTCATTTTTCTGCGTACCAGAAGGTTGCACTCCTTTTTTTGGTTCAAGCGTTGCTTCTTCCTTTTTAAAAGGAGACACTTTTTTTAAATATCCATCTGAACTGCAGCCAGTTATGAAAAGGATAAGGGCTATCAAGACACCTGTTTTGGTATTCATTCTCTTCTACGTCTTCTTTCTTTTCAACTTTGCCTTTATTTTTGATTCGATTTTAACTATATATTGATGGTAAAACTTTGACTTCTTCAACTTTTCAACAAGAAGAGGCTTTCCAGGAAAATTCGTGATATACATACCCGTCAGGATTGTAAACAGTCCCGGGCCAGGTGTAAAAATCATTATACAACCTATAATAATAAGGCAGATACCACCTGTATTCTTTGCAACGCTCTTTATCTTCTTTTTCATCCGCATTTCCTGAGCATAAAATATTTCTGGACAGGGTGTAGCGTCTTTATAAGAACCTTTTGTCCCGTATGGGCTGTTTCAATAGGTTCATTGTATTCGTTTCTGATGTCCCACAATACCTGGCTAAAATCCTCCCCTAAACGCCTGCCCATTATTTCCACGGAAGTGTTGTTCGAAAGCCTGTTTTTTACAACAACCTCGGCTACATCGTCAGAAATGACGTCATTAATCATGCCGAGATAATCATATTCTTTAATGGAGAGATTTCCAGGATGCGTCGTCTGACTCTTATACCCCTGATTCCCGAAAAAGAAACCGGTTCCATATTCCCTGTGGCTAACCTTTTCAAGTTCGGATAGCCATCTCTGATCAAATACGTATGCGCCCGGGGCTGAAAAGTAACAATCCAGTGCCTCCCGGTATATCCGCGTTACAGCGGCAACATAATACTGACTCTTCATGCGCCCTTCGATTTTCCATGCGGTAATACCTGCGTGTACCAATTCCGGGATATGCTGGATCATACAAAGATCTCTGGAGCTCAGGATAAATGTGCCGCTTTCGTCTTCCACAATGGGATACGTTTCGTCAGGCCTTTTTTCCTCTTTCAGGACGTATTGCCATCGGCAGGAGTGGGAACAATCTCCCAGGTTTGCATGCCGGTTTGTCATAAAACTGCTCAGGAGACACCGTCCGGAATAGGACATACACATTGCCCCATGTACAAATGCCTCTGTTTCTCCCAGAGAATTGTTTGAGATTTCTTTAATTTCACCTAAGGTCAATTCCCTGGCAAGAACTACCCGTCTTACACCCTGCTTATACCAGAACTCAACGGATTTTGAATTGGTGGTGTTGGCTTGTGTGCTCAGGTGGATGGGGATGTGTGGGGCAATTTCTCTGACCGTCAGGAAGATACCCGGATCCGAAACAATCACCGCATCTACCGGAATTTCAGCAAGCTTTTTTAGATAAGAGCGAACACCGTAAACATGATAATTGCGCGCGAAGATGTTCAAGGCAATATAAATTTTTTTCCCTCGTCCGTGAAGCCAGTCAGTTGCCTCTCTGATTTCCTGCAAAGTCAGGTTGGTGGCGCCCATACGCAGGTTGAAGCCTTCGCCGCCCACGTAGACCGCGTCGGCGCCGAATTCAATCGCTGTTTTGAGTTTCTCAATGTCCCCGGCGGGCGCAACGAGTTCGGGTTTTTTACGTAACGAGTTAATCGTTTTTATCATAGTGTAACTTTATCTTGTCGTTTTGTCTAAATAATCCTGTAGTATCAATTGAGCGGCAATCATGTCCACCCGGTCCTTTCTCTTCTTTCGGGAAAGGTTTCCTTCCAGCATTGCCTTCTGTGCACGCACGGTACTGAGTCGTTCGTCGATGGTGTTTATGGGTACTCCCGTATGTTTCCTGAGCAGTTCGATAAATGAGAGAACAGCTTGTGCCTTTTCACCCAGTGTGTTATTCATGTGTTTGGGCAACCCGACGATAATCTCCCCCACCTCTTTTTCGCGCATGATATGCAAGATCCTTTGCAGGTCCTCCTGGATATTGGTGCGTTCTACGGTCGGCAATCCCTGCGCGGTAATTCCGAGCGGGTCGCTTATTGCTATCCCCAAGCGCTTTTCACCATAATCAATTCCAAGAATACGCATAATCGGAAACGTGTTTTATCCTTTTAATGGAGTTCAGGTTTAGGAAAATTCAATTTTTGTTGAACAATGAATAAACACACCCCTTGGCCCTCTTCAGAGGGGATTACATGAATACCCCACATGGGAGGGACAGGGGTGGGTTGAATTAAAATTATGAGTATCCAAGGCATACTAATAAAGCCCCCGTGCCGATAGGTATGAATAAATTATCCAGTGACCTCAGCGGTAATGACTCAATCATGCTGGAAAAGGTTGCAGCAAGGAAAGCGGGAAAAAGAGGCAAATAGATATACCCGCAACAAAAGGCCGCTATCCACGCAGCGGAAGAGCCTTCCACGCTTTTTTTTATGTTATAAGGGATTCGATAATTGCCCAGGCTTCTGCCGACCATGGTAGCAGCAGTGTCGGCAAAGGCCACAATCCATATAACGGCGCTTGCAACGTCTGCAGGGAAAAAAAACAGGGAGAGGCAAGCGCCCAAAACGAGAGTTACGGGTCCGAATGCAAAACCTCGCTCCTCCAGCTTGCGAATGCTTGACCTGGTTATACTGCCCAGCAAGGGGAATGAGTATCCATTGATCCTCAGACACTCGGATATCGTATAAATGAACAAGAGGAAAACGAGCGCCATGAGTGTTGTATGGTAAACGAAACTTGAAAAGAGAGGCACAAACGCAATGAGGATATGCAGTGATTTCCGCCTAAGTTCCTGATACCAGGAGTGTGTATATTGTTTACGCATGCCCGCAAACAGGGTCTTATACGTATCAGCATCCTCGATATTCATGATATCCAGCACCTCAGACAGATCCCCGCTATCGATGAGATATTGTGCCCGCTGTCGTACGGCGTAATGGGCGTTAACCCCGATACTCATACCCGCTTTACGCATGATATCAATGTTGTTACGATCATCGACGAGGACAATCGTACTTTGCCAGGTAAGATTGTTTTCCTTCAATAATCCTTTAATAAGCACTTCCTTCCCATTGGATTTAGAAAGGAGTCCGGAGACATCGCCTGTTAACTGATCATTGTTTGTGCCAATTTCTATACCGTATCCGTTATTCGCTGATAATGTAACCGCAAGGTCTTTTGCAAACAAATCCGGCACACCACTGCTGATAAGGACCACCAGATAGCCGTGGTTCCGCAACGCCTCAATTGTTTCCCTGGTATGCTTTATCATGGGAATATTTTTATAAACCCTTTGGGCGTGTTCAAGGGGAATACCTTTGAAACGCGCATACACCCGCATAAGCAACTCCTGGATAGAGATTTTGTCCATATTGAAGAGGAGGCACAGGATTGCTGTGCGTACATATACCAATATCCCAAGGGAACGTGCTAAATGTAAGATAAATTGCCCTTTAAACAGAACTCCATCTACATCCATTACCATGAGTTTTTTTATGCCCGATGATGAAGGGAATGAAGCAATGGAGATATTTTGGTTGTTACTATGCCGCACTATGGGTATATTTACCATGCACTTTCTGAAATAGTGTGAATCAAAGTGTTCCTTCCACCATTTTTTTGATAATACCTAAGCCAATAAATACAATCACGGGGGAAAAATCTATGCCTTTGACGGGTGGTATGAGTTTTCGTACCGGATTCAATACGGGATCGGTAATCTTGCAAAGAAATTGGATAGCTTGGTTATAGGGATTGTGCGGTACCCATGAAAGTACAATCCTGATAAGCAGTGCAATTTCATAAAGGCTGATAAGTTTACCGAGAATATCTCCCATGAAAAAGCTCCTTTTTGAAAAGAAAGAGGAATAGTTTTTTTCTTTACTTATGGCTCTTAAACGAAGAAATTTTAACACAGCTCAGTACAGAGGGCAACAAAAATGTGCTGTGGTTCCGTATAGTAAGAGCATGTGCTCGCTTGAAATAGAGGAAACTACATGATAAAATTTGAAACAACGTTAAAAATTCGGATGTCAAAAATCGGAATAATTCAATTCTTTAAAGGAAGATGCAGTGAAGACCGGGGATAATTCAATAGGGATTAAGGCAATCACACAAATTATTTTGGATGAAATCCACTCAGTACTCGAGAAGATCGATGAGAAGGCTTATGGCGAGTTTTTATCGCAAGTTCTCACTGCAAAAAACGTATTTGTAACAGGCCAGGGCCGATCGGGCCTCGTATCCCGTACCTTTGCCATGAGGCTTACCCACATTGGTTTAAACGCCTATTGTGTTGGCGATGCCACAACCCCGAATATCGACAGAGGTGATTTGCTGATAGCCTGTAGCAGTTCCGGTAGTACACATATTACCCGTTACATTGCAGGACTGGCAAGAAAGGCCAACGCGACTGTAGTGGCCGTAACCTCCCACAAAAATTCCCCGCTCGCCGGACAGGCAGACATCGTTATCGAATTGCCGGTACAGGAAGTGAGTACCAATTATAACAATAGCGGGTCGATTCAATTTCGCAGCACACTCTTCGAACAGGCGTGTCTTGTGTATTTAGACGGGGTAATCCTTTCGCTGGTAAAAAGGCTGAATAGTTCAGAACGTGAGATGCATAAGCGGCATTCCAACCTGGAATAAATTTATCCATGCGTGACTTAACTTAAGGCGTGCCCCATTGTCTAGACAATTATTTGATAAAAATAAGATAGAATTTTAGTCGGCATTGTCCGGTTAGGAAATTGCGTAATACAGGCATCAAGAAAACCGAGAAAAAAATACTGTATTGAGGAGATATTTTACTTGACAAATTGGCAAAAAGCGCATGCACGTTTTTTCGTAAAAACCCCTAATTATAGGAGTTACGAAAAATGCCGTACGCCTTTCATCCTCACGACAAAAAACAAAATGTACCCTCATTTCGCGAATTATGGCAACCTGTTGAAAACATTTAGTTCGATAAACTCACTACAAGTTTATCAGCATGCCTCCGCTTGAGACGCTGGGGAATAGGCCTTTGCCAATGAATTTTGAACACCAGCTTAAGACATTAGTTTTCTTTCACCTTGAAGAACATACCTCAGGGCGACATCTCCTGCAAGTTCTCGAAGAAGACGACTTCGCCCGTACAGTGATTGCGCCACCTGAGGGAATAAAAAAGAGCAGCTTCTTCGAGGCGATAAATTCCCGCGGCCTTGAACAGTTACTCTCTGTATTCCAGCAGCTCCAGGCGAATGCAGCTAAAACCCTGACTGGGAAACATGCAGCGCTTGGAAATCTCGTTGCTATTGACGGTTCGCTCATTGATGCGGTTCTTTCCATGCACTGGGCCGACTATCGTAATGATTGCAGAAAGGCCAAAGTACCTATTGGCTTTGACATCAATCATCTATACCGTCAAAAATATTTCTCACTAATGGCAAGGCTGATGAGCGTCCCTTTGTCAGCGGGATACTTTCGCCTGGTCAAACTGGAGTTATGGACAGATCAGTTCAATAGTATTTACCACATCTCCTTTCCAAGGTTTAAAGGCCTGCCACCTCAATCGGTGCCCTATTGACTTTTTGAGTTTTAATATAGCAAAAGGTATAGCCTATTCAGGGCTTTTGAACCTCCTTAAAAGGACGCTGCTTTTTCATATTACCATTTCGAAGGAGCAGCGCGACTGAGAAATCCTCGTTTCGACTGAAAGGAGAAATCTTAAGATTCCCCGCTTTATTCGGAATGGCAAGTACTTAATGTCAACTTATTTAAGTCGTATGCTACAAACAATTTGACACATCAACTGACAGTGGCTTACTCAAGCATGGCTCAGTTGCACTTTTGTCCTGGCGCGGAAATGGAATTTTAGGGGGATCTCAGAAAAGGGGAGTTTGCTGCGGAGCTGATTGGAAAGATATCGCTCGTAATCACTGTCGAAGAGCTTCGGATCATTGACAAAAAGGACAAAAGTAGGCGGGGATACACCCACCTGAGTGGCATAATAAATCCTTGGCGAACGCGTCTTTTTACGCGTCGGACGGTGTAAGGTCAGGGCTTCTTCCAACGCCAGATTCAATTCAGAAGTTGGGATACGGGTATTGGCTTGCTCATAAAGTTCCAGTGCCAGGTGCACCATCTCCACAATGTGTACATTCTTTTTTGCGCTGATGAAAGAGATCGGGGCAAAGGAAAGACCGGGCAGGCACTTATGAATATACTCATTGAATTTTTCTGCTTCTGTTCCCTGAGCTAAATCCCATTTATTAATCACAATAATGCACGGCTTGTACTCGGAGATAATATAATCCCCCAGTTTTTTGTCTACCTCGGACACTTTCAGGGTGGCATCTATGAGAAGGAGCACGACATCTGCCCTGCGAATAGACCGCTCGGCACGCGCCATACTGTAAAATTCAATGGAATCCTTGACCTGCCGCTTCTTCCTCACGCCGGCCGTATCAATGGCCAGGATTTGTTTTCCATCTATTTCAAACCGGACATCCACTGAATCCCGCGTGGTACCCGGCACTTCGCTTACAATTACCCGTTGTTCTTTTGCCAGGGTGTTGATGAGTGTCGATTTTCCTGCGTTCCTCTTACCAACGATAGCGAGTTTCATAACCGGTTCTGCAGGAGCCGGTTCCAGACAGGGGGCTGGCAATTGGGAAATAATTCTATCCAGTAATTCAGTCCGCCCAAATCGCTCCAAAGCAGACATGGGAAGCGCCTCGCCAAATCCTAATTTATTAAAATCTGATACGTAATATTCGAACTTCGGTGTATCGACCTTATTGGCAACAAGAATTATCTTTTTTCCCAGACGCCGCAATTTTTCAGTGACCATGCTATCCAAAGGGGTCACACCTTCCCGCACGTCTACCACAAAGAGAATTACGTCAGCGCTGAGAAGCGCAATTTCTATCTGTGTTTCTATCTCTCCGGTCAGACCATCTACATCCTTTACACCCATTCCACCGGTATCTACCAGCTCAAATACATAGTTGTTGTACTGAATTTCTGTGGAAATACGGTCTCTTGTAACGCCACTGGTTGGTTCTACAATGGAGATTCTACGCCTTGCAAGGCAATTCAACAGGGAAGATTTTCCTACGTTTGGCCTGCCAACAATAGTAACAACCGGGATTGTCATCGCTTAACCCAACCCGAACAAGTCGGAAGTGTAAAACGAAAAGTGAAAATGCAAAGACAACTTTGCACTTTTCATTTTTCGTTAAATTTTTGTAAAAATATCAAAATATTTTTGGAAGATACTGAAATTATAAAAAGATGCACTAAGACTGTGGTTCTGTTTCTTCGTTTGTGGAATGATTTTCTTTATTGACTTCCATTGAGAAAGAATGTTTTTCGAGTTCCTTCCCCTGTGTTCCTGCCTTTACCTCATCCTGCTTTTCCTCCTCATACACATCGGTAACATCGGTGCTATCAATTTCCTTTCTCATGAGAAAATAGATAATCGTCTTTGCGGAAAGCAGATAGGTTACTGCAAAGTCCCATACCGCCAGCTTAATCAGGAAGATATAAATAATGAGCATACCGGCAAGGAATTTCAATGACCATCGGTCAAGAGGAATTGCCTCAGCTTTTACCTCTGAGGAAGATGCACTACAAAATCCAAGACAAGCGATGTTGCACTTCTGTATTACAAATGACTGAATTAGTCCAAACTTCTGCCCCATGCCCATGCCCACCGTGACAAAGGCCATGTAAATCATGAGCCATGCCACAAACGCAATTATGGCCAGGCATGTCAGTCCATAGAGCGTATTTATTGTGCAATAGATGAGAAACTGTTTGGGACGCGAAAGGACATAACTGTATGCCCGGCTCATTGCATCAAAGGTATCGGACCCTTCTGCGCTGATTGTGGGAAACATGAAACAGAGCCCCACTGCACCAACCACACCGATAAAAATCATCAAAAACCCTGACATTAACGCAAACGGAAAGCCCAATGCGACTGTAATTTCGCCAAATACCGGGATCCTCCCCAACAGTCCGCCAAACACGTTACATAAGGCAAAGAAGAATACACCAATCACCGGCACTATCGGCGACCAGAAATAGGACCAGAGTTTTTTCCTGGCGAATTTCAGGGCATCTGCCAGGCGAATGCCTTCATCTTTCGCATAGTCCAGTGCGGCGATCCGTGTAATTGCGCCGCCCACCATCGACCAGATTGCCAAAAGGCCCAAAACGAGGAGTAGCAAGACGAAAAATTCACCAAAATCCAAGGGAGTAATGGCCGACAACAAGCTTTTCACCGCGACCGGTATACCTTCTTTGACTGAACATAAGATGAGTTTTATGAAAACGGAGGGAGTGGTGTCGATCAATTTCAATGCAGAAAATAATGCAACCGTTACCGTGCACCACGCCAGACTCGCCAGAAGGCCGGCATATCCAAGAAACATCTTCTTGGGATCAAAAGCCATCTTAAAGGCACGAAAAATATCGCACCAATCGTGACCCGCCGGTTTTGCTTCAGCTATTTCCATTACCTTTTCCCTCTATTCGACCCAATGCTTCGTGGCTTACTGGTTCCTCAATGCGATACCGCTCATCTAACCATTCTCCAAGATCGATAAGTTTACACCTATCACTACAGAAAGGAAAGTACGGTAATTCCTTTATATTTTGATAGAAGAGCATCTTTTTGCAATGGGGACAATTAATTCTTGGCATTTTTTTCTGTTAAGCTCTTTTCGGAAGCCTTTGTTTCTGATTTTTCAGGCTTTGCAGACTCCGTTTCCTTTTTGGCCTTTGATTTATATTCCTCACTCCGGTAATCTGTCTGATAGAAACCAGAACCTTTAAAAATAATAGCGCCTCCGGCTCCTATCACCCTCTCTACTTTCAATTTCCCACATGCAGGACATTTTTTAATGGGATTTTCTGTTATGTGTTGAAATAATTCAAAAGAATGGTTACACGCTTTACATTGATAATCGTATGTAGGCATATTTTTTTCACCGGGTCATCGATTCAGTTAAAATATAACCAAATCTGAAACCAGGCAGTTTACCTCCGCTTAAAAAATGTCGTTTGATACTTCGGTTTGTATACTACTTTCAAAACAAATAATATCTTCGTCAGTCTTCTCTTTGCAAAGAGGATGATCCTTAAGGGTAAGTAAAATTTCCTGTATATCTCTATTCAAAAAACCCCTTCATTTTCTCGAAAAACTTTTTCTGCCGTGGAGAAACGTTTTTTTTCTCCAGTTCCGTAAATTCACGCAATAACTCTTCTTGTCTGGGAGTTATCTTTGTGGGGATTTCAACAATTACCTGCACTAAGAGATTTCCCCTCCCATATCCGTGTACGTTAGGGAAACCTTCTCCACGGATCGAAATCACCTCATTGTTTTGAGTACTTTTCGGTATCTTGACCTGAATAACTTTACCCGCAAGCGTCGGAACGTCAATCGTGCACCCCAATGTCGCCTGTGCAAAAGTAATCGGTACCTCGCAGAGAACATTATCTCCCTGTCGTTTAAAAATAGAATGAGGTTTGACGTGAATATCACAATACAAATCTCCTGCAGACGCGCCCGTTTCCCCAGGCTCCCCTTGTCCTGAAAGCCTCAGACGGGTGCCGTCTTCCACACCTGCGGGAATCTGGATAGAGATGACTGACTTTTTTGGGTATCGTCCGGAACCGCCGCATTTCGCGCATGGCGATTCGATAATCTTGCCATGACCACGACATTTAGGACATGTGGTACGAAGGGTAAAAAAACCCTGCGTTTGCTGCACCTCTCCCCTGCCTTTGCAATAGGGGCAGTTTACCGGCGATGTGCCTTCCCGTGCACCGCTTCCGCGACAGGTATCGCAAATCTCCCTCCGCGTCAGCTCAATCTTTTTTTCAATGCCAGCGGCAACTTCTTTGAAATCAATCTCAATATCGCACTTCAGACTGGCCCCGCGACGAGCAGCCCTTCCACGTGATTTACCACCGCCAAAAAAGTCTTCAAAGATACTTCCTCCGCCAAAAATATCTCCAAAGGCATCAAAAATATCTTCTACCGTGCTATAACCCCGTGTTTCTGCACCTCTGAGACCATCCATTCCGAATTGGTCGTATCGCCTTCTCTTTTCGGAATCGCCAAGTACGCCATAAGCCTCTGCAGCCTTTTTAAAAGTCTGTTCGGCTTCTTTATTTCCCGGGTTTCTATCCGGATGGTATTTTAGCGCCATCTTTCGATACGCTTTTTTTATTTCCTCCTCACTTGCATTTCTCTCAACGCCGAGTACGTGGTAATAATCTTCTTCCATTATTGTGTTGTATAAAATAAGCAGTGATTTTATAAAGAGATAGAGTAAATCCGAATATTTTTACATCAAAATTATAGTATATCCAACTGCATAAAATCAAGAATGTTTTAAATACCCTGGAAAACAAGCTAAAAACCGTTCATTCGTGAAATTTAAGACGGCATTCATGGTGGAAGTATAAAAGTAAAAAGGCTACGGATCGCGCAGCCTTTTTACTTTTGTGAAATATCGAATTTTCAATAACCGCCGGATTAGCGGATACTGCCTTCAATCTCCTTTTCTTCTTCCTCTTCCTTCAATTCGGTAATTATGGTTTCTGTAGTCAGCATGAGCCCGGCAACACTAGCCGCATTCTGCAATGCAACACGCGATACCTTTGCCGGATCTACAATCCCTGCATCAAACATATCCACACACTTTCCCGTATTGGCATCATATCCCATGTTGGTCGATAGTTCTTTTACCTCTTCAACAATTACAGAGCCATCGACACCGGTGTTTGAAGCGATCTGACGCAAAGGCGACTCAAGCACCTTCGCAATAATGTCTACGCCAACTTTTTCATCACCTCTGAATTTTTTCCGTGCCTCATCGAGTACCGGTATTGCACGGATAAAGGCGACCCCGCCACCCGGCACAATTCCTTCTTCAACCGCGGCACGGGTTGCATGAAGCGCATCTTCAACACGCGCCTTCTTCTCATTCATCTCAGCCTCAGTAGCAGCGCCAACATGAATGACGGCAACCCCTCCGGATAATTTTGCAAGACGCTCGCTCAGCTTTTCTTTGTCATAATTGGACGTCGTCTGCTCAATCTGATTCTTGATCTGAGAGATTCTGGCCTGTAGGTCGGCTTTCTTTCCCGCGCCTTCAATAATCGTTGTATTATCCTTATCAATGGTAATTCGTTTTGCACGACCGAGATCTTCGATTCCCAAATTTTCCAGCTTTAATCCCAAATCCTCGGTAATAGCGCGCCCCTTTGTTAATATGGCAATATCCTCCAGCATCGCCTTCCGTCGATCCCCAAAACCGGGGGCTTTTACGGCTGCACAACTCAACACGCCACGGAGTTTATTGACCACCAGGGTTGCCAGCGCTTCACCTTCCACATCTTCCGATATAATCAGCAGAGGCTTCCCACTCGTAGCGATTTTTTCCAGTATGGGGAGGAGGTCTTTCATGCTGGAAATCTTCTTCTCGTGAATCAGGATATAGGCATCCTCCAGAACGACTTCCATATTCTGCGCATCGGTGATAAAATACGGGGAAAGATACCCCTTGTCGAATTGCATGCCTTCTACAACGGTCAGGATTGTCTCAATCCCTTTTGCTTCTTCTACGGTAATCACACCGTCTTTGCCGACCTTCTCCATGGCATCGGCCAGCAGGTTTCCGATCGAAGTATCATTATTTGCGGAAATCGTTCCCACCTGGGCAATTTCAGCGCGACCCTTTACAGGTTTGCTTAATTTCTTCAGCTCAGCAACCACAATCTCCACAGCCTTATCAATACCTCTTTTGATAGACATAGGGTTTGCGCCGGCTGCCACGTTCTTCAATCCTTCGTTAAAGATCGCTTCTGCAAAGATAGTCGCCGTAGTGGTACCGTCACCCGCGACATCGCTGGTTTTTGATGCAACCTCACAAACCATCTTTGCCCCCATATTCTCAAAGGGATTTTTCAGTTCAACTTCCTTGGCCACCGTAACACCATCTTTCGTAACCGAAGGCGCACCAAACCCTTTCTCCAGGATCACATTTCTTCCCGTAGGGCCCATCGTTACCCGAACAGTGTCAGCTAACTGCCTAATCCCTTTTTGGAGCAACTTTCTGGCATTCTCATCGTATATGAGCTGTTTTGCTGCCATTGTATAACCTCCAAAAAATTTTACTCTTTTAAAAAAAATTTAAAGCTTAACGCACGTTACTCAATCTTGGCTAAAATGTCACTTTCTCTCATTACGAGATATTCTTTGCCATCGACAGTAACCTCGGTTCCCGCATACTTTCCATAAAGGACCTTGTCTCCTTTTTTCACCAATAGTTCAGCCCTCTTCCCGCTTTCCAGCATCTTTCCATCACCGACAGCAATAATCTTTCCCTTCATGGGTTTCTCCTTTGCAGTATCAGGCAAAACAATCCCACCCGGAGTTTTTTCTTCCGCTTCCATAGGTTCAATAACTACCCTATCATCTAATGGTCTGATCATCTTTTTCTTCCCTCCTCATGAAAAAAATAAATAGTAGAATATCTAAATCTGTTTAAAATTTTTGAACTTAAACCGCTATTGTCTCAAATTACATTCCCATGCCGCCCATACCACCCATACCACCCATACCACCCATACCACCCATACCACCCATACCACCCATACCGCCCATGCCGCCCGGCATCTTTTCTTCTCCCTTTTTGGGAATATCGGTAATAATGCATTCCGTTGTCAAAAGGACACCAGCTATACTCACGGCATTTTGCAATGCACACCGCGACACCTTTGTCGGATCGATAACACCCGCATCGATCAGATTGCAATACGCATCCTTCGCCGCATCATAGCCAAATGCCTTGTCTTTGGACTCCAGTATCTTCCGGACGACCACCGATCCTTCCATGCCGGCATTCTTGAATATCTGCTTTGCAGGCGCGGACAGGGCGTTCTTTACGATATCAACACCCATTGCCTCGTCACCTTTCAGTTTGAGGTCATTCAAGGCCTCAGCCGCCCTCAGCAGCGCGACACCACCGCCAGGCAAAATACCTTCTTCAACTGCGGCACGTGTGGCGTGCAGTGCATCTTCCACCCTGGCCTTCTTTTCTTTCATTTCACTTTCAGTAGCCGCACCAACAAATATCTGGGCAACACCGCCGGCGAGTTTTGCAAGCCGTTCCTGCAGCTTCTCTTTGTCATAATCGGATGTCGTAATATCAATTTCACTCCGGATCTGCTTGATACGCCCGGAGATGGTGTCTGAAGCACCCGCACCCTGGATAATCGTCGTGTTATCTGCGTCAACAGTAACCTTCTTTGCCCGCCCCAGGTCACGGATGTCTATGTTTTCCAACTGGATGCCCAGATCTTTAAAAACCGCCTTGCCGCCGGCAAGAATGGCAATATCTTCCAGCATAGCCTTTCTGCGGTCACCATATCCGGGAGCCTTTACTGCCGCGCAGCTCAGCGTACCCCGGAGTTTATTTACAACCAGCGTAGCTAATGCCTCGCCCTCCACGTCTTCTGCAAGAATCAGAAGAGGCTTCGCGGTCTTTGCTATCTTTTCCAGAAGTGGAACCAATCCTTTAATAGCGGATATTTTTTCCTCAAAAATCAGGATGTAGGGGTCCTTAAATTCAACTTCCATTGAGTCGGGGTTTGTAACAAAATGAGGGGAGAGATAGCCGCGGTCAAACTGCATCCCCTCGACTACATCCACGTTAGTATCGAGGCCCTTTCCCTCCTCTACAGTAATGACACCGTCCTTCCCCACCTTATCCATGGCGTCGGCAATCATCTTTCCGATTTCAGGGTCATTGTTTGCTGCGATGGATCCGATGCTTGCAATTTCCGTCTGGTTCTTAATCTTTTTGCTCATCTCTTTTAATTTTTCTACAACCTTGTCCAGAGCCTTGCGCATTCCCCTGTTGAGCGCCATAGGGTCCGCACCGGACGTTACACACTTCAGCCCTTCCAGGAATATTGCCTCGGCAAGAACCGTAGCGGTGGTTGTGCCATCACCGGCAACATCGCTGGTCTTTGATGCAGCCTCCCGCACCAATCTGGCCCCTATATTTTCATAAGGGTCTTTCAGCTCAATCTCCTCTGCCACCGACACGCCATCCTTGGTTACGGTAGGACTCCCGTATCCCTTATCCAACACGGCATTTCTTCCCCGGGGGCCCAGGGTAACCTTGACTGCCCTGGCAAGTTTTGTAACCCCCCGGGCAATAGCAGCCCGCGCATCTTCATTGAAGGTTAGTTGCTTCGCCATTGAGTACCTCCTTTCAAATTTTCTGTTATTGTGGAAAACAAAATATACATATCAAAAATTTTTCAACCCGTGATACAGAGCAAACAATATGCCTAACACTACAACTTAAATATCAGAGTTGGTAACCAATTATTATCAAATATGTTATGCTCGGTCAATCCAGGATTGCAATAAAAACATTTAACCTAAACATGCCATTGTGACAGTAGAAGGATTTCGCCATATATAACGCCTGTCAGTATGGCAGGAGATGATTAAGTTTTTTTCACGAGCTGTAAACAATAGGGAAATGACCCGTTTTCCTTTTTCATACTTGACTTTTCAATTGCATGTAACATATAGTAAAAACATGAATTATTTCGGAGAAGTTAAACACAAGAACATATAGACGTCTGATTCAAGCAAATAGACAAATGGAATTAACTGATCATTTAATACCGGAAGAAATCACAAATGGCTTAAAGACAAAGATTGTGGGAAGTTCGGTGGTTACCTACGAACGGACGACTTCGACGATGGATATTGCCAAGAGGATCGCACGCGCGGGTTTTAAAAACGGTACGGTAATTTTTGCCGAAGAGCAAACTCTGGGAAAAGGGCGTTCTGGTCATTCGTGGTCTTGCCCCAGGCACAAGGGGCTGCTTTTTACCCTGCTGCTCAAACACAATATACCGCCCGACCATCTCTGTTTGTTAACGGGCACAATGGCCGTTTCAATTACTGAAACAATCCGTGAAACCTTACAACTGCCTGCAGAGATTAAATGGCCCAACGACATCCTAATCCGCGGGAAAAAGGTAGGCGGCATATTGGTAGAATTGGAAAAGGGCATGAAAAACCAATCACTTTTTTTGATTGGGATTGGCCTTAACGTCAATAATACTGAAGATGATTTGCCTGACCAAACGCGCCTGCCAGCAACCTCACTGGCTATCGAAAACCGGGGATTTATAGACCGTATCCTGCTTGCAAAGGCGTTGCTTCAGGATATTGACAAGTGGCTTGCAATACTACGTGATGAACACTTTCGATACGTAACAGAACGGTGGAGGGAGCTCTGTGTTACCGTGGGGGAAAGATTGACCATTGCCGAATGCAACATGGAATACACGGGCAAGATCATTGATATTTCCAATAACGGCGGCTTGATGATGAAGCTGGATAATGGCCAGATAAAGATATTTCGCGGCGAACATGCCACACTCAAATACTAGTGCGACTTTGATTGCAAAGCCTTTTCTAAGACAAAAAGCCTCGCCTCAACCCTGCTCATCCGTTTTGAAAGGTCATTATACACAAAGTATCCCAGGATAAGTATAAGTGCAGTATATGCTACAATAATATAGGTAGAGAACCGCTCCGATGAGAGAGAGAAAAGCGCACGATTTAATTCCGTCCCGGTATCCTTCATCGCTTGCATAGTCCTGGCCACAGGGAATGGCGGCCTGACGTAAGGTTCGGATTCTTGGACTGCCCCCTCATTCACCAATACTGATTTTGTCTTTTCTGCCTGCTGTTTCTCATACAAACGCCCGATTACCACCCTAGGTTTGGGTGCAACTGTATTATCCGTTCCCCTGTTAACTTTATCAGAAGGCTGCGATACCTTTGGAATATTTGGTGTCGTATCATTATTTGACGGGAAGAGGGCATGTTGTTTGGCCGTTATCTCGGAATTTGCTTGCTGATCATTTTTCGCGGCAATTTGGCCTGCTGCATTCACGTCCTCTGTAGAAATAGTTTTCTTATTCTCTTTCGTTATCTTCATCCAGCCTAATGGATCATGGCCAAGTGCACTATCTCTACCCATTTTCCCTCCCCATATAGAGACTACGCCAACCCTTCTGGCAGCGCATGCGTAAAATAAACCACGCTTTAAAAATTAGTTATAAGAACCTTCCTGCAGACCTGAGAGTAACAGCTCACGGCAAAACTATAGATTAGTATAAGCAGAAAAGTTTTTTAAAGCAAATTAAGTTTTTTGCTGTTTTCCTGCTGCACCACTTCCTTAGCAAGGGCCATGTAGTCTTCGGAACCGTGCGAACTGGGCGCATAAGAAATAACCGGCTTGCCGTGGCTGGGTGATTCTGAGAGTTTTACATTTTTTCTAATAATCGTGTTGAACGCCTTATCGCCAAGCGGGGGATATTCCTTTACCTTTTCGATAACCTCGTTGCAAAGACGAGTGCGGCTGGTATACATGCAAAAGATAATTCCGGTTATCTCCAGATTTTTATTTAACCTCTTCCGGACAACCTCATAGGTATCCAGCAATTTACTTACCCCTTGCAGGGCAAAGAATTCGGTTTGCAAAGGAATAAACAGCTCATGCACAAAGGTCAGGACATTGAGGGTTAACAAACCAAGAGAGGGGGGGCAATCAACGAGGACATAGTCATACTGATCGAAGATATCGCCCAGATATTCCTTGAGTACCGTTTCTCTCCCCACAATACCCACCAACTCTATCTCCGCGCCGGAAAGTTCTATATTTGCAGGGATAATATCCAAACCCGGAATCCTGGTATGTAAAATCACTTCTTCCGGTTTGCACCTCCCCATGATCAAATTATATACGGAATACTTCAGATTATGGATATCCACCCCCAGGTGCACACTCAGATTGGCTTGTGGGTCCATATCTATGGCCAATACCTTCTTCCCCAGTATTGCGAGACATGCCCCCAGGTTTGCTGTGGTAGTGGTTTTCCCCACGCCTCCCTTCTGGTTTAGTAGTGCAATACTTCTCATTCCGTACATCCTCCTGTTTAAAAGGTAGGTCCTGTAACCGGCACAAATTTTTTACATTATTATTGTTTCTTTATTAACTGGAATTTACGTCAAGGTAAGGATACTTTACACAAACTGTCCGAAAGTTTAGCATTTCTCATGGAAATTTCAAGCTATAAATTTAGCGAAGTTGCCTACTTATCATGTTTGTAGTTTCTGATGATTTCCTCAATGTCATGGCATTTTTTTGTCATGGAGGCCTCGCTCTGTTTCAAGGTATAAATGCGATTGATAATCTTTGACATCAATTCGGTTGTTAAAATCGCCTGCTCCCGGGCGATCTTGAGAATCGGTTTTGGTATGGGAGGTGTTTTTTTTACGGCATCCCAGAGGATACGGGCATCGATATGGAACTGTGCTGCGATGTCGTATATATTGAACCTGGAACGGAGTGGATTGGAAATTGTCACGCAGTGTGCACCAGCCACCGTATTTTCGTCAAGACAGATGGGCAACGAAAGGATCGTAAGGCCGCCCGGACATGTCTCCTCAAAGGACTTTTTGAAATGGATGGTCCTTCTTGCCAGCTCTCGGCTGAAGGACAGGCAGATATCTTTCCGGTCGCTGACAAACCGGATCGTCTTACAATACGAAGAGGCATTAACTTCGCTGATTATCTCTCCATCCACATCAAACACGACACCGTTTGTATTCAAGATGCTCATCAGGTAGAGTTGAATCGTGGAAATGAGTTCTTTTTCAAAATCAATCTTTAATCGTCGAATCGGTTCCATCCGAATCTTTTTCCGGTAAATATTTTGAAATACAGTATCCTGGCAAAAAGGCAGAGCAGGTTTTTAAGCAGTATATATACACTAATCGAAAACGGTTTTCAACAAATCTTGTAAGATTTTTTTGCTGGCTGCGCCACAATCTATATTTTGACGAGCCTGTTATTGATTGCCACAATCATTACTATCACGGCTTTCACTACACATTCACGAACAAAATTTCTTTTCGCCAGTTTATCCCGTTGCGCCGAAAAGAAAAAAGGCACAAGTTGTGCGTGTCTTGACTATTTGCTGATATTCAAACCTCCGGAAGGTGTAATCTGGGCGCCCGGGCCTTTCTCCAGCTCCATTTCTATCGTGCCAAATTTCATCTTTGAAAGATGGGGCAAATAGAAACCGGTGATCATGAAGATCAACGAGCCGAATGTCAAAAGGACATAATACCCAAGATCGATGGGTTGTACCCACCGCAGTTTGTTACTCCTCTGAGCACACTTGATAATTGTCTGTTTCAATTTGTCAAACCTCTCTTTCCCAATTTCAGGCACAAACGTATCGAGAAATTTGTCAAGAGGGATAGATACCTGACCCTGCATAGCCTCCAGCGCCTTCTGCGCCTCTTCTGCGTTCACCCTTGATAGTAATTTTACCATGGATTTATCGGTTATCATTACACTGTTAGTGTCCCATGTGGGTTTGCCGATATAAAAACTTACCTGGCTCATGATAAAAATGATCAGAGATACGGCAAATATAACGGGTGGACCGATACGTTCCATGATCCTCCTGGATAAAGACCTTTCGGGCATATCCAGGATTTTTTCAATAGCCCGCTTCGCCTTTTGGTGGAACGGGTCTCTTTTCTGGCATTGCTTGAAATCACTGAGGGCGCCTTTTAAAAGGTCTTCATCACGGGAAGATTTTGATGCCTCATAAAGGCTAACCCGTGCATATCCTCGTGAATAATACACACTGGCAAGCTCTTTTCGGGTCAGTTTCTTTGATCGGTGATCCGACTCCGATTTCTTAAGGGCATTTGAGAAGTGGGAGACTGCCTCCTGGCAGTAAAATTCCCTGTCTTTTCCTTCTTCGCCAAGTTCCTTATAAACCTCCCCCAGGCCTATCTCCGATTCAACATGGTACGGGGCGGTGCGTAATACCTCAATATACTCCTTTTCGGCGCTTTCAAGTTTTCCTGATTTCAGGTATGCCTCCGCAAGACTGCTCCGAATGGTAAGGTCCTGCGGATCCCGTTTACAAGCGTCTTTCAAATACTGTATTGCCTTGCTAAAATCTTCCTTGCGGGTGCAAACAATTCCCAATTTGGCAAATGCGGACAGTTCTTCACATCCGGCACTGAGGGCCTTCAGGAGATGTTCCTCAGCCTTGTCGTATTCATCCATGGAGAGATAGAGTTCGCCGGCCTGAAGGTGCGTGGATGCATCCTCCCCCTTCCTGAGCTTATCAGCCAGGACCTGTTCCGCCGTTCTGTAAGCATCCCATGCCTTCGAGTGGTACGTCATCATCTCTTCTGTACATTCATCATACTCCTCGAGATCCCTTCTGTCCTCTGCGTCCCTTTCTCCGGCATTATATAAACTTACAAGATTCGTGAGGATTCCGGTGTGTGTGGGCTCGATCTCAAGGCCTTCCCTAAAGACCTCCTCTGCCGTTTTAAATTCAGCAAAGACCTCCAGGAGCACCATGCCATAGACGGCGAAGTGCCCCGCATCTTTAGCGTCTCTGGCATTCTCTTTCGTAGCTTTATATGCCTCACGAGCCTTCTTCCATTTTTCCCTGGCCTTCTTATATTTCCCCTGCCTCCAGAGTATGTAGGCCACGTTATGATGTGCCGCAGCATAATTGAAATCAGACTCGACCGTCTTTTCAAACTTCTCAATTGCCCTCTCGTACTTTTCCTGTTTGTAAAGGACAAGTCCCCAGTTGTTGTAGGCATAGACATATTGTGGATTAACCTCTTGTGGATTGGCCTCTATGGCTCTCTGGTACCTCTCAATTGCCTCCTCATACCGCTTCAGGTCGAAAAAGACATTGCCCCAGCCGATGTAGGCATCGGGGTATTTTGGTTTGATCTCAGTGGCCTTCTGGTACTTCTCTATCGCCTCATCGTCCCGCTTCAGGTAGGCAAGGGCATAGCCCCAGTTGTAATAGGCACCAGCGCATTCTGGTTTGCTATCCAAAGTCTCCCGAGCCTTCTCAACCGCCTTTGACTTTTTATCCGGCTCAAGTTTGTTAAGGGTCTCTACCCATCTTGTATAATTGACAACGTCGGGACCGAACTCTATGGCTTTTTGAAATTTCTCACTCGCCTCTTCGTACAGCTTCAGGTCGGCAAGGGCAAGTCCCCAGTTGTTGTAAGCATCTGGGTATTGTTGGTTGATGTCTGTTGTGATTTGCCGGTACTTTTCAATCGCCTCCGCCTGCCGATTCAGTCCGACAAGGGCAAGTCCCCAGTTGTTGTGGGCATAGACATATTGTCGGTCGACCTCAGTGGCCTTCCGGTACTTCTCTATCGCTTCCTCGTACCGCTTCAGGTCGAAAAAGACATTGCCCCAGTTGTTGTAGGCATCGGCGTATTCTGATTTGCTATCCATAGTCTCCTGAGCCTTCTCAATCGCCTTTGACTTTTTGTCCGACTCAAGTTTGTTAAGGGTCTCTACCCATCTTGTATAATTGACAGCGTTGGGACCGAACTCTATGGCTTTTTGAAATTTCTCACTCGCCTCCTCATACCGTTTCAAACCAGCAAGGGCAAGCCCCCAGTTGTTATAGGCAAGGGCGTATTGTGGGTTGACCTTCGTGGCCTTCCGGTACTTCTCAACCGACTCCTCGTACCGCTTCAGGTTTGCAAGGGCATTACCCCAGTTGTTGTAGGCATCAGCGCATTGTGGGTTGACATCTATGGCCTTCTGGTACTTCTCAATCGCCTCCTCGTACTGCTTCAGGCTGGCAAAGGCAACACCCCAGCTGTTGTAAGCATTGGCATATTGTGGGTCAACCTCTGTGGCCGTCTGGTACTTCTCTACCGCCTCCTCGTACCGTTTCAGACCAGCAAGGGCAAGCCCCCAGTTGTTGTAAGCATCGGGAAATTTTGGGTTTTTCTCTATAGCCTGCTTGTATTCATTACATGCCTCAGTATATTTTTTTTTCTCATAAAAGGCATTACCAGCTTCAAAATGTCTCTGTGCCTCCGTTTGGTTTTCCATTTTTCAACCCTTTCAATTTTATACTGCCTGAGGATGCCTTCGGTCTCTTTGAGCGATTTATTCTATCTCTTTCAGGATTTTTTTGTACTGTTAATTATTTTTGCTATCTTTATATCTGTCTCTAATCCGTCAAGGGGGTCTTTTAAAGGAATAATACCAAGCGACACGGCTTCATGATAAAGGGCTTCCACAATCTGGAAGTTCTTCATAATATCCACCTTCTCTTTCTTGAGTAACTCCTTCTCAAATTTTTGAAATTCCTTCGTTACCAATCAACTCTCCTCTTCGTGTCTTTTCAGTTCTTAACACGGCATCTTATGATGTTTATTTCTTCGCAGTGCGTTTATTTTGGTCAATTTATAGCTTATATCCTTTTTGTTCGCAAGGTATTTTTCATGCTGCACCATAGTCGCCTGGCCTTGGATATAAAGCCCTTCATAGCCATTATATACCTTGACAAAGACCTTTAGCCTGATTATGCTAAACAAAATGATAATCGGTAGGGCAAGCGTCCCCGCTTGCCATTTTTGATGTCAACCGGGGGCGGGTGACCTACCTTATTGGGAATTAGGCGGGTCGAAAAACGATCATAAAAAAGGATGTTTTTGTAGGGCAATATTAAACGATTCAATGTCGCAACCATCTTCCTCCTAACAAGGTATAAAGGAGGATGTAAAAACCTTGTGAAGTAAAGAGAGATTTTACTCGGTAAGACTCTAGTGTCTCATTTTCCGTGGGAGGAAATTAAATATGCGAAGGAATAAATATTTTTTGTTGGGTTTTGTCGCAGCTATGATGTTCTTTGGTGTCTCCGGCGCAGTTCTTGCCGAACCTGTCTGGTCAATCGAGGGCGAATATTTTGAGGGCTGTACCTGCAATCCTGGCTGTCCATGCCTCTTTGGGAGTGAACCTACCCATAATAAAACATGCAAGATTAGCGGTGTCTTTCATATCAAAAAGGGGAACTACGGGCAACATACGCTGGATGGCCAGACCGTTATCGGCATAACAGATTTAACGGCAAGCCCGGACAAAAATTGGATTGTATTTTATATTAATGAAAAGGCCGCAGCCGTCCAGAAGAATGCATTACTGGACATCTTTCAAAACCATGTATTCAGCTTTGCAAAAGTCCCCAGCGACAGGATTACCGTAAGGTATGTGCCAATTCAGGTTGAGTCTTCCCAATGGCGCAGGAAAGCAAATGTAGCCGACAATCTGACTTTGGACATTGAATTACTACACGGTACGGGAGACCCCGGCAAGCCTACCCAGATTGTGAATAAGAATTTTTCACTCTGGGCAAGGGAATTTGATCTGACCCTGGATATGGGGAAGGCTGCTACCCATCGGTTCCAGGAGGGCAACCGGGAGTGGAATTATGATGGCCGGAGCGGATTTTCCACGGCATTTCACTTCAGTAGTAATTAACCCTGCATAGTTTTAAATTTTTGTAACAATTCATCAATAAATACATCGTTCGAGTTTTTGAAGCACTGCATCGTATACATGAAAGAGATATTCATATGTACATCTTAAAGATCAAAACATGATAAGCAATGTAAGTCCCAGAAATTTTGATTGGTTGATGTTTCCCATCATATGCGCTATTCTGGCCGTGGGGGTATTCTTTGTCTGGAGCGCATCGTCCGAAAAGTTTCTCTTTAAACAACTCGTCTGGATACTGATGGGGCTTACCCTGTTTTTTACCCTCCTCTACTTTGACTACCTTTCGCTTATCCACTATGCTTATACCATTTACGCAGGTGTCATCTTCCTTTTGATACTCGTACTGGTACTTGGAGGTTCGGTGAAAGGTTCACAGCGGTGGATTTCCATCGGTTCTTTTTCCATTCAACCCTCGGAGTTTATGAAAATTGTCCTGGTTCTTACCCTTGCAAGATTTCTCCGGTATAAAAAATATGGGCTCGGGCTATTTGATATTGGGATTGCTATCCTTTTAACAGGCATACCCATGGCACTCATTGTGAAACAGCCTGACCTGGGAACTGCGCTGGTCATGGTTCCTGTCTTACTTTCTATTTTGTATGCAGCCGGTATCCGGCTCTCTCAGCTCTTGTTGTTCATGGGTATCGGGCTGGCCATCTCGCCTCTGCTCTGGATGTATATGTTAAAATCGTATCAAAAACTACGGATCATTGGCTTCCTCTGGCCTGAGAAAACCAATGATTGGGGGGCGGGCTATCACAGACTCCAATCCCTCATCGCCGTTGGTTCAGGCGGTGTATTCGGAGAAGGATGGGGAAACGGCACACAGAATCAAATGAAGTTTCTGCCGGAGCGGCATACCGATTTTATCTTTGCCGTTATTGCAGAAGAATGGGGATTCCTGCGCGCGTGCCTTGTCTTGATCCTCTATATCGTTTTTATTACGTGCGGCCTGGGTATTGCCAGGAGCACGCGAGAACCCTGCGGACGACTCATTGCCGTGGGGTTAGTCACCATGTTTGCAACTCAGATCGTGGTTAACATCTGTATGACGCTGGGAATAGCGCCAATCGTAGGGATCACACTCCCCTTTATCAGTTACGGGGGTTCCTCCATGCTCACCTCATTTATTGCCCTTTCAATTCTCTTCAATATCAAGATGCGTTCAAAGATAGACCTTGGCTCCAGACACTTCCACGAGATCCGGTAGTATAAAAACTACCCCCTGATTTGTATACGGAAGATGACAAAGGGGCATACCATTTCAGGCATATTTTCCTCTTGCTATTTAAATAAATGCCTGATAAAAATATTTTGTAACACTTTGGTTTTTTGAAAAATTACAAATAAATATATTTACTCACCGTGTAGAGGCGAAGCATTTGCCGCAACTGGCGTAAATATATTCATCTTGTATTCCGGCAAATGCTTCGCACCTACCTTTACAAAAAAATAAAGTGTTACAATATTTTAAATCCATTGCGCATCTTCGACTACTACCACCCCGCCCGGCACGGCGAGTTGCCGGCACATGAGCTGATTAAACCAGCCTGAACCCCGGGTGAATCGATAAAAAATGAAAATTAAAGAAATTTAAAACGCAATTGGAGTTATCGGGAAAATGTATTTCATTGCCATAAAAATGCTGGTGGGGAATCGTGCCAGATATATCGGCATTATCATCGGATTGACGTTTGCTTCACTGCTTATTACCCAGCAGTCAGCCATCTTTGTTGGCCTGATGTCGCGTACGTTTAGTTTTTTAACGGATACCGGCCTGCCTGACATCTGGGTAATGGATCCGAATGTTCAGTACATTGATGACATTAAAACAATGAAAGATACGGAAACGATGCGAGTTCGTAGTGTAGAGGGTGTCGCCTGGGCTGTTCCTATGTACAAAGGGCTGTTGACGGCGCGTCTGTCAAGCGGAACTTTCCAGACATGTAACGTTATCGGACTCGATGACGCAACATTAATTGGCGGCCCGCCAATAATGCTTCAGGGGAAAATTGCAGATCTGCGGCGCCCGAACGCTGTTATCGTAAATTCTGTTGGGGCAGAAGGAAAATTAGCGACAATCCTGCCGGATGGACGGCGCATTCCATTGAAGGTCGGCGACTACATGGAATTTAATGATCATCGTGCGGTCGTCGTGGGGATTTGTAAGGTGCAGAGAACGTTTCAATCGCAGCCGGTCGTTTACACTACCTACTCGAATGCAACCATTAGCGCACCGAGTCAGCGTAAATTACTTTCATTCGTTGTGGTAAAAGCAAAACCGGGCCAGGACCTACACACCTTGTGCCAGCGCATTCGGCGGTTAACGGGTCTTGCGGCGTACACGCAGGATGGACTCAAGAAGCTTACCATCGATTATTATATGAAATATACAGGCATCCCTGTTAATTTTGGCATCACCGTTGTTCTTGGGTTCATTGTCGGTATTGCCATTGCAGGACAAACATTTTTCAACTTTACCCTCGACAACCTTCGCTATTTCGGCACTTTGAAGGCAATGGGTGCCACCGACCGCATGCTGTTGCAAATGATCTTGATCCAGGCAGCAATGGCTGGTAGTATCGGGTACGGGCTTGGCGTAGGGGCGGCATCAGCTATGGGTATCCTGTCCGGCAGCACCGAGCTTTCCTTCCTGTTGCCATGGCAACTCCTGCTTGTCAGTGCGTTTGCAATCATGCTGATCAGCGCTGCATCCGCCGCCCTTAGTATGAGAAAAGTTATTAAACTTGAACCGGCAATTGTCTTTCAGAGTTAAAATAATGGCAGATTCTGTAAACATTGCAGTACAATGTAAAAGTGTGACCAAGACCTATGGAAGCGGCGACACCAGAGTGTATGCACTGCGCGGCGTAAACCTAGAGGTACACATGGGAGAATTGATGATGCTTGTCGGCCCTTCCGGCAGCGGAAAGACCAGCTTAATTTCTATTATCGCCGGCGTTTTAGACCGGGATGGCGGAGTGTGCACGGTGTTTGGCCATGATTATCAGCAGATGAAGCATTATGAAAAAACGCGGTACCGTGGACAGAATATTGGGTTTGTTTTTCAGTTATTCAATTTGATCCCTACCCTATCAACTGCAGAAAATGTTGCGGTGCCTTTAATAATTAATGGGATCAAACGCAATGAGGCTATTGATAGGGCGTGCGGAATACTCAACCGCGTTGGTTTGGGCGACCGCACAAACTCACCTCCGACACAATTATCCGGAGGGCAGCAACAACGTGTAGCTATTGCACGCGCAATTGTGCATAACCCGAGACTCGTTGTCTGCGATGAGCCGACCAGCGCACTTGACCATGAAACGGGTCATAAAGTCATGGAGATATTACGTGAAGTATCACTTGGCGTTGATCGTGCTTTAATTGTTGTAACTCACGATGCACGTATTTTTGAATTTGCAGACCGGATGGCTAAAATGGAAGATGGTCACATTAACAATATAGAAAACCCGAACCATTCATTGGCAAACAATAAAAAGAGACAGGAATCCACATGATCATAAAATACTTGCTTCCTGTACTGGCAGCTCTTGGTATTGGATTCGGCATATATACAGTTGTCAAAAGCGGTGAGACTATTCCGCCAGCCCCGCCTGTTGTTATGCCGGCTATCCCGCCTTTCAAGTCTGCGGTTGGCGGTGACGGTCTCGTGGAAGCCAATACCGAGAACATCTCAATCGGCACATTGCTCTCAGGCGTTGTTACCGAGATTTACGTTTTTAAGGGCAGCAGGGTAAAGGCCGGAGATCCGTTATTCAAGCTTGACACCAGGACTTTAAAGTCGCAGCTAAGAGTACAGCGCAAGACATTGCACGTGACTGTGGCGAGCGTCAAGGTGGCCGAAGAGTCTCTGGCAAATTTAAAAAATCAACTGGCTCTTGCGGAATCATTGACAGATAAAAGGGCAATCAGTGTTCAAGACCTGGATAACCGACGTTACGCTGTTCGTGTGGCAGAGGCGCAACTTTCCCAGGCACGGAAGAATGTTTCTGCCTCAAGGGCACAGATGAAAGAAGTACTAACAAACCTTGACCTGAGTGTTGTGCACGCCCCTTGTGATGGTGAAATTCTGCAATTAAACATTCACCTCGGAGAGTATGCGCCCGCCGGTATGACACAAAAACCCCTCATTCTTTTTGGTAACGCCAAACCTTTACACCTTCGTGTCGATATTGATGAAAATGATGCATGGCGCGTGAAGGCTGGAGCGTCAGCAGTGGCCTTCCTGCGAGGCAATCGGGAGATCAGCTCACCGCTGAAATTCGCATACTTTGAGCCGTACGTTGTCCCCAAAATCTCACTCACCGGCGACAACACCGAACGCGTTGATACCCGTGTACTTCAGATTATTTATAGTATCGAGCGCGAAGATCTCCCCATCTTTGCAGGTCAACTGATGGATGTATTCATTGAGGCGCCTGACATAGCGCCCTCTTCCGGCATGATGCCGCCCATGAGACAAAGTTACCCAGTTGAAACTAAATAATGAACGATATGAGATATTCCTCTGTCATTTTAGTTGTGGATAAACCAAATTACACTCATGGCTGCAGGTACCCTTCGCTGTGGGCAAAGAATATCCGTCCATCTGTTTTTTTATGTATTCTCTTATCGCTCTTTGCCGGTTGTGCTGTAGGACCTGATTATACGAAACCGAAGATGCCTGTGCCCTCCTCATGGAGCGAAGAGCAACAGGCAGTATCCTCAACAAGTGGTTCCACCATCGTTCAGTGGTGGAAAACATTTAATGATCCTGTACTCAATTCTCTCATCGAACGGGCTATGGAGTCAAATCCCGATCTCCGAATAGCCAGGGCGCGTGTTCGGGAGGCACGTGCCCAGCGCGGAGTTGTATCAGCAGATTTATGGCCTTCGGTAAATTCCAGCGCATCCTACTCAGGTAATCGACGCAGCCTTGGATCCCCTACAATTCCCCGCACTGTTCCAACGGAATATGACCTTTACCAGTCCCGCTTTGATGCCAGTTGGGAAATTGACATCTTTGGGGGTAGACGTCGTGCTGTTGAGGCTGCGAATGCAGATATTGATACTGCCGTAGAAAATCAGCGGGATGTGTTGGTCACATTACTGGCTGAAGTAGCCCTGAACTACATCGAGGTGCGCGGCTTTCAGTATCGCTTGGAAATCACACGCAAAAACATCATAACACAGCAGGAAACTGTGGAAATCACACAATCGAAGTTCAAGGCCGGTTTATCAAGCCAACTCGACGTAACTCAGGCAGAATCGCTACTGGCCACCACGCAATCGCAGGCGCCGGTACTCGAAAACTCGTTAAAACAGACAGTCCACCAAATTGGCATTTTGCTGGGACAGAACCCCGGCGCTCTGCTTGATGAGCTGTTAAAAGAATCTCCGATTCCGGCAGCGCCGCCAGCAATACCGGTCGGTTTGCCTTCCGATCTCCTGCAACGTCGTCCCGACATACGGCGCTCCGAACGCCAGCTTGCATCAGCAACGTCACAGATTGGTGTAGCAACGTCTGATTTGTTTCCGAAGTTTTCCCTAACGGGAAATTTTGGATTACAGAGCGGTAGTTGGAAGAATTTTACTTCAACTGGCATCAGTAAATTTTGGTCTTACGGACCTGCAGTGAGCTGGCCCATCTTTGCCGCAGGAAGTATTCTTTCCAACATTAAGGTGCAAAACGAACGTCAAAAGCAGGCGCTTCTTACGTATGAAAAGACTGTTCTGGCTGCACTTGCAGATGTAGAGAACGCATTGGTGGCATGTACAACTGAACAAGTACACCGTAAGAGCCTCATGGATGCGGTAAATGCTGATCGACGCTCTGTGTATCTGGCAAAAGACTTGTACACGAAAGGACTGGCAGATTTCCTCAACGTCCTGATTGCCGAGCGCGCCCTCTATAGTTCTGAAGACAACCTGGCCCAAAGCGACAGAACTGTCTCGATAAACGTAGTTGCACTTTACAAAGCACTCGGCGGAGGTTGGGAAACCGATGCTGAAAGCGTAAAGATTTCACAAGTTGCCGGAGAAAATGTCCTGGTACCGAAACAATAGCATCTACTTTCTGTAAATGATTTTCGCGTTTATCCGTTACGGCGGTTCCTCTATGCGCACCTCATTTATTGGCCTTCCAATTATCTTCAATATCAAGGTGCGTTTAAAGCTCGATCTTGGCTCCGGTCACTTCTACAAAACCCGGTTTCCGGTCTTTGCAGGTCAGCAGATGTATGTATTCATTGAGGCGCCGGATAGGATCGCACCCCCAGGCACAAGCCCACAAACTGTACGGGAAGGAACAAAGGGACAAGGTTTGTAACCGGTGCCGGGAGGTATCCCTGCAAAAAGAAATTTATTCCTGTCTGTGAAACTTTTCGCATTCATCGTATAAATCTCATATCCCTTTAGAACGAAACAAGGCTTGCTTAATATCTGATTTCATATTATCATTAGCATTGACTCCTCGACTCACAGAGCCAAAGTGTAACCAGACAACCACAACGTTTAGCCTGAATAGTACATGTTAAATTCATGAATGCCCTAAAACTTTTTGTAACAGAAAATATTTTACCCCTGGTAGAAATGCCCGGTCAATATATTGGCGGAGAATGGAACTCCGTTGTTAAGAACCATGCCGATGCTGATATAAAAATCGCATTATCGTTCCCTGACACGTATAGTATTGGCATGTCTCACCTGGGTATTCAGATCCTGTACGGACTGCTCAACGAACGTGACGACACGGTCTGCGAGAGGGTATTTGCGCCGTTAGCAGACATGGAATCTTTGATGAAAAAGCACAAAATTCCGCTCTTCTCTCTTGAAACTTATACACCGCTCAGGGAGTTCGACATAATAGGCTTCTCGCTCCAGTATGAGTTATCATATACAAATGTCTTAAATATGCTGGCGCTCTCTGAGATTCCGGTCATGGCATCAGACCGCAGTGAAACAGACCCTCTGATCATCGCCGGGGGACCTGCTGCTATCAGCCCGGAGCCTCTGTCGGATTTTATTGATATCTTTCTTGTCGGGGATGGAGAGGAAAGCCTGCCGCAGCTCGTTGAATTATGCAGGGATATGAAACGGAAAAAACTCTCCCGCAAACAAAAGATCGTTTGTCTGGCACAAACCCTGAGAAGCAGTTATGCGCCTTCGTTATATGAAGTTACTTACCACGGGGATAACACCATAAAAGAAATACGTCCAAGGACTCCCGATCTGCCACTGTCCATACGTTCCGCTTCCGTAAGGGATTTAAACACGACCTATTTCCCAACGAAACCTATCGTACCCTACGTAAAAACGATTCACGACCGGATTACCATCGAAGTCATGCGCGGTTGTACACAGGGATGCCGTTTTTGCCAGGCAGGCATGAGCAAGCGCCCCACCCGTCCCCGCACCATAGAAAATATCGTTAACCTTGCTGAACGCTGTTACGCAAACACAGGACACAATGAGATTTCCCTCGCATCCCTTTCGATAAGCGATTATCCGCTCTTGAAGCAGTTAATGGAGCGGATGAACAGTACCTTTTGTCCCCGGTATGTAAATATCTCCTTTCCCTCGCTGCGGGTAAATGAACAGCTCGTGCTTTTGCCTTCCATGCTGAATACCGTCCGAAAGTCGGGACTTACCCTTGCTCCTGAGGCAGCAACCCAGACGCTCAGAAGGATCATCAATAAAAATATTACTGATGAAGACCTTTATGCAGGTATTAAGGAGGCATTTAAGCAGGGATGGAATTTAGTAAAGCTCTATTTTATGGTCGGACTTCCTACAGAAACGGATGACGATATTGAGGCCATTGCAAGGCTTGCCTATAATGCATCTGACCTGAAAAAGGGCATCAGCGGCTCCTTCGGACAGGTTAATATCAGCATTGCACCTTTTGTGCCGAAGGCACATACCCCCTTCCAGTGGCACCCCATGGTTACCCTTCAGCGGATAAGAGAGATCAGGAACAGATTATTCGACCGGATCCGGCGGAAATGCATTCATATCAAATTCCACAATGCAGAACGCAGCATTCTGGAAGGCATCTTTGCGCGGGGCGACCGGAGGTTGGGGAAGGTCATTTATCAGGCATGGCAGGATGGCTGCAAGTTTGATGCGTGGGAAGAACATTTCAACTTTCAAAGATGGATTGATGCATTTCAAAAGACCGGGGTAGATTGGACCTTTTATGTGCACCGGCAGAGAAACGATGACGAAGTATTTCCCTGGGACCATATCAGTTGCGGAGTCGTAAAGCCTTTTCTCATGCAGGAAAGGCAGAACTCTTTCCATGAGGAAATTACCCCCGATTGCCGGACTGCTGAATGCCCTGAATGCGGGAGCTGCGCACGTTCGAAGAATTTTTGCGCAGTTTAGACAGGATTCCTTATGGTATATGTTTATATCGGTCTTGGCTCAAACATGGGAGAGAGGGCGAGGAATCTGCGTTCGGCTTACGGCCATATTACTGCCGTTCCTGGGATTCAGCCGGTGAGATTTTCACGGTTTTACGAAACAGTACCCGTAGGCGGCCCCCCGCAGCCGTTGTTTTTGAATGCCGCCCTCGGCATCAGGACAAACATACCCCCCCATCAGTTGCTCGAGCGGTTTCAACATATCGAAACGCTCATGGGGAGGGTCCGTACGGAAAGATGGGGACCCAGAAATATTGATATCGATGTCTTGCTATACGGTGATGAGGTCGTTAACGATGAACACCTGAAAATACCTCACCCCCTGATGCACACACGGTTATTTGTCCTGGAGCCGCTTGTTGAGATTGCGCCCGGCATTGTTCACCCTATTTTAAAAAAGACTATCCGTCGATTATATCAGGAACTCCAAACTTCATTATCGATTCCGACATAAGGGTATGTTCTCAAGACTCGACAATTATATATTAAAGGCATTTATCCCGACGTTTTTCATGTGCCTCCTCATTATTTCCGGCATTTACATCATTGTCGATCTCCTGCAAAAGCTGGGAGAATTTGTGGATATGGGTGGCGATGCCTTCAGCACAGGAATCCGTTACTACACGTACCTCTTTCCTGTAATTATCTTCCAATTTTTCCCCGCCATTACCCTGGTCGCTGTGGGTATCGTGCTCGTACGACTCGCAAAAAACAAAGAAATACTGGCTATGCAGGTTGCCGGTATCTCGCTCTACCGAATATTGCTCCCTGTCTTTGTCGTTACGGTATTTATGGCCTTTGTCTCATTTGGAGACCAGGAGTGGATTATCCCGCGGTTTGCAGAGAGGCTGGAAACCTTACAGCAAACTTCATTCAGTGATAATACCCAGCGGAATCTCCTCTTGGATGATAAAGGAAATAACACATTACTTCGCATTTGGAAGTACAACATGAAGACGCAAACCATGCAATCGGTATTTATCCTGGGGAGATATGAAAACAAAAGGAAGAGATTTACCATCAGAGCCGACGAGGCCAGATGGATAGGTAACAACACATGGCTGTTGAGCAAGGTAATAAAACACGATTATAATGAAAAGGGGAAGTGGGTTGCGCCTGTACAACAAATTGACAGCCTGGAGTACAAGTCTGAGATAAACCCCATGGAGCTGGGGAAAGTAAAGCTGGACCCCAGCCTTTTAAGTTTTGAGCAATTGAAGGCACTATGCAAAAGCGAGCCCAACAACCCAAGAAACAGTGTATTATTTCATTCCAGGATTGCTTACACCGTTACCCACTTTGTGCTGCTCCTGATTGGCATACCCATCGTAGTTGGGTTTGAGCAGTTAAGCAAAAATTTGTTTTTACGTATCGGTTTATGTGTCGTCATCTGCGGCGTTTTTTATGCTTTATCTTTTCTCTGTTCCAACCTTGGAGCTACAGGAATAATTCACCCGATACTGGCGGCGTGGTTGCCCATTATTATTTTTGGATCTGTAGGATTGTTATTCTTTGACATGCTGCAAATGTAACCATGTCTATTGGTGAATACGTAAATGCCTTTTTAGACCTCTTTTATCCCCGATTTTGTCTGCACTGTAACCACAGTTTAATCCATTCGTATGAATTTTATCTGTGTGAGGACTGCAAAAAAGAGATTCGATATGTCAGTAATTCCCATTGTATCCGATGCGAGGCGGCCCTGGGACCACACATCGTATCAACGGCGGAAGGAGGTTGTACGGACTGTAAAGAAAAATATCTTCCTTTCGACACCTTGACCTCCATCTTCCATTATATGGGTGTTATGAAAACGTTGATACACAAGTTTAAATATGCCAGGCAAAAATTTCTATCCACTGCATTGAACGATCTCCTGTTAAACCATGAAAAACTACCGGCGATTGTTCCGGACATTGATATCATAGTGCCGGTGCCACTCCATTGGATAAAGAAAATGCACCGGGGTTTCAATCAATCCGAACTCTTGTCCCGGGGAATTCAAAAACATTTTTCAAAACCTCTATCAACAAAGAACCTCTGCCGTATTAAAAATACGGCGTCCCAGACACAACTGTCAAAGAGTCAACGACAGGTAAATATCCACAATGCCTTTTTTGTCAACTATCCAAAATTATTCCAAGGGAAAACGGTACTACTCGTGGACGATGTATTAACGACCGGAGTAACCGTAACGGAGTGTTCCAGAAAACTGAAAGAAGCGGGTGCCGGGTCTGTTCATGTACTCGTCTTAGCAACTGCAAGGTATCCTGATCAGGTGTTATGATTTTAATTTCCCTTGACTGATAATTTTATAAAAAGTAAAATTAAGAGTTTGAATGTATTGAAAACTCACACCTTTTTCAGAAAGGATTTATACCTTTTGGCAATAGTACGATTGTTGCAAGACATCAGAATATAATCGAGGCTATTAAAAATTATGCCCTAAAAAAGGTGGGAAAAAATAAAGAAATTTTCTGAATGGATTTTACAGATACAAATAACCCTGGATATCGGCGGCGGTAATAGCCACATGATTGAAACGATCGTTTCAGTTTCAAGATGGCCTGCCTTAGTTGCGGAAATATCGAATACAGACATATACCGATTAACTGACCTTACGATGGATAAGGTTGGGACTCTGCTGGAAAAACACAAGGGTAAAATTCAATTCAGGATTATCCGCAGAAAAAAGCCTGCAACCACGCGAGCTGAAGGTTTTGAAAATATACCAGAAACATAATGGAAAAATTCTATTGGAGGAATTTTATAGCATGAAACTAACTGATTTTATTGTAGAGGATGCTATTATTACGGAAATAACGGCCACGGAAAAAGAAGCCGTAATCAGAGAGATGGTGAACTCACTGCAAGATGCGCAAAAAATTAATAAAAAGGATATTGAAAATATCATTCGGTCTCTTATGAAAAGGGAAGAACTGGGCAGCACCGGCATAGGAAAAGGCGTAGCCGTTCCCCATACAAAGCATGATTCCGTGAAAAAGATTATGGGAACGATTGCGCGTTCAACACAGGGTGTTGACTTTAATGCCCTGGACGGCGAACCCGTTCACCTCTTCTTTCTGTTGCTTTCCCCAAACGATTCTGCGGGGTCACATCTCGCCGCACTCGAACGGATATCCACCGTTATAAGAGATAATGATTTCCGCCGTTTCATGCGCGAGGCCGATGGCAAGGTCGGTATAATTGAGATATTGCGCGAGGTTGATGGTATCCAGGTTTAACGGATTGCCTGGGTGCACCGGAGACATTGTCTCAAATGCTGTCGGCGGCAAATTAAAGCACGCTAGCAATCGTAATTTATCATCATCTTCCTGCTGACAAGCTGCTCGTTATTTATCGTTAACTCAAATGAGCACGCCGGATAGTTATTAAAAATTGTACAAAGAGAGAATATTTTTCAGCACAATTAAGTTATATGGATGCTCACACTATAAATTCTAAATTATCAGAACGAAGGGTGAAAATCTCGAATTCGAACGGGCTGCATGCGCGACCTGCTACCAAATTCGCGGAAATTGCCAATAAATATAATTCGGAAATACGTATAAAAACAAAGAATAAAGAGGTTGACGGCAAAAGCATTATTGAACTCCTGACGCTCGGCGCTGAAAACGGCACAGAAATACTCATCAGCGCAAAAGGTATTGATGCAGCGGAGGCATTAGATGCCCTGGAAGGGCTGGTAAAGAGCAAGTTTGAAGAAGAGTTCATGGAAATCAGAAAGGGGATTGCCGTTTCCCCCGGCGTAGTCATTCGTGAGGCTTTCATGTTTGAGGTCGAAGGATGCCGCATTCCCCGTCATATTATCAGAGGAGAGGAAGTCGAGGGTGAAATCTGCAGACTCGAAAAGGCCATCGAAGATTCAAAAAAGGAAATTCATGCTTTAGAGCAGAAGGTCTCAGAAAACCTGGGTTCTGAAATTGGATCGATCTTTGGCACTCACCGTATGGTATTGCAAGATGTACGGCTCAAAAATGAAATCATTGAGAAAATCAAAAAAACCAATTTTACACCGGAGTTTGCAGTCTCTTTATCGTTGCGCGTTTATATCAGAAAATTTCAAGACGTTCATGACTCTTATTTGGCAGAAAGGGTGAGTGACATCTTTGATATCGAACGACGGCTCTTGAGAAATTTACTCGGAGAAAAGCGGGAAGAGCTTAAAAACCTGGCCGAAGAGGTAATCCTGATAGCACATGATCTTACGCCCTCCCAAACGGCCTCTCTTGACACTGAAAAAGTCAAGGGATTTGCCACCGATGTAGGCGGGAGGACATCTCATACCGCCATAGTTGCCCGTGCATTGGGCATACCGGCCGTAGTAGGACTCGGTACAATTACTACAGACGTCTTTGGTGGTGATACCATAATTATTGACGGTAATAGCGGTATTGTTATCGTTAGGCCTGACGATGAAACATTGGCGGCATACCAAAGTAAGGTCAAGAGCATTCATGTCTTTGAAGAAAAATTAGCTACAGAGCTGAAGGATCAACCGTCTACAACAAGGGATGGTAAGCATATTTCCATTTTTGGCAATATCGAATTTCCAAGAGAGATTACTATAAACGTAAAATACGGCGCAGAGGGGATTGGACTTTACAGAACGGAATTTCTCTATCTGGGCGCACCAAAGCCCCCGACGGAAGAAGAACATTTGGAGGCATACACCACGGTCATTCGGGAATTAAAAGACAAGCCCATTATCATCAGAACGCTCGACCTTGGTGCAGATAAATTTGATTATTCGGATGAGAGAAAAGAAGGAAACCCTTTTTTAGGGTGCCGCTCTATACGCTATTGTTTTGAAAATCCATCCATATTTAAGATACAACTCAGAGCAATTTTAAGGGCCTCTGCCCTGGGGAATGCGAAAATTTTGTTCCCCCTGATTTCTTCTCTTCAGGAGCTGCGACGCGCTAAGCAAATGGTGTGGGAAAGCATGGAAGAATTAGATAAGGAAAATATTCCCTTCAACAAAAACATTGCTATGGGAACCATGCTTGAAGTCCCTTCTTCCATCGTGATTGCAGATACATTAGCAAAAGAGTGTGACTTCTTTAGCATCGGCACCAATGATCTCATCCAGTACTCCCTGGCTGTTGACAGGAATAATGAGCGGGTGGCCAACTTATATTGCCCAGTGCACCCTGCTATCATAAGACTCTTAAAGCTTGCAATAAAAGCAGCAGAAGAAAATAATATTCCCATTGGAATATGCGGGCAAATGGGAAGTGAAATTGAATACACGGCGCTCCTCATTGGATTAGGACTTAACGAGTTCAGCGTAGCGCCCGCCATGATTATACCCGAGATAAAAAAGATAGTCCGGTCGATTACGTTTGACAGAGCAAAAGAGATAGCAGAAACAGCCTGCCAGTTTGACGACCCGGAGAAAACAATTAATTACCTCAGAAATATTGCCATTGACATCCTGCCGGAAGTATTTGAAGGTCAAAAATATCCTTGACACTGAGAAACAGTATCATTAAAATTTTTCTTAAGTATTTTTATTTACTATATTTGACGTCTTAGGAAAGGTTAACCAACGATATCCAAAAAATACGTATACGATTTAACAAATTAGGTGATATTCGATTTATTTCTCACCATGATTTAATGAAGGTCTTTGAAAGGGCTATTAGAAGGGCTAACCTGCCAATTGCCATGTCCAGAGGTTTTAACCCTCACCCAAAGTTATCCATCCCCCTTGCACTGAGTGTTGGAATAGCTGGCAAAGATGAAATACTGGAGCTGGAATTATCGGCACCAATCCCTGTAGAGACTTTACTTGAATGTTTAGGGAAGCAATTACCCAAAGAAATCAAATTTCTTACCGGAGAACTTGTACCATACCGCCAAAAGAGTATGGTTCGTGATGTTGAATACGAAGTTGTTTTCAAAGATCCGGGCATCTTAAAAAGGTTAAAGATTGGCGAATTTCTACAACAACCGGCCATTATTGTGAATCGTGCAAAGAAAGAATATCATAAATCTTTTGATATCCGGCCTTCTATTCAGGAAATCACAATAAGGAACGATTGTTTAATTTTGTGTATAAAGATGGAATCAGAAGGTATGGCAAGACCCGAAGAGGTAATCCATTCCTTGTGTACGACCGAAAAAGAAGTGCTCTTTGAAATTATCAGGACAAAACTAAATCTGTCTTCACCTGCTAACTGAGGAAAAAACCATGGACAAGAGGATGCTTATAAACGCAGTTGAACCCGAAGAATGCCGCATTGCTATTTTAGAAAATAATATTTTAGAAGAACTGTATATTGAAAGAAGTTCGCGGGAAAAGATTGCAGGAAATATTTACAAGGGAAGGATTGTAAACATTGAGCCCAGTATCGAAGCGGCATTTGTTGATATAGGGCTCAAGAAGAATGGATTTCTCCATGCGTCTGACGTCTTGATTCCTGCAGAGAACGGAAACCAGTCAGCAGACACCGATACCCACCATAAACCCCACCGGACATTCCGTAAAATACGGGATGTTTTGCATCAGGGGCAGGAAGTCCTGGTTCAGGTAACGAAGGAAAGCATAGGCACAAAGGGTCCCAGTCTGACAATGTACATCAGCTTGCCGGGGAGATACCTGGTCTTAATGCCGGACGTTCCCCGCCACGGAGTTTCCAAAAAAATTGCGAGTGAAGAGGAGCGGCACAGGTTAAAAAAAATACTCGAAGGATTAAAACCTCCCTCTGATATTGGTTTTATCATACGAACCGCAGGAGCGCTGCAGACCAAAAAAGAGATACACAAAGACTTTCATTACCTGCAAAAACTGTGGAAAAACATTGAGAAACAGGCAAAAAATGTTAATACACCTGCAACCATTTATCAGGAAAGCGATCTGGTTATTCGGGCTATCAGGGATATCTTTTCACATGACATCCAGGAAATTATCGTAGATACAGAAGCCGTCTATGAAAGGACACGCGACTTCCTCCGAATGATTATGCCAAAATACGAAAAGATTTTGACCCTCTACAGCGAAGATAAGCCGTTATTCCACAAATATAATATCGAGCAGGAAATTGAGGAGATAAACAGCAAAAAAGTCCGTTTGCCTCGCGGAGGATCAATCGTGATCGAACAGACCGAAGCCCTTGTTGCAATTGACGTAAACAGCGGCAAATTCAAAGAGGAGTGCGACCCTGAAGAAACTGCCTTTAAGACCAATCTCAAAGCTGCACGGGAAATTGTGCGTCAGATACGATTAAGGGACCTGGGCGGTGTAATAGTTGTCGACTTCATTGACATGCGGACGGAATCACATAATAATGCCGTTGAAAAGGCCGTTGCCGATGCCCTGAAAAGAGATAAGGCCAGGACAAAGATGCTGAAGATGTCAAAATTCGGCACCATTGAGCTTACACGGCAGCGGATTCGATCGAGTCTGCGGGACGTCCTTTTCGAGGAATGCCATTTTTGCCGTGGAACGGGATACGCCAAGACGGTTGAAAGCCTTTGTTTAAATGCCATGCGAGACCTGAAGTTTGCTATCCATTCACCGCAGATCGCAAAAATAGAAATCATTGCAAACACAGAAGTTGCAAACTATTTGCAAAATCAAAAAAGAAGACAGATGATTGAAATCGAAGAAACTTATAATAAAAAGATAAATATTTTTAGCGCAACGAATCACGAATACGGTAAAATAGATATTCGTTATTTAAACCAGAAAGACGAACCCGTTATAATATAATCTTATTGAAAGTACGTCTCAGACCAGCGAACAAATGGTAAAAGATAGGAGTAAAGTTTAACAGGTAGTTTTCAAATGTCATCAATCAAAAAGATTGAAGAGGGAAAGGAGAAATGAACAGATGTATGCAATAGTGAATGATCGGGGTAAGCAATACAAGGTGAGGGCAGGCGAACACCATCTCATCGATTTGAAGGCAGATGCTCAGATAGGACAAATCCTGGAGTTTAGTGATGTATTAGTTTGCTCAAATGAAGAAGGCAGTACGACCTTTGGCGCTGCTGCGAACAAAAATGCAAAGGTCATTGCAGAAGTTGAGGGTATTAAAAAGGGCGTAAAGTCTATGACCATAAAATTTCGCCGAAGAAAGGAATCGATGACCAGAAGAGGACATCGGGAAAAATATACCCGGATAAAAATTAAAGAAATTATTTGCGGTTAGATATAAATGTCCACTTGGGAATTTCAAACTTTTTGTTTACCGCCTTGCACCCCCCCCAACCCCTCGTTCGACAGAGCGCTCACGACGAAGTCTTGGGGATAGTAGAAAAGTTCCCTCCTGGGGGACGCAGAGGTGAGTTTTTTCTTAATATAAAAAGTTACTATAAGCCTGACTTAATCGGTTTTTCTCAATTCTCACTATAATTTTCGGAAACGGAGGTCGTTAACATGGCACATAAAAAAGGGCAAGGTTCTTCAAAAAATGGAAGAGACAGTAATCCGCAAATGCGGGGTGTAAAGAGATTTGGCGGACAATTTGTGACTGCCGGTTCTATAATAGTCCGCCAGTGTGGGACAAAATTCAAACCGGGAATGAATGTTGGCATTGGAAGAGATGATACGCTTTTTTCCAAAATAGATGGTATGGTAAAATTTGAAACAAGGCACCGGGTAAGTGTCTATGCACCATCCACGTCTTAACGTAAACTATGTTTGTTGATGAAGCTGTTATCTTTGTAAAAGGTGGCGATGGAGGAAACGGTTGTGTAAGTTTTCGGCGGGAGAAATACGTCCCTCACGGAGGGCCCGATGGTGGAAATGGCGGCAAAGGCGGCGATGTTATGCTCCATGTCAGCAATAAAATAGATACATTACTCGACCTCTCTTCCCGGGTAAAATATATTGCAGAAAGCGGCGCACATGGGAAAGGTTCTACGAAAAAAGGCAAGGCCGGGGAAGACCTTATTATAGATCTACCCAAGGGCACCGTGGTTAAAGACAGAGAAAGCGGACGTACCCTGAAAGACATGAGTACGGCTGGAGAAAGCATTGTTATTGCACGGGGTGGAAGAGGGGGAAGAGGAAACAAACATTTTGCAACTTCCACGAATCAGGTCCCACGTCAGGCTGAGAAAGGTAAACCAGGTGAAGAAAGATGGTTATGCCTCGAGCTAAAGTTGCTTGCAGACGTCGGTCTCATTGGAATGCCCAATGCAGGAAAATCAACCTTACTTTCCAGGCTATCGGCTGCCAAACCGAAAATTGCCGATTACGCATTCACAACACTACAACCTCAATTAGGGATTGTAGAAGTGGAGAATTACAAAAGATTTGTCGTTGCTGACATTCCCGGTCTTATTGAAGGAGCACATCGGGGGATAGGGCTTGGAGATGAATTTCTGCGGCATATCGAAAGGACAAAATTACTGGTACATCTTCTGGATGTCTCACCCTTTGCAAAGCCAAACCCTTCGGACGCATATCATATTGTTCGGAATGAATTAAGACAGTATAACCCGGAACTTGCTGAAAAACCAGAAATTGTCATTGCCAATAAAATGGATCTCCTGGATGCAGAAACGGGTATGGAGTGCATTCAATCCCTGGAAGAAAAAATATCCAAACCTGTCTGCCCCGTCTCAATGGTCACCGGCAAAAACATCGGAACACTGTTAAATCTGATAGTAAGCGCATTGAATGATATCCAGTCCCGCGTAAGCGAACCTGTATGTGGTTAGCAATCGATATCGGTAACACCAATATTCACGTTGGGATATTTGAAAAAGAAACCTTACAATCTGTCCATACAATAAAAAGTCAATATCCGTCTCAGGCGAATTTAAAAAAGGTTCTCAATCCTGCCACCCTTTCCAAAATACAAACAGTTGTCCTCGCATCTGTCAATCCAAAGGCAGAGGCATTTGTCATTGAATATGCGCAGAAATATCTCCATACAAAACCCCTGAGCATTGGAAGGGAAATTCCGGTTCCTATCACGATTCTAACCGAATGTCCTGAAAAAGTAGGCATAGACAGGCTGTTAAATGCGATTGCAGCATTTGAACGGACAAATAATTGGACAATCATTATTGATGCAGGCACTGCAATAACCATTGATGGGATTAGCGATAAAGGGGAGTTTTTGGGAGGGATTATTGCGCCCGGTGTGGATACAGCGTCAAAAGCGCTTCACCATTATACGGCACTTTTACCGCAGATATCCATCCGGAAACCAAAGAATGTCTTGGGGAAAAACACAGAAGAGGCAATAAATGCCGGCATTTATTGGGGAACTATCGGGATGGTAAATCAACTGATACTTATGATGCGTGAAGAACTGGAATGCCAACCAGCGGTGATTGCAACGGGGGGAAATGCGCCTATGCTAGCGCAGGAAATCCCCTTCATTACTACGGTACTGCCGTATCTGACACTGGAAGGAATCAAAATTGCTTACAAAACGTATCGAAATTCGCCTATATCCCGTTAGTATTTTTTGATTTTTCCAATCAATTTGTGATATCGAATATCTTCTCTCAGAAAAGCCAGGTCCTTATCCCGCTCAAGATGATAAATGTCATTGTAGCCCAGCGCAATTGCCTTTTCCAAGGCATCAAATGCAGCATCAATATTTTTCAACAGTGCGTAGCTGCAGGCAAGGTTATAGTACACCAGAGGATCGTTTGGCCGAAGATGACTTAACTTCTGATCTACCAAGAGACCTTTTTCATACATACCATGTGCCGTATATGCATTGCCGAGATACATAAGGCAATCAACATAATTTGGATTCCTTTCAATGATGCCTTCGAGAAACCAAAGAGTAAATTCTTCGCCTTCTTTTTTGAATTCAGGCGAATTGATAATAAACTCATAGTTCGGTAGTGTGATCGATGTAAGTAATCTATTTTTTGTTTTTGTTTTCATTGCCTGCCTGCTTACTTTGGTTACTTATAATTGTTGCTCTTGAATAAATATATTTATAAAACATGCAATTGTCAAGTCCAAGTCAGCATTGTCCGGTTAAGTATTTGCGTGGTCATAATTTTTTGTATGTTTTTTGAAATTGTGTTGAGAAAAGATTCCAAAATCAAGATTTCGAGCCTCATTGTTAATCTTTATTCTCAGTTCCCTGA
>WBZR01000191.1_pt1 | contig 106325 bp, 87 predicted proteins | sample 5204231 | NCBI WGS metagenome assembly WBZR01 (sample SAMN12412403, study PRJNA552823) | activated sludge metagenome | isolation source: activated sludge from anammox sidestream of wastewater treatment plant... | place: USA: Virginia | collected 2017-08
GCAGCAGTCGCTGGTGCGCTTGGCGCGTCAACTCGGCAGGGAACTGATCCCGATACCAGACGAGATTGCTGCGACCTCATGAGATTCACGCACATTCAATGACTTACGATATGGGTTCATGGAGAGCTTGCGAAGCAATCCAGGTGTTTGATTTTGGGATTGCCACGTCGCTTCGCTCCTCGCAATGACGACGTGTTCAGATGTTCCCTGGCGGGGACATGGCATCGCCTTTGTGTCAGAGCTGGCGATCCTCGGCCTCAGCATGAGGGTGTTGCCAGGACAGGCCGGCAGACGGACCATGCTCGGGCGTGAGAGCGTGCGTTACATGGCCCGCACGCGGAAGCTGCGGCCCTTGATCTTTCCGGCCCGCAGACCGGAAATCGCGGTGTTCAGCATGGCAGAACGCACGGCGACGTAACTGCGAGTGGGGAAGACGTCGATCTTGCCGATGTCGCCGGCAGCCAGGCCGGCTTTGCCGGTGAGTGCGCCGAGAATGTCGCCGGGACGCAGTTTGTCGCTGCGACCGGCATCGATGCGCAAGGTGCGCATCGCGGCCTTGGGTACATCGACAGGACGCATGGCGAGCGGTGCGCGGCTCCAGTGAAGGCGTTCGCCGCCGGCTTCTTCGATCCGGGTGGCGCGCGGCATTTCCCGTGGAGTGACCAGGTTGAGTGCCAGTCCACGCTCGCCGGCACGCCCGGTGCGGCCGATGCGGTGCAGGTACACATCGGGATCGTTCGGCAGTTCGTAGTTCACCACGCAGGCGAGTTCCTTGATGTCCAGGCCGCGCGCGGCGACATCGCTGGCGACCAGCACGCTCAGCGAGCGGTTGGCAAAGCGCACCAGCACTTCGTCACGATCGCGTTGCGCAAGATCGCCATGCAGGGCGGCAACGGCGAAGCCCGTGCTCGCCAGGATGGTCGCCACCTCCTCGACATCGCGCCTGGTGTTGCAGAACACCACCGTCGATTCGGGTTTCTGCTGCATCAGCAGTCCCATCAATGCCGCAGGCTTGGCATCGAGTGCGATCTCGTGGAAACGTGCGTCGACCTGCGGTCGCGTGTCGGCTCCGTCCACCGCCACTTCGACCGGGTCGCGCAGGCTCGCTTTGGCCAGCTCGCGGATCGGCTCCGGCCAGGTGGCGGAGAACAACAGGCTCTGCCGCGCCTTGGGCAGGCGCCGCACGATGTCGGTGATCGACTTCTCGAAGCCCATGTCGAGCATGCGATCGGCCTCGTCGAGCACCAGCACGTCGACGCCGGAGACATCCAGTGCCTGCTTGTGCAAAAGCTCCTGCACCCGGCCGGGCGTGCCGACGACGATGTGCGGCGCGTGATTCAGCGAGGCCAACTGCGGACCCAGCGAGGTGCCACCGGTGAGCAGGCTGAGCTTGACGTTGGGAATCGCCATTGCCAGCCGGCGCAATGCCTTGCCCACCTGGTCGGCCAATTCGCGCGTCGGACACAACACCAGCGCCTGGGTGCGGATTGCCGCGACATCGAGGCGCTGCAACAGCCCCAGGCCGAATGCGGCAGTCTTGCCGCTGCCCGTTGGCGCCAGCGCCAGCACGTCCCTGCCGGCCAGCACGGGCGGCAGCGCAAGCGCCTGAATCGGCGTGGGCGTATCGAAGCCTGCGGCATCGAGTGCCTGCAGCAGGGCCGGGACGAGATCGAGATCGTGGAAGGTGGGCATGCGACATGATTGCAGCAAAGTCGCAGCAAATGTGCCGGAGGATGGCCTGCCAGCAGCAATCGCGCTGCGACCGATCGGTCGCGGCGATGGGCATGCGTGTTCCCGTGCAGGTTCTCAGGCCTGGGCGCCGCTGCCGTGCGTGATGATCGCGTCGCCGGCAACGAGCGTGCTGGAGGCGAGTTCCGCTTGTCCGGCAAGACGCGGATAGATCGGGGCAAAGTCCGCCAGGGTGGCGTCGAAGAGTTGCTGGAAGCTGTCGATGACGAAGTAGCTCTTCTGGTAGCTGTCGATCTGGTAGGCGGTGCGCATCACGCGCTCAAGCTCGAAACCGATGCGGTTTGGTGCGTCCGATTCCAGTGCGTAACGGCTCTCGCCGGCGCTGCTCAGGATGCCCGAGCCGTAGATGCGCAGGCCGGCATCGGTGCGGATCAGGCCGAATTCGACCGTGTACCAGTACAGCCGTGCCAGTTGCGCGAGTGCATCCTTGCCGAACTCGAGTGCGCGCAGGCCGCCGCGACCGTAGGCGCACATGTAGTCGGCGAAGACCGGATTGGTCAGCAGCGGCACATGGCCGAAGAGGTCGTGGAACAGATCCGGCTCGGACAGGTAGTCGAGCTGTTCGGGTTTGCGGATCCACCAGGTCACGGGGAATTCCCGCGCCGCGAGATGGCTGAAAAAATCCACTTCCGGCAGCAGGCCCTCGACCGCGACGAGCTTCCAGCCGGTCGCCTGCGCGAGGCGTGGATTGAGGTCGGAAAAACGCGGAATCGCATCATGCGGCATGCGCAAGGCTTCGAGTCCGGCAAGGAAGGCGTCGCAGGCGCGTCCCGCCAGCAGATCGTGCTGGCGCGCGTGCAGTTGCGCCCAGACCGCGTGGTCGGTGGCGTCGTAGTCCCCCCACGGTTGCTCGACGACGCCGGTGGCGTAGATCGGCACGAGGCCCTTGTCGGTGAGCTGATGTTCCAGACGTTGTGCGCGCATGTCGGGTGTCCTCCACTGCTGCGTGAAACTGTAGCGTCGAACCCGCGCAAGCATTTTGCGTTGTTGTGCAAAAATATGGATTGCGTGCAATGATTCGTCGAATAGATCATCAAATACGCACGAAAATGCAGGAAAAACCGCAATTCGATCGCATCGACCTCGCCGTGCTGGCGCAACTCCAGAGCCCGGAGCGACTCACCAACGCGGAACTGGCCGAGCGCGTGAACCTGTCGCCCTCGGCCTGCCTGCGCCGGGTGCAGCGGCTGGAGCGCGAGGGCGTGATCGCCGGCTGGGGCGCGCGGCTTGAGCCACGGCGCATCGGCCTTGGCGTGCAGGCCTTCGTGCGCCTGCAACTGGAACATCGCGACCAGGTTCAGGTCGAGCGTTTCGCGCAACTGGTGAAGCAGTGGGACGAGGTCGTGTCCTGCCATGCATTGACCGGCGATGTCGATTACATCCTGCACGTCGCGGTCGCCGATCTCGATGACTTTTCCCGTTTCCTGCTTGATCGCCTGCTGCGCGAGGGCATCGTCGCCAACGTCAATTCCAGCGTCGTTTTGCGGGTGATCAAGCAGGGCCACGCGCTGTCGCTGGCGGCGGCACGGACATGAGTGTTCATCCTGGATGCGGCACGGACGAGGTGGTGGCGGGTGTGCCGATCCTGTATCGGGATGACTGGCTCACGGTGGTGAACAAGCCGGCCGGACTGATGGCGCACGACAGCAGCCTTGCGCGCGGCGAACGTGACTTCCTTGCCGATCGCCTGCGCACCGGGCTGGCGCGTCCGATCCATCTGCTGCATCGACTCGACCGCGCCACCAGCGGCTGCCTGCTGGTGGCATTCGAACGCGAAGTCGCGGCCGCGCTGGGGCGGGACTTCATGGCGCGCGAGGTCGAAAAGCGTTACCTCGCGGTCTGCCGCGGCTGGCCCGAGGCGGCCGATTTCGTCATCGACCATGCGCTCGATGGCGGTCCCGGCAAGCCGGAAAAGAAGCCGGCCCGGACCCGCGTGCGCGTTCTGGCCCACGGCGAACTGGACGCACCGGCCGCGGGCTTTGCGACCTCGCGCCACGCCCTGCTCGAATGCATCCCCGAAACCGGTCGCTTTCGCCAGATCCGCCGCCATCTCAAGCACATCCATCACCACCTCATCGGCGACAGCAGTCACGGTGATGGCCGGCGCAATCTCGTGTTCCGCACCCGCGGCGTGCAGCGGATGCTGCTGCACGCGGCCGCACTTGCGTTCCGCCATCCGGTGACGGACGCGGCGTTGGACGTTCGCGCCCCGCTGGATGCCGAATTCGAGCGTGCCCTGGCACTGTTCGGGTGGTCGCTGCCGGATGCCACGCTTGCCTGATGCGTTTGCGTCGCGTCGTGGCCGCGCGCTTCGGGCACAATCTGCGTGTCGTGCATCTGCCCGACGCACACCCTGGCGACCCATTCGACCATGCCTACCGCGCCCGACCGCGACGATGCCCTCGGCCAGATCACTCGGATCCTTGCCGCCGCGGGCGAGGAAAATCCGCTCGATGCGCTGATGCCGCTCGTGCATCAGGATCTGCGCCGGCTCGCGCGTGCACAGCGCAACCGGATGCAGCCGGGCGAGACGCTCTCGACCACCGCGCTGGTCAACGAGGCCTATCTCAAGCTGCGCCGCGGCAACCATCCGGGGCTGGAAGGACGCGAGCATTTCCTCTCGCTGGTGGCGCGCGCGATGCGCCAGATCCTGATCGACCACGCGCGCTCACGCTTGGCCGAGCAGCGCCGCATGCTCGAAGTCAAGCGCGAGCTGGACGAGCGCCCGTTCGATGACGCGGACGACCTGGTGCGGCTGCTGGAAATCGACTCCGCCCTCGACGAACTCGAACGGCACGAGCCGCGCCTTGCCAAGGTCGTGCTGTATCGCTACTTCGCCGGGCACTCGCCGGAGGAAACCGCCGAGCTGCTGGGCGTGCATGTACGCACGGTGACACGCGACTGGCACAAGGCCCGCGCCTGGTTGATGCTGGCGCTCCAGCAGCACGCTCCATCACAGGACTGAAGCATGGGCCTGATCCTCGCGGCTGCGCTGTTCAGCGTGCTGGTTTCAGTGTTGTTGAAACTCATGCCTCGACATCGCATCGATGTGGCTCAGGCGGTGACCTGGAATTACCTTGTCGCCGTTGTCCTGTGTCTGTGGTTGTTTGATCCGCCCCTGCAGCAACTGGGTTCCCCGCAAACCCCGTGGCTGGTCTTGCTGCTGTTGGGCCTGATCCTGCCCAGTCTGTTTCTGGTTCTGGCCATTTCGGTACGACGTGCCGGCATCGTTCGCACCGACATCGCCCAGCGCCTGTCCTTGCTGTTGTCGTTGGCGGCGGCCTTTGTGTTTTTCAAGGAGCCGGCAGGAATCTGGAAACTGGCGGGCCTCGCCCTGGGACTTGTTGCCATCGCAGCCATCGTGTCGCGCCCCGGCAATGCGGGCACAGCAGAAAAGCGCAGCCTGCTTGTCCTGCTCACGGTATGGGTCGGCTTTGCCGCCGTGGATGTGCTGCTCAAGCTTGTGGCACGTGCCGGCATTCCATTTGCTGCCACGCTTGCGGCCAGTTTCAGCCTCGCCTTCGGACTCATGCTTGCGACCCGACTCTGGTGTCACTTCAGCGGAAAAAGCCGCCTCGATGCGCGCAGCTTCGGCGCGGGATTGCTGCTGGGGGCGCTCAACTTCGGCAACATCATTTGCTACGTGCGCGCCCATCAGGCCCTGCCCGACAATCCGGCCGTGGTGTTTGCCACGATGAACATCGGCGTGGTGGTGCTGGGCACCCTCACGGGCGTCTTCGTGTTCGGCGAGCCAACCAGCCGCTGGAACCGGATCGGCATCGCACTGGCCATTGCCGCCATCGTGCTGATTGCCATGGCACCGCGGGTTTGATCAGATCGAAGTACAGCAGTTTCCGGGGGCGGGCAGCCACCGCTACCGTCGTGCTGCTGGTTGACCGGCACGGCGGCAACGGCTGATTGCCGAACACCCGGCGTTTGCGCTCGATCGTCCATGCGCATGGCCTGCGCATGGTCATTCACGAGGGCGGGGTCTCCAGCCGAGCCGCGATTCCGTTCGCCGTGGTGGTGCAATCCAGTGTGCACGATGCGCATGGTCGCTGCGTGGTCGTGCCGTTGGTACGCCAGACCAAAGAGGTGCCGGTGTACCCCAGGCGGATGAACCCCGGTTTCATCATCGACGGCCTGCACGTGGTTCTGCATCCGCTCGACATTGCGACCTTGCCGACGCCGCCTGTGTTGGGCCTCGTGCCTCGGCGCCAACCTGCAGCACCCGCGATCCGCAGGCTGGTACCAGGCGCAGGTTGGTGCCAAGCGTAGGTTGGTGCCAAGCGCAGCGCGGCCCAACGGGGTGATGGGCGTGCGTGATGGATGTGCGTGATGGGTGTGGGCTTCGTTCGCCGCCTGTGTTGGGCCTCGTGCCTCGGCGCCAACCTGCAGCGCCCGCGACTCGCAGGTTGGTGCCAAGCGTAGGTTGGCGCCAAGCGCAGCGCGGCCCAACGGGGTGATGGGCGTGCGTGATGGATGTGCGTGATGGGTGTGGGCTTCGCTCGCCGCCTGTGTTGGGCCTCGTGCCTCGGCGCCAACCTACAGCACTCGCGATCCGCAGGCTGGTAGCAGGCGCAGGTTGGTGCCAAGCGCAGGTTGGCGCCAAGCGCAGCGCGGCCCAACGGGGTGATGGGCGTGCGTGATGGGTGTGGGCTTCGCTCGCCGCCTGTGTTGGGCCTCGTGCCTCGGCGCCAACCTACAGCACCCGCGATCCGCAGGCTGGTGCCAGGCGCAGGTTGGTGCCAAGCGTAGGTTGGCGCCAAGCGCAGCGCGGCCCAACGTCGGGCAACCAATAATCCGCCTCCCATTAGCCCGCCTTCGCTTCCGCAAACGCACCACGCGCTGCTTCCAGGGTGTCGGCAATCACCGCTTCCGTATGAGCGCTGGAAGTGAAGCCGGCCTCGAAGGCCGAGGGTGCGAGGAACACGCCACGCTTCAACATGGCATGGAAGAAGCGCTTGAATGCGGAGACATCGCAAGCCGTGGCCTGAGTGTAGGTTTCAACGTTTTCCGACGTGAAGAACAGACCGAACATGGCACCGACGCGGGTGGTGGTGAACGGCACGCCGGCACCATCGGCACACGCTTGCAGGCCATCGCACAGAAGGCGCGTGCGACGGGCCAGTTCAGCGTGGAAGCCAAGTGCCTGGATCAGTTCCAGCATCGCCAGCCCGGCTGCCATTGCCACCGGGTTTCCGGACAGCGTGCCGGCCTGATAGATCGGCCCGGCCGGGGCGATCTGCTCCATCAGATCACGCCGGCCACCATAAGCGCCCACCGGCATGCCGCCGCCGATGATCTTGCCGAAGGTGGTCAGATCCGGAACGATGCCGTAATGCGCCTGAGCGCCGCCGAGTGCAACGCGAAAACCGGTCATGACCTCGTCGAAGATCAAGATTGCACCGTGCTGTGTGCACAGTTCGCGCAGATGCTGCAAATAGCCTTCGCGTGGCGGAATGCAATTCATGTTGCCGGCTACCGGCTCCACGATCAGACCGGCGATGTCATGCCCATGCTGTTCGAACAATTGCGTGGCTGCATCGAAATCGTTGTAGGGCAGGGTCAGGGTAAGGTCGGCCAGGGCCGTTGGCACACCCGGAGAAGTGGGGGTGCCCAAGGTCAGGGCACCCGAGCCGGCTTTCACCAGAAAGGAATCGCTGTGGCCGTGATAGCAGCCTTCGAACTTGACGATGCGATTGCGTCCGGTGGCACCGCGTGCCAGCCGGATCGCCGACATCGTGGCCTCGGTGCCCGAATTCACCATGCGTACCACTTCGATCGAAGGAATCAGGCGGGTGATGGTTTCCGCCATCAGGACTTCCGCCTCGCAAGGCGCGCCGTAGCTCAATCCGTTTTGAATTGCCTGTGCCACGGCTTCACGCACGGCAGGATGATTGTGCCCGACGATCATCGGCCCCCAGGAGCCGACATAGTCGATGTAGCGCGTACCGTCCACGTCCCACAGATACGGGCCATCGGCACGCTGGACGAAGAAAGGCTCGCCGCCGACCGAGTGGAAGGCGCGCACGGGCGAATTGACGCCGCCGGGAATTTTTTTCAGGGCGCGCTGGAAGAGGTCATGGTTGCGGGTCATGTCGGGCCTTGTGCGGGGACTGGATGGGTGGTGGCATCATCATCGGCATCGCGTGATGCGTGGCGGCCGATGCGATGCGGGATCGGGCATTGTCCGGCGCCTGCCGGCAAAATCAATGCAGGCGGCGTGCCGAGGTGCCGGTGTCGATGAGCCGTTCACGAATGGCGTCGTGGTCCTCGGCCTTGGGCATCAGCGCGAGGTAGCGCGACCAGTCCGCGCGCGCCGCGTCCTCATGGCCGATGCGGTGATACAGGTCGGCACGGTCGCGCAGCAGATCGGCCTGCCCGGGCACGAGGCGCACAAGGCGGTCGGCGCAACGCAGGGCCTTGTCCGGAAGCTTCTGTTCCTCGTACAGGTTCTTCAGGTTGCGCAGCATGCGCGCGACGATTGCCCGGTTCGATGCCGGTTCGAGCATCAGCAGCAGTTGCCGGTCATCGATGTCGGCACCACCCAGGTGCGGGCTGGCGCGCTCGCGCAGCTCGTCGGCCCCGATCGAGCGGCCGCGGTGATAGGGATCGAGCACGAGCAGTCCGTCCTCGACATCGAGGCGAACGAGAAAATGTCCGGGGAAGGAAACACCTTGCAAGGGCAGATCAAAGCGACGCGCCAATTCGATCTGGACCACGGCAAGACTGAGCGGAATCCCGAGCCGGCGATCCAGGACATCGTTCAGGTAGCTGTTGCGCGGGTCGTAGAACGCGTCCTGATTGCCGCTGAAACCGGCCTCTTCGAACAGATACCGCGACAATGTTGCCAGGCGAGCCTGCGGTGCCTTGATCGTGTCCAGACGTTCGTGCAGCAGCGCGGCGTGATCGCGCAGTGCGACATCACAGGCGGACGGATCAAGTTCGGGGTACTCGTCGCGCGCCACCAGTGTCGATGCGGCAACGAGATCGATGTCCACGTCCGGTGTCGCGCCGAGCATGTCCCACAGCGTGCGCAGGTGGTTGTCGTTCGAGGGGCTCATGGCTCCGATATGGAGTCGTGCGGCGGCGGATCAATCCGTTCCCGGATCGCCGGTGAAAGCCCCAGTGCGTCGCCGGCTTGCAGTCCGAGCCGCTTGGCGTGGCCGGCGTTCAGCTCCAGCACGAAGCGTGCGGCGCCTTTGCTCGGATACGCCGGACAATTCTGCGTGGTGCAGGGCGGTACGCCGGCGGCCACCGAGACCATGCGCAAACCTTCGTCAAAGTAGATGATGTCGAGCGGAATCCTGGTGTTGCGCATCCAGAACGCCTGCGGTTCCTGCCGCTCGAACACGAAGAGCATCCCGTGTGTATCGGGCATGCTGTCGCGAAACATCAGGCCGCGGATGCGGGAGGCATCGTCCAATGCCAGTTCCACGTCGTAGCGCTGCCCCTTGAGCTCGACCCAGGGCTCCGACCCGCCGGCACAGGCCGTGCATGAAAGCGTTGTCACCAAAGCTACAGCCCACAGCATCGACATGCGCAGCACGGCGTCTTCCCAGGTTCGTTGCGATGCCTGCGACGATACCGCAAGAGACGCCGCGCCGTGCGGCCACCGGGTCATTCGCGAGAGGCATGCGTGCGCAGTTCGAGTCCAGGCGGCGTCGGATGCAGCCCGGAGAAGACAGCAGCGCCCCGGAATGGGAGAATGACGGGCTGTGCGCACGTTCGCTGCACGCCTTCCTCTTCCTTCGTGGTGACCGCCCATGACTACGCCCAGCCGTCGCGAACTGGCCAATGCCATTCGTTTCCTTGCCATTGATGCCATCGAGGCCGCCAAGAGCGGTCATCCCGGCATGCCGATGGGCATGGCCGATATGGCCGAAGTCGTCTGGAACGATTTTCTGAGCCACAATCCGGGCAATCCGGGCTGGGTCAATCGCGATCGCTTCGTGCTTTCCAACGGCCATGGCTCGATGCTGCAGTACGCGCTCTTGCACCTGAGCGGTTATGACTTGTCATTGGATGAGATCAAGCATTTCCGCCAACTGGGCAGCAAGACCGCCGGCCACCCCGAAGCCCACGCCACACCCGGCGTGGAAACCACCACCGGCCCGCTTGGGCAAGGCCTGGCCAACGCCGTGGGCATGGCCCTGGCGGAAAAGCTCCTGGCCCATCGCTACAACCGGCCCGATCACGCCATCGTCGATCATCACACCTGGGTGTTTTTGGGCGATGGTTGCTTGATGGAAGGCATCTCGCACGAGGCTTGCTCGCTGGCGGGCACGCTTGGCCTGGGCAAGCTGATTGCGCTGTATGACGACAACAATATTTCCATTGATGGCAACGTGCACGGCTGGTTCACCGATGACACTCCCAAGCGTTTTGAAGCCTACGGCTGGCAGGTGATTCGCAACGTCAACGGGCATGATCCCGAGGAAATCGCCCAGGCGATTCGTACCGCCAAGGCCGAGGCGGCACGCCCGACACTCATCTGCTGCAAGACCACCATCGGTTTTGGCTCGCCCAACAAGGCCGGCAAGGAATCCTCGCACGGTGCGCCACTGGGCAAGGACGAAGTGGCCGCCACCCGCGCTGCGCTGAATTGGAATCATGGATCTTTCGAGATTCCGCAGGCGATTTATGCCGGCTGGGATGCGCGTGCAAACGGCAAGCAGCGCGAAGCAGCGTGGGATGCGGCATTTGCCGCCTATCAATCCAGCTTCCCGGAATTGGCGAACGAATTCTCCCGCCGCATGCGTGGGCAATTGCCGGCTGATTTTGCAGCTCAGGCCGAGGCCTATGTGGCCAAGCTTCAGGCCGAAGGCCCGGTGGTGGCCTCGCGCAAGGCTTCGCAGATGGCGATCGAGGCCTTTGCTCCGCACTTGCCGGAATTGATCGGTGGATCGGCCGATCTGGCCGGCTCCAACCTGACCTTGTGGAAGGGCAGCAAATCGGCAACCAGTGGCGATGCCGATGCCAACTATGTCTATTACGGTGTGCGCGAATTCGGCATGACGGCCATTGCCAATGGCCTGGCCCTGCATGGCGGTTTCATTCCCTACGAGGCCACCTTCCTGGTGTTTTCCGATTACTCGCGCAATGCCCTGCGCATGAGTGCGCTGATTCCCTCGGGCACCATCCATGTCTTTACCCACGATTCCATTGGCCTGGGTGAGGATGGCCCCACCCACCAGCCGGTCGAGCACCTGGCCAGCCTGCGTTACATCCCCGACAACTCGGTGTGGCGACCTTGTGATGCGGTGGAAAGCGCGGTGGCCTGGAAGATTGCCATTGAACACCGTGCCGGCCCCACCAGCCTCGTGTTCAGTCGTCAGAACCTGCCGCACCAACACCGCAGTGTCGAGCAGGTGGCCGATATTGCGCGTGGCGGTTATGTGCTGTCCGATCCGGGCGAAGCCCGATTCGATGTCATCCTGATTGCTACCGGCTCGGAGGTGGAGCTGGCAATGGAAGCCATGCGCCGCTTGTCCGATCAGGGCATCAAGGCGCGGGTGGTGTCGATGCCCAACCCCAACCTGTTTGATCGCCAGCCACTGGAATGGCGCGAGGGTGTATTGCCATCCTGGTGCCGCAAGCGTGTGGCGGTAGAGGCAGGTGTCACCGATTACTGGCGCAAGTATGTGGGCCTGGATGGCAAGGTCATCGGCATCGACAGCTTTGGTGCCTCGGCTCCGGCCGACGTGCTTTACGAGCACTTTGGCATCACTGCGGATGCCGTGGTGGAGGCGGCCAGGTCGCTTTGAGATCGATTCTGCCGCCATGTCTGTCGGCATGGCGGCAGCGGGTCAGTCGCCGGCAAGATCCTTGAGGCGCTGGTGAATCGTCGCGGCGAGGCGATCGTGGTTTTCGCCCAGGAGGGCACGCAGTTCGGCGTCGGTGACGTAGCCGATGCTGCGGCGGTAATCGCCCTTGACGGTATTGCTCTCGATCCAGATCTGCTCGATGTCGGCAAGTGAATCCACCGGCATGACCCGAAAGCCCTCGGTCACGCGTGTGGTGACCCGCTCCATGTGCCGTTCGGTCACGCTGGCCGGCGTGGTTCCGGCCGGCATGATCTCGGTATCGAGTTGCTCGATCGCACTGTAATCGAAGGGATCCGGTCCGGCGGCATAGGTGCTCATGATCAGGCCGTCCGAAAACAGGGCGCTGCATTCGAGCCGCTTGACCGCTTTCCACCTGCCCTTCAGCCAGGCGCCGAGGAAGGCCATCAGGCCGGGCCATTTGGGTTTCACCGCGAACGCCGCCGCGCTGCCGTACTCGGGGTGCACGAACAGGCGCAGCAGGGTGCGCGTGCCCTGCTGCTCGCTGATCCCGCGTGCTTCGGCGTCGGCCAGCCTGTGATAGCCCAGTGGCACGAGCAGTTTCTCGCAGCTCGCGGCAAAACCGCGCTGGTAGCCGGGGAAGTCCTTGGCCGCGACCTCGGCGAGGTCGGGATCGGGCTGGTTGCCCAGACCGATGAGCTGCTGTGCGATGTGGGTGGCGAGCAGGGCGTCGGGTGAACCGTCTTCGATCACCGTTGCGAGTGCATCCGGCAGGGTCTCGCCCTGGCGGATCAGGTTGGCGGCGGCTTCGGTGACCGAGTGCACGAGGTCTTCCTCACGCGTGCGTTCCAGCGCTTGCGGCTGTCCGGCGGCGGCGACCATCGCGGCGATGTCGGCGCGCGCGCCCTCTTCGCCGCGGGCATAGCGATCGCGGTCTTCCTGCACGTATTCGCGTCCCGGAGCATCGGCCGGCAGGCGTGCCAGCACGCGGTCCAGGTGCCAGGTCGCCAGTTCGTACTGGCCAAGCAGCTCCGCGGTGCGGGCCGCGGCGCGGGCGTAGGCGTTGTGCTCGGACAATTCGGTCGCGCAGGTGTAGTCGTGCAGTGCGGCCTCCAGCGCCTCGCGGTCGTGGTTCACGCCCATCAGGTCCTGGATGACGTTTGGACCATCGGCGACGCCGAAGCTGCGGCTGTGGTGGATCGCGCCGCGCAGCGCCCAGGAATCGGCCTGTTTCGGATCCAGTTCAAGACTGCGATCCAGGTGCTCCAGGGCGGTGTTGCGCCCTTCGACCTCGCTCTCGTGGCCGCGGTATTCGGCTTCCGCGAGACGAAACAGGATGCGCGCATTTTCCGGTTCGAGCTGGTGCGCGTAGCGCAGGATGGAAAGCACCTCGCCTTCGTCACCTCCTCCCAACTCGGCCTGGGCGAGAAGCGTCGGCACATCGTCGGGTTCGAGTTGCAGCGCCGCATCGAGGGCCGCGCGCGCCTCGTCGCGTCGTTCCAGTGCGATGAGGCAGCGTCCGCGCAGCAGGTATGCCGCGGCATCGTCGGGATCGGCGGCAAGCGATGCGTCGAGCCTGTCGATCGCGGCGGCGTGGTCACCTTGTTCAAACAGCTCACGTGCTGTCTGGAGATGATCTTCTGGGTTGACTGGGGTCATGGAATCCGGCGCGGCGGCATTGACAGATGAAGAATGGCACCAATCGTAGCAAGTCCGGAGGCCTCGCGCCGGCTTCGCGCGCCCGCACGATCACCCGACCGGCGGGGCGATGGCGTTACCCTGTCGATTGCTGCCGTCGGAATCTGCCATGTCGATCTGCCTCACGCCCTTTGCCCGTGCGCGCCTGTTTCCTCGCGATGGTCGCTCGACCGCGATCCAGGATTGCGACCCGGAAGCCTTCGTCGCTCGTCTCAATGCCGAGCCGCCGCTGCGCGTGCTCGACGGCTACGCGCCGTTCTGCAAGCTGCACGTGCACCGCAACTGGACCTCGACCCGAGCCTCGGTGATCGCGATCAGCGAGGCCAATCGCCACCTGCTGCGCAGTGCCTACGAGGCGCGCACGCGCGAGGAGCTGCCGGTGCTGGTGCGCTGGTTCGAGGGCATCGTGCCGCCGCTCGCCGAGTACCTCGTGCCGATCCTCTACGACCGCGAGCAGATGGCAAAGGAGGGCACGCCGATCGAAGCTGATTGGGGCATCGTCGGCTGCCTCTACACGATGACGCCCGAGGAAATCCCGATGGTGCCGATCACGATGATGCGCAATGCCCTCGGGGTTGCCGAGGGCGGCTCGGACGTGGCGCTGGACCGCGAAGCCTACCGCCGCAGCGTGGCATTCTGGGACAGTCACGCCAACTGGCGCCCCTGACCCGGATCAGGGGTGCGGCAGGTTCACCGGCACACCGTTCGCATCACAGCCGTCGCGCTGGCAGGCAAAGGCGCGCAGGCCTGGGTTGGCCTGCAGCAGGAAGTGGAAGATCGTGTTCTGCTCGATGCTGCCGCGCACCGCGCTGGCGCCCGAACCCAGCGCCCACACGCCGACGTCCTCGCCGCCGTGGGATTCGTTTTTCATCGGCACCAGTGCTTCCTGGAGGAATTCGGGATCGGCGGTATCGACCATGCCGAGGTCGGGCCGGTGCGCGCCATCGCGATGGCCCGGGCCGTTGGCGTAGGAGAGCGTGGCGAAGGGCAGGTCATCGCCGGCACGCGTCGGCCGCAGCGTGCCCTCGGCATCACGATTGGCGACCAGGCCGAGGATCGGATTGCCGCGATCGGGATAGCCGACCAGCGAGAGCGTGTGGCTGTGGTCGGCGGTGACGAGGATCAGGGTGTCTTCGGGCGAGGTCAGTTCGGTCGCCACGCGCACCGCATCACTCAGCGCGATGGTTTCGTTGAGGGCGCGGAAGGCGTTGCCGTTGTGGTTGGCATGGTCGATGCGGCCGCCTTCGACCAGCAACACGAAACCCTGCGCGTTGCGCGCCAGGCGCGTGATCGCGGCGCGTGTCATTTCGGCGAGAGAGGGTTCGCCATCGGCGGCGGTGTTGCGCTGGTCCTCCCACTGCATGTGGCTGGGTTCGAACAGGCCGAGCAGGGGGGCGTCGAGCGGGGCGCTGGCCAATTGCGCGGCATTCCAGACATAACGGCCCTCGGGATGTGCGGTCTGCCAGCGTGCGACGAGATCCTGGCCATCCTTGCGACGGCCGCGCTGGTCGGGATATTCCGGATCGATGCGATCTTCCGGCAGGAAGTTGGCCCGCCCGCCACCCAGCATCACGCGCGCGCCGCGCCCGAAGCCGTTGTCGATCAACTGCTCGGCGATGTCGCGACAGCCCAGTGCGTGTGCCTGTGACGGCAATTCGGCATCGCTTTCCCAGCCGCGATCGGGCACGTGCGAGAAGGTCGTCGCCGGAGTCGCGTGGGTGATGCGTGCGGTCGAGACCACGCCGGTCGCCAGGCCAGCGTCGGCGGCCAGCTCCCAGAGCGTGGCCAGACGACCCTCGGCGTAGCCGTGGCAGTCACCCATGCGCATCGATTGGCCGACGCTGATCACGCCGGCGAGGGTCTTGGCACCGGTGGCCATCGCACTCATCGTGCCGGCCGAGTCGGGCGTCTGCAGATTGGTGTTGTAGGTGCGCGACAGTGCGGTGTGCGGGAAGTCCTCCCAGCTCAGACGGTATTCCTCGCCGGACTGGCCCTGGCGCTGACCGGCGAGGATGCGGGCTGCCGCAACCGTCGTCAGGCTCATGCCATCGCCGACGAACAGGATCAGGTTCTTGGCCTTGCCTTCGAGTGCGCCGTGTCCGGCTGCGGTCGCGGCCCCGGCGCGGTACCACCAGGCCGCAGTTTCGTCGCCGGGACGGGCGATCTTCGGGACGTCGACCTGCGGCGTCATGACGCTTGTCGCGGTCGGTGCACGCGCGGGTGGTGCACCGGCGCAGGCGGCGAGTGCGAGGGCGGGAATCAGGCTGAGGCAGGATCGGGGGGCAAGACGTGCGGGCATGGGAATCCGATTCCGGAGCAGGTGCCCGAGGTCGGGCGGGAAGAGTGGTTGCTGTGGTGCTGCGGCCTATCCTAATGCCGTCGCGTCCGGGCAGCCGCCGATCGATGTCCGGACCCTGCCCGGCGCACAGCCGGTTCATGCTCCGACTGGCGAGACAGCCACTGGTTTCGTTGCCCTGCTGCGTGTAGTTTGTGAGATCTTGCAAGCCGATCTCTTTCGTTCACGAATTTCCGGAGAAGTGTCATGGGTCTCATTCAAGCAGCAGCAGGTGCCATCGGCGGCACGTTGGCCGACCAGTGGAAGGATTTTTTCACCATTCCGGACGGCTTGCCGCAAACCGCGGCGATCTTCCCGGCCGTGCCGCGCGGCAGCAACGCCGGTCGTGGTTCGAACACCCGAGCCTCACAGAACATCATTACCAACGGCTCGCGGATCATCGTGCCGGAAGGCTACGGGTTGCTGCTGTTGGAAAACGGCAAGGTCACCGGATTCGCTGCCGAAGCGGGTGCCTATGAGTGGAACTCGAACGACATCCATTCGAAATCGATCTTCGCCGGCGACGGCCTGGTCGATCCATTGATCATGCAGAGCTGGGAGCGCTTCAAGTTCGGCGGTCAGCCGGGCGCGCAGCAGATCGCCATCTTCGTTTCGCTCAAGGAACTGCCGAACAACCGCTTCGGCACCCAGTCCGAAATCTATTGGGACGACGGTTACCTCAACGCCCAGGTCGCTGCGATGACGCGTGGCTCCTACACGCTCAAGATCGTCGATCCGATCCTGTTCGTGAAGAACTTCGTGCCCGCCACCTTCATCCAGCCGGGCGGTGCCGTGTTCGACTTCACCGACATCGACAACGATGCCGCCAGTCAACTGTTCAACGAAGTGGTCAGCTCGTTGGCCCCGGCCTTCAGCGCGTACACCAATGACCCGGGCAAGGGCAACCGGATGAACAAGCTCCAGCAGGATTCGCTGGGCTTCGCCAGGAGCCTGTCCGATGCCGTCGAGGCCGGCTACCAGTGGCGTTCCGGCCGTGGCCTGGAAATCGTCAAGACCGCGATCGTCGCGATCGAGTACGACGCCAACACCAAGGAACTGCTCAAGACCGTGCAGCGCGCCGACGCGCTCATGGGTGCACGCGGCAATTCCAACCTGCAGGCGAGTGTGGCCTCCGGCTTCCAGTCGGCGGGTGAAACCGGTGGCGCCGGCGGGGTCATGGGCCTGGGCATCGCGGCCGGTGCCGTGGGCCTGGGCGGGCTGCAGCAGCCGGTTGCGGCTGCGGTCGCGGCACCGCAGGCGGCTCCTGCGGAAGACGACACCATCGCCAAACTGAAGAAGGCCAAGGAGATGCTCGACCTCGGCCTGATTTCGCAGGCCGACTACGACGCGCTCAAGGCCAAGGCGCTGGGACTTTAATTGACCAGGGCCACCCACATGTCGAACGGAAACCCTCCTTCCTCGCCTTCGCCGTTGCCCTCCGGGCCCGGTTCGCCGCAGGACGTGCCGCCGCCCAAAGGCAGTTTTCCGCTCGATCCGAACACGCTGCCGGAACCGATCCGCGAGGAAATCCTCAAGCCGGATCCGGTCGCCATCGACACCGCCGCCGATGAGCTGAAAGACGGCGCCAGCCACTGTCCGAAGTGCGGTTCGACCGACATCAGGCAGCGTCCTGGCACCGACAGGCTGATCTGCCTGTTCTGCCGCAATGAATGGACTTCCGAACGGGTGGAGGAGCAGTTCGGGCTCGGCGAGGGTCTGGACGACCTGGAAGGCACGGTCGTCGCCTCCGGCGCCAGGGACATCGCCGCCGACGCCTCGGCGATGGTGAGCTTCAAGTGCACCGGTTGTGGTGCCGAGGTCACGGTCAATACCGAAAACGCGATGACCGCACGCTGTCACTGGTGCCGACACGTTTTCGGCGTCAACGAACAGGTGACCAACGGTGCCGTGCCCGATGCGGTGCTGCCCTTCCACATCAAGAAGGACGATGCGGTCGCCCGCATCCGGCAATTCGTCGGCAAGCGCCAGTTCTTCGCGCTGAAAGCCTTCAAGGAGCAGTTCGCGCCGGAGAACGTGATCGGCGTCTATCTGCCGTACATGGTGGTCGATGCCAAGGCCAGTTCCGATGTCGCCGGCCACGGCGAAATCGAGACCCGCCGCTACACGGTGGGCAGCGGCAACAACAAGAGCACGCGCTACGATGCCGACGTGTATCAGGTGCAGCGGCACGTGGATTACACCGTCGACGACCTGCCGATGGAGTCCTCCGCCAGCCGCGGCAATCTCGACGCCAGGAGCAACACCAACAACATCATCAACACCATCCTGCCGTTCGACACCAAGAACGCGGTGAAGTGGAACGCCTCGTTCCTGTCGGGCTACTCCTCGGAAAAGCGCGATCTGGACGTCGAGCAACTGCGCCCGCACCTGGAAAGCCAGTTGATGTCGATCGCACGCGCGCAGGTCGAAACCTCGGTGAAGCGCTTCGACCGCGGCGTGCGCTGGGAGGAAGAAACCATCACGGTGCACGGCTCGCGTTGGGTGTCGATGTACCTGCCGGTCTGGCTGTACTCGTATCATCAACCCGGCTCCGGTGGTGGCATGCTGCACTACATCGCGGTCAATGGCCGCACCGGCGAAACCATGGGCAGCATTCCGATCCAGCAATGGAAGCTGCTGCTGGTCGCGCTGACCATTGGCACGATCCTTGAAACCCTGGCCATCTGGATGGTGGGCTGAGCATGAGCGATGACGGCGGACTTTGGCTGCTGCTGCTTGGACCGGCGGGTGGTGCCGGCTTCTACTGGGCGATGTACCGGTACTACCGCAACACCGACAAATCCCACGATTTCGAACACGAAACCGCGGTCGATGCCAAGCCGGTCACCGGCATGGAAGGCGACCACAAGGTCGACGAAACCAAGGGCAGCAGCAATGCGCGCATCCAGGGAGACAACGTGAAGGAGTACCGCAAGCGCGTGAAGCGGGTGCGGTGAAGATATCGCACCGCTCCGCGCCTGCCGCGTGACGACACGCCGGCAAGGCCGTATCATCCGACCAGGTTTCCGCACAGACGCAGGCGTTCATGATCGTTCCAGTCCGCGACCGCACCGATGCGCCGCGTGGCATTCCCGTGGTGCCGGTCGATGCGGTCGGCGCAGAGGAGCGCGCGGCATATTTCGCCAAGCGCAGCATCAAGGCGGCAAGCAAGCTCGACCTGCTCTACCTCGCCATCCGCATGATGGACCTGACGACGCTGGAGGGTGCTGACACCCCGGCGCGGGTCCGGCAGATGTGCCGCAAGGCGCGGTTGCCGGCAGCGCCGGCACTGACCGAGGCGTTGGAGAAGATTCCCGGCTTTCGACCGATACCGTCGGTCGCTGCGGTCTGCGTCTATCCCTTGCTGGTACCGCATGCGGTCAAGGCGCTGGAAGGCTCGGGCGTGCACGTGGCCTCGGTCGCGACCGCGTTTCCGTCCGGGCAGGTGTCGCTGAAGGCACGACTGGTCGACGTGCGCGAGGCGGTCGAGTCCGGCGCCGACGAGATCGACATGGTGATCAATCGCGGCGCCTTCCTGTCCGGCGAGTATCAGCAGGTGTTCGACGAGATCGCGGCGGTACGCGAGGCCTGTGGCGATGCGCATCTGAAGGTCATCCTCGAAACCGGCGAGCTCGGCACGCTGGACAACGTGCGCTTCGCTTCGGACATTGCGATCGCGGCCGGCGCCCATTTCATCAAGACCTCGACCGGCAAGATCACCCCGGCGGCGACGCCACCGGTGACGCTGGTGATGCTGCAGGCCATCGCCGACCACCACGCCCGCAGTGGCGAGCGCATCGGCATGAAGCCGGCCGGCGGCATCCGCAGCGCCAAACAGTCGATCCAGTACCTGTGCATGCTCTACGAGACGCTCGGCCCGGCCTGGATGACTCCCGACCTGTACCGCTTTGGCGCCAGTGCACTGCTCAACGACGTGCTGCGCCAGATCTACCGCCAGTACACCGGCCGCTACTACTACGACAAGGGCTACTCGCTTGACTAAGACCACCGCCAGGAGCGGCCGCGCCGCCGCAGCGCCCGGGCCAGTGATCGACTATGCCCCGAGCATCGAGTCCGACAAGATCGTGACCATCGCGCCACGCCATGAGCTGTACATCGGCGGTCGCTGGGTCGAGCCTGCCGATGGGCGCTATTTCGCCAGCGTCAATCCGGCCACGCAGCAGACCCTGTCCGACATCGCCGAGGCGGGTGCGGAAGACGTCGATGCCGCGGTGCGTGCTGCCAAACGGGCCTACGACCGCAGTTGGAGCACGCTCTCCGGGCGCGAGCGCGGTCGCTACCTGTTCCGCATCGCACGCCTGATCCAGGAGCGCGCGCGCGAGCTGGCCGTATTGGAAACGCTGGACAATGGCAAGCCGATCCGTGAAACGCGCGACTTCGACATCCCGCTGGCGGCGGCACATTTCTTCTACTACGCCGGCTGGGCGGACAAGCTGGGTTACGCCCTGCCCGGAGCGAATGTCGCCCCGCTCGGCGTTGCCGGGCAGATCATCCCGTGGAACTTCCCGTTGCTGATGGCGGCGTGGAAGATCGCGCCGGCACTGGCCTGCGGCAATACCGTGGTGCTCAAGCCGGCCGAGCAGACCTCGCTGACCGCGCTCAAGCTGGTCGAGATCTTCGAAGCCGCCGGTCTGCCCCCGGGTGTGGTCAACATCGTCACCGGCGCCGGCGCCACGGGCGCGGCACTGGTGACCCATCCGCTGGTGCGCAAGATCGCCTTCACCGGCAGCACCGAGGTCGGCAAGACCATCGCCCGCAGCGTTGCCGGCAGCGGCAAGCGGCTGACGCTGGAACTGGGCGGCAAGTCGGCACACATCGTGTTCGCCGATGCCGCCATCGACCAGGCGGTCGAGGGCGTGGTCAACGGCATCTTCTTCAACCAGGGCCATGTGTGCTGCGCCGGTTCGCGCCTGCTGGTGGAGGAATCAGCCGCCGAGCGTGTGCTCGACAAGCTCAAGACACGCATGCAGAAGCTGCGTGTCGGCAACCCCTTGGACAAGAACACCGACATCGGCGCGATCAACTCCACCGCCGAGCTGGAAAAGATTCGTCGCCTGATCGAAATCGGCAAGCAGGAAGGTGCGCTCTACTACGAACCGGACACCATCGCGCTGCCCGCCACCGGCAACTACCTGCGGCCCTGCCTGTTCAGCGACGTGGCCTCCTCGCATACGCTCTGCCGGGTCGAGGTGTTCGGTCCGGTACTGGCGGTGTCGACCTTCCGCACCCCGGCCGAAGCCGTCGCCAAGGCCAACGACACCCCGTATGGACTGGCTGCCGGCATCTGGAGCGAGAAGGGTTCCAAGATCCATGCCACCGCCGCGCAACTGCGCGCCGGCGTGATCTGGGCCAACACCTACAACAAGTTCGATCCCAGCTCGCCCTTCGGCGGCTACAACGAAAGCGGCTACGGCCGCGAGGGCGGACGGCACGGGCTGCTGCCCTACCTGGAGGTGCTGGCATGAGCCGCAACGAATCCGCACGCCTGCCGGTGCCCAAGACGCACAAGCTGTACATCGGCGGCGAGTTCCCGCGCAGCGAATCCGGTCGCAGCTATGTGCTCGCAAAGCCCGGCGCGAAGCACGCCTTTGCGCAGTTGTGTCGGGCCTCGCGCAAGGACTTGCGTGCCGCGGTGGATGCCGCGAGGACTGCGCAGGCCGGCTGGGCCGCGCGCTCGGCCTACAACCGCGGACAGATCCTGTATCGCATGGCCGAGATGATCGAGGGCCGCGGCGAGTCCTGGCGCACGCTGCTGCGTGATGGCCTGGGCCTGAGCGCGGCACAGGCGACGCGCATGTTCGATGGCGTGATCGACGCCCTGGTCTACTTCGCCGGCGCTACCGACAAGTACCCGCAGGTGATCGGCGCGGTGAATCCGGTGGCCGGCCCCTACCACAACTTCACCACACCCGAGCCTACCGGTGTCGTCGGCCTGATCTTTCCCGATGAACCTGATCCGACTGCGATCGCCGCACGCATCGCCGCGGTGATCGCGGCCGGCAACACCGCCATTGCCCTGTTGCCCGGGCGCGCCGGTGGCCTGGTCGCGGAGTTCGGCGAAGCCTTCGCCACCGCCGACCTGCCCGGCGGCGTCGTCAACCTGCTCTCCGGCGATGCTGCCGAGCTGACTCCGCAGTTCGCCTCGCACATGGAGATCCAGGGGCTCGCCTTCCTGCGCGAGGAGCCGGACCAGCGCACCGAGCTGGAACGCGCCGCTGCCGACAACGTCAAGCGCTGCGTCGTCAGCCCCGGCCCGTTGCTGGCGCTGGAGCGGATTCTCGACTTCGTCGAATACAAGACCGTCTGGCATCCGATCGGGGTCTGATTCGGCGATCACAATGACGGAACGGGGTCGGGCTCGGTTCCCGTCCCCTGCGCGGCTCCAGCGTGCACCCCGAACCCGCTGCCGCCAAAGCCTTCGAAGTTCTGCCGCCGTGCGGGTCGGATGATCGCATCGACTCAGCGATTCACGCCGCCGCTCGTCGCTTGCCTTCCCATCAGCCAGGCGTACAACGCCGGAATCACCAGCAAGGTCAGGATCGACGAGGACACCATGCCGCCGACCATCGGGGCAGCGATGCGGCGCATGACTTCCGAGCCGGTGCCGGTGCTCCACAGGATCGGCAGCAGGCCGGCCATGATCGCGACCACGGTCATCATCTTGGGGCGGATGCGCTCGACCGCGCCGTGCATGATCGCGGCGTGGAGATCGGCTGGACCGGGCAGGCGGCCCTCGGCTTCGCAGCGGAGGCGGATGCGCTGCCAGGCGTGGTCGAGGTAGATCAGCATCACCACGCCGGTCTCGGCCGCGACGCCGGCGAGGGCGATGAAGCCGACCGCGACGGCAACCGAGAAGTGGTAGCCGAGCAGCCACATCAGCCAGACCCCGCCGACGAGGGCGAAGGGTACCGAGAGCATCACGATCAGGGTTTCGCCGATGCGGCGGAAGTTGAGGTAGAGCAGCAGGAAGATCAGCAGCAGGGCGATCGGCACCACCACGCGCATCTTCTGCGCGACGCGCTGCATCGATTCGAATTCGCCGCTCCAGGTGGCGTAGTAGCCGGGTGGAAACTTGACCTGGGCGGCGACCGCGGCGCGGGCGCGCTCGACGTAGCCGCCGAGGTCGCCTTCGCGGGTGTCGATGTAGACATGGGTCGAAAGCAGCGCGTTCTCGGTGCGGATGCCGGGCGCGCCGTGCGCGACCTGGATGTGCGCGAGCTGGCCGAGCGGCAGCATTGCGCCGGCAGGCGTGGGCACGAGCACGTCGCGGGCGATGCGCTCGGGATCGGAACGCAGCTCGCGCGGGTAGCGCAGGCTGACGCCGTAGCGTTCGCGGCCTTCGACGCTCGTGGTCAGGGTCGTGCCACCCAGTGCGGAGGCGATCACGTCGAGCAGGTCGCCGACCGGCAGGCCGTGGCGTGCGAGCTGGTCGCGATCAGGTTCGATGTCGAGGTAGAGCCCGCCGGTGACGCGCTCGGCAAAGGCCGAGGCGGTATCGGGCAGGGCCTTGACGACCTGTTCGATCTCGCGCGCGACCTGCTCGATGCCGGCGAGGTCGGGTCCGAATACCTTGACCCCGACCGGCGTGCGGATGCCGGTGGAGAGCATGTCGATGCGGGCCTTGATCGGCATCGTCCAGGAGTTGGAGACGCCGGGAAATTGCAGTGCGGCATCGAGTTCCCCGATCAGAGCGTCGGTGGTCATGCCCTCGCGCCAGGCGGACTTCGGCTTGAGGTTGATGATGGTCTCGAACATCTCGATCGGTGCGGGATCGGTGGCGGTGTCGGCGCGGCCGGCCTTGCCGATCACCGATTCGACTTCGGGGAAGCTGCGGATGATGCGGTCCTGGGTTTGCAGGAGCCGTGCCGCGGTGCCGATCGACATGCCCGGCAACGAGGTCGGCATGTAGAGCAGCGCGCCCTCGTCGAGGGTCGGCATGAACTCCGAACCCAGTTGCCGCGCCGGCCAGATCGAGGCCGCGAGGACCACGAGGGCGAGGGCGATGGTGAGCTTTTTCCAGCGCAGCACAGCGGTGATGAGCGGGCGATAGGCCAGGATCAGGATGCGATTGATCGGATTGCGTGTCTCGGGCAGCAGGCGGCCACGGATGAAGATCTGCATCAGCACCGGCACCAGCGTGACCGACAGCAGCGCGGCGCCGGCCATGGCGAAGGTCTTGGTCCAGGCCAGCGGCGAGAACAGGCGGCCTTCCTGGTCTTCCAGCGCGAACACCGGCAGGAAGGAGACGGTGATGACGAGCAGCGAGAAGAACAAGGCCGGCCCGACTTCGCGACAGGCGGCGAGCATCGCCTCCGAGCGTTGTGACGCAGATGCTTCCGGTGGCAGGCGTTCGAGGTGCTTGTGGGTGTTTTCGATCATCACGATCGCGGCATCGACCATCGCGCCGATGGCGATCGCGATGCCGCCCAGACTCATGATGTTGGAGGCAATGCCGAGTGCGTGCATGGCGATGAAGGCAATCAGCACACCGATCGGCAACATCACGATTGCGACCAGCGCGGAGCGCGCGTGCAGCAGGAAGACGAAGCACACCAGGGCCACGATCAGGCTTTCCTCGCCGAGGGTGCGCTTGAGGGTGTCGATGGCGCGGTGGATCAGTTCGGAGCGGTCGTAGACGGTGGCGATTTCGACACCTTCCGGCAGGCCACGGGCAAGTTCGGCGAGCCGGGTCTTGACCGCGTCGATGACGGCGAGCGCGTTCTCGCCGTGGCGCGCGACGACGATGCCGGAGACCACCTCGCCCTCGCCGTCGAGTTCCGCCAGGCCGCGGCGTTCCTCGGGCACGAGTTCGACCCGACCGATGTCGCCGATGGTGACGGGCGTGCCGCCCTCGGCCCGCAGCACCAGCTTTTCGATGTCATCGATGCCGCGCAGGTAGCCGCGGCCGCGCACCATGTATTCGGTCTCGGCCATTTCCAGCACGCGCCCGCCGACATCGCGGTTGGATTCGCGCACAACCTGGGCGACGCGCGCCAGCGGGATTGCGAAGGCGCGCAGTTTCACCGGATCGACGGTGATCTGGTAGCTGCGCACGAAGCCGCCGACCGAGGCGACCTCGGACACGCCGTGCACCTGGGTGAGCTGGAAGCGCAGGAACCAGTCCTGCAGGCTGCGCAGCTCGTCGAGGCTGCGGTCCTTTGCCAGCAGGGCGTACTGGTAGACCCAGCCGAGTCCGCTTGCGTCCGGGCCGAGCTGTGGATTGACGCCGGCCGGCATGCGGCTGGCGGCGGCGTTGAGGTATTCGAGCACGCGGCTGCGGGCCCAATAGAGGTCGGTGCCATCATCGAAGATGACGTAGACGAAGGACGCGCCGAAGAACGAAAAGCCACGCACCACCTTCGCGCCGGGCACCGCCAGCATCGCCGTGGTGAGCGGGTAGGTGACCTGATCCTCGACCACCTGCGGTGCCTGGCCGGGATAGTCGGTCTGGATGATGACCTGCACGTCGGACAGGTCGGGCAGGGCATCGAGCGGCGTGCGCAGCAATGCCACGATGCCGAGCACCAGCACGAAGGCGGTGGCGATGAGGACGAGGAAACGGTTGTGTCCAGACCAGTCGATGAGGCGTGTCAGCATGGCGTGGTCTCGGTTTCGGCGGGCCTGATCATTGCGGGATCCGAAGTCCGCGTCCGACTCAGTGGTGGCCTGCATGATCATCGGCTTGGCCGTGATCCATGTCGGCGTGATCCATCTGCGGGTGCGCGCCGTGATCGAGCGTTGCAGGTGCGGGCGCAGCGTCGGCGGCAGTATCCGCGCGCGGTTCGATCCGGGTGATGATCCATTCGCCAGGCGCACGCTCGACGAAGTCGAAGGTGATCGCCTGGCCGGGTTGCAGGCCGGCGGCCAGAGCCGCGTTCGCCAGCCCGAAGGGCATGGTCATCGCTGGCCAGCCGAGGCGTGCGATCGGGCCGTGGCTGAGCATCAGCTCGTGGCGCGCGGCATCGAACGATTCGATCCGGCCTTCGGCCTGATGCACGATCGCAGCGGCGGCGGGTGCGGACGTGACATCGGGCGTGGACGCAGGTGCGAACGCGTGCAGTGCGGTCTTGAGACGGCTGTCGGCGTCGATCAGGAAGTTGGCGGAAACCACGACATTCTCGCCCTCGTGCAGGCCATCGAGGATTTCCACGCGCTCGCCGTCGCCTTGCCCGACCTGCACCGGACGCGGCTCGAAGCGGCCATCGCCCATGTCCACCAGCACGATGCGGCGGGTGCCGCCATCCATCAGTGCCGCGGACGCAACGGTCAGTCGTGGCGTGGCATCGATCGCGTCGATCTCGACCCGGGCGTACAGGCCGGGCTTGAGCAGGCCCTCGACGTTGTCCAGTTCGATCCGCGCCGGCACCGTGCGCGTGGCCGGGTCGAGGTTCGGATAGATGTAGCCGACGCGACCCTGGAAGTGCCGTGCCGGCCAGGCATCGAGCGTCACGCTCGCCGTCGCGCCCTCGGCGAGCAGGCCGAGGTCGCGCTCCTGGACCTCGGCGATCAGCCACACCTGGTCGAGATTGGTGATGCGGTAGAGCACCTCGCCCGCGGCAAAGCGCATGCCGGGCAGGGCATTCTTCTCGGTCACGATGCCATCGGCCGGGGCGCGCAGGACGAGGCTCCGGCCTGAGGCGTCCGCGGCTTCGGAGACGTGCCAGTTGCGCAGGCGTGCGCGGCTGGATTCGACCAGCGCCTGCATGCCCTCGCGCGTTGCTGCGTCGGCGCCCTGCAGGCGCTCCACTCCGCGCAGGGCGATGGCGTACTCGCGCCGGGCCGTGGCGACCTCCGGGCTGTAGGCGGAGAACAGCACCTGGCCGCGCCGCACCCCCTGTCCGGTGGTGTTCACGTCGAGGCGTTCGATGTAGCCGGGAAAGCGTGCGCTGACTTCGTGCACGCGGCGCTCGTCGGCCTCGATCCGGCCGGCGGCCTGGATGCGGCGATCCAGTGTCTCGCGCCGCACCGGTTCGGTCCGCACGCCAAGCAACTGGCGGCGTCCGGGCGAGACCTGCACCACGCCGCTGTCATCGGCCTCGTCGGCGTAGACCGGGATGTAGTCCATGCCCATCGAATCCTTCTTCGGCACTGGCGAAGTGTCGGGCTGACCCATCGGGTTGCGGTAGTAGAGGATCTGGCGCGCGCCGGGTGTCGATGCCGGAGGCGGTGAAGCAGGTTCGGCAGGCACGTTCGCGCGGCGTGTTCCGAGCCAGTAGCCGGCGGCCAGTGCCAGAGCGATCAGGGCCGCGATGGCGGCGAGCAGGGTGGGTCTGAAGTTCATGGGGTGACTCCGGCGAGGCGGTCGATCTCGGCCAACTGGATGCGTGTCTCCAGCGCCTTGCGGTTGCGCTCCAGTCGGGCTTCGAGAATCTGCTTCTGCGCGTCCAGCAGGGTGGCGAAGTCGACCTGTCCGTTCTCGTAGCCGGCGAGCGCGGATTGCAGGGTGAGTTCGGCTTGCGGCAGGAGGCTGGAGTCGATCAGGGCGAGGCTTTCGCGCGCGCTGTCGAAGGCCGCGAAGCGGGCGTCGAGTTCGCCGACGAGTTGCTGCGCGGCATCCTCGCGCTGCGCCTGCGCCACGGCGAGGCGGACCTCGCTCTCGCGCTCGCGGGCCTGGCGGGCCTTGCGCTGCAACGGGATGTCCAGCTCCAGCATCAGATCCCATGCACGGATCGAGTTGCCGTATTGCGTCGGCGTGAGACCGAGGCTGAAGTCGGGATAGCGCTCACGCCGCACCCGGTCGCGCGTGCCCTCGGCGGCACGCACCCGCGCCGCGTCGGTGCGCAGGCGCGGGTTGTCGCGGCGCAGCCCGCGTTCGAGGCGTTCGCGGTCGAGCGCATCGGGCAGGGCGGCGATGTCGGCGGGCGCGGCAAGCATGGCCTGTGCCGGACGGCCCAACAGGACGTTGAGTTCCGCCTGCAGTTGCCGGCGTTCACCGGCAAGGTCGACGCGGCGGGCACGCAGGGCGGTGCGTTCGAGCTGGGCGCGGATCACGTCCTGCTGTGCCGCAAGACCCGAGGCATGGCGCGCCTGTGCCGATTGTTCGAGGCTGACGACCAGGTCGAGCATGTCACCGAGCAGGGCATCGTCGCGATCGAGGAAATACAGTTGCGCGTAGCGCGTGCCGATGGCGGCGGCAAGCTCGCTCCAACGGACCGCGGTTTCGCCATCGGCGGCCGCGGCTTCGGACGCGGCGACCTCACGTTCCAGCGCCCGTTTGCCGGGCCAGGGCAGATCCTGCATCAGGGTGTAGCGCATCGCGCCGACGCGACCGGGCAAGAGGCCCGGGTTGCGCGTGTCGCCATGGCCGATATCCATCCATTCGATGCGTGCGCGCGGATCGGGCAGGGCGCCGGCCGCCGCCGCACGCGCACTGGCGGCCTCGGCTTCCAGTCGCGGCGCGAGCAATCGGGTGCTGTGCGCGCGTGCATGGGCGAGGAGCCCGTCGAGGCTCGCGCCCAGTTCCTCGCCCTGCGCCACGGGTGCGAGCAGGATCGACAGTGCGACGAGCAAGGGTCGCAGACGGTGGCCGGGCATGGGCTGCTCCGAACGGGGATGCGGGCGATTCTCGCGACACCTGCCTGACGTCAGCCGGACAGATCGATGACATTCCTGTCATCTTCGTGTCAGACGCGGGAAAACCGGCGACACTGTTGCCGAACCGTCCGGAGTGCACATGAAGATCCTGATCGTCGAGGACGAACCCAAGACCGGCGACTATCTGCGTCAGGGGCTGAGCGAGGCCGGCTTCGTCGCCGACCTGGCGCGCACCGGTCCCGATGGTCTGCATCAGGCGCTGGAGGGCGAGCACGAGCTGGTGATCCTCGATGTGATGCTGCCGGGCATGGATGGCTGGCAGGTGCTGCGCGCACTGCGCGAGCAGGGATTGCGCATGCCGGTGATGTTCCTGACCGCGCGCGACCAGGTCGATGATCGGGTCAAGGGGCTGGAACTGGGTGCCGACGACTATCTGGTCAAGCCGTTTTCCTTTGCCGAATTGCTCGCGCGGGTGCGCAGCATCCTGCGCCGTGGCCGTGGCACGGGTGACGATGGCGTGCTGCGGGTGGCCGACCTCGAACTGGACCTCCTGCGCCGACGTGCCAGCCGCGCCGGCCGGCGCATCGACCTGACCGCGAAGGAGTTCGGTCTGCTCGAACTGCTGATGCGCCGGCGCGGCGAGGTGCTGCCGCGTTCGCTCATCGCCTCGCAGGTGTGGGACATGAATTTCGACAGCGACACCAACGTCATCGACGTTGCGATCCGGCGCCTGCGACGCAAGATCGACGACGACTTCGAGCCGCGTCTGGTCCAGACCGTGCGTGGCATGGGCTACGTGCTGGAAGAGCCGGACGACGCCTGATGCCACGCCTGTCGCTGACCGCACGCCTGACCCTGTTCTTCACCGTGTTTGCGGCACTGGTGATGCTTGGACTGGGTTGGTTGTTCATGGTCGCGGCCGATCATCACTTCATCGAGCTCGACCGGCGCGCATTGGCCGACAAGCAGGAGCTGGTCGGCCACCTCCTGCGCGATGCCGCTGGCCCGGAGGCGGCACGTCGCGCCCTGACGCAGACGCTCGACCACCAGCAGGCGGTGCGCGTCGTGGTGCGCAGCAACGAGGGTGGCGTGCTGTTCCGTTCGGTCTCGTCGGGTCAGCCCGATGCGCACGCCGAGCACGCCGCGATGGCCGCGCACGCGTTGCGCTTCGAGCTGGCGCCCGGCTACGCGCCCACGACGCGGCTCGAAGTCACGCTGACCGTCGATACCGCGTTCCACGAACAGTTCCTGCACGAACTGCGCGGCACGCTGGCCTGGTATGCACTCGCCGCGACCGTGCTGGCCGGTCTGCTCGGCTGGCTCGCGGCGCATCAGGGACTGGCGCCACTGCGCGCGATGAAGACCCGTGCCGCCGATGTGAGTGCACAGCGGCTCGATCCACGCATGCCCGAGCAGGCGGTGCCGGTGGAAATGGCCGACCTCGCGGCCGAGCTCAATCGCATGCTCGTCCGGCTGCGCGACGACTTTCGCCGCCTGTCGGAGTTTTCCTCCGACCTCGCGCACGAATTGCGCACACCGATCAGCAACCTCCTGACCCAGACCCAGGTGACCCTGTCCGCGCGCCGCGATACCGACACCTATCGCGAGATCCTCGCGTCCAATGCCGAGGAACTCGAACGGCTTGCGCGGATGGTTTCGGACATGCTGTTTCTCGCCAAGACCGAGCGCGGCGTCGACCTGCCTGGCCGCGAACGCTTCGACCTCGCGGCCGAGACGCGTGCCGTGGCCGAGTTTCACGAGGCCGTCGCCGAGGAACGTGGCCTGCGCATCACGGTGCAGGGCGAGGCCTTCCTGCACGGTGATCGCCTGATGCTGCGCCGCGCCGTCGGCAACCTCCTGTCCAATGCCTTGCGTCATGCGCGCGAGGGCAGCGAGGTCGCGATCCGCATCCACGCCGACGCCGGCCGGGTCGAACTGGTGGTCGAGAACGTGGGCGAGCCGATCCCGATGGAGCTTCAGGTGCGCCTGTTCGACCGTTTCTTCAGCGCCGATCCGGCCCGCTCGCATCCGGCCTCGGAGGGCACGGGCCTGGGCCTGGCCATCACCCGTGCCATCGTCGAGGCGCATGGCGGCGAGGTAGGGGTGCAATCCGATGCCGAGGCGACACGGTTCGTGCTGCGGTTCCCGCTTGCCGCGCGTCAGTGAATCCGAACACACGTCGGAACGCCGGCATCGCGAGCGCAGCGAAGCAAACCGGGCGCTTGATCTTCAAGGTCTCCGGATTGCCACGGCGCTTTTCTCCCCCGCAATGACGAGGTGTTCAGATGTCACCTGGGCATGCGCGAATCGTCGCAGGCGACCGCTGCGTTTATCATCGATCCGGCACGAATCAAGGGGAACGTCATGAGCTGGATCGAGCGCCTGTTCAAGCTGCGCGAGCACGGCAGCAGTGTGCCGGTCGAACTGACCGCGGGGCTGACGACCTTCCTGACGATGGCCTACATCGTGTTCGTCAACCCGTCGATCCTCGCGGACGCGGGCATGGATCGCGATGCGGTGTTCGTCGCCACCTGCCTGATCGCGGCACTGGGTTCCCTGATCATGGCCCTGCATGCCAATTATCCGATCGCGATGGCGCCGGGCATGGGGCTCAACGCCTATTTCGCCTACACCGTCGTCGGGCAAATGGGCTTCACCTGGCAGGCGGCGCTCGGCGCGGTGTTCATCTCCGGCTGCCTGTTCCTCGTGATCACGCTGACCGGCTTGCGGCGCCGGATCATCGAGGGCATGCCACCGTCCCTGCGTGCCGCGATCGGTGTCGGCATCGGCCTGTTTCTCGCCCTGATCGCGCTCAAAAGTGCGGGCATCGTGGTCGGCTCGGAGGCCACCCTGGTGACGCTCGGCGATCTGCACCAGCCTTCGGTGATCCTTGCGACGCTGGGCTTCCTGCTGGTGGTGGTGCTCGATCGCCTGCGGGTGCGTGGTGCGATCCTGATCGGCATTCTCGCGGTCACGCTGGCGTCCTTCTTCTTCGCCGGCAACACCTTCCACGGCATCTTTTCCGCACCGCCTTCGATCGATGCGACCTTCCTCCAGCTCGATCTCAAGGCGGCACTTGGCAAGGGTTTGCTGCATGTGGTGCTGGTGTTGTTCCTGGTCGAGGTGTTCGATGCCACCGGCACGCTGATGGCGGTGGCGCGGCGCGCGGGCCTGCTCGTGCCCGGCAAGATGGAGCGCATGGACAAGGCGCTGTTTGCCGATAGCGCGGCGATCTTCGCCGGCTCGCTGCTGGGTACCTCCAGCACCACGGCCTACATCGAGAGTGCCGCGGGCGTGCAGGCCGGCGGGCGCACCGGCCTGACCGCGCTCACCGTGGCGGTTCTGTTCCTGGCCTGCCTGTTCATTGCGCCGCTGGCCGGCGTGGTGCCGGCCTATGCCACGGCACCGGCCCTGCTTTTCGTCGGTTGCCTGATGCTGCGCGACCTCGTCGACATCGAGTGGGAAGATTCGACCGAGGCGATTCCCGCCGTCATCACCGCGCTGATGATGCCCTTCAGCTATTCGATCGCCACCGGCCTCGCCTTCGGCTTCATTTCGTATGCCGCGATCAAGCTGTGCACCGGCCGCAGGCGCGAGGTGCACGGGCTGGTCTGGATCATCGCCGCGCTGTTCCTGCTGAAGTTCTTCTACGTCGGAACCGCCGGCTGAGTCTGGCCGATCCGGCGCGGCAGTGGCGAGTGACGAGAATCGTGCACACCATGCGCAGGCGCATGGTGTGCAGCACGGCAGAGCGCATGTCGGCACGGGTTGGCGCTGCTAGAATTCGGTCACGATTTCGCGGAAGTCGCCCCATCGCCCACGGGGACGATGCACAACGGCTTCCACTTTCCGAGGAAGCAAGCCATGAATGCAGCAATGAAGGACGCCGCGGCCGTGCCGACGGTGAAGCTCCTGATCGACGGTGAATTCATCGAGTCGCGCACCAGCGAGTGGCACGACAACATCGATCCGGCGACGCAGGAGGTGCTGGCGCGGGTGCCGTTCGCGACTTCGGCAGAGGTCGATGCGGCGGTCGCTGCCGCGCAGGAGGCGTTCAAGACCTGGCGTCGCACGCCGATCGGCACGCGCGCCCGCATCTTCCTCAAGTACCAGGAATTGATTCGCCAGCACATGAAGGAACTGGCTGCGCTGCTGACCGCAGAACAGGGCAAGACCCTGCCCGATGCCGAGGGCGATGTGTTCCGTGGCCTGGAAGTGGTCGAGCACGCCGCCGGCATCGCCAACCTGCAACTGGGCGAGCTGGCCAACAATGTCGCCACCGGCGTCGATACCTACACCCTGCTGCAACCGCTCGGCGTGTGTGCCGGCATCACCCCGTTCAATTTCCCGGCGATGATTCCCTTGTGGATGTTTCCGATGGCAATCGCCTGCGGCAACACCTTCGTGCTCAAGCCGTCCGAGCAGGATCCGATGGTGACGATGCGTCTGGTCGAGCTGGCCTTGGAAGCGGGTCTGCCCAAGGGCGTGCTGAACGTCGTCCACGGCGGGCCCGAGGTGGTGAACGCGATTTGCGACCACAAGGACATCAAGGCCGTGTCCTTCGTCGGTTCCACCAAGGTCGGCACCCATGTCTACAACCGCGCTTCGCTCGCCGGCAAGCGCGTGCAGTGCATGATGGGCGCCAAGAACCACGCCGTGGTGCTGCCCGATGCGGCAAAGGAGCCGACCCTCAACGCGATGGTGGGCGCGGCCTTTGGTGCCGCCGGCCAGCGCTGCATGGCCGCTTCGACCCTCGTGCTCGTGGGTGAGGCCAGACAGTGGGTTGCGGAGCTGGTGGCAAAGGCCAAGGGGCTGAAGGTCAATGCCGGCAAGGAGCCGGGGACCGACGTGGGTCCGGTGATTTCCTGCCAGGCGCGCAGCCGAATCGAGGATCTCATTGCCTCGGGTGTGGCGCAGGGCGCGAAGCTGGTGCTCGACGGCCGCAATCCGAGTATTTCCGGCTACGAGAAAGGCAACTTCGTCGGCCCGACGATCTTCACCGGCGTCAAGCCCGGCATGCGCATTTATGACGAAGAGATCTTCGGGCCGGTCTTGATCATCCTCGAAGTCGAAACCCTCGACGAAGCGATTGCGCTGGTCAATGCCAACCCGAATGGCAATGGCACCGCGGTGTTCACCCAGTCGGGCGCGGCCGCACGTCGCTTCCAGGAGGAGATCGATGTCGGTCAGGTCGGCATCAACCTGCCGATCCCGGTGCCGCTGCCGATGTTCTCGTTCACCGGCTCGCGCGCTTCCAAGCTCGGTGACCTGGGCCCTTACGGCAAGCAGGTGGTGACCTTCTACACCCAGACCAAGACCGTCACCGCACGCTGGTTCGATGATGATGTTTCGGCGCATGGGGTCAACACCACCATTTCGCTCAAGTGAGGCCGGCGTGGACCTGGAATTGAACGAAGAGCAGCAGGCCTTCCGCGAGGCCGCGCGCGATTTCGCCGCGGCCCGCATGGTGCCGTTTGCGGCGCAGTGGGACGTGGATCATCACTTCCCCAAGGAGGTGATCGCGGCCGGTGGCGAGCTGGGCTTTTGCGGCCTGTATGCCAGCCCGGACATCGGTGGTCTGGGTGTCTCGCGACTGTCGGCGGCCGTGGTGTTCGAGGAACTGGCCACGGCCTGTCCGTCCACCGCGGCCTACTTCACCATCCACAACATGGCGACCTGGATGCTTGGCCAGTGGGGCCGAGCCGAACTCAAGGCCGAATGGGGCGAAGCGCTCACCTCGGGGCAGAAAATCGGCTCGTATTGCCTGACCGAGCCGGGATCCGGATCGGATGCGGCCTCGCTCAAGACCCGTGCCGTGCGCGAGGGTGATGACTATCTCATCAGCGGCAGCAAGGCCTTCATCTCCGGCGGCGGGCACAGCGACCTCCTGATCGTGATGGCACGCACCGGCGAGGACGGGCCCAAGGGCATCAGCGCTTTCGCGGTGCCGGCCGACAGCGCCGGCATCAGCTATGGCCGACAGGAAGAAAAGATGGGCTGGCACAGCCAGCCGACCTGTGGCATCACGTTCGAGAACGTGCGCGTGCCGGTGCGCAATCGTCTCGGCGAGGAGGGCCAGGGCTTCACCTTCGCGATGAAGGGGCTGGATGGCGGGCGCATCAACATCGCCTCCTGCTCGCTCGGTGGCGCGCAGGCCGCACTGGATCAGGCCCGCAAGTATCTGGGCGAGCGCCGTCAGTTCGGCAAGACATTGTCCGAATTCCAGGCGCTGCAATTCCGTCTGGCCGACATGGCAACCGAGCTGGTGGCGGCGCGCCAGATGGTGCACACCGCGGCCAGCAAGCTCGACAGCGGCCACGCCGATGCCAGCACCTGGTGCGCCATGGCCAAGCGCTTTGCCACCGACACGGGTTTCAAGGTGGTGGACGAGGCCCTGCAATTGCACGGTGGTTACGGCTACACACGCGAGTTCCCGCTGGAGCGCCTGCTGCGCGATCTGCGCGTGCACCGCATCCTGGAGGGCACCAACGAGGTCATGCGCCTGATCATTTCGCGTCGTCTGCTGGGCACGGACAAGGAGTTGCGATGAGCGCGGTGGTGCTGTTCGAGGAACGCGTGACTGCCGGCGGATCGCGCATCGGCATCGCCACCCTCAATGCCCCAGCCACGCTCAACGGCCTGTCGCTGGAGATGGTCGACCTCCTCGCCGCGAAGCTCACCGCCTGGGCGGAGGATGTCGGCATTGCCGTGGTCGTGCTGCGGGGTGCAGGCGAAAAGGCCTTTTGCGCCGGCGGCGACCTTCATGCGCTTTACGCCAGCATGACGGCAGACGGCAAACTGGCGGCGGGCAAAAACCCCCATGCCCTGGCGTTTTTCAGCCGTGAATACCGGCTCGACTACCAGATCCATGCCTATGAGAAGCCGATCCTGGTCTGGGGTCATGGCATCGTCATGGGCGGTGGCATCGGGTTGATGTCCGGAGCCAGCCATCGTGTCGTGACCGAGGCTTCACGTCTGGCGATGCCGGAAACCGGCATTGGCCTGTACCCCGACGTGGGTGGAACCTGGTTGCTGTCACGGGCACCTGGGGCCAGTGGTCGCTTCCTGGCGTTGACCGGAGCCAGCATCGATGCCGCCGATGCGCTGTACGCCGGCTTTGCCGATCACGCGGTGGCCTCCAGTCGCTACGAGGACGTGCTCGATGCAGTGGCGGGCGTGGCATGGCAGGAAAATGCATCGGCCAATCATGGCCTTCTCGATACGCTGTTGACGGGCTTTGCTTTGGGAGGCTTGAGTGCAAGTCCCCTGCAACGCCTGCGCACGCAGGTCGATGCCTGCTGCGCCGGCAGTTCGCTCGAACATGCCGTGGCCAGCATTGTCGCCATGACTTCGGAAGAAATCTGGTGGCAGAAGGCGCAGGCCGCGTTGGCGCGGGCCTGTCCGTCGTCCGTGCGCCTGTCCTGGGAATTGCAACAGCGCGCCAGTCGTCTGTCCCTGGCCGAGGTCTTCCAGCTTGAACTGATCGCCTCGCTGCACTGTGCCGCGCATGGAGATTTTGCCGAGGGCATCCGGGCGCTCCTGATCGACAAGGACAAGAGTCCACGCTGGTTGCCCGCCACACTGGCTGAGGCCGACTCGGATTTCATCGAACGCTTCTTCACCCCGCCCTGGGCCTCGGGCGAGCACCCGTTGGCCGACCTGGGGCGAGATGATCCGCAGCGCGTACCGCTTCGTAATACCCCTCTCCCCTCGGGAGAAGGGTTGGGGTGAGGCAACGATCGAAGCGCGATGACAAGCCTCGTCGCAAGGTTTGGTCGCCGCGCTCGGTTCGTACCCTCATCCGCCCTTCGGGCACCTTCTCCCGATGGGAGAAAGAGATAAAGAAAGGCCACCGCCATCCATTCACGAGGGAACCACCATGACCATTACATCGCATTCATCCATCGCCTTCATCGGTCTGGGCCACATGGGCGGGCCGATGGCCGCCAATTTGGTCAAGGCCGGCTTTCAGGTGCGGGCTTTCGATTTGATGCCGGCTGCGCTGGAGCAGGCCCGCGCCGATGGCGCACACATCGCCGCCAGTGCCGCCGATGCAGTGCAGGGTGCGCAGGTCGTGGTGTCGATGTTGCCGGCCAGCCGGCATGTCGAAGGCCTGTACCTGGGCGACAACGGCATCCTCGCGTGCATCGAGGCAGGGGCGCTGATCATCGATTCGAGCACCATCGCCCCGGCGAGCGCGCGCAAGGTGGCCGACGCCGCCGGTGCGCGAGGCTTGGCAATGATCGATGCGCCGGTTTCCGGCGGCACCGCCGGGGCGGCTGCCGGCACCCTCACCTTCATCGTGGGCGGCGAGTCCGAGGCGCTGGAGCGCGCGCGACCGGTGCTTTCGGCCATGGGCAAGAACATCTTCCACATGGGCGGTGCGGGCGCGGGGCAAGTCGCCAAGCTGTGCAACAACATGGCGCTGGGCGTGATCATGGCGGCAACCGGCGAAGCCATCGCGCTGGGTGTTGCACACGGGCTGGATGCGACCACGCTGTCGCAGATGATGGCGGTCAGCACCAGCCGCAGTTGGGCCACCGAGGTCTGCAACCCCTGGCCCGGCGTGCTGCCCCAGGCGCCGGCGTCGCGTGCTTACGAGGGTGGCTTCGGCAACGACCTGATGCTGAAAGATCTGGGACTGGCGGCGGAAGCGGCGGTGGGTGTCGCTGCGAGCGTTCCGCTCGGCGAGCTGGCGCGCAACCTGTATGCGATGAACAGTCAGGCCGGACGCGGCAAGCTGGATTTTTCCAGTGTGGTCAAGCTGCTGACGAAGCAGGGGGCCTGAGAACCTGTTCCAAGTCTTGCGGCAGATGCTGCGCACCACCCTTCAGGCCGGGCCATGCGGCGTGCATGGCGGGCGGCGCGCGGTTGCGTATCGACATGCGCTCCCTTGCTCTTCCTTGCCCTGCACGCCGCATGACGGCAACAGGGCCCGGTGAGGCTTTGAGCATGCCCTGACACGACCAAGGCCGCGCATCGCTGCGCGGCCTTGACTGTCGGAAACGGATGGCGCGGCTGCCCTCGGGCGCTCGCAACACATCGGTTCGCTCAGGCGGGAAGCAGTTCCTTCACCAGCTTGATCAAGGCGCCTTCGTTGACCGGCTTGGTTAGGTAGGCCTTGGCGCCCTGGCGCATGCCCCAGACCCGGTCGGTTTCCTGATCCTTGGTCGTGACCAGGATGATCGGGATGTGCGCGGTGTCGGGGTTCTTCGAGATCGAACGGGTCGCCTGGAACCCGTTGAGGTTCGGCATCACCACGTCCATCAGGATGAGATCGGGCATCTCGCGCTTGGCCACTTCCACGCCCATGGCGCCGTCCTCGGCGGTCACGGTTTCATGGCCCAGACGCTCGATGATGAGCTTCATGCCCATGAGCTGGGATGGAGAATCGTCGACGATCAGAACACGTGCCATAGGACCCTCTTGTATTTTGCTGGCTGCCGGAAACGGCAGCACCCCCCGACGGTTGCCTGATTCTAGCCGGTTGCGTGGCCGGGTTGAAGGGCAAATGTCGGAGATTGCGTGATGCCGCGCCGCAAACCGTGGCTGGAGCGGTGATTTGACATGAATACCGTGTTGTTTCAATGCCTTGCGGCATCATTCCGGTTGCATGCGCAGGACGATTCGACCAAGTGCCTGGCCCGAGATCAGGTGCTCGAAGGCCTGTGGCAGGTCCGCAAGAGCGATTTCGCGCGTGCCGATCGCATCCAGATGTGATGGCCGCCACGTTTTGGCGAGGCGTTGCCACACCAGCTCGCGATCGGCGCGCGTGGTGTTGGATGCGGAGATTCCGACGAGCGATACCGCGCGCAGGATGAACGGCATGACCGTGGTGTGAAGTTCCTGGCCACCGGCCATGCCGTAGCAGGCAATGTTGCCGCCAGGCCGGATCACGCGCGTGAGGCCTTCGAGCATCTCGCCCCCGACGCCATCCAGCGCACCGGCCCAGATCGCGGTTTCGAGCGGACGCTGGCCCCAGTGCAGGTTGTCGCGCGAGATGACCTGGCGGGCGCCGAGTGCGGTGAGGAAATCGAGCTGTTCGAGCTTGCCGGTGATGGCATGGACCTCGTAGCCGGCACGGGTGAGCAGGTCGATGGCGATCGTCCCGACCCCGCCGCTGGCGCCGGTGACCACGATCGGTCCCATGTCGGGGTGCTGCCCCAGGCGTTCGATGCGCAACAGTGCGAGTGCGGCGGTGAAGCCGGCGGTGCCGAGGATCATCGCCTCGCGCAGGTCGAGGCCCGCGGGCAGCGCGATGACGTCGTCCGCGACGGCGCGCAGGTAGCTGGCATAGCCGCCGTCGCGGGTCTCGGAAAGACCGCAGCCGGTGACGATCACCGCGTCGCCGGCGGCGAAGCGCGGATCATCCGAATGCACGACCGTGCCGGCGGCATCGATGCCGCCGACGAGCGGGCAGCGCCGCAGGATCCGGCCCTTGCCGGTACCGGCAAGGGCATCCTTGTAGTTGACCGAGGAATACGCGACCCGGATCACGACCGCGCCGGGCGTCAGGTCATCGAGCGCAAGCTCTTCGATCCCCGCGCGCCACCGTCCATCCACTTCGCCATGGATGCGGAAGGCGGGAAATGTCGTGGCAATGCTCATGCTCGAATCCTGTTCCTGCCGGAATCGATCAGGCTCCGCGCGGTCGCGAATCCCCCATCCCCAATCCCGGCCCTTCGTCAGTTCACCTTGTGGATGGCGCGCTTGTCCACGGCCATCGCGGCGTCGTGCACCGCTTCGGACAGCGACGGATGTGCATGGCAGATGCGTGCCAGGTCATCGGCGGCACCGGAGAACTCCATCGTCAGCACGCCCTCGTGCACCAGTTCGGAAACATTCGCGCCGACCAGGTGCATGCCCAGCACGCGATCGGTCTCGGCGTGTGCCAGCACCTTCACGAAACCGGCCGGTTCGGCCATCGCGACGGCGCGGCCGACCGCGGCGAACGGGAAACTGCCGGCCTTGTAGGCAATGCCTTCGGCCTTGAGTTGTTCTTCGGTCTTGCCGACCCAGGCGATTTCCGGCTCGGTGTAGATGACCCAGGGAATGGTGGCGAAGTTGACGTGGCCCGGCAGCCCGGCGATGCGCTCGGCCACGGCGATGCCTTCTTCGAAACCCTTGTGCGCCAGCATCGGCCCGCGCACGCAGTCGCCGATCGCCCAGACGCCATCGACGCCGGTGTGGCAATGCTCATCGACCTCGACCTGGCCGCGCTCGTTGAGGCGCACGCCGGTGCCATCGGCGAGCAGGCCACGGGTGGCGGCGCGACGACCGACGGCCACCAGCAGTTTGTCGACCACGAGGGTCTGCTCGACGCCCTTGGCATCGGTGTAGGTCACATGCACGCCGTCGGTCTTGACCTCGGTATTGGCGACCTTGCAGCCCAGTTTGATGTCCAGGCCCTGCTTCTTGAACTCGCGTGCGGCGACCCGGGAGACTTCTGCATCGGCTGCGGCAAGGAAGTTCGGCAGGCCTTCGAGGATCGTGACCTCGGCGCCGAGGCGCTTCCACACGCTGCCCAGTTCCAGCCCGATCACGCCGGCGCCGATCACGCCCAGGCGCTTGGGCACCTCCTGCAGGTCGAGCGCGCCGATGTTGTCGATGATGTGCTCGCCGAATTTCGCGAACGGCAGTTCGATCGAGTCCGAACCGGCGGCGAGGATGATGTTGGGCGCCCTGAGCTCGACCTCGGAGCCGTCGTGCTGCTTCACCTTCACCACGTTGCCCGGCTGCAACTGGCCGAAGCCGTGGATGGCCGCGACCTTGTTGGCCTTGAACAGGGCCGCGATGCCGCCGGTGAACTGCTTCACGATGGCATCCTTGCGCGCCACCATCTTCGCCACGTCGATCGCGGGCTTCTCGAAGCTGATGCCGTGCTGTTCGAACAGATGCCCCATGTTCCAGAACTGGCGGCTGGAATCGAGCAGGGCCTTGGACGGGATGCAGCCCACGCGCAGGCAGGTGCCACCGAGCGCCGGCTTGCCGTCCTTGCCGAGCGCGGCATCCACGCAGACCGTGCGCAGACCCAGTTGCGCGGCACGGATCGCGGCGTGATAACCGGCAGGACCGCCGCCGATGACGATGACGTCGAAGGATTGTTGTTCGCTCATTGCATTCGCTCTCAACGGGATTCGGAATTGGGGATTGGAGATTCGCAAGAGCGAGGTTGACGCGAGCGTCCCGCTCTTGCCAATCCCGAATCCCGAATCTCCAATCCCGGATGTTGCGGGCTTACAAGCCCAGCAACATCCGATGGGGATTTTCCAGCTGGTTCTTGATGTCCACCAGGAACAGCACCGCATCCTTGCCGTCGATGATGCGGTGATCGTAGGAGATCGCGATGTACATCATCGGGGCGATCACGACCTGGCCGTTCTCGGCGATCGGGCGTTCCTTGATCGTGTGCATGCCGAGGATTGCCGACTGCGGCGGGTTGACGATCGGGGTCGACAGGAGCGAGCCGAAGGTGCCGCCGTTGGTGATGGTGAAGGTGCCGCCCTGCAGGTCTTCCAGTTTCAGGCCGCCCTCGCGCGCCGCCTTGGCGTAGTCGGCGATGGCGTGCTCGACCTCGGCGAAACTCATGCGCTCGGCATTGCGCAGCACCGGCGTGACCAGACCCTTGTCGGTGGACACCGCGATCGAGATGTCGGCATAGCCGTGGTAGATGATGTCGTTGCCATCGACCGAGGCATTGATGACCGGGCGACGCTTGAGCGCTTCGGCCGCGGCCTTGACGAAGAAGCTCATGAAGCCGAGCTTGATGCCGTTCTGCTTCTCGAAGGATTCCTGCAGCTCCTTGCGCATTGCCATGACCTTGCCGAGGTTGACCTCGTTGAACGAGGTCAGCATCGCGATCGAGTTCTTCGACTGCATCAGGCGCTCGGCGATGCGGGTCCGGATGCGGGTCATCGGCACGCGCTCTTCGGGACGGGCGCTGCCGCCGACCGGGACGCTGCGGGCGTGGTTGAGGATGTCTTCCTTGGTGACCGCACCGCGGCGACCGCTGCCGGCGACCTCGGCCGGATTGACCTGGTTGATCGCGGCGGCGAAGCGTGCGCCTGGCGGCAGTTGCGTGTCGCTTGCCGTGGCCGTGGCCTTGACCGGCGAAGCTGCGGCGGCAGGAGCGGGCGCAGCGGCTTTCGGCGCTTCGGTCTTGGCGGGTGCGACCGCGCCTTCCTCGATCACCGCGAGCACCTGCTCGGAGGTGACGGTGGCGCCGGTCTGGAAGCGAATTTCCTTGAGCACGCCATCGACCGGCGAGGGCACTTCGAGCACGACCTTGTCGGTTTCCAGATCGACTAGGTTCTCGTCGCGGGAAACGGCTTCGCCCGCCTTCTTGCGCCAGCCGGCGATCGTCGCGTCGGAGACGGATTCGGGCAGGACCGGGACTTTGACTTCGATGGTCATGGGATGCGTCCTTTCAGGATTCTGTCGTGAGTGCGGGAGGGATCATTCGGCGACGTGGTCGCCATTGAGTGGAGCAACGAGGGCATCTTCCACCAGCCGTGCCTGTTCGGCCACGTGCATGCCGTGATGGCCTGCGGCCGGTGCCGGCGAGCGCACCCGTCCGGTGTAACTGAGCTTCTGCTTGTCCTGCAGGCAGAAACGCAGGTGATGCTGGACCTGGTACCAGGCGCCCTGGTTCATCGGTTCTTCCTGGCACCAGACCAGGTCGCGGGCCTTGGGGAAGCGCTTGAGCTCGGTCACCAGCGCCTCGCGCGGGAACGGATACAACTGTTCCACGCGCACCAGCGCGACGTTGTCGAGGCCGCGCTTTTCCGCTTCTTCGAGCAGGTCGTAGTAGACCCGGCCCGAGCAGACCACGACGCGGCTGACCTTGGCCGGAGCGGCGGCGAAGCTGTCCGGGATCAGGCACTGGAACTGGCCATCGGCGAGCTCGTCCATGCTTGAAATCGCGAGCTTGTGGCGCAGCAGCGACTTGGGTGTCATCACCACCAGCGGCTTGCGTGTGGCGCGCTTCATTTGCCGCCGGATCATGTGGAAGGCCTGGGCCGGCGTGGTCGGCACGCAGACCTGCATGTTGTCGAGCGCACACAGTTGCAGGAAGCGTTCGAGACGGGCGGAGCTGTGCTCGGGACCCTGACCCTCGTAGCCGTGCGGCAGGAACAGCATGAGGCCGCTGAGGCGTCCCCACTTGGCTTCGCCGGAACTGATGAACTGATCGATCACGACCTGGGCACCGTTGGCGAAATCGCCGAACTGGGCCTCCCAGATCGTCATCGTGTAGGGATCGGAGGTGGCGTAGCCGTATTCGAACGCCATCACGGCTTCCTCGCTCAGGAGCGAGTCGATGATGGTGACGTGCTCGGGGTTTTTCACCAGTTGCAGCAGCGGCAGGTAGACCTGTCCGGTGTTCTGGTCGTGCAGCGCGGCGTGGCGGTGGAAGAAGGTGCCACGGCCGGAGTCCTGGCCGACCAGGCGCAAGGGATAGCCTTCCTTGAGCAGGCTGGCATAGGCCAGGTTTTCCGCGAAGCCCCAGTCGCCGGGCAATTCGCCGGCGGCCATCTTGCGCCGGTCGTCGTAGATCTTGGCCACGCGCGGATGCAGTTTGAAGCCGTCCGGCAGGGTCGTGATGATCCGGGCCAGATCCTCCAGTTGCGCGCGCACGAGGCCGGTGCGCGGATCTTCGGCCAGGGTGCCCTTGAGGAAGGGGCGCCAGTCGACGGTTTCGACGCTGGCGTCCGGCGCCGCGAGTTGGGTCGTGACGACGCCGTGGTCGAGTTTGTCGCGGTAGGCATCGGCCATTTTCGCGGCCTCGCCGGCGGCGATCACGCCGGCCTGTTCCAGGCGCCCGGCATAGATCTCGCGCGTGGTCTTGCGTTGGCGGATGTTGTCGTACATCAGAGGCTGCGTCGCCGCTGGCTCGTCGGCCTCGTTGTGGCCGTGACGGCGATAGCAGACCAGGTCGATCACCACGTCGCGCTTGAACTCGCGCCGATAGTCGAAGGCCAGTTGTGCGACGAAGGCCACCGCTTCGGGGTCGTCGCCGTTGACGTGGAACACCGGCGCGCCGACGAACTTGGCCACGTCGGTGCAGTAGAGCGTGGAGCGGGCGTCAGCGGGGTTGCTGATGGTGAAGCCGATTTGATTGTTGATCACGACGTGCAGGGCGCCACCGACGGCAAAGCCGCGCGCCTGCGACATCTGCAGTGATTCCATCACCACGCCCTGGCCGGAGAACGAGGCGTCGCCGTGGATCAACACGGCCATCGCTTCTTCGCGCGCGGTGTCCTTGCGTCGCACCTGGCGGGCGCGGACCGAACCGGCGACCACCGGGTTGACGATTTCCAGGTGCGAGGGGTTGAAGGCAAGCGCCAGGTGAACCGCGCCGGCGCTGGTCTGGATATCCGAGGAGAAGCCCATGTGGTACTTCACGTCGCCGGAGTGGTCGGGCTGGTCGGAATGGTCGAACTTGCCCTGGAACTCGTCGAACAGTTTGCCCGGCGGCTTGCCCATGGTGTTGACCAGGACGTTGAGACGACCGCGATGGGCCATGCCGATCACCAATTCCTTGATGCCGGCAGTGCCGGAGCGCTCGATCACCACGTCCAGCAGTGGAATCAGGCTGTCGCCGCCTTCCAGCGAGAAGCGCTTCTGGCCGACGAATTTGGTGTGCAGGTAGCGCTCCAGGCCCTCGGCCGCGGTTACCCGTTCCAGCAGACGCTGCTTCTGCGCAGGGCTGAAACCGAACGTGCCGCCGGCCTGTTCCATGCGCCGGTAGATCCAGTTGCGCTGGGTGGCATCGGAGATGTGCATGAACTCCGCGCCGATCGTGCTGCTGTAGGTTGCGCGCAGGCGGGCGAGCAGGTCGCGCAGGCGCATGCGCTCGGCGCCGAAGTAGGCGTAGGTCGAGAACTCGACGTCGAGATCGGCCTCGGACAGGCCGTGGAACGGCAGGTCGAGGTCCGGCGCGCCCGGCTTGGCGGTCATGCCGAGAGGATCGAGGTCGGCGCCCAGATGGCCGCGCGAGCGGTAGGCGGTCACGAGCTTGCGCACGCCGCCCTGGCTCTCCGAATAGGCGTCGCTGATCACGGAGCTTGGGCCGAGTCGGGCGGCGACCTGCGCCGCGAGCGCAATGCGCGCCTGCACGGCGGAGTGCGGCACGTCGCCGGCCTCGCGTCCGTGGAAGCTCTCGAAATACCGGTTCCACTCCGGCGAGACCGAGTCCGGGTCGGCCAGCCAGTCTTCGTAGCGGCTTTCGACGTAGTCGGCATTGCTGCCGGCGAGGGCGGAGGATTGCTCGAACTGTTTGAGTACGCTGCTCACGATGGCCTTGCCAGGGCCGGCAGTGCCGGCGCTTCGGGTTGCGGGGGACGAAGGATGGGACAGCTCGGACCATGCAAGCTGCGGTGCACAATTATACCCGTTGCCTCCGCGCTTCGGGCGTTGTGGCGGGCTGGCAGTTCAGGTTCAGCCACGGGACGAGGCTGCAGCACAAATGAAAAGCCCCGATCGGCGTCGCGTGGACGCCGTCGGGGTCTTGTGGGCGCATCGGGCCTGCGGGATCAGGGTCGGTGCTGGCCGTTCATCGTGGCTTCGAGGAGTTCGTCGCCGCCGCTGAATTCGGTCGTGGTCGTGGTGCCGTAGACGGTCACCGTGCTGGTGCCCTGCAAGTCCTGCCTGAGCCTGCCGAAATCGGCATCCATCCAGCTGAAGCCGTTGTGCTGCGAGTGCGTCAACACCCCTGCGGTGTTGGTCTTTTCGTCGATCGTGATCTCGAACTTGCAGGCGTTGAAGCTGCCGGCCGGCACCGTCACCTGCTCGCGCCCGAGCAGACGATAGGTAGTCTCCAGCTCGGTGCGTCCGGTCACGCCTTGGCCGGACCAGTTCACCGCGTACTTCACCAGGAGGGTCTCGCCGACTTTGAAGCTGCGGGTCAGTTCGACCTTGGACGGATCATTGAGGCTGGTGGACAGGAGCTGGCCCGTGGCCGGATTGAACGCCTCGGCGCCGAAAGACTGGGTCGTGCCGTTGCCGTTGCCGACGTAGCTGAGCGCATAGGGCCGGGTATCGGACGGATACTGGTACTGCATCACGTAGCCGCTCTGGCCGTTGAAGCTGGCCGGGCCGGTGACGGTCTCGATGTAGATCGAATCCTCGACATTGGCACCGTTGCGCGAGATCGTATGGACCTTGCGGCTGTCGCCGATGCGATAGGGTGGATGGCAGGTTACTGCATCGGCACCGCCGCCGTTGCCATTGCCGCCGGTGACGTAGGGCTTGACCTCGCAGGCGTTGGCGGTGTTGCCGAACTGCAGGCGCTGCAGGACATGGTGGCCCTGGGCGTTGCCGGCGCTGTAGTCGAACTCGGCGCGGACGCCATCGAGGAAGCGCAGCGAGGCACTGCCGACTTCCTCGGCTCCGGGTTCGGACGAGGTGTTGGCGGCGGACTTGAACGAACGACCACCGTCCTTCTGGCGGAACACCTTGCCGCTGTAGCTGCCGTTGGCCTGACGTTCGAGCATGAGGGTCATGAACACGGGCTTGTTCGGGTTCTCGTAGGTGTACCACTGGCCGTAGATCTTCTCGCCCAGATGCATCACGTTGATGCCCCAGCCGCTGCTCGCCGGTTCCCACCACATGTCGGTGTAGTTGGTCATCGCGGCGGTGGCGCTCGCCGTGCTCTTGCAGACCAGGTCGTTGCCGCTGAAGTTGAAGCGGGTCAGGGCGCGAGTGACGCTCTGGCCCTCGATCGTCGTGGTGAAGCGCATTTTCTGCGGATCGGCATCGAATTCGAGGCGTACCGTGCCGACACGGGTGCCATCGTCGCTCGACGGGGTTCCGGCGATCTGCTGGAACGGGGTGCCGGTGAAACGGTACAGGTCGCCGGCGTAGCTGCCATCGGGCTGGGGCCGGCCGATGCCCATCAGCCAGGCCGGGCGACCCTGCTCGTCGTAGGTGAACCAGTACGGACCCAGCACGTTGCCCTGGTCGAGCGTGGCCACGCCCCAGCCACTGTCGTTCGGATCCCACCAGCTCGCGCTGTGGGATGTGGTGGCGGTCTGGGCATGCAGTGCCGGCGCGAGGATCAGGCCAAGGGCGAGGGCAAGTGGTTGCAGGGTGCGGATCGGCGACATGGTGGATTCCCCCCGGGGAATGACAGGACGGGGGCATGATGCGCGAGCCCGGCGTGGCTGACAGCCCCGCATTTGGGGGGGGTACGGCGGCGCCGGGTCGTTCGAATGAATCGGCGGCACCGTCCGTTGCAGTTGGACGAACTCAGGCAGCGGCGCGTGCCAGTCGCCATGCCAGTGCCGCATGGATCGGGCCGAACAGGGCGATGAAGTCGCCGTTGTCCTGGAAGCGGAACGGCAGGAAGCGCAGGAACAGGGCGAAGGCGACGCCGGCAAGGACCAGGCAGGCCAGTCGTCGCAGCCAGGCCGGCGGGGCATCGCTGCGGGCCAGGTGTGGTACCGCCGCAAGCAGGACGAGGGCGAGTGGATCGAGCAACAACAGGTTCTCGTTGCCATGGCTGGCAACATGCTCGGTCAGTCCCCAGAGCGCGGCGAGCACGAGACCGCCGAATCCGCACAGCAACCAGAAGCCGGTGGCAAGCGTCGCCCCGGCCAGGCGCGCGATCGATCCCGCCCGCCGGCGCAGCAGGAACAGCAGCAGCGCGCCGATGCCGACGCCGCTTGCGAAGAAGGCGCTGCGCCACTGCGGTGGTTCGGCCCGTTCCAGTTGCAGGCGATCGGGCAACAGGCGGACACGGGCCGTGACCAGTGCTGCGCCGTCGCTGTTGTGCGCACGTTCGAGTGCATCGGCAAGGCGTTGCGGCACGAAGGCCTCGTCGCGGACCGACAGCGGCCGGTCGGCATTGGGGCCGAGTGCCACGTGCATGCCAAGGTACAGCCACGGCACGCCTGCACCCAGACGCAAGGCTTCCGAGCGCCAGCTCAGGCCATGCGAGGGGCCGGTGATCTGGCGCGAGAGTCCGCCATCGAGCACGCGATCGAGCGCGTCGCGCACCTTGGTCGAGCAGTTCGCGGTGAAGTAGTCGTAGTGGTAGTCGGCGTTTTCCGGGCGTGCGTTCCAGGCGAGGAAATCGCGCAGTGCGCGCGCCTGTTGCGGTCGCAGATCGAGCCACTGAAGTTCCACCCCGCGACCCTCGTCGGCGTAGATCGCAAGATCGTCCGCCAGCGGCATCACCACGAGGCGATAGAGCATGCGTCCACGCAGGAAGCGCAGCAGGAAGTCCGGTTGTTCGAAGTCGAAGTACCCGTAGTTGTAGGACAGCGTCAGGCCGCTGAGCGGATCCTCGACCACGATCGCGTCGTGGCCGAAACGCGCCCAGTAATCCGCACCCGGCGACATCGTGGCGATGCCGATGCGGGGTGCGGCAAGGTCGTCTTCAAGCGTTGCCGCCGATGCCGGCAGCGCACATCGGGCGCACAACAGCAAAATAAAAAAAAGCGCGTGCAGCGAGGTCATGGTTTGGAGCGCGCCCGGATTCAGGACGCGTCGCGGACGGCCATGAGCAGGGTGTGGACGCGGCGTGCGTCCGCCCGTGCGACACGGAAATCGAAGCCGCCGATGCTGATTTGCTCGCCGACTTCGGGCAGGTGGCCAAGTGCCGCTGCGAGCACGCCACCGATGGTGTCGTACTCGCTGTCGTCGAAGTGTGCGCCGAAGCGCTCGTTGAATTCCTCGATCGGGGTCAGCGCGTCGAGCACGTAGCGTCCGTCGGCCTGGGCCTGGATCAGGGTGTCGGGTGCGTCATCGTATTCGTCGTCGATCTCGCCGACGATCTGTTCCAGCACGTCCTCGATCGTGATCAGGCCGGCGACACCGCCGTACTCGTCGACCACGATCGCCATGTGATTGCGGGCGAGGCGGAATTCCTTGAGCAGCACGTTCAGCCGCTTGGATTCGGGGATCAGCACCGCCGGTCGCAACAACGAACGCACCGTCTCCGGATGGTGGCCATCGCCGAGGGCGCGCAGCAGATCCTTGGCGAGCAGGATGCCGAGGATTTCGTCGCGATCCTCGCCGTGCACCGGAAAGCGCGAGTGGCCGGATTCGACCGCGATGCGGACCACGTCGAGATAAGGTGCCTCGACATCGATCGACACCATCTGCGCGCGCGGCACCATCGCATCACCGACGCTCATGCCCGATACCGCAATCGCGCCTTCCATCATCGCCAGCGTGTCGGGAGTGAGCAGGCCGTTGGCCTGGGCGGAACGCAGTTCTTCGAGCAGTTCCTCGAGATTGCGCGGCTCGCTCGACAGTGCCTGGCCTATTCGTTCCAACCAGGATTTCGACGAGCCGCTGCTACTGTTTGAGTCCTCGGGCATCGGGGATGCGGGTGGCTATCGGCAGAACGGGGGCATTGAGTCTAGCGCATGTGGCTGGCGAACAGGTGGCACGGCAGTCCGCTCCCCTCAATCGCGATACGGGTCCTCGATGCCGAGACTGGCCAGGATCTCGCGCTCCAGGTGCTCCATCGCCTCGGCTTCGCGCGGATCCTCGTGGTCGAAGCCGAGCAGGTGCAGGATGCCGTGCACGGTGAGGTGGGCGTAGTGATGCTGCAGGCGTTTGCCCTGTTCGGCAGCCTCGCGCGCGACCACCGGCGCGCACAGCACGAGGTCGCCGAGGATCGGCAACTCCACGCCTGCCGGCAGTTCCGCCGGAAAGCTCAGGACGTTGGTGGCGCAGTCCTTGCCGCGATAGTGGCGATTGAGATTGCAGCCTTCACGCTCATCGACCAGACGCAGGGCAAGGTCGGCTCGCCGCACCCGACCTTCGAGCGCGGCGCGGGCCCAGCGACAGAATGAGGCGGCCGCCGGCAGGCCGCGGCGCGCCAGGCCGTAGCTGACGCCCAGTTCCAGTTCCAGGGGTTCGTTGACCGGTGTCATGTCGCCTGGCCCTCGCGTGCCTCGTAGGCGCGCACGATGCGTGCCACCAGCGGATGGCGCACCACGTCCTGCGCGGTGAAGAAGGTGAAACTGATGCCCTCGACCTCACGCAGCACCTCGACCGCATCGCGCAGGCCGGATCTTTGTCCGCGTGGCAGATCGGTCTGGGTCAGATCGCCGGTGATGACCGCGGTCGAGCCGAAGCCGATGCGGGTGAGGAACATCTTCATCTGTTCGATCGAGGTGTTCTGCGCCTCGTCGAGGATCACCCAGGCATCGTTGAGGGTGCGCCCGCGCATGTAGGCCAGCGGCGCCACCTCGATCACGTTGCGTTCCATCAGGCGGGTGACCTTTTCCACCCCGAGCATCTCGTAGAGCGCGTCGTAGAGCGGCCGCAGGTAGGGATCGACCTTCTGACTGAGGTCGCCCGGCAGGAAACCGAGCTTTTCTCCGGCTTCGACCGCCGGGCGCACCAGCAGCAGGCGCTGCACGCGCGACTGGTTGAGGGCCTCGACCGCACTGGCCACGGCGAGAAAGGTCTTGCCGGTGCCGGCCGGGCCAATGCCGAAGTTGATGTCATGGGTGGCGATGGCGTGCAGGTAGCGCGCCTGGTTCGGGCCGCGTCCGCGGACGCTGCCGCGCTTGACCTTGATCGTGATCTCCTGTGCGCCCTCGGCGGCGTGCTCGGAGGAATCGCGCACCCGGCGTTCGGCGCCGGAGCTGCGCAGCGCCAGATGCACGTCGTGCGGCTCAAGCGTCGTCGTGGTGGTGTGCTCGTACAGTTCGCCGATTACCGTTTCGCAGGCACGCACGGCATCGGGCTCGCCGATCACCCGGAACACGAAGCCGCGATTGACGATCTCCACGCCCAGGCGCAGTTCGATCAGACGCAGGTGTTCGTCGAATGGCCCGCAGAGATTGGCGAGTCGCTCGTTGTCTTCCGGGGTGAGCGCGAAGTCGCGCTGGCTGGGCGTGGTCATGCGCCCGCTAGCCTAGCGCAGCCGGCGCGATCGACCAAGTCGCACGTCAGCGTGCGCACGTCAGCGTGCCGACCGATGCGATCGCACCTGGTGGAAGCGCCGCGATCGATCGTTCCCCGATCGCGGCGGCATCTGTCGCGCGTCGCTCATTCGGCCCGGTGTGGTCGGATGACGAGAAAGGCGACGAAGCTTGTCAGGGCGGCAATCGTCAGATAGTGGCCAACCGCGCCGAGGCCATGGTGGGCCGCGAGCCAGGTGGCGGCGTAGGGCGCGAGCGAGGCGCCGAGGATGCCGGCGAGGTTGAAGCTCATCGAGGCGCCGGTGTAACGCACGTGGGTCGGAAAGATCTCCGCCAGTGCCGTTCCCAGCGGACCGTAGGTGAAGCCCATCAGGGCCAGACCGAGCGAGAGGAAGGCGATGGTGCCCAACACGTGCCCGGCGGCGAACATCGGTGCGAACAGCAGGCCGAACACGGCGATCGCCGCGCTTGCCGCGAGCAACGTGGCGCGACGTCCGTGGCGGTCGGCCCAGAGTGCGGAAAGCGGGATCGTCAGGGCGAAGAACAGCACGCCGACCATCTGCATGAGGAGGAAGGTTTCGCGTGTGTAGCCGAGGGCACTCGTGCCCCAGCTCAAGGTGAAGACCGTCATCAGGTAGAACAGCACGAAGGTCGCGACCGCGGCAAAGGTGCCTGCGACCAGTGCGCGCGGGTGCTGGACCAGCACCGTCAGCATCGGCACGCGCACGCGCGCACCGCGCTCGATGGTCCGGCGGAAGTCCGGGGTTTCCTCGATTCGCAGGCGCACCCACAGGCCGACCGCGACCAGCACCGAGCTGGCGAGGAACAGGCTGCGCCAGCCCCAGGCGAAAAATTGTTCCTCGCTCAGGAAGTGCGCCAGCAGCAGGAAGCCGCCGCTGGAGCAGAGAAAGCCGATCGGTGCGCCCAGTTGCGGGAACATGCCGTACCAGGCGCGTTTCTGCGGTGGCGCGTTTTCGGTTGCGAGCAGCACCGCGCCGCCCCATTCCCCGCCGAGGCCGAGGCCCTGGCCAAGTCGGCACAGCGCCAGCAGCAGGGGTGCGGCAATGCCGATGCTGGCGTAGGTCGGCAACAGGCCGATCAGCACGGTCGAGATGCCCATGGTGAGCAGCGCCGCAACGAGCGTGGCCTTGCGCCCGACGCGATCGCCGAAGTGGCCGAAGATCACCGAGCCGACGGGGCGGGCGAAGAAGGCGAGGGCGAAGGTCGCCAGCGACTGCAGGGTGGAGCTGGTCGGGTCATCGGCCGGGAAGAACAGTTTCGGAAACACCAGCACCGCGGCGGTGGCGTAGATGTAGAAGTCGAAGAACTCGATCGTGGTGCCGATCAGGCTGGCGAACAGGACGCGTCCGACGGGATTGCGGGCGGGCGGGGTGTGCATGCGGGCTCCCGTGTGCAGGTGCCCGGTATTTTGTCAGATGCAGGCTTCCGTGCGCGCTCGGAAAAGTCTGCGGATCGCAATGGGAGGGGATGAGCACATCCTGTTTGCAATGCTCGACAACGTGGGAGCACGAAGAACCCGTGTCCCGCTCTTCCTCAAGCTTGCTGGAAGGTGAATGTCGTCGTCGCGTCATGTCGGTCCAGACATGGATTCTTCGTAGCCCTGACAACGGTTCCATTTGCCGCTCCGCGTCGAGGCTTTCCGTTCCTGCCTCCGAATGCCCGATGCAGCGTCTTTCCACAAATGATGAGGAGAGGGTTCATGCGTGTTGTCATTGCAAGTCATCGCTTCGTTCGTCGCGCCGGCATCAGATGCGCCGCGCTGCTGGGTTTGCTGTTCGCAGGTATCAGCTTCGCGGGTGAAGTCACGATTCCCCACGGTTTCAGCGCCGGCACGCCGGCGGTGGCGGCCCAGGTCAATGCCAATTTCGGCGCGGTGAAGAGCGCGGTTGACGACAACCATGCACGCATCAGCGCGCTGGAAGCCACGCTGGCCACCCTGCTCGACACCGTCAATCAACAGCAACTCACGATTGCCAGCCTGGAAGGCCAAGTCACCGCACTGCAAGGCAATTCCGTGCTGGCATTCGATGGCGTGCTGGAACTGGTGATCGATGCCGCCACCAGCCAGCCCACCGCACGCTTCAGCGCGGTGAACCTGCAGGTTGTCAATGGCACCAACGACACCGAGACGATCAATGGCACCGGCAATCTGATCGTGGGTTACAACGAGAGCACGGGCATACGAGAGTTCTGTTCCAAAGGTGAGTTCGACGATGAAACTCCAAACAATTGCACCGCCAATGGTGGAGTTTGGGCCGCCAACCAGCGAACGGGCTCGCACAATCTGATCGTTGGCAATGCCAACGCCTACTCGGCTTATGGGGGATTCTTGGCCGGGGATAAGAACGTCGTCAGCGGTAGCTACAGCGTTGTCAGCGGAGGGGTGAGCAATATTTCGATCGGATATTATTCCTCGATCAGCGGCGGTGGAGAGAATGCAGCATATGGGGAATACAACTCGATCAGCGGCGGAAGATATCAGACGGTCAAAGGGGTGGGCAGCTCCATCAGTGGTGGTTATTACAATGAAATAGACGGAGAGTATGCGTCGGTGAGTGGAGGTGCTTTTAATTCGGCCCAGGGTATGTACAGTTCGATCAGCGGTGGTGCGAACAACATCGCAAATGAGTTCTGGACTTCAATTACCGGCGGTGAGGCGAACCTTGCGGATTACGCGTACGCTTCGATCAGTGGCGGATACCAAAACATTGCTAAAGGTTATGGGAGCTCGATCAGTGGAGGCTCCAACAACACTGCAAGCGGCGAATATAGTCTGGTCGGTGGCGGTTTCTTCAATGAAGCTAACGGCGACAACAGCTCAGTCGGCGGTGGTTATGGCAACCAGGCTGACGGAGATCGTAGCTCGATCAGTGGCGGCGCGGTCAACATGGCTGCGGGTATTGGAAGCTCGATCAGTGGTGGCAATGGCAACAGCGCGGAAGGCATTAACAGTTCGGTCAGCGGTGGCTATGGCAACAACGCGAAAGGCTCTGGCAGTTCGGTCAGCGGCGGCATGAGTCGTACCGCAAACGGTACGCTCGAATGGCGCGCCGGCGGCCTGATGCAGAGCTACTGATATGGACACTGCATTCATTTCATCGCGTGCTCTGGCCATGTTGTGCCTTGCAGGGCTTCTGGCCGCATTGCCGGGCGTGGCGAGCGGTTCGCGCATCTTTTCCGATGGTTTCGAGGATTGTTGTCGGGTGGGTGGCGCGGTTGCGGGGCTGGCGGGCAATGGCCTGGTGCTGCGGCTCCAGATCGGGTCACTCGGAGAAGATCGTGCAATCTCCGCCAATGGCCGCTATCGCTTCGATGCCATCGTGCCGCCGGGCGCGCCGTTCTCGCTGAGCATCAAGACCCAGCCCAATGGATCCACCTGCAGCTTTGCGATCAGCGGCGGCACCATGGTGGCGCCCGGGGTGGACAACGCCGATGTGGGTTGCAGTTCCGGGGCTGGCTTGCTGTGGGACAGCGGACTCTGGGGAGAGCCCTGGAATTAGGGACATCCGAACACGTCGGAATTTCGTCATTGCGAGCGCAGCGAAGCAAACCAGTCGCTTGATTTTGATGTGCTTTCTGGATTGCCACGTCGCTTCGCTCCTCGCAATGACGACGTGTTCAGATGTTCCTTGGGGAGCATCTGAACACGCCCGTTGTCGTGCAGGGAAACAGCTGCTTTGTGCTGATTGTAGGGACGGGCTCGCCCGCGGCAGCTCGTTCGGCGATTCCTTGGCTTCACGAGTGCCCTTTGTCAGCGTCTTTTCGAGTTCCCCCTGCCGCAATGGCAGGGGTGTGTGAAGCGGGCTTTTCCCTCACAGGAACGGATGTCGTTGCCCGACAGGCTTCGGACACGCTCGATATCAGACTCGGCTTTCCGCAATCAATGTCGGCGCTCTGCTGCAAAGCGTGCCAGGTCGGTGAGTGTGGGGGTGTCGCAATCGAGCCCGGTCAGCGCAGCGTTCATCCGATCGAGCAGGGTGTCGAGCAGGGTGCGCGAGGCCTCCAGCCCGAGAAGGGCGGGGTAGGTGGGTTTGTTCTGTGCCGCATCCTTGCCGGCGGTCTTGCCGATCAGGGCGGGGTCGCCTTCGACATCGAGGATGTCGTCACGAATCTGGAAGGCGAGGCCGAGGGCATCGGCATAGTCATCCAGCGTGGCGCGCGTGGCTTCATCGGCACCGGCGGCCAGGGCGCCCAGTGCGACCGAGGCGCGGATCAGGGCACCGGTCTTGGCACCGTGCATGATCCGCAGGTCGTCGGGGCTCATCACGTCGCCGACCGCAGCCAGATCGATCGCCTGGCCGGCGGCCATGCCCTGCAGGCCGCCGGCACGGGCGAGGTGGCGGATCATTGCCAGCGCGATGTCGGGCGCGAGCGCGGCTTCGGCGAGCAGTTCGAAGGCGAGTGTCAGGAGCGCATCGCCGGCCAGGATCGCGTTGGCCTCGCCGAATGCGACATGCACCGTCGGCTTGCCGCGGCGCAACTGATCGTTGTCCATCGCCGGCAGGTCGTCGTGCACGAGCGAGTAGGCATGGATCAGTTCGACCGCGGCTGCGGGCGCATCGAGGCTCGCTTCATCCGCGCCGAGGGCGGTGCCGGTGGCATAGACCAGCAGCGGACGCATGCGTTTGCCGCCGTCGAGGCTGGCATAAGCCGTCGCCGCATCAAGGCGTGGATGCAGGCCGGCGCGGGCGCGCAATGCCGCGGCGATGGTGGATTCGCAGCGGTCGGTCCAGCGTTGCCAGAGGGCGCTGGCTTCAGTCGGCGGCATCAAACGGCTCGGCGCTGTCGGGATCGAGCGGATCGGAGAGCAGGCGCACACGCAACTCGGCCTGCTCCAGTGCGCTTTGACAGCGGCGGAACAGGCCTACGCCGCGTTCGTAGGCGGCGAGTGACTCGTCGAGCGAGAGATCGCCTTTTTCCATGCGCTGGACGAGGGTTTCCAGTTCGTCGAGCGAGTGTTCGAACTGGGCGACGACGTTGGTTTCCTCGGGTGGCTTCGCGGGTTTCGGATTCGCCATGGCACGCGGCTGGGTCATTGCGGAAAGGGCGGTTCAATCGTAGTGCAAGTGCAACGCGGTGTCGTGCTCCTGCAGCCAGTGGGCAAAGCCGTCGGCGTGCCAGCGCGTGCCGACCGCGAGCAGTTCGCCATCGGCACCGAAGAGCAGGGGCAGGCGTTGCCGCAGCCACGGTGCGAGGCCGGCGTGCTGCAGCAGTTTCTTCAGTTCGCGCCGGTGTCCGTGCCAGCGCAGGACCTCGCCACCGCGGCGATTGCGCACGAGGAAGGAAGATGCTGTTGCGGGAGCTGGATCGAGTGCGAGCGTGCCCAGTCCGGCGGGCAAGGTCAGTGCTGTGCGGCCATCCCACGCGAGCGACCAGTCGCCGGGCTCCGCATCGCTGCCATCATCGCCATGCAGACGTCCGCGATACCGGCGCAGGCGCGCGCCGCGCCAGGCCAGCACCGGAGTCGCGTCGGTGCGCGCGTCGATCAGTTCGGGACGGAGCGTGGTCCAGACATCGGGCGGTGGTCGCGGCAGACCGAGATGATCGAGCCAGCCGCCGACGATCCGGCGCAGCAGTGCCACCGGGAAGGAACGCAGCGGTACGCAGGCCAGGCTCCGGTCGGTGGGGTCGAGCAGTTCCCGCAGCCGTTCCCCGGCCAGTGCATCGAGCGCGTCGGCTTCCTCGCGCAGGCGGCGTGCGCTCGCCGCAATGCGTGCCTCGGCCTCGGCAAAGGCCGAGGTCATTGCCGGCACGATTCGCTGGCGCACGCGGTTGCGGGCGTAATCGGGATGGGCATTGGCCGGGTCTTCGACGAAGTCGAGATGATGTTCGCGAGCGTGTGCTGCCAGCGCGACACGCGGCAGGTCGAGCAGGGGATGCCAGAGCCAGCGCGGGTCATCGCGGCGCAGCGGCCGCAGTTCCCGCATCGCGGCCAGGCCTTCCTGCCCGGCACCATGCAGCAGGCGCAGCAGCAGGGTTTCGACCTGATCGCCGCGATGATGGGCCAGGGCCAGCACCGCCGGCGACGGCAGCACGGTGGCAAAGGCCGCGTGACGTGCGCGTCGGGCCGCGGCCTCGACACCTTCCCGCGCGATGCCGGAAACGCTCACGTCAACGCTCTGGAACGGCACCTCCAGCGAGGTTGCGAACGCCTGTGCCTGCCGCGCCCAGAGGCCGGCATCCGGGTGCAGGCCATGGCAGACATGCAGGGCCGCAAGGCCGCGTCCGCGCGCGCTCGGCAGGCGCGCCAGGGCGTGCAGCAGCACGGTCGAATCCAATCCGCCACTGTAGCCGACCCACAGCGCGCCAGCGGGCAGTTGCGCAAGCCGCGCGTCGAGGATGGCCGGCAGCTCGCTCAAGCCAGATCCTGCCAGCGCCCCTCGCGCAGCACTTCCAGGCCGGAAAAGCGGCGCTTGTAATCCATCTTCGGGTGTCCGGCGAGCCAGTAACCGAGATAGACGAAGGGCAGCCCGCGTTCGGTGGCCCAGGCGATCTGTTGCAGGATCGCGAAGGTGCCGAGTCCGCGTCGCGACAGTTCCGGGTCGTAGAAGGTGTAGACCGCGGACAGCCCCTGCGGCAGCGCGTCGGTGACCGCGATCGCGAGCAGGCGTCCGGCCTGGCGCACTTCGAGAAAGAAGGTGTGGTTCCACGAACCGATCAGGAAGTTCTCGAAGTCCGCAGGCGCCGGTCCGGCCATCGGCCCGTCGCCGTGCCGGGCGCCGAGATAGCGGTCATAGAGTGCGAAATTCTCCTCGCTGCACTTCGCCGGCACGGCTCCGACGGTCAGGTCGGCGTTGCGCGCAAGGCAGCGGCGCTGGCTGCGGTCCGGGCGGAAGCGATCGACGACGATGCGCGTGGGCGTGCAGGCATTGCAGGCGGGGCAGTGCGGTCGATAGATCTGTTGCCCGGAACGGCGGAAACCGTGATCGATGGCACTGGGGTAGACCTGCGCGAGGAACGGCGACGAAGGATCGATCACCAGGCTGCGCGCCTGCCGCTCCGGGTAATAGCCGCAGGCGTGCAGCAAGGTCTGGAACAGACGGATCGGGACTTCCGGCGGCTTGTGCATCGTCATGCGCCGATGATCGCGCAACTGCCGGCGGGATTCATCCCCGGTGTCGGCGGCGTGGGACGACTTCTGGAGGTCGCGCGCTTCGATCGGTGTCCCGCTGCGCCTGCGTGCGTCGCCCTGGCGTATGATCGGAAGCATTGCCGTCACCGATGCCGATCCATGAGCACCGTCGTCGCCCGACATCGCATGAGCCTGGCCGAGTTCCTTGCCTGGGAGGCCGAGCAGCCCGAACGCCACGAGTTCGTCGATGGCGAGGTCTTCGCGATGAGTGGCGTGGAGGCCAATCATGTGCGCACCACGCGCAATCTCGTCACCGCCTTGCACCAGCACCTGGGCAAGGGGCCGTGCGAGGTGTTCAACAGCGACATGAAGCTCCAGGTTGACGAGCGCATCTTCTACCCGGATGTCTTCGTCACCTGCGCGGAAGCCGATCGCCAGCGCCGCCAGACGATGCAGGAACCGAGCCTGATCGTCGAAGTGCTGTCGCCCTCCACCGCGGCGTATGACCGCGGCGACAAGTTCGGTTTCTATCGCCGGAGTGCGAGCCTGCGCGAATACGCCCTCGTCGATCCGGTGAGTCGGCGCTGCGATGTGTTCCGCAAACAGGCCGATGGTCTCTGGGTGCTGCATCCCTTCGAGCCGGACGAGGGTGTCGAACTGGCTTCGGTGAGCCTGCGCATCGATCCGGGAACCGTGTTCGCACGGCTCGATGATGCACAGGCAACGGCGTAGTCGTCGAACCTTCGGGAAGAACTCATTCCAGCAAGGGCGCCAATGCCTGCCAGACATGATCGCGCACCGCCGGTTGTGCGGCGGCCACCGGGTGCAGGCCATCGGCCTGGAAGTTGGCAAGGTCGGCGGCAATGGGTTCGAGCAGGAAGGGCAGGAAGGCGATGTCGTTGTCGCGTGCGAGCTGGCGATACATCGATTGCAGCGCGGCGGTGTAGTCGGGGCCGTAGTTGGGCGGGATCTCGATGCCGATCAGCAGCACCTTGGCGTGTGTGGCGCGGGCCGCCTCGATCATGGCTTGCAGGTTGGCCTGGGCCTGCTCCAGCGGCAGGCCGCGCAGGGCGTCATTCGCACCCAGTTCGAGGATCACGATGGCGGGCGCGTGTTCTTCCAGCGCACGAGGAAAGCGTGCCGCTCCGCCACCGGTGGTTTCGCCGCTGACGCTGGCATTCACCACGCGCCAAGCGGGATGTTCGAGCGCGAGGCGGGCGCCGATGAGTGCCACCCAGCCCTGTTCCATCGGCAGGCCGTAGGCGGCCGAGAGCGAGTCACCCATCACCAGGATGCTGCGCGTGGACTGCGCCGTGGCGACACCTGCGCACAGCATGAAGCACAGCATGACGAAAAGCGCCGCGACCTTGTGTCCGATGGTTTCTGCCCGCATTGTTCGTGCGTCCTTTCGCTGTGCTGGAATGTCTCGTGACGGAAACCGCCATCGCTCCCGCCGCCAGTATTGCGCCCGAATCCGCCGCCGTGGTGTTGCGCGCAACCGGGCTTGGCAAGCGCGTGAGTCTGCCATCGGGAGAATTGACCATCCTTGAAGACGTGTCGTTCGCGATCGGTGCCGGTGAGCGCGTGGCCGTGGTCGGTGCTTCCGGATCGGGAAAGTCGACCCTGCTTTCCCTGCTTGCCGGGCTGGATGTGCCGAGCATCGGCGATGTCGAACTGGCTGGCGCCTCGCTCGGAAGACTCGACGAGGATGGTCGTGCACGGCTGCGCGGCGAGCGCGTCGGCTTCGTGTTCCAGGCCTTCCAGTTGCTGCCCTCGCTGACCGCGCTGGAAAACGTCATGCTGCCGCTGGAGCTGCGCGGCGATGCTGGCGCAGCGGAACAGGCGCGCACGGTGCTGGCTGGTGTGGGCCTTGCGCAACGCCTCGATCATTATCCGCGCCAGCTTTCCGGAGGCGAGCAGCAGCGCGTGGCACTGGCGCGCGCTTTCGTGACGCGGCCCGAGGTGCTGTTTGCGGACGAACCCACCGGCAACCTCGATACCCACACCGGCGCGGCGGTCATCCAATTGCTGTTTCGCATGAATGCCGAATCGGGAACCACCCTGGTGCTGGTGACGCACGACCCGGCCCTGGCGGCGCGCTGCGATCGTGTCCTGCATATCGACGCTGGCCGCCTGGTGACGGCGTGACCGGTCTGCGCCTGGCTTGGCGCTTCCTGCGCCGCGACCTTGCCTCGGGCGAGGTGCGCGTGCTGCTGGCCGCGCTGGCTCTGGCGGTGATGGCAGTGACCGCGGTCGGATTCATCACCGAGCGCGCCGAACGCGCGTTGGCACTCGAGGCCAATCGCCTGCTGGGCGGCGATGTGGTGTTGCGCGCCGATGAAGCCATCGGCGACATGCCTCGGCATCTCGCGCGGGAGCTGGGTCTGCGGCAGACGGAAACCTGGTTCTTTCGCAGCATGTTGCGCTCGGACGAGGGCCTGAAACTGGCGGAAGTGCGTGGCCTGGGCGAAGGCTTTCCGCTGCGTGGGCACTATCGCCTGGATGCGGGCGAGGGCGAACACGACGCCACTGCGATTCCCGTGCCCGGCACGGCCTGGATGACCCGTGCCGGTGCCGAACTCATGGGGTTGGCCGTGGGAGATCCGGTCTGGCTCGGCCGCTCCGAGTTTCGCCTTGCTGCGCTGGTGGCGCAGGAGCCGGATGCGGCGATGGATTATTTCAATGTCGCCCCGCGCATCTTCGTGCGCCTCGATGATCTTCCGCAGACCGGCCTGGTGCAGGAGGGCAGTCGCATCACCCACCGTCTCGTGCTGGCGGGCGACGATGGCCGCGCGCAGCGCTTCATCGATGCGATGGAAACGAAACTGGAGCGCGGCCAGCGCCTCGAAACCATGGCCGATGCTCGTCCCGAGGTGCGCAGCGCACTGGACCGGGCCGATCGCTTCCTCGGTTTGGCTGCGCTGGTAGCCGTGATCCTGGCCGCCGTGGCCGTGGCAATGGCGGCGCGTCGGCACAGTGCGCGGCATCTGGACGGCTGCGCGGTATTGCGATGTCTTGGCGCCAGCCAGCGGCTGATTTCCGCGATCCACGTGGGCGAGGTGATCCTGTTGGGCGCGCTCGGCAGCGCGCTGGGTGTGGCCGGTGGTTTCGCTGCGCAATGGGCGGTGGCGGGCTGGCTCGGGCAGGTGATGGGCATCGCGATCCCGCCCGCCGGCTGGTTGCCGGTGGCGCAGGGTTTCGCCGTCGGTTTCGTGGTGTTGCTGGCCTTCGCGGTGCCGCCGGTGCTGGCATTGCGGCAGGTTCCGGCATTGCGCGTGCTGCGGCGGGACATCGGTACGGCGGAACCCGGTACGGCGGCGGTGCTGATCGCGGCCCTGACCGGCATTGCGGCCCTGCTGTGGTGGAAGGCCGGTTCGCCGGTGCTGGCGTTGACCATGCTCGCTGCTCTGGTCGGCACCTTCCTCGTGCTGGCCTTGCTGGCCGTGCTGCTGGTGACGGCACTGCGCACGCTGCGCACCCGCCTACACGGACCGTGGCGCTATGGGTTGGCCAATGTCAGCCGTCGCCGGGCCGCAGCAGTGGCGCAGATCGCCTCGCTCGGCCTGGGCCTGATGGCGATCCTGCTGCTGACCCTGGTGCGTACCGACTTGATCGAACGCTGGCAGCAATCGATGCCGCTCGATGCACCCAACCGCTTCATCATCAACGTGCAGCCCGACCAGCTCGATGGCGTGCGCAGGATCCTGCACGAGCAGGGCGAAACCGCACCGGAATTGTTCCCGATGATTCGTGCGCGCCTGACCGATGTGAATGGCGCGCCGGTATCGGGTGAAACCTATGCCGCGCAGGGCGAGCGCGCAAAGCACCTGGCCGAACGCGAATTCAATCTCAGTTCGGTGGTTGGCCTGCGCGCGGACGACAACACCATCGTCGCGGGCAAATTCTGGTCACCCGAGGATCGCGCGCCGCAGTTTTCCGTCGAACAGGGCATGGCCAATGCCTTTGGCTGGCGCGTGGGTGACGTGATCGGTTTCGACATCGCCGGCAGTCACTTCGAGGCACCCATCACCAGTCTGCGCAAGGTGGATTGGGAGAGTTTCCGGCCCAACTTCTTCGTGCTCACGCCGGTGGGGCCGCTCGATGGGCAGAGCGCCAGCTACATTTCATCGGCGCGAGTGGCGGCGGGCGATCCGACGCTGACACGCGCCCTGGTGACGGCCTACCCCAATCTTTCGGTGATCGACACCGATGCGGTGATCGAGCAGGTGCGCAGCGTCGCCGATCAGGTCTCGGCCGCGGTGGAGTACGTGTTCTATTTCACCCTCGTGGCCGGCGTGCTGGTGCTCCTGGCCTCGATCAGCGCGAGTCAGGACGAGCGCCTGCTGGAAGCTGCGGTGATGCGCGTGCTGGGTGCGCGCACGGCGCAGTTGCGGCTTGCGCACGCATCGGAGTTTGTCGCCATCGGTGCCATCGCCGGGCTGGTGGCGGCAATCGCGGCGAGTGTGGTTTCCGGCGTGGTGGCGGTGCAGGTGTTCGAGCAGGAATGGGTGCCGGACTGGCGCCTGGCCCTGTTCGGTGGCGGGCTCGGCGTGATCATTGTCGTCCTGGCCGGACTTGCGGCGACGCGCCGGGTATCGCGGGTTCCGCCGGCACTGACCTTGCGCGAAGTCGCAGGCTGAGAGACAGCGTTCGAAAAGTGCGAACGCCGTGTTCAGGGTGAAGTGGTTGGAGCGCCCGTGCCGATCGGTCATGCTGAAGGCATCCGCGACGACAGGCCGTCGCGAACCATCCAGTCAGGGAGAATGAACATGCGTGACGTGCGTCTTGCCATCATCTACTACAGCACCTACGGCACCAACCACGCGATGGCCGAGGTCGCCGCCGAAGCGGCACGCGAGGCCGGTGCCGAGGTGCGTCTGCGCAAGGTGCGCGAAACCGCGCCCGAATCCGTCGTTGCCGGCGTCGATGCCTGGGCCGCGCATGCCGAGCGCACCGCGGGCGTGCCATTGGCGAATGCCGAGGACATGGAGTGGGCGAATGCCTATCTCTTCAGCGCGCCGACGCGTTTTGGCACCGTTGCCAGCCAGATGCGCGCCTTCATCGACACCCTTGGCGGCACCTGGGCGACGGGCAAGCTGTCGAACAAGGCGGTTTCGGCGATGAGCAGTGCGCAGAACATGCACGGCGGGCAGGAGACCACCCTCCTTGGGCTGTACGCCACCTTCATCCACTGGGGTGCGATCCTGGTGCCGCCGGGTTATGCCGATCCGGCGATCTTCGCTGCCGGCGGCAATCCCTATGGCACCACCGTCACCGCCAAGGGCGAGCCGCTGAGTGAGGAAATCAAGGCCGCGATCCGCTTCCAGAGCCGGCGTCTGGTGGACTTCGCCGGGCGCATCGCGCGGAGCGGCTGAGTCCTCGGGGTTTGCCCAAGGCCTTTCAGGACGAAGGTGCGTCGGAGTCGGGCACTGCCGGTGCGCTCAGGTCCAGTTCGTGCAGCAGCAGGCTGGCCTGGAGGCGGGTGCGCACCCCGAGTTTTTCCAGCATCGCGGTGATGTGTGCCTTCACGGTGCGTTCGCCGACCCCGAGCTGCGCCGCGATCTGCTTGTTGAGGCGACCCTCGCCGATCAGGGCGAGGACGCGGAATTGCTGCGGCGTGAGCGTGGCAAGGCGCGCCGCGAGTGCGCTGTCGGCGGGGTCCGATGCCGTCGTCGCAAGGGCCTCGCGCAGGTCATCGGGCAGCCAGATCTCGCAGTCGAGGATGGCTGCGATCGCACGTCGGATGTCGGCCATGTCGCTGCGCTTGGGAATGTAGCCGGCGGCGCCGTGATCGAGCGCACGACGCACCACGCGCGGCGCATCGACGCCCGAGCAGACCGCAACCGCGACCGCGGGAAATTCGCTGCGGATCGCGGCCAGTCCGGCCAGGCCGTGGTTGCCGGGCATGTGCAGGTCGAGCAGCACGAGGTCGATTTCCGGCGATCCATGCAGCGTGGCGAGGGCGGAATCCAGATCGGCCGCCTCGCGTACCTCGCAACCCGGCACCGCCGCGAGCGCCGCGTGGCTCAATGCGGCGCGGAACAGCGGGTGGTCGTCGGCGATCAGGATCACGGGCATGGAACGATTATCACGGCCCAGGCCCGGATTGTCGCGCCTTGTGCCGGTTCGGGTCGGAGCTTGGGCCCGCAGTCGTTCGTTGCGATGGCGCAGGTCCGAGCGGTGTCGGCCGACTGCGCAACCGGCATCTCGCCGGGCCAGCTACCATACGCAGCTTGACCGCTGGAGGATGTGGATGAGCACGCAGACACAAGGATTCGGCCTGGACGCCTGGATGCAGGCCGTGCGGCAAATGCTGGCGGGGGCGCACCTGCCACCCGCGCCCGCGCCGGGATTCCCGGGCCTGGATGCGTGGTTTGCCAAGCCCGCCTGGCCCGGATTCGGGCCGATGCCCGGAATGGCCGGGGCGATGCCCGGCGTGATGCCGGCAATGGCGCAGGTCACGGGCTTTCCCGGCGGTCTCGACGCCGTTCCGTTCACCGCGTTCATGGCCCAACTCGGACACCTGGCGCAGGGCCAATGGCAGGAACTGGCGACCAAGCTGGGTGGTGCAGGTGGCGCCGCGATGCCGTCGGATTGGCGCAGCCTGCTCGAAGCACTCGCCGCGTCCAGCGGCATCGGTGCCGGACTGAATGCCGGACCGGATCTGGCGGCACTGCGTGATGCGCTGTCGACGCCGCAGGTCGGGCCGATGCGCGAACACGCCGAACGCTGGCAGCACGCGTTGCTGGCGCAGCTCGATCATCAGGAAGCCAGTCGGGCGTTCTCGGCGCAGTTGCAGGAGATCCTCAAGCTCGGTCTGAATCATTTCGAGCGCCGCCTCGCCGCCCGCGCCGAGGCCGGCAAGCAGGCCGCTTCGATGCGCGAGGTCTTCGACGAATGGATCGAGGCAGGCGAACAGGCCTGGGCCGAGCGCGCCAGCAGCGATGCCTTCGTTGCCGCGCTCGGACGCTACACCAACACCCAGGTCAAGGTGCGCGCCGCACTCTTCGATCAGGTCAATCGCATCGCCGAGTCCTTCGGTCTGCCGACGCGCACCGAGGTCGAGCGCGACCATCGCCGCATCGCCGAACTGGAGCGCGAATCGCGCCGCCTCCGGCGCGAGCTGGATGAACTGCGACAGGCGCGCGCGGTGGCCCCGGCGAAAGCATCCGAACGCGTCGAAGCAGGCATCGTCGCGCCAAGGGCGGTGACGGCGACGCGCCCGGCACGCCGCCCGGTTGCGGCACGATCCGCGCCACGCAAGGCGGTGCGGGGCACACCGACGAAACCGACCGCCACGGCCAGGACGATACCGGCTGCGAGCGTCGTGAAGGCTGTCGCGAAGCCTGCTGCCACGTCGCGACCGGCAGCACGCAAGGGCACGGGCACGATGTTCCCGGTGGTGGCCGCGCCCAAGGCGATCGGCGCAATGGGTGGCAAACACGGCAGCAAGGCCGCGACGACACGCAGGAGCGCAAAATGATCTCGCCATTCAATTTCGATCCGGCGCGCCTGGGTGCCGAGATGCTCGATTTCCAGCGCCGCCTCGCGGCCGGCCCGCGTACCCTGCGCCAGGTCGGCGAAGTCGAGTTCGGCTGTTCGCCCAAGGACGCGGTGTACCGCGACGACAAGCTGGTGCTGTACCGCTATGCCAATCCGAATCGCCGCCGCGACGCGGTGCCGCTCCTGATCTGCTATGCCCTGGTCAATCGACCCTACATGGTGGATCTGCAGGAAAACCGTTCGCTGGTGCGTGGTCTGCTGGCGCGCGGCGAGGACGTGTACATCATCGACTGGGGCTATCCCGATCAGTCCGACCGCTACCTCGACCTGGAAGACTATGTCGAACGTTTCCTCGGCGGCTGCGTCGATTTCCTGCGCAAGAGCCACGGCATCGAGGCGATCAACTTGGCCGGCATCTGCCAGGGTGGCGTGCTTTCGCTGTGCTATTCGGCCCTGCATCCGGACAAGGTGCGCAACCTCGTCACCATGGTCACGCCGGTGGACTTCCACACTCCCGACAACATGCTCTCGCGCTGGATCCAGCAGATCGACATGGACCTGATGGTCGAGACCATGGGCAATGTGCCGGCCGACCAGATGAATGTCTCCTACCTGATGCTCAAGCCCTTCCGGCTCAACTTCCAGAAGTACGCGGGTTTCGTCGACACGCTGGAGGATGCGGCCCAGGTCGAGGATTTCCTGCGCATGGAAAAGTGGATTTTCGACTCGCCCGATCAGGCCGGCGAGATGCTGCGTCAGTTCGTCAACCAGTTCTACAAGGGCAACGGCTTCGTCAACGGCGGCATCCGGGTCGGGCCGCGTGCGCCGTCGCTGGCCGAGGTGACGATGCCGGTGCTCAACATCTTCGCCCTGCAGGATCATCTGGTGCCGCCGGACGCCTCGCGTGCGCTCGGAGGATTGGTGGGGACGAAGGACTACAGCGAGCTGGCCTTCAAGGGTGGACACATCGGCATCTACGTCTCCAGTCGCGCCCAGCACGAGGTGCCGACCGCGATCTGCGACTGGTTGTCGCGGCGCTGAGTGGGGCCGCCGTGGCGGGCCTGGAGCCTGTTCCACGCCAATGACCCGTAGCGCCGAGCCAGACGAAAACGGGGCCGATCAGGCCCCGTTTTCGCATCCGTGCGAGACGTCGGTCAACGCGGGCGCGGCGGTTTGCGCGCGGGATCCTTCGGTGGCTCGGCCGGGATCGAGCCGACCAGGCCGGTCTGGAAATTCTTCCACAGGTCGAGATTGCGCTCGGTGAGCTGGTTCAACATGCTCCAGGGCGTCTGCCCCATCAGGTTGGAGAGCTGGCTGCGGAACTGCGATTGTTGTTCAAGGAACAACTGCATCGAGCGTTCGAGGTAGTTGCCCATGAAACCCTGCAGCGCGTCACCGTAGAAGCGGATGATCTGGGTCAAAAGTTCCGTCGAGAAGATCGGCTGCCCCTTCTCCTCGTGTTCGGCGATGATCTGCAGGAGCACGGTGCGGGTGAGGTCCTCGCCGGACTTGGCATCGACCACCTCGAACTTCTCGCCATCGCAGATCAACTGGCGCACGTCCTCCAGCGTGATGTAGCTGGAAATCTCGGTGTCGTAGAGGCGCCGATTCGGATACTTCTTGATGACGCGGGTTTCTGCCATGGGAAGAGCGCCTGTGTGTTGCTGCTGCAACGGGAAGCGGTATTCCCGTTGCAGCGCCAGAGTGTTTGCTCAGGATCGCGTACCCGAGGCAGGGATGCAAGCCGTCGTCCGTGCTCACCAGCCCATGTGGTGACCGCCGTTGATGTCGAGGTTGGAGCCGGTGATCCAGGCCGCGCGCTCGTCCACGAGGAAGGCGACGGCATAGGCGATTTCCTCGGGCTTGCCGAGGCGGCCGGTCGGGATGTCGGCAACGATCTTGGCGCGCACCTCCTCGGGCACGGCCATCACCATGTCGGTGGCGACGTAGCCGGGCGAGACCGTGTTCACGGTGATGCCGAGCCTGGCGTTCTCGCGTGCGAGGGAAATGGTGAAGCCGTGCATGCCGGCCTTGGCTGCGGCGTAGTTGGCCTGACCGTACTGGCCCTTGAGACCGTTGATCGAGCTGATCTGGATGATGCGGCCCCACTTGCGCGCGCGCATGCCATCGATCACCGGACGGGTGACGTTGTAGCAGGAGTTGAGGTTGGTGTTGATGACCTCGTGCCACTGCTCGGCGCTCATCTTGTGGAAGGTGCCGTCGCGGGTGATGCCGGCATTGTTGATCAGGATGTCGATCGGGCCGACGCTCGATTCGATTGCAGCGGCCATCGCCTGTGCCGAGGCGGTATCGGAGACGTCGCCGGCAAAGATGCCGAAGTCGTAGCCGGCAGCGCGCTGCTGTTGCTGCCACTGCCGTGCGCGTTCTTCGCTGCGATAGTTGGTGACCACCGTGTGCCCGGCGTCGGCCAGTTGCCTGCAGATGGCGGTGCCGATGCCGCCCGCGCCACCGGTAACCAATGCGATGCGTGCCGTCATGTCCTCTCTCCCGTTCTGATTGTGGTTGTGCGATCTGGGAGTCTGTCAGACGTTGGATGATCGGCCTGAAAACTCGTCTGCGCGGGTCATTTTTCCGCCGCTTTTTGCCCTGTAGTCCAACTACAGGACGGCAAATCGTCGAAAAACTGCCCTCGCGCAGCCAAATTCCGGCTCGATCCCCAAAGTCCGACAGACTCCTGACTGTCGCGGGAGGGATTCTACCCGTCCGCCGCGGGGCTCGCGTCGGGTTCGTCTTCACCCGCACTGCCGGGCACCTCGCGGTCGCGCGCCGGGACGAGGGCGAGGTCGAAGGCGTCGATCGCGGCGTCGAGCAGCGATGTGAGCCGTGCGTGCGGCGCGAGCACCGCAGGATCCTGGCCCAGGAAGGCCCAGGCTGCGCGCAAGGCGGGCAATGGATGCGTCGGGTCGAGTGCCAGTGCCTGTTGCGACTTGCCGAGCTTGCGCCCCTGTGGGTCGAGCGCGAGTGGCAGGTGGGCGTAGCCCGGCGTGGCCAGGCCGAGCTGTCGTTGCAGGAAGATCTGGCGTGCGCTGGAATCGAGCAGATCGGCGCCGCGCACGACTTCGGCGATGCCCTGCTCGGCGTCATCGACGACGACCGCGAGCTGGTAGGCGACGAGGCCATCGGCACGCCAGAGCACGACGTCGCCGACCTCGCGCGCGAGGTTCTGCCGCTGCGGCCCGCGCACCGCGTCATCGAACCCGATCTCGACTTCGGGCACGCGCAGACGCAACGCGAACGCGCCCGACTCGCGCGGCGTGATGCAGGCACGGTGCACGGCCCCACCCAGTTCGCTGCGGCTGCAATGGCAACGAAACAGCACGCCGGCACGATCCAGCGTCGCCACGGCGGCGCGATAGGCCTCGTCGCGCCGGCTCTGCCACATCGGCTCGCCATCCCAGTCGAGGCCGAAACGGCGCAGGGCATCGAGCTGGTGCTGCGCCGCTCCGGGCACGACGCGCGTGGTGTCGATGTCCTCCACGCGCAGCAGCCATTCGCCGGCCTGCGAACGGGCGCGCAGGAAGCTGCCGAAGGCGGCGACGAGGGAGCCGAAGTGCAGCGGTCCGGTCGGTGAGGGTGCGAAGCGACCGCGGTAGCGTGCCGGCGCGGGATTGAATTCAGCGGAAGGCGGCGTCATTTCAACGACAATCGATGTGCCGCGCCGGATGCGCGCCGGTTTCCACCTGGAGTTGACGATTCATGATGATGATCCGACGCATTGGCCTGTTCCTTGCCACCAATCTTGCCGTGATGGTCCTGCTGGGCATCGTGCTGAGCGTGCTGCAGCGCGGCTTCGGCGTGCAACTGGGCCAGGATGGCACGCTTCTGGTGTTCGCGGCGATCTTCGGCTTCGGGGGGTCGATCATTTCCCTGCTGATGTCGAAGTCCATGGCCAAGCGCAGCACCGGCGCGCAGGTCATCACCCAGCCGCGCAACGAGATCGAGAACTGGCTGTTCCGCACCGTCCAGCGCCAGGCCCAGCACCTCGGCCTGAAGATGCCGGAGGTGGCGATCTACGACGCCCCGGAGATCAACGCCTTCGCCACCGGCGCCAGCCGCAACAGCTCGCTCGTGGCGGTGTCGACGGGGCTGCTGCGTTCGATGCAGCGCGACGAGATCGAGGCCGTGCTCGCGCACGAGATGAGTCACGTCGCCAATGGTGACATGGTGACGATGGCGTTGATCCAGGGCGTGCTCAACACCTTCGTGATCTTCCTCGCACGCGTGGTCGGGCGGGTGATCGATGCGGCGCTGAGCGGCACTCGCGATGACGACCGTCCGGGATTCTTCTACTACATCATCGTGATGCTGCTGGACATGGTGTTCGGCCTGCTCGCCTCGATCATCGCGATGGCCTTCAGCCGCTGGCGCGAGTTCCGCGCCGATGCTGGCGGCGCGCGACTGGCCGGCCGCGAGAAGATGATCGCGGCGCTCCAGAGACTGGCGCAGAACCAGGGCCAGAGCACGCTGCCGAGCCAGATCCGTGCCTTCGGCATTTCCGGTGCGATGGCGGGTGCCTTCGGTCGCCTGCTGCTCTCGCATCCGCCCTTGGGCGAGCGCATCGAGGCCTTGCGTCGGACGGCCTGAGGCGGTGATCGGGAAACCATCGTGATGGATCGTGGACAGCCGACGGAGCCGACACCTGAACAGGTGCGGCGCGCCGCGATGCGACGCACCAGCGTGGTCGGCGCGATCATCAACCTGGCCTTGACCCTGCTCAAGGTCGGCGTCGGCCTGCTCGGCAACTCGGCCGCCCTGGTTGCCGATGGCGTGCACTCGCTGTCCGATCTGGCCACCGACGTGATGGTCTGGTTCGCCGCGCGCTATGGCAACGAGCCGCCCGACCGGGATCATCCCTATGGCCACGGCCGGATCGAGACGCTCTTCACCGTCGCGCTCGGAGGCGTGCTGCTGCTGACCGCCATCGGCATCCTCGTCGATGCCGGCAAGCGCCTGCTCGATCCGGCGCACCTGTCCGAGCCGACCGCGCTGGTGCTGGTCATCGCTGCGCTCTCGATCGTCTCGAAGGAACTGCTCTATCGCTGGACCATGAGCTACGCGCGCCGGCACCGTTCGCGCCTGCTCGAAGCCAACGCCTGGCACCATCGCAGCGACGCGGTGTCCTCGATCGTGGTGCTGGTCGGTGTGGCCGGCAGCATGGCCGGCTTTCACAGCCTCGATGCCTTCGCCGCCGCCGGCGTGGCCCTGATGATCGCGCAGATCGGCTGGGGCCTGGCGCGCGGCGCGGTGCGCGAGTTGATCGATACCGGGCTCGAACCCGAGCGCCTGCGCGAGATCCGAGTACTGATCGGCGAGGTCGAGGGCGTACGCGAACTGCTCCTGCTGCGCACCCGGCGCAGCGCTGGCCAGATCCTGCTCGATGCGCACCTCAAGGTCAGCCCGCAATTGAGCGTGTCCGAGGGCCACCAGATCGGCATGTACGTGCGCGATCTCCTGCTGGAGAGCGACTACGGGATCATCGACGTGACGATCCACATCGACCCGGAGGACGACGAATCCGAGAACCTCTCGCGCGGCCTGCCATTGCGTCGCGAGGTACTGGCGCGGTTGCGCGAGGTCTGGCGCGATGAGCTGCCGTCGGACGGATTTCGGCAAGTCACCCTGCACTATCTCGAAGGCCGGATCGACATCGACCTCGTGCTGCCACGCGATCCCCGCAATTGCCCCGATCCGCAGGTGTTGGCAGAGCGCCTGCGTCGGGCCGGCGCAGCGGTGACGTGGTTGCGAACGGTGAGGGTGTTGTACGGCGCGGAAGAATAGGCCGGATCAAGGCCCGACGGGCTGGATCCCGCGCCCGACGAATCGTCGGGCACGGGCGGGGTGCATCAGGGCGCCACGCGGAACTGGCCGATGTCGATGCGTTCCTTGCTGGTGGCCAGCCGGCGGGTGGTGGATTGGTGCCTGGGTTCGTGGCTGCCGAAACCGGTCTGGAATTCCAGTTGCACCGTCACCGGGCCGGTCAGCGACTGGCGACGGTCGCCGAAGTAGTTGGTCTGGACGCGATAGGTACCCGGCAGTGGGCGTGCGATGGTGAAGACTTCGGGACCATAGCCCTGGGTGAAGTCGCGGCTGATGCCGCCGCCACTCTGACTGTGCGGGTGGCTGTAGTAGACCTCCTCGCCGACGGGATCAATGACGTGCAGGTCGATGTCGGTGTTGTCGGCATCCCAGGTCAGCACCACGCGCAGGCCGACTTCGACCGGCGCGAGCAGTTCCGCGGGAATGCCGAGTGTCGCCGCATCGAAACCCGGGCCGGCGCCGGCGATCAGGGCGGTCAACTCGTGCAGCGCGATCAGGTCGATTTCCGGGAAACGGGACGACCATTCCCCGCTGGCCACCGTCCACAGCAGTTGCGCGGCGCGGCGAGTTTCCGGCTGCGCCAGACGGGCGAGCGCGAGGGCGAGGTCGCGATGGCTTTGCGGCTCTTCCGGTCGCTGTTCCAGTGCATCCTCGAACGGGCGGATGGCGAGTGCGGGCTGGTTCCACTGCACCAGGCGGTAGCCGAGGATGCGCAGCAGGGCGGTGTTCTCGTCGCCGATTTCGGCGAGGTTGGAGAGCACGCGCAAGGCCAGCACCTCGTCCTTCGCCTCGTCGCGGAAGAAGTCGGCGGCGTCGAGGAAGAAGCTCGGCGTGGTGGCGTTCTCGCGGCGAAGTTCGAGATAGGTGGCGTAGCGGTCATGCGAGGCGCGCAGGGCCTTGAGCCAGGGTGTGTCGGGGTTCCAGCCGGCGAGCTTGATGTCGGCGGAATATGCCGGCGGTGCGGGCGGCGCCGCGTCGGCCACCGGCGCGCCGGCCATTCCTGTCCGTTCCTGCGTCGGCGCCGCAACCGCGGCGACACGCATGCTGTCCGTGGGTGCGATGGCCGGTGCCGGTGGTGCGGGCACGGGCGACGGTGCTTCCATCATCGCCTCCGAGAGCGGCTCATCGATGCTTTCCGGTGCCGACGCGGTGTTGCGTGAAGTCGCGATCGAGGCGAGATCGGGAATGGCCTCCAGCCGCTTCGTGCGCAGTGCGTCCAGGCGCAACATCAGGGCCGTGGCCTCGCGTTCCCAGGCCGCACGCGAGGCCGCTTCGGCCCCTTCGCGCAGCCAGCGTTCGGCCAGTGCGGCGCTGCGCTCGGCGATGTCCTCCAGTTGCTTGCGCCCACTGACGAGTTCTTTTTCCGGCAGGGAGCGGGCGCCGGCGAGTTGGCGCCAGATGTCGCGCTCGGCCGCAGCGGCTGGCACGAGCAGGGTTTCCAGCCAGGGGTGGCGCTGGGCATGCCAGGTGCGAAACTCCTGCCAGCGTCGGGCGAGATCCTGCAGGTGCGCGTCGCGACCGGCGGACTCGTTGCGTTTGGGCATCGTCGCGATGCGTTGGGCGTATTCGGCGCGCAGTGCGGGCTCTTTCGGCTCGACCCGATAATTGACGTAGTCCTCGATCCGGTCGAGCACCAGCAGCGAGGTGTAAGGCGTGACCACCCCGTGGCGCGTCGCCAGTTCGGTGATCGCCGCCACGTCCGGCTTCGGCTCGGCCTGCAGCCGTTCGATCCGGGCCTGGGCGAGGGCGCGCCAGACACTGTCGGCAAGAGCGCCGCTGGCCGGCTCCGCAGCGCCCACGACGAGACGGCGTTCCACCGTGTCACGGCCATCGTCGCTGCCAAAGCGCAGGGTCAGGGTGGCCTTGCCGGTGCAGGTCGCGGTCAGGGTCAGGCTGCCTTCGACCGCTTGCGGCGCGAGCGGGCCGATCTCGTCGCACTGACCGTCGGTCTCGATCGACAGCAGCCGCCAGGCCGGTGCCGCGAGCGTGGCGATGCCCTGGGCCGCGTCGATGCGGGTGAGATCGAGCACCTGTCCGCCGCGACGGGCGATCCCGGCCAGGCGTGCATGGTCGGCACGCTGCGCGGCGTGCAGCACGAACAGGCGTGCCGGTGCGCCGCCGAAATCGATCGTGCCCTTGCCCCAGGTGTCGAGGCCGTCACCGATGACGAGGGCCAGGTCGGCCTTGGGTGTGGCGCGGAAATCGATCGCGCCGTAGTTGCTCGCACCATCCAGGGGCAGGCTCGCAAGCGCAGCGATCAGGGCGCTGGCATCGCCCTTGCGCAGGGAAAAACTGCGACGAGGTTCGGCCACGTCGCGGAAGGCGATCAGCTCGACCTCGACCTCATCGAGCGTTGCCAGCCATTGACCGAGGACGGTGCGCTCGCGTTCGAGGTCGCGGTCGCCGGCACTGCCCGAGGCGTCGAAATACAGCGCGATGCGGCGTGGTTTCGGGGGTGGTGCAAGGGTGGTGGGGCGACCGGTGTCGATGCGTGCAAGGAGGGCGCGGCGGGCCGGTTCGAGGCGATCGGGCGCTTCCAGCGCGGTGACATCGGAGGCCTGCTTCGGCACGCGGAAGGCCAGTTCGCGTTGCGGGGTGATGTTCTCGCGCGTCAGTTCGGCACGCCAGACACTGGCGGTCTGCTGGAAGTGCAGCGCGGCGTCGGGCGAATCGGTCGCGACCTCGGGCGCCTTGGCATCGAGCGGCGCCTCGGCCCGCACCGAGAAGTGCCGCACCGGTGCGCGGAACTGCAGTGGCATCAGATAGCGCCAGTGGCTGCCGGCATCGTCCATGACCTGCTCGAATTCCAGTGCGATGCGCTTCTTGCCATGCGCCGGAATCGGGTACAGGCGGGTGCGGAAGACGTTGCCACGGGTCAGTTCGGCCAGGCCCGGATCGATCTGCCGACGGCTGGTGTCCTCGAAGGCGACGCGCGCGGTCTGTTTCCCCACCACCACGCCCTCGCGCATCGCGCCATCGACCTCCAGGGCGTAGCCGGACACCGTTTGTCCCGGTCCGAGCGGGAACACGAACTCGCCCTCCAGCACCCGCGGATTGGGATTGTCGAATGCCATCTCGATGCGGGTATGGGCGAGGAAGCCGCGCATCGTGACCGCGATCCTGACCTCGTCGAGCACGATCGGCTTGAGTTCGGGCGAGGGTGGAATCCAGATCTGCGGCACCTGCTGTGCCTGGGCGAGAGTCGCGAGGGTCATGCCGATCACCATGAGCAAGCCTTGGACGAAGTTCATTTCCACACTCCGGGTTGGGACGTGGTCGTTGCAACGAGGCAGGCCGGCGAACGGGGTTGGCCGACGTGACGGATGCTATCGGGCCTTGCCGCCGACAGGAAGCCGGCACGCGTGTGCCGCGTGCGATACCGGCGTTCTGCGCCGCGAGTCGTGACCGGGATCGATGCCGGATGCGCGAATCTCAAGGTTCGAAGCCATCCGCGAACACCTGCGTGCTGCCGGCCTGAAGCGCCTGCAGTGCCGCATGCACGTCGATGCGGCCGTAGCCGGCCTGGTAGTTCGGCCATTGCGCCATCGTCGTGCCGCCGCATCCGCTCGAATCCGGATCGGTGATGCCGGTGCGCGTGGCGGTCTGGCGCAGCAGGTTGGCGACCGCCTGTGGATGGCCCTTGAGCGCCGGATCGGCCGACATCAGCAGGGCCGCGGCGCCGGCGACGTGCGGGGTTGCCATGCTGGTGCCGCTCATCCAGCCGTAGCTGTTGGTGGGCACGCTGGAACGCACGTTGGAGCCCGGCGCGACCACGTCCGGACGAATCAGCAGCGAGCCCGATACCGGACCACGACTGGAGAAGTTCGACAAGGAATCGCTGCTCGTGGTCGAGCCGATCACGAAGCTGGAATCGTAGATGGCCGGGGCATCGCCGATGCTCGAACAACCCCCCCCGTAGCCGTCGTTGCCGGCGGCGGCGACGAACAGGATGCCGCCGGCGACCAGGTTGTCGACCGCGCCGAGCAATTCGTTGCCGACGGTGCAGCCCTCCGACGCCGGGCAGCCCCAGGAATTGCTGATGATGTCGGGTGCCTGGTCGGGATCGGGGTTGAGGCCGGCGAGGTTGGTCGGGGCGAGAAACCACTGCATGCACTCGATGTAGCGTGCCGGCGTGCCATCACCGGCATTCATGTTGCGGCAGCCGATCCAGCGCGCGCCGGGTGCCACGCCGATCTGGTTGGCGCCGCCGTCGCTGCCGGCGAAGGTGCCGGCGGTGTGGGTGCCGTGACTGTTGTCGTCGCACGGTGCCATCGTGTCCGGGCCGCAGGAACTGCCGACGTCGTGGATCGCGTCGTGCCAGTTGTAGTTGTGGTTGGCGCTGAGGCCGTTCCAGCCACGGTATTGATGCTTGAGCGCGGGATGGTCCCACTGGTAGCCGGTGTCCTGGCCGGCAATCACCGCACCCTGGCCGGTGTAGCCCGCGGCCCACACCTGCGGGGCGCGGATCGTGCTCACGCCCCACTCGATCGCGCTGGGTGCGAGCGGTGCGCGTGGTGCCGGTTCGGGCACCCGTTCGAGCGCGATGACGGGATTGCCGGCGATGTGCGCGATCTCGTCACGACGTGCCAGTGTGGCCAGTGCGCCGGCGTCCAGCGTGGTCTGGATCGCGTTGACGATCCAGAAGTCGCGGTGCGCGATGGCGTGGGCATCAAGCCAGGCGCGCACGCCGGCCTGCTGCGCGTCGGCACGGCCGCGCAAGGCCTCGACAAGGGCGCGCCGGCGCAGGCGGTAATCGGCGTCGGCGGTCAGAGGCGTCAGGGCCGGACGGGCCTGGTCGGCGAACACGATGAGCACGTCGACGTGGCTGTCGCGCGCGAGCGCGCGGCGAACCTGGGCATCGACTTCGGCGGCCTGCGCCGGCGTGAGCAGCAGGGCAAGGGGCAGGACGGCGGGCCAGAGTTTCATCGAACGGGCATCCGGTTTGCGACACGGGAAGCGCGCAATTCTGGCAGACCCGGGACGTCCTTCGCAGCCACGCCCTTCGCAGCCACGCCCTTCACAGCCACGCCCTTCACAGCCATGCCCGCGCAGGAGCCGACCGCGGCTCCTGCGCGGGCATGGATCAGGCCTGGGCGAGAGCCTGATCCACGTCTGCGATCAGGTCGGCGATGTGCTCGATGCCGACGCAGATGCGCACCAGGTCCGGAGTGACTCCGACCTGGGCCAGTTCCTCGTCATCGAGCTGGCGGTGGGTGGTGCTGGCCGGATGGCAGGCCAGACTCTTGGCGTCGCCGATGTTGACCAGGCGCTTGACCACCTGCAGCGCATCCATGAAGCGCGCGCAGGCGGCGCGATCGCCCTTGATGCCGAAGGTGAAGAGCGAGGAGGGAATCCCTCCGTCCATGTACTTTTGCGCCAGCGCGTATTCGCTGTCGCCTTCGAGGCCGCCGAAGTGGACCCAGCTCACCTTGGGGTGACTCTTGAGGTGGCGGGCGAGTGCGAGTGCATTGCTGCAATGGCGTTCCATCCGCAGTGCGAGCGTTTCCACGCCCTGCAGGATCAGGAAGGCGTTGAAAGGCGAGAGCGCGCCGCCGGTGTTGCGCAGCGCCACGGTGCGGGCGCGGGCGATGAAGGCGGCCGGGCCGAAGGCTTCGGTGTAGACCACGCCGTGATAGGCCGGTTCGGGCGTGTAGAGCTGCTTGAAACGCGGGTTGCCGGCCCACGGAAATTTGCCCGAATCGACCACGATGCCGCCGATCGAGGTGCCGTGGCCGCCGAGGTACTTGGTCATCGCGTGCACCACGATGTCGGCGCCGTGCTCGAACGGGCGGCACAGGATCGGCGTCGGCACGGTGTTGTCCACCACCAGCGGCAGGCCATGATCGTGCGCGACCTTGGCGAGTGCAGCGATATCGACGACGTTGCCGGCCGGATTGCCGACCGATTCGCAATAGATCAGCTTGGTCTTGTCGTCGATGGCGTTGGCGAAGGCCTGCGGATCGCGGCCATCGACCAGGCGCGCCTCGACGCCCTGGGATTTCAGCGTGTGCTTGAGGAAGGTGTAGGTGCCACCGTAGACCTGCCCGGTGGAAACGATGTTGTCACCGGCTTCGACCAGGGTCTGGATCGCCGCCGTGATCGCGGCCATGCCCGAGGCGAAGGCGAGCGCGGCGACGCCGCCTTCGAGCCGGGCGATGCGCTGCTCCAGCACATCGGTGGTCGGGTTCATGATGCGGGTATAGATGTTGCCGGCGACCTTCAGGTCGAACAGGTCGGCGCCGTGCTGGGTGTCGTCGAAGCTGTAGCTGGTGGTCTGGTAGATCGGCACCGCGACCGCGCGAGTGGTGGGATCATTCTTGAAGCCGCCGTGGATGGCGACGGTTTCGGGTTTCCAGTTTTCCTGGCTCATGGTCATTTCCTTGTTCGGGCGCGGGATGGAAGGCGTTCATCATGCCGTGTCGGCATGAGCGGGGTGCAGGGGAAAGGGCATGTGCTCATGCCGGATTGGCTATCTGCGTCGGCATGATGCCTGTTGCGGGTCGCCTTGCGCGAGGCAATGGGGTACGCTGCGATCCAACTTGGCCATGCGGGGGTGCGTATGTTTCAGGTCAGACACCTTCTGGAACGGAAGGGCAGGCAGATCTTTTCGATCGATCCCGACCAGCCGGTGCTCGATGCCATCAAACTGATGGCCGAGCGCGGCATTGGTGCGCTGCTGGTGATGCGCGCTGATGCGCTCGTCGGCGTGGTTTCCGAGCGCGACTACGCCCGCAAGGTGTTCCTCAAGGGCCATTCCTCGCGCGACACGCCGGTGCGCGAGATCATGACCGCGGACGTGGTGACGGTCGCACCGGAAGACACGGTCGAAGCCTGCATGCAGCGTTGCACCGAGCACCGCATCCGCCACCTGCCGGTACTGGAAGGCGGGGCGGTGGTCGGCATGGTTTCGATCGGGGATCTGGTCAAGGCCGTGATCGACGAGCAGAGCGCGCAGATCGAGCACCTGCGCAGCTACATCACGAGCTGAACCGGCTGGCGCGCAGGCCGCAGCGTGAGTTCGCGACTCGCGCGACGGCGGGTTACGCTGTGAAGCCTCGTCATCTTCGACCCGGCGCCGATGTCGCTGCGCACCAAACTCCTGTTGCTGGCCCTGTCCACGCTCGTGCTGCCGTTGGCCGGCTGGGTGCTGGCGCGCCAGTTCGAGGTGCTGTTGCGCGAGGGTCAGGCGGAAGTGCAACTGGCCTCGGCGCGAATGCTGGCGCAGGCGATCGCGATGCAGGCCGATGCCCTGCCGGCGCCCGGACCCGCCTTTTTCGTGCAGTCGGCGGCGGCCGATCTCCAGCTCGATGGCTACGAGGATGACTGGCTGGCGCAAGGCTTGATCGGTCAGGCGCTGGCATCGGGCCTGCGTGTGCGCCTGGCCTGGGCGGGTGAAAGACTCCACCTGTTCGTGGCCGTCGCCGATCGCACGCGGGTACGGGCGGAGGCGGATTCGGTCCAGTCCGGCACGGCCGACCAACTCGTGCTGGTGCTGGAGGACGACACCGGCCTGCATCGTCTGCGCCTGGCCAGCGCCGCGCCCGGCGCGCTCGGCGTGCGGGTGCTGGACGGCGCGCCCGCGAATGCGCCGCGCGTCCGGGGTGAATGGCAGGAGGATGGCGATGGCTATCGAATCGAACTGCGCTTTGCGCCGGGCTATCTGCCGCGACGCATGGGACTGGAAGCGCTGGACTATTCCGACCCCGCCTTGCCGCCACAACGACGTGGCACCGGGCCGGAACTTGCCGAAGGACGCTGGGCGGTGCAGCGCGCGCCGCAGTCCTTGCAGGTCCTGCTTGAGCGCCTGGTGCCCGAGGGCGTGCGCGCCAGCCTGACCCAGGCCGATGGCTGGCTTTTGGCGCGTGTCGGACAGACCGGCTTGGCGACCGATCGGCGCGAGGCGGGTTTCTGGCAGCGCCTGCTCTACCGCCTGTTGACCCCGAGTGCGCCAGCGCCGATGTCGGTGCAGCCGTCCGGCGCGGGGCGACTGGATTCGCCGGAATTGTTGCAGGCCCTCGCCGATCGCCCGGCACTCGGTTGGTATGCACTCGACCGTGGCCAGGGGCTGGTGCTGGCGACGGCGGTGCCGATCCACAGCGCCGGGCAGGTCCGGGCCGCGCTGTTGCTGGAACGGCCGAGTGAAACCCTGCTCCTCGGCGGTCAGGCGCTGGCCGGCCTGCTGCTCGCCAGTGTCCTTGCGATGTCGGCGGTCGGCCTGGTGCTGTTCGCCTTTGCCGGGCGTCTGAGCGGCCGCATCCGCAGCCTGAGTCGGGCCGCGGAACGCGCGATTGCGCGCGAAGGCCGGGCCGCACCGGAGGACTTCGTCGCATCAACCGCTGGCGACGAGCTGGGCGATCTTTCGCGCAGTTTCGGGCGCCTGCTGGAGGAGGTCGCGAGTTATTCGGATTACCTGCGCGGACTTGCCGGAACCCTGTCACACGAGCTGCACACGCCGATCGCGGTGGTGCGGTCCTCACTCGAAAACCTCGATGCCGAGCCACTGCCGGCTTCGGCCCTGCCTTACCTCGAACGTGCCCGTGCCGGGGTCGGGCGTCTCGCCGCGATCGTGCGCGCGATGAGCGAGGCGAGCCGGGTCGAGCGCGCCATCGCCGCGACCGAGGCCGAGGACTTCGATCTGCGCGCGCTGCTGGCCGAATGCGCCGAAGGCTACCGCACCCTGCTCGCACCGCGCCCGTTGCAGACCATGCTGCCGCCGCAGCCGTTGCGTCTGCGCGGTGCACCGGACCTGATCGTGCAGGCGCTGGACAAGCTTGTCGACAATGCCCGCAGCTTCTGTCCGGCGGAAGGCTGGGTTCTGATCGCACTTGCAGCAACGCCCAATGGCATCGAACTGGCCGTGGCCAATTCCGGTCCGACCCTGCCGGCGGCGATGCAGGAGCGCCTGTTCGATTCGCTCGTCAGCGTGCGCGGTGCGGCCCAGCGTGGCGATGGTGCGCCGCACCTCGGCTTTGGCCTGCACGTGGTGCGCCTGGTGGCGCTGCGCCACGGCGGATTCGCCCGTGCCAGCAACCTGCCCAATGGCGATGGTGTGGAGTTTCGTCTGGTGTTGCGCGGCATGGAGCCCTGATCACGCCGGCCGGGATCGGCAGGGCGCGCTGTGGCATGATCGACTGCCCCTGCGCCACGGATCATGCCCTTGGAAACCCGTCCCGATCCCGATCCTGCCGATGTCGCAACGCTGGAGCTGCGTGCTGCGGCGAGTGCTGCCGCGATGCAGGCCTATGCGCCCTATTCGCGCCTGCGTGTCGGCGCTGCGCTGCGTTCGATCTCGGGCCGGATCCACACCGGCTGCAATGTCGAGAACGCCTCCTACACCCTCGGCGGTTGCGCCGAACGCGCTGCGATCGCGACCGCGGTGCAGGTCGAAGGTGCGGGTTTCCGCCTCGCCGCGATTGCCGTCGCGGCGTTCGCCGAGGATGGCCGGATCCTGCCGGTATCGCCCTGCGGCGGCTGCCGGCAAGCGCTGGTCGAGTTCGGTGCGGACGCCCGGGTGAGCTTCCACCGGCCCGATGGGAGCTGGATCGAAACCAGCGCCGACGAGCTCCTGCCCTGGCGTTTCACCTTCCCCTGATCCCGACAGGCTCCTGGGCCTGGGATCAGGCCGTGCGCTGCTGCACCAGCGCGAGAAACTCGCCGCGCAGCGCCGGATCGTCGAGGAAGGCACCGCGCATCACCGAATTGCGCATCAGCGCGTTTTCATCCTTGACCCCGCGCCAGTGCATGCAGAAGTGGGTGGCCTGCATCACCAGTGCCAGGCCGTCGGGCTGGATGCGGCGTTCCAGTTCATCGGCCAGCATCACCACGGCCTCTTCCTGGATCTGCGGGCGTTGCATGATCCAGTGGCACAGGCGCGCATACTTCGACAGACCGATGAGATCGGAGGATGGCTTCGGCAGCACGCCGATCCAGATCTTGCCGAGAATCGGGCAGAGATGGTGCGAACAGGCGCTGCGAACCGTGATCGGGCCGACGATCATCAGTTCGTTGAGCCGCGCGACATTGGGAAAGGTGGTGACCTCCGGCGCCGGCTGGTAGCGGCCGTGGAAGATCTCGTCGAGAAACATGCGTGCGACGCGGCGTGCGGTGCCGGCGGTGTTGTGGTCGTGTTCGGTATCGATCACCAGCGCCGCGAGCACGTCTTGCAGGCGTGCCTCCACTTCGGCATGAAGGTCCTCCAGTTCACCCTCGCGCAGGTAGTCGACGATGTTGTCGTTGGCATGGAAGCGCGTGCCGGCGGCTTGCAGGCGTTGGCGAATCCGGCTCGAAACCGACTCGTGGGCCGGAAACTCGGCGCGCTTGAGGGCGCTCAGGGTGGTGTGGGCGGACATGGGCAGACTCGATCGCGGAAGAGTGTCGGGATCGCCTCGAAGTCGCGGTTTGACGAGGAGGCGACGCGTTTGGCCATCGGATGCGGGCTGTCCGGAAAAGGTTCCCGCGATCAGGTGTCGGCGGTTTCCAGCCAGCGCCACGCGGGCGGCGCGGCGGGCGCCTGCACATCGATGTGGAAGGCCGCGCGCAGCGTTCGTGCCGCGGCCTCGGCCGCATCCCGGCTGCGTGCATGCACGATCGCGAGACAGTCGCCGACTGCGATTGATTCGCCGCGTCCGCGTACCCCCGACAGACCGACGGCGTGATCGATCGCCGCGCCCGGCGTGCGCCGGCCACCGCCCAGATCGACCACGCACTCGCCCAGCGCGCGCACGTCGATCGCGCCGATGTATCCCGCCTGCAGGCTCGTGACCAGCAGTTCGATCGGCGCGCGCGCGAGGTGGCGCTCGGGCGCTTCGAGCAGGTCGACGGGACCGCCCAGGCCTGCGACCATGCGCGCGAAACGCTCGGCCGCGGCACCGGAGGCGAGTGCGGCTTCGAGGCGTTGCATCGCGCTGGCGTGATCGTCGGCCAGACGGCCGAGGCAAAGCAGGCGAGCCGAGAGTTCGAGCACGAGCGCGCGCAGGCGCGGGCAGCCCGGACGTGCGCACAGGAGGTCGAGGATGGCGCGCACTTCCAGGGCATTGCCGGCTTCGCGCCCGAGCACCTGGCCCATGTCGGTGAGGGCAGCAGCCAGGTGCAGGCCGCTGCCCTGCGCCACCGCCTGCATCCGTCGCGCCAGCGCCTCGGCGGTCGCGACATCGGGTGTCTGTGCGCCACTGCCGGTCTTGATGTCGAGCACCAGCGACTGGGCACCACCGGCGAGCTTCTTGGACAGGATCGAGGCGACGATCAGGTCGGGCACGTCGACCGTCGCGGTGACATCACGGATGGCGTACAGGCGGCGGTCGGCCGGCACGAGGTCGGCGCTTTGACCGACGATGGCGCAACCGGCCTGCAACATGACGCGATGCAAATGTTCCGCGTCCGGATTGACCTCGTAGCCGGCAAGGCTTTCCAGTTTGTCGAGGGTGCCGCCGGTGTGGCCGAGACCACGTCCGGAAATCATCGGCACGAAGCCGCCGCAGGCGGCGACCAGGGGTGCGAGTGCGAGACTGACACAATCGCCGACTCCGCCGGTGGAATGCTTGTCGAGCACCGGTCCGGGCAGATCGCGCCAGTCGAGCTGGCGGCCCGAATCACGCAGGGCGAAGGTGAAGTCGCGACATTCGTCGGCATCGAGGCCGTGCCAGGCAACGCTCATCGCGAATGCCGCGACCTGGCCCTCGCTCCAGCGCTCGCCAGCGATGCCGGCGGCGAGATCTCGCCACTGTCCGGCATCGAGGCGTTTGCCCTCACGCTTGCGTCGGATCAGGGCGGCGGCGGGCCAGGTGTTCATGGGCATGGATTCTCGTGTGGTGGTGGCAACAATGGCGCCGTGCGCTGTCGGCTGCGGCGTGCCGGATTCAAGGTTCGCGCCGCAAGGTCATGGATTCGGCCTGCAGACCGCGCGGCCAGGTCCCGTCGGCATTGCGTTGCAGGAGTGTGCCGTCGCCGATCGCGAAGAAGGCGTGTGCGCCGGTCGCGTCGAGTTGGATGTGGTTGCCGTCGAAGGTCCAGTCGAAGTGGCCGGACACCGTGGTCGGGGTGTCTGGTGAATCGCGGCGGTGCGAGTCGAGTTGGTAGCGGTCGCCGGCCAGCAGACGCAGTTCGACTTCGAGCCCCGGGCAATCGGCACAGGGCAGGTTGCCACGGTAGCGGCCGGGCCAGGTGCCGCTGCTGCGCTGGCTGGTCGGCGCCTGTGCAACGGCCGCGACGTCGCCCGCATCACGCGACGGCGTGGCGCCGCACGCAGCGAGGAAGAGGACGAAGGCAGACAGCAGGAAACGCATCGGGTGAGGAGTCCGTGATGGCTCGGGCAGGCGTGCGTATCGGGCAGAATAACGACTCGTCGCGCCATCCAAAAGGTGCAGCGCAGCGCCGTCCGGCTGAACGCATCGGCATGAAATGCGTGCGTTTGCCTCAAGGGGGCGTTATTTTTGCCAGGCTTGACACGAAACACGGGGTTGGCTTGCATGGGTGTGATATCCGGAAACATCGGCGTGAGGTTGGCCGGCATCGTCGTGACGGCAGCGGCTCTCGGCTTTGCCTTGCCCGCAGGCGCGCAGGATGAAGCCGCGTTGCGAGGTGCCGAACGCGTCGGTGCACAGTTGTTCGCGCTCGACACGGCGCTGCAGGCCGCCGAGGCCGCGGGCGAGGACGTCCGTGCCTACCGGCGCAACGAGGACATCACCGGCTGGATCGCTGAGCGCAGCGGCAACGACTACCGCTTCACCTTTGTCGGCGAAGACCGGCATGACACGCCGATCGCGTTGTTCGAGGCCAGTGTCGGGGGCAACGGCGAGGTCCTGGAAGCACCACACAAGGTCGACAAGTCGCCGCTCGAAGGCCGTCGCGCGGAGCAGTACGCGGCGCGGCAGTTGGCTGTGACCGCGCTGTATGAACGCTGTGCCGCCAGCTACACGATCTTGCCGTTGCTGGATGAGGCGCCCGGACAGCGCAACTGGCAAATGTACGCGCTGCCCACCGCGGCCTTTGCCGATGTGCTCGTCGTCGGTGGCAGTCAGCGGATTGAGGTGACGCCGGCCGGTGATCGCGTGCTGGGCGTGCATGCACTTGCGGCGCCGGGTTGTGCGGTGCTGCAGAACACGACGGAGGCCACGGTGCTGCGCCTGGATGATGTCCCGGCGACGGGTCCGAACGAGCTCTTCGTGTACCTCGGCCTGCGGGCGCGCAAGCCGCTGCATGTCGGTTCCTGGCTGATCCGCGAGGGACGCATCCAGGCTGCGACGGGCGATTGAAGCCGCGGCCACGGACATTCAACGCAACTGGCTGTCCTTGCTGCCGCGGCGGTTGTAGAGAGCGGCAGCGGCTTCACCGTCGTGCTGCCTCTGGCAGTCAATGCAACGGCGCACGCCGGGCATCGCCTCGCGTCGCGCGGCCGGGATCGGCTCGCCGCAGTCGGCACAGTCCAGACACCCCGGGCCATCGGGCAGACGGCCACGCGCACGTCGCACCGCGTCATCGACGGTGCTGTCGATCTGCTCCTGTACCGCGCCGTCCTTTGCCCATCCGGTTGCCATGCGGGAGAAGATGGGGCTGGTCGCGGGTGCGGTCAAGCCGGATGGCTCCCGTGGTGTGACGGCCTGGGCGCTTCCACGGGTTCGCTGCCGTCACGCCGTGCGGGTATCCGAGGCTTTCATCAACTTGCACACGTGGAACCGCGCTCGGGTCGGATGCTGGTGTAATCTGAGCGCGGAACTTCCGTTTCCTGCCGTGGTGCCATGTCCTCCTGGCGCTCTCCCATCGCGTGGCGTGACCACCTGCTGCTTGCCGGCGTGATGTTCGGCGCTTGCATCGCCGGCATCCTCAGCCGCCCATCCGGGTTCATTGCCGTCCTCTGGCCGGCGAATGCCCTGCTGCTCGGCCTGCTGCTGCGCAATCGGGCCTGGGCGCGCCGTCCTTCGTACGGGTTGGTCGCATTCTTCGCGTTTGTCGCAGCCGATCTCGTGACCGGCTCGAATGCCCTCGTTGCATTCGGGTTCAATGCCGCGAATCTGGTCGGGGTGCTGGCTGGCTGGCTCTATCTTCGGCGCCAGGGGGCATCGACCCTGGGTTTTCGCCGCCAGCATTCGGTCCTGTACCTGCTCGTGGGCAGTGCCGTGGCGGCGCTGGGCAGTGCGGTTCCCGGTGCGCTCGTGAGCGTGCAGGTCTTCGGCTCCGACGTCGGGTCGACGCTGCAACGCTGGTTTTCCGGCGAACTGTTCGACATGGTGCTGGTGCTGCCGGTCGTGCTGACTGCGCCTCGTGGATGGATCTGGCGCTGGGATTTTCGCGCGCTGCGGCAGCCGTTGGCGGATGTGCCGCGGCTGCCGCTTGTCGCCGTGCTGGTCGCGATCGTGATGGTGTTCCTGCTCAAGGGCCCCGGTGCCGTGGGCTATCTCGTGCCGGCGCTGGTCTGGTGTGCGTTGAGCTATGGCATCTTTGGCACCGCCGTGTTGAATCTGGTCGCGTGTACCGCGGCAACGGCCTTGCTGCTGGCTGGTGGAGCAGTCGGCTTCGGCCAGGTGCAGGTGCATGAGGCGATCTCGTTCCAGAGTGGCATCGCGCTGATTTCGCTGGCGCCATTGACCGTGGCCGTGGCACAGGACCTGCGTGCCCAGATCCTTGGCAAGCTGCGTTTTGCCGCCAATCACGACGACCTGACCGGCGCGCTCTCGCGCCGGGCCTTGATGGAGCGTGGCACTCGCCTGCTGCAACGCTTCGCGCGCGAGGGTGCCAACGTTGCCGTGCTGATCGCCGACCTCGACCATTTCAAGCGCATCAACGACCATTTCGGCCATGCCCGCGGCGACGCCGTGCTGCGTCACTTTGGCGCACTGGTGCTGCGCAATCTGAGGCCGCAGGACCTGTTCGGGCGCGTCGGTGGCGAGGAGTTCGTGCTGGTGCTGCCGAACACGTCGTTGTCACACGCATTGGCGGTGGCCGAACGCATTCGTGGCGAATTGCGCGAGCAGTCGTTCGGATCGCGCAACGGCCAGACGCTGCAGGCGACCGTGAGTCTGGGTGTGAGCGCGGCCGAGCCGGCCGATGCGGGTACCACGCTTGCGGGGCTGTTGGCGCAGGCGGATGTCGCGCTGTACCGGGCCAAGGCGGAAGGACGGGATCGTGTGTGCAGCCAGACGCCGGAGGCTGCCTGAGTCGGCACGATGTGATGGGCGTATTCAGTACACGTCGCGCCGGTAGCGTCCGGTTTCGATGAGGTGCTGCACCTGCGCAGCGCCAAGGATGCCGCGCAGGGTCGCGTCGATGCCCTCGGCCATGCCGGCCCGACTGCCGCAGACGCAGAGCGTGGCACCGGCGTCGAGCCAGTCGCGCAGACGTTCATCGTGTCGCGCGAGGAGGTGCTGGACGTAGGTGCGCGGCGTGGCATCGCGCGAGAATGCGAGATCCAGGTGCGCGAGCTGGCCGTGTTCGAGCAGTGCTTCGAGTTCTGCGCGGCAATGGAAGTCGTGTTCGCGCTGGCGCTCGCCGAACAGCAGCCAGTTGCGCAGGCGGCCATGGGCGATGCGTTCGCGCAGCAGGGCGAGCAGGCCGGCGATGCCGGTGCCGTTGCCGATCAGGATCAGGGGCGCAGCGCTGTCGTCGAGGTGGAAGTTCGGATTGCGTCGCAGCATCACGGCGATCGAGTCGTCGGTCGTTGCCCTGCGGGTCAGCCAGTCGGCACCCAGGCTGATGCGGCCGTCGCGGTCGCGGCCCTGGCGGATCAGCAGTTCGATCCGGCCATGTTTCGGCAGCGAGGCGATCGAGTAATCACGCCCGCGCAGCGGCAGCAGGGCGCGCGCGAGCGGGTCGATGGCCTGGCCGCGGACGAGTGCCGGATCGGGCAGTTCGCAGCGCGTCAGGTACCGGGCGAGAGCTTCGCTGCCGGCGTGGGTTTCGACCGGCGCATCGGGGTCGAGCCCGGCGCGTTGCAGCCACTCGGCGATCGTGTCGGGCGCATGGCGCGGCTGGACCCTCGCAATGTCGCCGGCGCGCCAGTCGGGCAGGACACCCTCGGTCGGCACGAGCGTGATCCGGAATACCGGCTCGCCCTGGCTGCCGGGGTTGAGCTCGCGCCGCTCGCTGATGCGCCAGGAGTGGTAGGTCCCTTCCAGCAGGGTGTCGGACACCACGCCTTCCGCCAGTTTCCCGACCTGCGCCTGCCAGGCGGCGAGTGCCGCCGGATCGTTGTCATCGACATCGATGCGCGCAAACAGCGGGCTTGCGCCCTGCGCGCGCAGCCAGGCATCGAGGCGGCGGCCAAAGCCGCAGAAGCTGTCGTAGTAGCTGTCGCCGAGCGCCAGCAGGCCATAGTGCAGGTGTCCGAGCGCGGCGCCGGATTCGAGCACGTCGCGCGCGAAGTTCACGACCGGATAGGGTGGATCGCCCTCATCGGTGGTGCTGACGATGAACAGCGCACGCGCGAGACCCTCCAGTCCGGCCCGGTCGAGCGTCTCCAGGGCCACGGCGCGGGCGGGCTGGCCGGCGCGAGTGAGCGCATCGGCGGTCTGGCGCGCGTACATTTCCGCGGTGCCGGTCTGGCTGGCGTAGAACACTGGCAACGCGGGAGTCGGCTGGGCCTGGGTGTCGCCATCGGGGCGAGCTTCCGCGGCGTCCGTGTCGCTGCCGAGCCTGGCGCGTGGACGCAGGCCGAAGAGCACGGCGAATGCCCCGAGGCCAAGCAGCGCCAGCAGCAGTCGGGTCGGCGTGCCATTCCAGTGCCAGGCACCCTCGGTCAACATGGCAAAGCCCATGGCAATGGCGACGAGTGCGGCAAATACCAGCCATTGCACGCTGCGGGCGCGGTCTTCGCGTTGGCTGGCCAGGGCGTTCATCGGGCGCGCCAGGCCTCGAAGGCCGGTGTCGTGCGGCGTTCGCTGCCGGACGGCGTGCGCAGGGTGAAGACCGCGGCAAGCCCATGCCGACGCGCAAACTCCATGCCGGCGTCGGGACCGAGCACGAGCAGCGCTGCGGCGCGGGCGTCGGCGGCCATGGTTGTCGGCGCGATCACGGTGACTGCCGCGAGTCGGTGCTGCACCGGCTCGCCGGTGCGCGGGTCGATGGTGTGCGGATAGTGCCGGCCGGCGTAATCGAAGCCGGCGCGGTAATCACCGGAGGTGCCCAAGCCGGCATCGCGCAGCGCGACGATGGTGTCGAAGCTGCGTGCCGACAACGCCTGCGGATCCTCGACCGCGACCTGCCAGGGCGTGCCATCGACTCGGCTGCCATCGGCGTGGATCTCGCCGCCCAGTTCGACGAGGAAGTTCTGGATGCCGCGCTCGCGCAGCAGCGTCGCGAGCGCGTCGACGGCGTAGCCGGGAGCGATCGAATTCACGTCGATGCGCATGTCACCCGGTTGCAGGGCGCGATGGTGCGCGCGATCCAGCGCGATCCGCGCCCAGCCGATGCGGGCCTGTGCTGCGGCGATGTCTTCCGGGGCCGGTGGAATCTGGCGGGGCGTGCCGGCGGCACCGAAGCCCCAGAGGTCCACCAGTGGTGCGACGGTCGGGTCGTAGGCGCCATTGGTTTCACGCGCCAGCTCCAGCGCGTGTTCCAGCACCTTGAAAAAGTCCGGTGGCAATTCCTGCCAGGTGCCCGCGGCGGCGCGGTTGAAGCGACTGAGATCGGAGTCGGGTTCCCACGCACTCATCTGCCGGGTCAGCTCGGCAAGGCGTTCCTCGATGCGCGTTTGCAAGCCATCTGCCTGCGCCGAGGAGGCGATGAATTTCACCTGCCAGCTCGTGCCCATCGAGCTGCCCCGCAACTGCTGCGGTTCGCGCGCGCCGCAGGCGGTCAGCAACAGGAGGCTGGCGGCCAGGACGATCACGCGCGCACGTGACAGGAACATCGACGATCCGACGGCTTACTGCGGCAGCACTTCGAGCGTGGCGACGTAGGACGCGCGCCGCTCGCTCGCCGGCGCGGCAGCCTTGCCGTCCTGCACCGAGGCATTGAGCCAATACATGCCGGGCGTCGGCCAGGTCACACGGAAACTGCCCTCGGCATCGGTGCGCAACTGGATCTCGCCCGGGTTGTCGCGGTAGCGGGTCGCTCCGGCAATGATCGTCACCGCGGCATCGACGGCGGGCTGGCCATCGAGCAGGAGGCGGAAGCTCGCTTCCTCGCCGGCGAAGAGGTCGTTGGGGTGGGTCACCGGGACCAGTTCCAGGCCCTTGCCGAGCGCTTGCAGGGCGCGGGTGTCGGGGGCGCCGCGGGTGACGAAGGTTTCGACCCGGTTGCTGGCTTCGACCACCTGCAGATCCTTGGCATCGGCGGGAACCTCGCGGGCAAATGTTTCGGCGTTGCCACGCCAGCGCCTGGGTTCGCCGTTTTCCGTCCAGCTTGCAAACAGGCCGGCACTGGCGCTGGCGATGCGCCAGGTTCCGGGCTGATCCAGTTGCACGTCGAAAACGCTGCGGTACTGGCCGGTGTGCGGATTGCGGACCGGCGCGCTGCTGCCGTCGGGGGCAGTGATCGTCACCGCTTCGGGGCGCATCGCGACATGGTTGGGGTAGAACAGGTCGTTCGACACCGCGGCATCGACGCTGACCCAGGCGTCATCGCCCGAGACCACGGTGGCCGAGGGCACCATCCAGGCCTTGTGCGCCTGCGCCGGCAGGCAAATCAGGACGGCCAGCACGAATGCGGCGGGGACGAGGCGGGACGACAAGGACATGGGATTCTCCGGCAGGGATTCAGGGTTGGGTCTTGAGCACGAGCTGGCCGAGTTCGCCGTGGCCACGGGTACTGGCTTGCGTCACCTCGGTCGGTGGCCAGGCAAGCGGCAATTTGAGCAGTTCACGGCCACCGACCTCGCGTACCGCTTCCACGACGAGCTGGTAGCTGCCGGGCGCCAGGTTCTTCAACGGTTCGGCGTTGTCGTCAAAGCGCAGGTCGTGGACGCCGACCGGGCGCGTGGCGCCGGTCACGCCATCGACCGGCAGGCTGAGCGTGCGGCCGCTGCGACGCCACCATTGGCGCAGGTCCGGCAACCATTTGCTGCCGTCCTCGCCCTTGCCTTCACTTTTGCCCTGCAGATGCCAGACCGCAAGGTTGGCGGCGACGCTGGCGTCATCGCGCTCGATCCAGATCGCGACGTAGGGACGGTGGTACTCGGCCACGTCCATGCCGGGAATCTCGACCTCGATGGCCAGGTGTGCGGCGTGTGCGAGTGGAGCACCGAGCAGCAAGAGCGAAGCAAGCAGCGGTTTCAATGACATGTGTGCGATTCCGGGTTCAATGCAGGAAGAGCAGGGCGATGAGGATCGGCAGCAGTGCGCCCAATCCGACCATCGGCCAGGTGAGGGCGCGCTGGCGTGCATGCAACTGCAGCAGCCACAGTCCGCTCAGGCTGAACACGAGGCAGGCCAAGGCAAAGACATCGATGAACCAGCGCCAGGCCGCGCCGGTGTTGCGACCCTTGTGCAGGTCGTTGGCCCAGGCGATCCACCCGCGCGTGGTCGATTCGTGCTCGATCTCGCCGCTGCCAAGATCGATTGCCAGCCAGCCATCGCCGCCGGCGCGTGGCAGGGACAGGTAGATCTCGTCGGTTGACCATTCGGCTTCGCGGCTGCCCACGCGCAGGCCGAAGGCATCGTTGACGAAGGCGCGTGCCGCGAGCGGCAAGGGGCCGCGTTCGATGCCGCTCGCGGCCTGTTGCTGCAGACTGGCGCGCAGATTCTCGGGCAATGCAGCGTGCTGGTTGCGCGTGCTCGGGGTCGCGGGAATCTGGCTGGCATGGTTCAGGGTGATGCCGGTGAGGGTGAACAGCAGCATCCCGACCAGGCACAGGGCCGAGCTGATCCAGTGCCACTGGCGCAGGGTACGCAGCCAGAAACTGCGGTGTGCCGCCGCGTCGCGTGCAGAGCGCATCATGTGCGGATGCCACGCCATTCCCGCGCCGGGCCGACCTTGCGTGCGCAGCGTTGCGAGAGGGACGACAGGGTCGCACGTGGACCGGGCATGTGGGATTCGAGGCAAGGGTGGAAGACAACAGCACACCAGTGTATCGGGACGGCGGGTCGGCGCGTTGCAGCGCGTGGTCGAGGGCAATGGCCGTGATCGATCACGGCGCGAGCGCAGGAGACAAAGCGCAAAATCCGAGCGCACGGGCACATTGTAAACGCGAATCATTCACGATTGCGAGCGCAGACGATGCCCGAGTCCGAGCCCTTCGCAGATCAAGACGTGGACCGGCTTCCCTCGCATTTCCAGGCACGGGAGCGTGGCAGGATGCGCGGAATGGAGTCAGCCACTGGCAGCGACGAGGGCCCAGCAATCGATGAAATGGGGCATTGACGTGGTCCCGCCAGGAGCGGCACACAAGACACCGGCAAGGGAACTGCACGCAAGAGAGTTGCCCGCATTGACAGCGTGCGTGATGGGCGGATAATTGGCGGTCGCCTGCCACGTCAGCAGTGCGCATTGCGAAAAGGAGCCCGGCGGGCAATCGTCGGATGAGTGTGCGACATGTCAACGCGTCGGTTTTCGATCTGATCGATCCGCAGGGATGACGCAAGCCGCGTGCCCCGGCATGACGCAGCGTCCCCGTCCGCAACGCCCTTTCGATGTTTTTTCCCCGCCGAGCTTTCCGATCACGGGAAGCGGAGAATCCCCATGATTGCCATTACCCTTCCCGACGGCAGCCGCCGCGAGTTCGATCACCCCGTGTCCGTCATGGATGTGGCCAAGGCCATTGGTCCGGGTTTGGCCAAGGCCGCCGTGGCCGGCAAGGTTGACGGGCGCCTGGTCGATGCGGTCGATGTCATTGATCACGATGCGAGCGTGTCGATCATCACGCCCAAGGATCAGGACGGGGTCGAGATCATTCGCCATTCCTGTGCACATCTGGTCGGGCATGCGGTCAAACAGCTCTATCCCGGCGCCAAGATGGTGATCGGGCCGGTGATCGAGGACGGCTTTTACTACGACATCGGGTTCGAACGTGCCTTCACTCCGGAAGACATGGCAGCGATTGAAAAGCGCATGGCCGAATTGATCGCAAAAGATTACGACGTGATCAAGCGCGTAACCCCGAGGGCCGAGGTGATCGAGGTCTTCAAGTCGCGCGGCGAGGACTACAAATTGCGCCTGATCGAGGACATGGGGCCGGAAGTTACCGCCATGGGCCTGTATCACCACGAGGAGTACGTGGACATGTGCCGCGGCCCGCACGTGCCCAACACCCGTTTTCTCAAGGCTTTCCGCCTGATGCGCGTATCCGGAGCCTATTGGCGCGGGGATTCGAAGAACGAACAGTTGCAACGCATCTATGGCACCGCCTGGGCCGATGAAAAGCAGCTCAAGGCCTATATCCAGCGCATCGAGGAGGCCGAGAAGCGTGACCACCGCCGCATTGGCAAGCAGCAGGATTTGTTCCATCTGCAAGAGGAGGCACCGGGTCTGATTTTCTGGCACCCCAAAGGTTGGGCCATCTGGCAGGTGGTGGAGCAGTACATGCGCCAGGTCTATCGCCAAACCGGTTATGGCGAGGTGCGTTGCCCGCAGATTCTCGATGTGGAGCTGTGGAAGAAATCCGGCCACTGGGACAACTATCAGAACAACATGTTCTTCACCGAATCGGAAAAGCGCACCTATGCGGTCAAGCCGATGAACTGCCCCGGCCATGTGCAGGTGTTCAATCAAGGGCTGCACAGTTATCGCGATCTTCCCATTCGTTACGGCGAATTCGGCTCCTGTCACCGCAACGAACCCTCGGGCGCCCTGCACGGCATTTTGCGCGTGCGTGGCTTCACCCAGGATGATGGCCATATTTTCTGCACCGAGGATCAAATCGAATCCGAGGTGCGTGCCTTTCATGACCAGGCTCTCAAGGTCTATGGCGATTTCGGTTTCGAGGACATCCAGATCAAGATTGCGCTGCGCCCCGAACCGCGTCTGGGCGACGATGCCACCTGGGACAAGGCCGAAAACGCCTTGCGCTCGGCCTTGCGTGCCTCGGGTGTGGAGTGGCAGGAGTTGCCCGGCGAGGGAGCGTTTTATGGCCCCAAGATTGAATATCACCTCAAGGATGCCATTGGTCGCACCTGGCAGCTGGGCACCATGCAGGTGGACTTCATGATGCCAGGTCGGCTTGGGGCCGAATATGTGGATGAGAACAGCCAGCGTCGCCATCCGGTGATGTTGCACCGAGCCATCGTCGGCTCGATGGAGCGTTTCATCGGCATCTTGATCGAGCACCATGCTGGCATGCTTCCGGCCTGGCTGGCTCCGATCCAGGCGGTGGTGATGAACATCACCGACGCCCAGGCCGATGCCGTCGTTGCGGTGGAAAAAGCCCTTGCAGATCAAGGATTCCGGGTCACGAGCGACTTGAGGAACGAGAAGATCGGCTATAAAATCCGCGAGCACACGCTGCAGCGGGTGCCCTATCTCCTGGTGATCGGCGATCGCGAGCGCGAAAACGGCACGGTCGCCGTGCGCACGCGCAGCGGAGAGGATCTGGGGATCATGTCGTCGCACGACTTCGCAGCACGCCTGCAGGCAGAACAGGGTCCGCACGCCTGAAACGGCGCGCCGGAACACACGCTCCACTTTCGAGGACATTCGTATCAGCACGGAAAAACTGAACCGCAGGAACGCCGAGATCCGCGTGCCGCGCGTGCGCGTCATCGGTGACGATGGCGAGATGGTCGGGATCCTGTCCCGCGACGAGGCCCTGCGCATGGCCGAGGATGCCGGCCTGGACTTGGTCGAAATCCAGCCCAATGCCGATCCGCCGGTTTGCCGCATCATGGATTTCGGCAAGTTCCGCTTCGAGCAGCAGAAGAAGGCCGCGGCCGCGAAGAAGAAGCAGAAGCAGGTCGAGATCAAGGAACTCAAGTTCCGCCCCGTCACCGACGAGGGGGACTACCAGATCAAGATGCGCAACATGCGCCGCTTCCTGGCCGAAGGCGACCGCGTCAAGGTGGTCATCCGCTTCCGCGGGCGCGAGATGGCCCACACCGAACTGGGCATGGCGATGACCCAGCGGATCGAGGAAGAACTCAAGGACGACGCCGTGGTCGAGCAGCGGCCCAAGCTCGAAGGCCGCCAGATGGTCATGATGATCGCACCGAAGAAAAAGAGCTGACGGGCGCAACACGTCTGCTGTACCGGAAAGGCACCCGCGCGGGTGCCTTTCCGGGTTCTGATGCCAGATGCACGCACATCGAGGCTGCCGCAGGCGTTTCGATGATGGGCTGCCGTCGCCAACCATGCCCGGCGTGTCTCTTGAAAAACCGGCGGCCGGATGCCATCTCGCGCGCATCCCTTCCTTGCGTGGCCGAGACATGACCGCCGAAACCCAGACCTTCGCATTCCAGGCCGAAGTGCAGCAGGTGCTGCGCCTGGTGGTGCATTCGCTGTATTCCAACAAGAACATCTTCCTGCGCGAACTGGTGTCCAACGCCTCCGATGCCTGCGACAAGCTGCGCTTCGAGGCGTTGAAGGATCCTGCGCTGTACGGCGATCAGGCCGAACTGCGCATCGATGTCTCCTGCGATGCGGCGGCACGCACGGTGACGGTGAGCGATACCGGCATCGGCATGGGACGGCAGGAGCTGATCGACAACCTCGGCACGATCGCGCGCTCCGGCACGCGCCAGTTCCTCGAATCGCTCGGCGATGCGCAGAAGGCCGACGCACAACTGATCGGACAGTTCGGCGTGGGTTTCTACGCCGCCTTCATCGTTGCCGACACGGTTGCCGTCACCAGCCGGCGCGCCGGCAGCGACGAGGCCTTCCGCTGGACCTCGGCGGGCGACGGCCAGTTCACCCTCGAAGCGGCCAGTCGTGCCGAGCGCGGTACCACGATCGTGCTGCACCTCAAGGACGGCGAGGATGAGTTCCTCGATGGCTGGAACCTGCGCAGGCTGGTGCGTACCTATTCCGACCATATCGGCTTCCCGATCCGCATGCCGAAGGAAAAGGACGGTGCGCCGAGCGCGGAATGGGAAGTCGTCAATCAGGCGGCGGCACTCTGGACCCGGCCCAAGGCCGAGATTTCCGATGCCGACTACCAGGCCTTCTACAAGCACGTCAGCCACGATTACAACGACGCGCTCGCCTGGAGTCACAACCGGGTCGAGGGCGGCCAGAACTTCACCTCGCTGCTGTACGTGCCGGCGAAGGCACCATTCGACTTCGGCAACGACCGCGAGGCGCGCAAGGGCCTGAAGCTCTACATCAAGCGCGTCTTCATCATGGATGCGGCCGAGCAGATGCTGCCGGCCTATCTGCGCTTCGTGCACGGCGTGGTCGATTCCGATGACCTGCCGCTCAACGTCAGCCGCGAGATCCTCCAGTCCAGCCGCCAGGTCGACAAGCTCAAGGGCGCACTGGTCCGGCGCGTGCTCGATCTGCTGGAAAAGACCGCACGCGAGGACGCAGAAAAGTACGCCGGTTTCTGGAAGGAGTTCGGCGCGGTGCTGAAGGAAGGTCTGGCCGAGGACAACGGCAACCAGCAGCGCATCGCCAAGCTCCTGCGCTTTGCTTCGACGCATTCGGGCGAGCGTGACACCCTGGTGTCGCTGGATGACTACATCACCCGCATGAAGCCCGGTCAGGAAAGCATCAACTACATCACCGCCGATGGCTGGAATGCGGCCCGTCACAGTCCGCAACTGGAGGCACTGAAGGCGCATGGTGTCGAGGTGCTGCTGCTGCACGAACGCATCGACGAGTGGATGATCGGCTATCTCTCCGAGTACGAGGGCAAGAAGCTGCGCAACATCGCCAAGGGCGAACTGGGTGCGGCCGAACTGGGCGAGTCGAGTGCGGAGAAGGCCCGCCAGGACGAGATCGCCAAGGCCGCCACGGGTTTGGTCGAGAAGCTCAAGGCCACGCTCGGCGAGCGCGTGCACGAGGTGCGCGTGTCGCAGCGACTGACCGATTCGCCGGCCTGTCTGGTGCTGTCCGAATACGACATGGCGCTGCACATGCAACGCCTGCTCAAGGCGGCCGGGCACGAAGTTCCGGCGGGCAAGCCGACGCTGGAAATCAATCCCGGCCATCCGCTGCTGGCGCGTTTCGATGCCGAGACCGATGCGGCACGCCGCGACGACCTCGGCCTGCTGCTGTTCGAACAGGCGCAATTGGCCGAGGGTGCGCAACTCGATGACCCGGCCGCCTTCGTGCGCCGGATGAATTCACTGCTGCTGGGGTGATGCTCGCAAACATCGGGCACGGCAGGATGTCGCTCCCGGCGGGCGTGCCACAATCGACGGCGTCATGTGTCTGATCCTCTTCGGTATTGCCGCGCGTCCGGCCAGCAGGACCTTGCTGCTGGCCAATCGCGACGAGTTCCATGCGCGCCCGTCCGCAGCCGCCGGGCCGTGGGCCGAGGATCGGCGCGTCCTGGGTGGTCGTGACCTGGTTGCGGGCGGGAGCTGGCTCGCGGTGCGTGGCGATGGACGCTTTGCCGCCCTCACCAATCTGCGCAATGGCGTGCCGCAACCGGCGGCGCGTTCGCGTGGCGACCTGGTGCGTGAATTCATCCTCGGTGCGGACATCGCCAGGGATTTCCTCGTGCATCTGCAAACACGAGTCGCGGACTACGCGCCCTTCAACCTGCTCCTGGGCGATGCCGCCGGCAGCCTGCTGTTCGACGGAGCCACCCGCACGATCCGCACGGCAGCGACTGGCCTTGGCACCATCGGCAATGGTCCGCTCGATGCCGACTGGCCCAAGGCGCGGCGCTTGCGTACCCGGGTCGAGACCGCACTGGAAGCAGGCGACAGTGACGATCATCTGCTCGATCTGTTGCGTGACGAACAGCGAGCCGATGACGCCGAATTGCCCGATACCGGCATGCCGCTGGAGCGCGAGCGTCTGCTTTCCAGCATCTTCATCGCCGGCGCGACCTATGGCACTCGCGCCAGCACCTGGTTCGAGCAGCGCACGGACGGATCGATCGACTTCATCGAGCGCGCGTTCGGCCCCGCTGCCGTCTGCTGTGGCGAGGTGCGCTGGCGATTCGATGTGGCCGCCGGTTGCTGGCGTCGCGGCAGCACCGAGCATTAACCCCGACGCCCCGCCCGCATTTTCCTTTTCCGGTCCCGGCGGGGTTCCCGGTAGCGGAGCGTGCTCCGCTGTTTCGGCTCTTTCGCCCACCCCCAGCCGAGCAAGCTCGGCTACGACGCAAAAGACTTGCCCCCCCCTCCCCCCGATTCTGTGCAAACATTCGCCGCGTACGAATCAGGGGTCGTACGCACCTTGGCCGCAATGCGCCCAGTTCACCAATCGGAAGATTGCGTGGCGCGGGAAAGTGCTGCCATTTTCGAGAACCATGAGGAGGATGGGAATACATGACTTGCGTCAAGACGATACTCTGAATGTTGTTGCTCGCGCTCGGACTGCTGCTGTCACCACGTGCCGAAGCCCTGCAAAATGCCGGTCATGGCTGGTGGTGCGAGAACGATACGAGTTACTGGAATGGATCGGGTTGGGTCGTGGTGGCGGGAGCTTGCTATTACGATCCGTTCAATGGAGCGGGCGGGCCTGTTTACCTCTATGATCCGCCGATGTTTCCCGGTCCTGGCAGCGGTGGTAGCGGTGGTAGCGGTGGGATCGTTGGGATTCCAGTACCTGGTCTTGCAAGTGGATCTTGCCATGATGAGTTTCCACTGGCCCTCCATGCTGCAAATATTCTCTTCAAGGCATACTGGGAAGCCCATGCGTTGCAGTTGGGTGTCGGGCCGAATCTTCGGAGTTACGTAATTATCTTTTCGGACGGTAGTCATCAGACCTTCAAGTGGGTGGCGCCCATTCAAAGCAGCGTCGCGATCGAACCCATCGGCCCTTGCGTTGGATAGCGACACGATTGTCTTGTTACATTGATTCTTGAGGAAGAGGCGGCTCGCCATGTCGAAGTTTCGGGGCACTGGTTGGATAGTGGCTGCCGTGCTAGGCGCAGCCACCCTCGTGTGGTTCCTGTCGTTCGGCCCTGGGGATGACGTGGGCTCGACCCACGGGCGTGCGGAAGTGGTCGAATTGGCCCGGCCGGAAACGGTCGTCGCAACCGGTGCGTCGGCTGATGCAGACGCGCCGGTTGCAACCGGCACGCGCGTTCGGACGAATGGACTTGTCGGGAAATCCGCACGAGAGGTGTTTGTCGCCACGGCGGTGTCGGTCGGTGATCGTTTTGCAGCCTTGGCCGAACTGGCTGCGAGCGGGGATCCAGACGCCGAGCATTTTGCCTTGCAGATCGCCAATGAATGCAGGGCCATGTCGCTTGTGCTCGTCGATCAGCCCTCATTGGGACAATCGACGGCAACACCGTATCAGATGCAGATCAGTGCACGGATCAAGGCGGAATGTGCGGACGTGCTCGCCAGTGCAGCGTATCCCCGGTTCGAGCATCTTCTTGATACCCGGGGTCGCGACTATCTCGATGCCCCCATGCGGAACACGATTCGGCAGCAATTTGCGGACGTGGGGCCAGACGCCGCCTTGACCGCCGCGACAAGTGCGATAGCGCAGCGTCCGGACGAGGCCACCGTCGCCATGGTTTCAGAGGTTCTGCGGGAGTTGGAAATCGGCTCGACCCACTTGCGCGCGTTCTCGCAAGGCTCGGGCGCGGTCCGCGCGGACTACCTGAATCAGAACATGGCGGCGGCGCTGCAACTGCTGGCCTGCAGTTACGGCCGCCCCTGCGGGCCGGACTCACCGATAGTGCGCGGGCTGTGCCTCGCCACGGGTGCCTGCGTGCCAGGCGCGGATCTGGCCGCGATCTATCGAGCACAACTGTTCAACGGGCAGCAAATGGCGGATGTTCTGGCATTGCTGGCGTATCTCCAATCCATCCGCCCGGACGGAGAGTGGCGTCCACCTCCGGGTGGCTGATCGGTGCTGCGAAAGCCTCGCGCCTTGCGTCGCGCCAGCGCCCTGCAGCGCAAACGCCAACTTGATCCGCCGACCGTTCGAGCGGAAGCCGCAGGTTGGATCAAGGCCCGAAGGGCTGGATCCAACGATGGTCGCGCGACGCCACGGCACCGCGAGCAGGCAACGACGGCATCTTGGTGGCGATGGAAATTCGGGCGATTGTCGCCCCCGCGCTTCTGCGCGTGCCCAGGCCCACCCGCATCACGCGCGAGCCGTTGCTGCACTGCTCCCGATCCGGTCAACTTCGCCCCAGACCGAAACCGCGATCAAAAAACTCCTGATTGCCCAACCGATCGCAACCGTATCTAACCCCAACGCCATCGAAACCGTACGCTGCATCAGGGCTCACGCAACACGGGGCTGTTGTAGCGGAGCTTGCTCCGTTGCTCTTGCTCTTCCCGAAACCCCAAGCCGAGCACGCACGGCTCTGCGATGCCCGATTTTGGCGATGCCGCAGTCCACCACGGGGTGAGCAAAGCCTGACTCCAGCCACCGCGTCGGCTCCACGCCTGCGGCGCTTGAGCCGACCTGCTTCGCGATTCCTGATTGGCCCCGCGTCGATCGAGGACGTGCGCCGCGAGTCCCGATGCCGCGGCTTGCACCAAAGGGCAACTGCCAGCGACAGCATCGCTGGCTAGAATGAAGATCGTTTCCCTTGTGGTGGTCGCCATGTCCGAACCTCTCTGGACCCCCAGTGCCGAGCGCATTGCGCAAACCAACCTGAGCCGTTTCATGCAGGAGGTCGCGACCGCGACCGGGCGCGCGGACATCATCGACTACGCCAGCCTGCATGCCTATTCCGTCGCCGAGCCGGAGCGCTTCTGGGCGCAGGTGTGGGATTTCTGCGCGATCGAGTCCTCGGGTGAGCGCACGCCGGTGCTGCTCGATCGCGAGCGCATGCCCGGCGCACGCTGGTTCCCGAACGTGCGGCTCAATTTTGCCGAGAACCTGCTGCGCGGCGCCGACGAACACCTCGCGATCCTGTTCCGTGGCGAGAACGGTGCGACCGAGGCGATCACCTATGCGCAGTTGCGCCGACGCGTCGCGGCGCTCGCTGCCGCGCTCAAGGCTCAGGGCGTGGACGAGGGCGATCGCGTCGCCGGCTTCATGCCCAATCTGCCCGACACCGTCGTCGCGATGCTGGCAACGGCCGCGCTCGGCGCGGTTTGGTCCTCCTGCTCACCGGATTTCGGCATCAATGGCGTGGTCGATCGCTTCGGCCAGATCCGCCCGAAGGTGCTGTTCACCGCGGCCAGCTATCAGTACGGCGGCAAGTCGCTCGACTGTCTGGAGAAGATCCGCGGCGTGCTGGAGACGGTCGATTCGATCGAGCGCGTGGTCGTGGTGCCCTATCTGGAGCGCCCCGCAAGCGTGGCCGAGGTGCCACATGCGATCCGGCTCGACGAGTTCGTCGCGCCGCACGCCGATGCCGCCCTGCAATTCGTGCAGACGCCGTTCGACCACCCGCTCTACATCATGTACAGCTCGGGCACCACCGGCGTGCCCAAGTGCATCGTGCACTGCGTCGGCGGCGCGCTCCTCCAGCACCTCAAGGAGCACGTGCTTCACGTCGACCTCAAGCCCGAGGACCGGATCTTCTACTACACCACCTGCGGCTGGATGATGTGGAACTGGCTGGTGTCCGGACTGGCCGTGGGCGCGACCGTGGTGCTGTACGACGGCAATCCGTCGTGGCCCTCGCCGCAGTCGCTCTGGGATCTCGCCGACGAATTCGACATCAGCGTGTTCGGCACCAGCGCGAAATGGATCAGCGCGATCGAGAAGGCCGGGGTCAAGCCGCGTGAAAGCCACCGGCTGACACGGCTCAAGGCGATTCTTTCGACCGGTTCGCCGCTGGCACCGGAGAGCTTCGACTACGTCTATCGCGACATCAAGACCGATGTCGTGCTGTCCTCGATTTCCGGTGGCACCGACATCATCAGTTGTTTCGCCCTCGGCGCGCCGATCCTGCCGGTGTGGCGCGGCGAACTGCAGTGTCGCGGCCTGGGCATGAAGGTCGAGATCTACGATGACGAGGGGCGCTCGGTCATCGACCAGACCGGCGAACTGGTCTGCACCGCACCCTTCCCGGTGATGCCGGTCGGCTTCTGGAACGACGCCGACGGTGCGCGTTACCACGCCGCCTACTTCGAGAAATTCCCCAATGTCTGGTCGCACGGCGACTATGCGCGGATCACCGAACACGGCGGGGTGATCATCTACGGGCGTTCCGATGCCACCCTCAACCCCGGCGGCGTGCGCATCGGCACGGCCGAAATCTATCGCCAGGTGGAGCAGGTGCCCGAGGTGCTGGAGAGCCTGTGCATCGGTCAGGACTGGCAAGCCGACGTGCGCGTGGTGCTGTTCGTGCGCCTGCGCGAGGGCATCGTGCTCGATGACGCGCTGCGCGAGCGCATCCGCAAGCAGGTGCGCGCCAACACCACGCCGCGACACGTGCCGGCGAAGATCGTGCAGGTGGCCGACATCCCGCGCACGATCTCGGGCAAGATCGTCGAACTGGCGGTGCGCAACATCGTCCACGGACGTCCGGTCAAGAACACCGACGCGCTCGCCAATCCGCAGGCGCTGGATCTGTATCGCGACCTACCCGAACTGGCGGACTAGGAGCCTGTCGAACTTTGGATGATCGGCCTGCACATTCGTCTGCGCGGGTCATTTTCCCGCCGCTTTTTGCCCTGTAGTCCCACTACAGGACGGCAAATCGTCGAAGAACTATCCTCGCACAGCCAAATTTTCGGCTCGATCCCCAACGTCCGACAGGCTCCCAGGGCGCTTCATCGATTCATTCCGATCCTGCCCACCCCGCGCGGGCCGATGGGCGATGTCCGGTTCTTCCGCCGTTTCCTTTATCTGGATGGTGAACCTGCGGGCGTGTCCGCAGGCCTACGGGAGACGACCACCATGCACCTGCACTCCTCCATCACCCGCTGGCTCGCCGCCGCCGTGCTGGCCTTCACCGCCGTTCCCGCCTTCGCCGCCGATGGTGATGCGGCCCGATCCATTCTCGTGCTCGACGCTTCCGGCTCGATGTGGGGCCAGATCGACGGCAAGCCCAAGATCGCCATCGCGCGCGAGGCCATCGGCGCGATGCTCGATGGCTGGAACGGCGGCGATCTGGGCCTCATCGCCTACGGCCACCGCCGCAAGGGCGATTGCGGGGATATCGAGCTGCTGATCGAGCCTTCCGGCTTCGACGCCGCCGCGATCCGCAGGCAGGCGAGCGCGCTGAATCCCAAGGGCATGACGCCGATTTCCGCCGCCGTGCGCCAGGCCGCCGAACACCTGCGTTTCACCGAGCGCAAAGCCACGGTGATCCTGGTCAGCGACGGCGAGGAAACCTGCAGCGCCGACCCCTGTGCGCTGGGCGAGGAACTGGAACGGCTCGGCGTGGATTTCACCGCGCATATCGTCGGTTTCGATATCCGCAAAGGCAGCAAGGCGCAGCAGCAACTGCAATGCCTGGCCGCCAATACGGGCGGAAGCTACATCGACGCCCGCAACGCCGGTGAGTTGAGCGCCGCCTTGCAGACCGTGGCCGCCGCGCCGTCGGAACCCGCGCAAAAGCCCGCTCAACCGCATCTGACGCTCTACCCCGGCGAGAACCTGAAAGGCGCACCGGTGACGCTGACGCAGGATGTATCCAATCTGCAGGACGTGCCCGCCAGCGATGGCTTCGACGGCACCGCCAACGATTACGCCTACAGCCTCGAAGCGACGGGCCGCTGGGAAGTGTGCATGGACTGGAGGTTCGAGAGCGATTGCTTCGTGGTCGAAGGCGTGATGAACAGCCTTGGCGAACGCGGCGGCGGCATCAGTTCGGTGCGCTACCTCGGCCCGTCGCACTGAACCGCCCATCCCATTTCCAACCTCCAACGGAGTACGCCATGAACCGCACCCTGCTTCTGCTTCCCTTTGCCCTTGCCCTGCTGCTTTCCGCCTGCGGCAGCGAACAAGCTCCTTCCACCACATCCGCACCTGCCGATGCGATGCGCGCTGCGGTCGATGCCGCCGCTGCGAACCTGCCGCCGCCGGATGCGCCGTTGCAACCCGGCCAGAGCGTGCAGGGTCTGCTCGAAGCCGATGTCGGCAAGGGCGTGCAGTCCTTCCGCTCGCTTACCACCCGGGTAGCCGATGACATCGGTGAACAACTGGATGGGAAGCTCGATACCGGTGCAGGTCAGCGCGCCATCGACGATGCCAACCGCAGGCTGGAAGCGCTGGGCACGGGCACCCGGATCGGCGCCGACGACGTGCGCGGCATCGTTGGCGGCATGGCGGGCAAGACCTTCCACGATTCGGAAGTGCGCCGGATCGACATCATCAGGACACTGCAAGTCACGCTCAAAGGTACCGCTGGCGACGGCACCGGTCTGGATCTTGGCCTGAGCTTCAACGACAGCACGCTGGCGCTGGACAGCGCCAGCGTGAGTGTCCGGCCCAGGATGGATTCGATGTTCGATTTCTACGAGAGCGCCGAGGGTGCGCTGCCGGAGGTGCGGATCGAACGCTTCGAGAAGAATCCCGATGGCAGCTACGCGATCGCGGGCAGTTTCAGCGCAGTCAACCTGCCCGCCTCGCAACTGGCGAAAAAACTGGCGGGCAAGGCCCTGCCGCGCGTGGAGGGCCGTTTCGATTTCGCGGCGCTGCCACTGAAGGAAATGCCGAAGTTCGGCGGGCAGTGAGTCGTTACATCTGCTTCCTGGCGATCTTCCCGTGCAGCTCGTTGATCGTCATCAGCGCGGCGCTGCCGTAGTAGGTGTGCAGGTCGGCCACCATCTCGCCTTTTTCGATCACAGGATCGGTGGCGACGAGCTGGCGGGCTTCCTCGATGTCGGAAACCGCCAGCACGAAGATGCCGCGACGGCCTTCCACGCCGTCCAGCGGCCCGGCCAGCGCGAGTTTTCCTTCCTCCGCCAGGCGCTTCATGTTGGCGAAATGGCCCCGGAACATCGCCGTGCGTTCCTCGCCGGCGGGCAGCGGTGTGGGGCCGGTGCGCAGGATCGCCAGCACGTAGGAGCGCATGCCGTAGTCGTCTGCGCCGAGCGATTGGGCGAGGGCTTCGTCGTAGGTCGGGGCGGCGGGCATTTCCGTGAGCGTTTCGGCGTCCGATGCGTGGGTGTGCCAGCACATCAGTGCGATGGTGAGCAGGGCAAGCAGAATCCGGGACATGGCGCGGCTCCGTGGATGGGTGCCGGTATCGTACTTTGTGATGGAGTGAGCCGCTTTTGCAGGACTTGCCCTTCCCGTAGGTGCCGAGCTTGCTCGGCACTGTGCGGAGCAAGCTCCGTACCTACAGGCGAGTCCATCGCATCACGTTGGATCGTTGAGCGTCAGCGCCCAAGCGCTCGTTCCAGTGTTTCGATGCGGGCGCGCAGGGCATCCTGCTCCGGGCCGCTGCGTGGCAGCCATTCGTGTGCCACGTCCAGAAGCGCATGCACTTGCGCAATGTCGCCGAGGCGGTGGTGGCTTTCGGCTTCCGTCAGTGCCGCGCGCAAGTGGAGCGAAGGCGGCAGGGTGCGGGTGTCCTCGTTGTCGAATGCGGCGAGCGGTTCGAGCGCATCGGCAGCGCGATCCAGCATCAGCAGCACTTCGGCATGGGTGATGCGCGCGGCCTGGGTCAGCGGGCTGGCGGAGCCAGCATGTGCGAGCGCCATCGCCTCGGCTTCACCGGCATATTCGAGCGCCTCGCCGTGGCGTTCCAGCCGGTGCAGGGTGCGGGCGTAGTTGCCGATCAGCGCCGCCGTGGCCGCCGATGGGCCGAACAGGCTGCGGCGTAGCGCGAGCGCTTCGGCAAAGGCGTGTTCGGCCGCCACGTAGTCGCCCTTGCGGAACTGCGCGGCCGCGAGGTTGTTGAGGGTGTTGAGTGCGTCGTTGCCGGCATCCAGATCGAGCGCGCGCCACAGCGTCATGGCCCGCTGCGAGGCGGCGATGCCTTCGTCGATGCCCCCGGCCTGCACATAGGCCGCGCCGAGGTTGGTGTAGAGTGCGGCGGTCTCGAAGTGTTCGCGGCCCGAGCGTTGCAGGCGTTGCGGCAGCGCGGCTTCGAGCGTGGCGAGGGCGGCAGCGGTGTCGCCGCGTTCGCGTTGCAGGCGGGCTTGCAGGGTGCGCGAGGTGAGCAGCACATCGATGTGGCGCTCCGGTTCGGTTTCCCAGAATGCCTGGGCCTGTTCGAGCAGCGCTGCCGCTTCGTCGCGCTCGCCCATGCGGTGCACGGTTTCAGCGAGCGTGAAACGCACATCGGCGGCGGCAACAGGATCAGCAATGGCGTCCTCGTGCGCCAGCCAGCGCCGCAGCAGCGGCTCGGCGGCGGCGTAGTCGTCGATGTAGAAGTGCAGCTCGCCCAAGGCCTTGAGCACTTCGGCGTTTGCTGCCGGATCGGCGGCGAAGCTTTCCTGCACGCGCGCGGCGGCCTGATCGAGCACGGCCTTGGCGGTGAGCGGCGCGCCATCGCGGGCGTGCTGGCCCGCATCGCGGAACATGTGCGCCAGATAGTCGCGCACCGCCTTGCTGCGGTTCGCCTCGGTCTGCGCGATGTCGCGTTCGCGCACGGCGTCCCGCCGCGCCAGCGAGATCGCGGCGAGCGCGCCGAGAAGGCCGGCGAACACGAGCAGCGTCACGCCCGCGGCCAGCCAGTAACGCCGCAGGAAGCGCCGCGCGCGGTAGCCGAAGGCATCGCCACGCGCGGCCACCGGTTCGTGCAGCAGATGCCGACGCACGTCCTGCGCCAGCGCCTCGGCGGAGTCGTAGCGTGCCGCAGGTTCGGGCCGCAGCGCCTTGTGCGCGATGGCATCCAGATCGCCGCGCAGTTTTCCCGCGAGGGTTTTCGATCCGGCCTGCGAACTTGGCGATGGCGGCGGCCCGGCCTGCGCGCGTTGCAGCAGTGCCACCGCACCCGGCGCCGCCAGTTCGCCCCACGGCGAACGGCCGGTGAGCAATTCGTGCAGCAGCAGGCCGAGCGCATACACGTCGGTCAGCGTGGTCTGTTCTTCGCCGGAAAGCTGTTCGGGCGCGGCGTATTGCGGTGTCAGGCGCAGCTCGCGGGTATCGCTGCCGTCGCCGCCGATCGGGCGCGCGATGCCGAAATCCAGCAGTACCGGCTGCCCGTCGGCGCGCACCAGGATGTTGTCGGGCTTCAGATCGCGGTGCACGATCAGATGTCGGTGCGCGAACGCCACCGCATCGCAGACCTGAACGAACAGCGCCAGCCGCGCTTCCAGCACCAGTGCCCGGCAGTGCTGTATCAGCGGCACGCCCTCGACGTATTCCATCACCATGTACGGCGCGCCATCGGGCAGGCTGCCGGCGTCGATCAGACGCGCGATGTCGGGGTGTCGCAGCTTCGCGAGCAGGCGCTGTTCGCGCAGGAAGCGCGGCGCATCCTCCAGGCCGTGGCGCAGCAGCTTCACCGCGACCTGCTGCTCGAAGCGGCCATCGGCGCGTTCGCCCAGCCACACCTCGCCCATGCCGCCGCGCCCGATGCGGCGGATCAGCGTCCACGCGCCGATGCGCCGGCCGGCGTGATCGTTCATCGGCGCTGCCGGGGCTTCGAGGAAGCCTTCGGACGCATCCACGGCGCGCAACAGTTCGCGTACCTGCGCACGCAGCGCGGCATCGTCGCAGGCGGTGTCGAGAAAGGCGTCGCGTTGCGCGGGTGGCAGTTCCAGCGCCGCATCGAGCAGGGCCTCGATGCGGGCGAATTGTTCGGCGTTGGGCGTAATGTCGTTCATTCAGGGCATTTTCGATTCATGTCCCAACGCCTCCGTAGAGCGGGGCTTGCTCCGCTCAGGGCTGCACCGGAGCGGAAAGCGGAAAGTGGAAACAGCGGAGCGGGCTCTACGAGGATTTGGATGTGCAGGCTTTTGTAGATACCGTCTTGTTTACCTCGTTGCAACCGCCTTGTTCGGGTCGAAAGGTTTCCCGGATTTGAGCACGCCCCAGATGATGTGCAGGAGCTTTCGCATGAGGGCGCAGAGGATGACCTTGGTTGG